>JAABUL010000803.1_pt1 | contig 65165 bp, 110 predicted proteins | sample 5559151 | NCBI WGS metagenome assembly JAABUL01 (sample SAMN10711876, study PRJNA513368) | rock metagenome | isolation source: Antarctica rocks | place: Antarctica: Victoria Land, Pudding Butte sud
CTCACATCCAACTCGCGTAACGTCGAGCGTGGGGGACAGTCTGGCTCGTGCCGCGGCGCCCAACGCTGCTGCAGCAGCAGCCAGCAGCCCTGGCATCATTGCAAGGCATACCACATGATCGGAGCTGAGAGGCTGCATCAGCCCTTTGTGGGTGCAGGGGGCACAGCATGGTGCGACGGTGGCGGAGGTGCAGTTCAGTCGCGGCTGCGGCAGCGGCACAGAGGCCAGCCCGCTGACGCTGACGGCCACCGGCGCCAGTGTCTTCAGGTGCTGACTGTAACTGCATGGCGCTTGGGCGCCTCTCACTGCCAGCAGCTGTCATGATGATGATGTGAGTACGCGGGCAGTGCATTGCCTGCTGGCAACTTGACTGGCACCGGAGCACTGCTGATGACACATCACAATGATCCGTGTGTGCTGAGTGCACAAGAAGCCCTGATCTTGACTGTGCCAGGTCACTGAAGGGAGGCGATGGCAATCTGAAGCTGCAGCCCGCAACGCTGGGCAAGCGGGAGGCGCAGGCCTTTACATGCCACGTGGAAGGTGCGATATGTGTAAATCCTGATCTAACTCAAGAGGCCAGCGGCAGCACCCTGCAGCGTACCGCCGTGCGCGCCTTGCGAAGGTGCGCATGGAGAGAGCCAGTTTCGGCTGCAGAAGTTGGCGGCCACTGGTTCTGCAAATCGATGGGATTTGGTCGGAGCATCACTGGGCAACAGGGTCCTTCGTAGCTGCAGGAGGCGAAGAGGGGCACAGCTTCCTGGCGGCGGGCGGCGGCGACGTGCTGCTGCTGGAGCATGGAGACTACCGCGGCGTTGTCTCCGCCGATGGCGGCGCACCTGTCACCTGCTTCCTGGCCCTCACAAAGGCGCGCAATTATTTTATTGAAGTCCTGAACGTCCTGCGGCGGCGCGATGTGATGTGCTTTCTGGCATCCACAAGTGCGCGCGCCGTTATCTGCAAATACTCTGATAGCGGCGTCCTCGTCACCTGCTTCCTGGCCCTCACAAAGGCGCGCTGCTCCTTGCGCGAGCATGGTGTTGCACTGCCGAGCCGCGGGTCCGCCCTCGGTTGAGGCTTGCACATAGATTCTAGAGTGTGCCAATTATAGTCTGGTGCAAAAGTTTTCATCCTCACTTGGAAAATACGCAGCACTGAGCAGGTTGCGATTCTGCGCGACTCGCCCAGTACTGGAAAGCTGTGATGCTAGGGAATAGTGCTGGTGGTATGGGCCATTGAATCCCTGTCCGACGTGGAGGGTTCTGGAGTACGGTTCTTTAACAGACAAAATGGACAGAGGTGTCCCGCCCCCTGCATCGAACACTCCTGGCTATGAAGGATGCCTGCGGCAGCCACACGCATCGAGCGGGGCTGCCCTCCTATGATGTTGCAGCTGTGTATATGAGGTTCGACTGTGGGGCGCTGCGCCGCCCTCGCCGCTTCCCGGCGCCGCCACAGCCCAAAGGGTCCGTTCTCAATCAAGCAAAAGAGAAAGGAAATTGCCCAGGCTCGCAGAAGTGCAGCTCGCAGAAGTGCAGCTCCAGAACTGTAGGCAAAGATGCAATGCCGCAAACCACCCTGCATGTGATTGACACTCGTGTCCCGCGGGCCGCTGCCACTGTTGATGCCGTTGCTCATCAATGCGGCGCCGCTGGCGACCAAACCCGGCCATGTCACCATCTGTCACGAGCTACCTTTGAAAGGGCCTCGCTTGGCAGCCCACCCTTCGCCTGAGCGGCTGCCTGTTGCAGCGTCCTTTTCACTGGGTCTCCTATATAGGTCTCCCATATATGTAGGGTCTAGTACTTGAGCCGGCGGCCGGCTCGCGCGCCGCACACAAGCCGCTCCAATGTATTTTCTGCCCAGCTGTCAGAAGAGGGACGAACACTCTTGCACCAGTCTTTACTTGTGGACTGCAGCGCGGCGCGGCATGGTCGGACGACCCTCCGCACGCTTTTCCGTCTTTTGCCCACGATATCCCCCTTTGCATCCTGAAAGCAGAGGGAATGGCTATGCAGGTGGTGCTGGCTGGCACGGCGGACGGTGCGGTGGTGGTCTTGGAGCGTGACCGGGAGGGCACTATGAAGCGCGGCCGCTCCTTTCGCCTGGCCAAGGTGGTGCCCTGTGACATACCATCAAGTGACGCAGCGTCAAGTGACGAATTTTCAACTGCCGTGCAATACAAACGTAGCATTCAATGCAAACAGCAGGCCTGGTTTCTGCCACTCACTGTCGTACAATTGGATGCGTGTGTGGTAGGCCGGTGAGTGTGCAGCCACCCCAGAACCATCCGCTGTGCAAATGGCGCAGGCGTGATGCAGGCAGCATGCCAGGTCATATGCATGATCTCAGTTGTTCATATTCTTCAGTTCCCTGCTTCTCCGTCCAGGCACGTGCGGCGGATGCGGCCGCAGTGGTGAGCCTGGTGGCCAGCCCTGGGGAGGACACGCTGCTGGTGACGCTCGCCTCGGCGCGGCTGCTCAGCCTGGACATCGGCCGCCTAGATGCTCTGCAGGTTTGGCGCTTGCCTCGATCCGCTTTGGTGCTGTCGGCACGACATGATAAGGAGGCAATAATGATAGGTTGGATGTTGGCCGCCTGGACGCTCTGCAGTACGTGTGATTTGGACCTGAAGCGATTGACCCAAGCCTTTGCAGATGACTGGGTATGGAGAGGGAACGTCTCTCTCGTGCTGTATTGTGTGTGTGGCAACCACTCTCATGGAGTTTGCCGCGGCACGCTGGCGTTGTGTCCGTTATGGGAAGATGGTGCTCCAGCAGACTGATGCTGGAGCAATCTTGCTGCAATCTCAAGCATGGATAAGCTGCGCCGTTGGTGAGCATGACCAGGCCGTGGACACAGGCAGATGAGGACAACTCCAGCGAGGTGCACGGCAGCACCTCGCTGAATATGTCCTCATCCTCCTGCGTTTAAACTTCTTCACGGCTCTGAGACACTCACGTGATATACTCTGGTGACTTTGGGCAGGAGGATGAGGACAGCTTTGAGCGAGGTGTTGCGGCCACAACGGGATACCCCCTCACAATTCTGAAGGCTCTGGTGCATTCTCACGACTTTTCGCAGGAGGATGAAGACAACTTTTCCGAGGTGCTGCCGGCGCTGCATGCCGGCGCGGTGACGGGTGTGGACGTGGCGGTGCGGCGCCCGCTGGCGGTCACGACGGGCGCCGACCGCGTCGTGCGCCTGTGGAACCATGTGGACAGGTGCAAGGAACGCCTGCAGGGTGTCGATTGAAGGTTGTACGATGCGCTTCAACCACGAAGCCGAGGCTGCTGTGTGCTCCTGAAAGTGCGTCTGCGAGGCGATATCACAAGGAGGTGTCGTGCTCACTCAAACTGCTCACCTCATGGGGAACGATGTGCACGATAACTTTCTGATCACTCGCCTGCATTTTGCAGAACGCTGGAGAAGGAGGCGTCGTACGTCAAGGAGGCGCACTGCGTTGCGGTGCACCCGGCGGCCGGGCTGCTGCTGCTCCAGTCACTGTAGTATGACAACATTGTCAACATCAATCTGTGCAGCAGGACGCGGGAGATGGAGGCATCGTATGTCGGAGAGGTGGAATGCGTTGCAGTTTCGACAAGATCAATGGGCTGGACACTGATGCCTCTGCAGGACGCTGGAGATGGAGGCGTCGTATGTGGAGGAGGTGCATTGCGTCGCGATGCACCCGGCGGCGGGGCTGCTACTGCTGGGCTTCCATGACAAGCTGCGCCTGCTGTGCATCCGGGACGAGGAGCTCAGGTGGGGCGATAGAGCCTGTAATCGTCCATGATTAAGAAACAAAAAGTGTTTAGGTTCTGCTGCAAACTGCATCCGGGACGAGGAGCTCAGGTGGGGCGATAGAGCCTGTAATCGTCCATGAGGAAGCAACCTACAACTGTTTAGGTTCTGCTGCAAGCTGCATCCTGGACGAGGAGCTCGTATGAGATGTTCGGGAATGCGAAGCATGTTCGGCACTGTGCCATTTCCCGATGGAGATGCGGAAGCCGGCTCGAGTGGAGACTTCCAGCTTGCAGATGACTGATCCGCCTTCTGGTAACAAGAACATGCTTCCTGCAGTCTGCTTAAGGAGTTCAGCATCAAGGGATGCAAGGAGGTGCGCTTTGCGCGCGGCGGGCAGGCGTTTGCCGCCGCCAACGCCGCCACCGTGCAGCTATACGCCACCTACACCTGCGAGTCACTCGGCATCATTAGGTGCGAATGCACGACCTCAAGTGCATCCACAATCTCACCGGCAAGTCTGTTCTACGAGCTCGCCTGTCACGGTGCCTGACGTTGCGCTCGTTCCACCATAGGCGTGCATCGTGCATGGCCAATTCCAGAAATTAGTCATCTGGAAGGCGTCGCAGGCTGATCTGCTCAGGACCCATACCGCATGCCCATGCAAGATGTTCTTCTCTCAAACAGGGCACACACGGGGCGGGTGCGGTCTCTGTGGTGGTCGCCCGACGACACGACGCTGCTGACGTGTGGCGCTGAGGGCTCAGTGTACCAGTGGCGCGTCGCCGGCCTGTCCTGCGTGCGTGAGTTTGCGCTGCAGGTGGGTGCGGCCCAGTCGGCAGTTGCACTCAAAGATCAAAGACCGAAGATCACAGTCGAAAGTTGTCAGTGGACCAGAAGGCAACAGACGTCCAAGTGTGGCATGGATCATCAAGGCAAGGTGGGGACAAGGAAAAGCCTTGACTGACGTGTGCAGCCGGTGTCGCCGGCGGCGTCCTGCCTGGCAGTCGCCGCCGTCGCGTCGCCAGACGGGCGCACCATCTACGCCGCCGGCGCCGATGGCCGTCTGGCGTTGCTGGCGGACGACGGCGGGGCTCAGCTGAAGTTGGCGGACGAGTTCCGGTCCGATGTACCCATCACCTGCCTCGCGCTGCCGTCAGGTGCGGCTTTCTTAGCGTGCAACAGAATTCAAACGGAAAGCTGCTGCAGCCATGCAAAAGGTTGTCAAGCATGCCAGCAACCCACACAGCCAAGTCTGCGTGTGTCAGGCGAGGGAGACGCACCCAAGGCACCTGCACTGAGCCCTGGCGCTTGCGTGTGCAAACAGCGGCGCCAAGGTGCTGCTCGCCGGCACAAAGGCCGGCGCCGCCGGCTCTGCCTGCCACTTTCCGTCAACGTCACCTGAGCAAGTCCACACACACCGTTGAGCAGTGACTGCACGCCGCCCGCAGGCAGCGGCGCCAAGGTGCTATTTGCGGGCACGGAGGCGGGCGCGGTGCGGTGCTATCGCCTGCCGCTCGCCGCAGGCGAGGCGCAGGAGCTGCGCTGCGCCTCCGCGCCCATCACCCGCCTGGCGCTGAGCGCCGACGATGGCACATTGTTCGTCGGCGCCGCCGATGGCTCCACCTTCGTCATGACTGTGAAAGACCGGGACCCAGCGCGCGCCATCGTCGGGTGCGCTGCACATTTGTCGCCATGCCGCATCCCATTGCCGTCTCCTCGCTTGTCCTGAGTAGCTGGGCGCAGCCGCAGCGATGGACATCAAGCTGTGTTGGGATCGGGAGGGAAGTGCAATGCGGCAGGCGTGGGCGTTGGGGAATGTTCTGCACACATACCGCTACACGCACATCTCAGGTTTGTTTGAGGTTTAAGCTCTCCAGCCGACAAGCCTGTTGACAGCAGTTGCCGATGCGCTGAAGGGGCGAGCGCCTTGGGTGGTCGACAGAGGTGCTGGTGGCGCGGACGGCGCTGGAGGACCGCCGCCAGCGGCTTGTAGACTTGGAGGCCCAGGTGACAGTTTTTTACATGATAATGATGGACGTGCTTGTCGTGGCTCACTGCGAAGTACATACCCAGAATGCACAGCCCCAACATAGAGCGGCATGCGCATGAAAGGGCTCGTTTTCGCACTTTTTCACTCGCACCTTGCGAGTGTCATCATGTGCGTCAAGCCTGACATGCATCATTTGCCTTGAACGGGCTTCAGTGTTTGCTCTTGTGTTCCCGACGCGATTCCCGAATCGTTTTCTTCAGACAGCGAGGTGGCATTGCCGACAGAGTACCAGCTGCGGCTCCAGGAGCTGCAACAATCATCCGGTGACAGCATGGAAGATATGCACACGCATGTGCGCATTTTGCAGGTGGCGGAGGTGGTGTCAACCACAGAGTACCAGCTGCGGCTGCGGGAGCTGCAGCACGAGGAAGCGGCGGCGGCGGCGGCGGCGGCAGCGGAGGCTGCCCGGGCAGCGCTGCAGGCCGTCATTGACGCCCTGCAAAAGGTGTGAGTCGCGCAGCCATGCAGCCGCTTGCGTACAGGATGGCATGCGAGATTCGGTGCCGTAAGGCTCACTGCTGATGGTACCCTGCCGGCGGCAAGCTGCAACTCCCAGGATCCCGCGACAAAACAGGACTTACGTAGATGACAGAGTTGTGCGACTCGGCTTGTTGCTGGCCTGCAGGAGAAGGGCGAGGCGGATGCGGCTCACGCGCAGCAGCTGCTCGGTGTGGAGGCGGCGGCTGCGGCAAAGGTCGCGGCGGCCGAAGTCGACTGCCAGGCCAAGCTGCTGGCCGAGATAGAGCGCTACAGGGTGCGATCTCAGTTTGGCATGCTGAGACATGACCAACAGTGGTTTTGTTGAGAAGCATCAGCACGCCTGCGCCCATCAGGGGCATAGACTCGCAAGGTACGATTGACCAACGCGCCTCAGCTGCTCTGTTTGATTCTTGTAGGTTTGACTTGTTTACGATGTTTTGGACCCGTACAGGAGCTGAAACGGGACGGCGAAGCAGCCGCAGCGGCAGCGGCCGAGGCCCGAAGCGCGGCGCTGCGGTCGTCGATGCAGAGCCTTGCGGAGCAGCAGGCTGCACATGAGGTCCGTGATGTCATGATGCGCGCACAGCAGGCGGAAGCCTGCCAGCAGGAGGCGTCGACACAGATTATTCCAAACCCTGTGGCATCGACAGATTTCTTGCAGCTGCTCATGGTGCAGTGCCAGCTCGCTGACAGATCTTTGTGATGTTGTCTCCTGCACATGACGTGATTGATCCTGTCAGTGCGCCTGGTAGAGCTCCGCTGATACAGCAGGCGGCAAGGGCAGCGGCGGAGACAGCGGCGGCGGCCGGCAGCGGCGGTCGAAACAAGCAAGTCCATGCCCACGATGATCGTAATGACCCTGATGTTAATTTATCACGACACGGCAGACTCGTCTTGCGGAGGAGGCAACGAAGCTGGCGGCTGAGAAGGCGGCGGCCGCAGCGGCAGCGCAGCGGGCGGCGGCGACGCTGCGGGCGGTGGAGGAGGACATCGACGAAGAGACGGAAATCCTGAAGGCTGGGTGCGTTAACTCGACTGCTGCCCAGTGCATTTAAAATGAACGATCTCCGCAGGGTTAAGAGCACAGTCTTTGCAGCTACCTAGGAGGTGCTCTGTGGCAAGTTGACAAGCTGACAGCTGAAACATGAGACCGAACATCCTCGTGGCTTCGTCGTCATATATATCAGACATTTACGGTGGGGTAGACAGCACCAACATAGTTCTTGTATATAGCAAGGCTGACAGGCCTTTGCTGCGGTCTCTGTCGCAGGTTCGAGGCCCAGATCGAAGAGGAGCGCGCTAGATCTGCGGGCGTGCGAGCCGAGAGCGGCGTGCTGCGGCACCGCGCCGAGCAGGCTGCCGCCGCTGCGGCCGCCGCGAAGCGTGATGCGCTGGCCGTCGCGGCACAGCGCGACGAGTTGCAGAGGGTGCGCCTTGCCGGGATCTGGGAACAGTTCAAGCAAACACAGAGGTGTAGTTCACTGAGCTGTAGCTCGAAGAGCTGCGCTGCCGCCGCCGCCAAGTGGGAGGCGTTAGCTGTCTCGGCGCATTGCGATGCGCTGCAGAGGGTGCGCCTTGCTGGCATGAGTAGCACAGCCGAGACCAACTTTCCGACCCAGTACACCTCTAAACTGCCGCGCATAAGTTTGCTTACAGGACAGCCGTCTTGTTCCAGCACTGTGGGTGTGGCTCTGTCAGCCTCAGCAGCCATGTAGGGGCAGGTTGCCCAGTGCCAGCCGAGTACACCACTCTGCACATCCAGACTGCACATCCATAGGCTGCACATCCATAGCAGATGTGATGATTTCTCAGTCTTTGCAGGCTCTGGAAGCTCTTGCAGCGGAAGGAGTTGCACTTCGGGAGCACGACGCTGGGGCTGGAACCGATGCCGCCAAAGCCAGAGCGTCCCTCGATGAGCTGCGACAGCGCCTGTGGGTCTCGGTTTATCACAATTAAGAGGACATTCGACACATGGGCACAGCGGCACGTCCAATGGCATACTGCAAATAAGGCCTGCATCTCGATGGGCACATTGTGCCCCCCCTGCAGCAGACCTGCTCCAGCCGCGTCTGTATGTATTTTCAGGGTTCTAAACACAGCTGAAGCCTCTAGACACCGCAATGCGTCTCAGATGCTGTGCATCGGCAATGCAGGGCAGCTCAGGCTGCGGAGATCGCAGTGTTGACGGCGCGGGCTGCCTGTGCAGAGGCAGCGCTACCGCCGCTGCAGGCCGAATCCGAAGCCCTGCAGGTCATTTGTGAGGTGAGGCAGCGGTCCGCAGCCGCCTCGTCACTGCGGCATGTATCGCTGCAACGCACAGGCTGCTGCACCGTTGCCGCTGGGCTGGGTACCCAACTGCTGACAGTGTGGGTGTGTGAAGGTAACGAACGTCCAGGGCATCAGCGCCCTGACAGCCAACATAGTCTTTTCTCAATGGGCGGTCCCGAATTGGTGATTCGTTCACGCAGGAGCGGGAAGCCAGCCGGAAGCAGGCGGGCAAGCAGGCCGCAGCGGCGGACGCGGCGGCGGCGGTAGAGCGGCAGCGTGCAGCCAGCCTCAAGAAAGAGCTGGCGCTGCAGCGCACTGCCACCGCCGGCGCCCTGAGCACCATCAAGTGAGCGACATTGAGTTCCATCAGCTGATGCAACGGCTGCCCGATCAGTCAGCCACCGCTCCGTCAACAAAGCCTGCAGCCGCATGCCCTGCGGAAAACTCGCATCATCGACCCTAACAACAGACTGATGTATGAGGCTGGCTTGGTGCTGCAGGCAGCAGCAGGCTGGGATCGCGGGCGCCTTCGAGGCGGTCCATGACCCTGCCCGGTTCAAGAATGCCGTCACGTCGCTGCACCGCAAGCTCGGGAGCGGCGGCGCAGTCAGCGGTTGCGCTGTCAGCGGCGCCAGCAACAGCGCCGATCACGGTGTCATTGCAGAGCTGAAAGCCGAGGCCGAAAGGTGATGAGAATGGCAATCTCAACATGGTGGTCCTGCATGAGAGTCTTGCTGTGCACAGTTTCTGCACATTGAGCTTGCGTTGTGTGTGCTGCACGCTTTGTCAACGGACAGCATACAGGATGTCACAGTCGAGTAGTTGCCCACGAAAGATGCCAGCCTGCAAGCCTAAAGTCGCAATGCCTGCAGCCTGCTGTTCAGCAGGGCACGGGCCTGACCAGCTTCGTGTTGCCTCGACAGGCAGCGTGCGCACCTGGAGGGCGTAGCGGACACGCTTCGGCGGCGGGCGGCTGCGGAGGCGAAGCAGGCGCGGCAGGCGCACGCCCGCGACGTCGCCCAGAACGCAGCCCTGCTGGCGCAGCTCACCGAGGCGCGGCAAGAGGTGCATCCTTCCTCCCAGTTGCTCACACTCAGCACTTCATTGCACTTCTGCAATGCTGCGCTGCTGGCAGAGCCAACTGAGGCCCGCTGTTACCATGGCACGCCGTGTACAGTGCGATGGTATGCTTGTAATTTTATGCCGCGACTTTCCCAAAACAGCGATGGTTCTATCTGCTGATTCCTCCAATGCACGCAGCACCAGACACGGTCTACCACAAACAAACTTCAGAGCAGGGGAACCCCATTCAAGTTGCCCCTTCGACGAAGTGAACAACTCCCGGTACTCGCAATTCGTGCACGTGCAGAAGCTGCGGAAACCCAATACGAAGCACGGCGGCGTGGCAGCGTCCACCAGCAACACCAGTGCCAGGCCGCCGCCAAAGCCAGCCTCCCGGCTGCAGGCAGGAAGCCATCGGTCGGCCAGCAGTCAGAATGGCGGTGGCGGCGGCGGCGGTGATGACAGTGCAGCATTCTCAGAGGCACGCTCGGAGGCAGGCTCTGAAAGAAACGCCTCGTGGCGGCAGGAAGACGAGTCATGGCGGCAGGAAGACGAGTCATGGCAGCAGAAAGACGAGCCATGGCAGCAGGAAGACGACCCATGGCGGCAGGAAGATGACTGCTATGGCAGCGGCAGCACCGCCACCATACCCCAGCTGAAAGACAGCGGACACAGCGCCGGCACCAGCAGAGCCACAACTACAGAAAGCGGATCCGCCAGTGTAGGCCGCAGCAGCTCGGGACTCAGCGCCTGCTGGAGTCCGGCACTTGGTGGCGGCGCCAGCCGCAGTGTCCGCCAGACAGCGTCCCGCGGCAGCGATGCCAGCTTCGGTCTCGACGTCTCCGGCATGCCAGCAGTGGCTCGCATCCCGATCGGCAGCCGACCCTCCAGCGCCGGCCGCAGCCGCGCAGGCACTGCGGACAGTGTGGCGCTGTCTGCACACGGCAGTGCCGGCGGGGCAGCCCGCAGCTCCTTGGCGAGTGCCGGCGGGCGCAGCACAGCAGCAGGCAGCAGCAGGGGCGGCACTGCGGACAGCAACGTGGCCAGCTTTGACGGGGGCCCCCGCAGCGGCACTGCTGCTGGCGGTGATACCCAGGTGGCAGGGGATGCCGCCTGCAGCTTGGAGTCTCTGCGGCAAGTGCCTAATGATGCAGAAGCTGCGGAAGGCGCAGTGTCGGCTGCCGAGCGGACGCTGAGCCTGGCCTGCTGGAATGAGGCCGGTGCGGCGGCAGTGGCGGAGGCAAAGCAGGCTGCAGCGGAAGCGGAAGCGGAAGCAGAGGCAGCGGCATCCGCGGATGTAGAGGCGGCCGCAGCTGAAGCGGAGGCAGAGGCAGCAGCTGAAGCGGCGGGTATGCCATGTCTGCAGCAGTCAGAAGCTGGCAGCGCTCATGATGATGATCTTCTCATGGAAGCGGAGGATGGTCACCTCGCCAAATTGGATGCAGACAGCGCCCTCAGCGTCAGCCTGCAGATCGCTGCCGCTGCGGAGGCGGCAGGTGCAGAGCAGCTGCCTGGCGCCTCGCGTCTCTCGGTCACTGGCGGCCGCCTGACGTCTGACGGCCAGGCTTCTGACAGCGAAGATGAGGCGCCTGCTGGAATGAAGCAGCCGATGCGCGTCAATGGCGGCAGCGCTGATGGCAGCGTGGGTGCTGCCGCCCATTGGCCAGCAGAAGTCGCATCCACTGCAGAGGCATCTGCTTCGGCAGCGCCGGCAGGCATGGGCAGCACCATCCCCGACGGCGAGGTCAACCAGTACGAGGAATCGGACGTGGAAGTGTCGGACGGAGAAGAGTCGCTGGCGGTCGGCTTGGATGAAGCCGACCGAATCATGCTGGCGGCTGCCGCAGTAGCGGCGGAGGAGGCGATTCCGGGCAGCTTGCGGCTCTCTGTCACCGGCAGCCGGCTTTCAGCTGACGGCGTTGGTGGTGGCTTGCCGGATGTCGGGGTGCAGAGCATAAATTGCAGATGACAGGCGTTGCATTTGACCTCTGATCAAATTCCAGTAGCGTGATGATGGACCATATGTGGTCATCAAGACCCGCTGCCAATGATGCATGACGCAAACAGGATTCTGTGCCTCTCATCTTTGACAGTCAAATTGCAAGCTAGCAAGCTGAACTATAATCCCGCCGTAGCGCCCAGTGACTGAAACAGCGCTTGATCATCTGATCGACTACATTATGGCATTTTGTTCTCATACCCAATGCAGATGACGTGGCTCACAAGTAAACATGTCGGCATGCTTGTCACTGCACGTCTTGTAACCACTGCACATAACCTAATCCTCATCCAAGCTCGACTGCTGCTGGACTAGTTCTCTCTAGGGCGCTGGTCCATCATCTTAACAACCTCAATCGGACAGATCCTCGTCCTCCAGCAACGGCGACGCAAATGCGGGCAGGTTTGGCACTTCAGCCACGAAACATTCCTGCAGACACAAGTGGTGAAGTGCCAACCTGGCACATCGACAACATCAGGCAAGACTGTGGAACCAGCCATGTTGTTCGGACTGATAATGCGCATCGTAGTCAATAAGTCTGGAGGTGTGCGTGAGCAGAGCAATGGCCACTTCCTAGCACGAGATGGGCCCCGGATGAGAGAATGAGTGTACCTGCGCTTCACTGACCGCCTCATTCTCTGTCCCTGGTTGCGACCGGCGAAGCTGGCAGCTGGCGGGCAGCGTATGCTCCAGAGCTACCACGCCAGCTGCTGTGTTACAGTGTCGCCTGCAGTTGACCTCGAGGCTCAAGAGCCGCAGGCACGGCAGCCTGCCGGCGGCGGCAAGACCGGCATCATCATGAGGATCAGAAGTTTTGAGGAAGAATCTTGCATCGTTGCAGGCATGCTGAAGGCGACAACAGCCCCGGAAGATGCACGGACGTTCGCGGATCCGAGATGTTCTGTATTTTCGCTTGCAAGTCAGGACTGTCGGTCATGCGCCTTAAACTGTCCGGCCTACGAATGTGTTCAGCCGCGCTGCCGGTGTTTAGCCGCGCTGCCGGTGTTCAGCCGCGCTCGCCGGTGTTGTAGTCGAAGACCTTGTCGAAGCGGGCGTTCCAGGCATCTGCGCTGTCAGGCTGCACGCCGCCGGGCTGCTGGCCGCTGCCGCCCGCGAGCGCAACCACATGCCGGCAGTGGGCGTTATGCGAGGGGCACGTGCGGCACCGCCCCGCCGCCATGTCCACCAGTCCCCAGAGGCCGTCGGCGCGCACGATCTTGTAGCTGCGGCCGTGCAGGCTGTAGCTCTGGATCAGGTCCTCGCTTTCGCTCGCCTCTGAGAAGAAGCTGGCCCGCAACTGCTGGAACCGCGGCAGCAGCTGCGCCTCGCCGCCGAGCGCCGCAATCATGCGCGAGCCAGCGACACACGGCGGCAGGCAGTCGCCCCACGACATGGGGACGTCCGGCCGGTCGCTGCCGCTGAACAGGTTGCCGACGGCTGCATCGCAGCGGTGCTGGCTGCCGCGGCACCAGCTGTGTGCGCGCAGGCCGTCGCTGTACCCGACCAGCCTGATCGTGAGGAAGCCGAAACGCTGGTCGTAACGGCCGTTACGAGGTCTGTCATGCGGCCAGAGGAACTCGGCCTCTCTGCAGTCTGCGGAGACACTGATCGCCGGCGCCGCCGCCGCATCTGCCAGGCTGACCGCCGGCATGCGCAGGTGCTGCTGTGAGCCGACGGAGGCATCGGAGTCCGAGTAGTAGTCTGGCACGGCGCCCCAGTCGCCGTCAGAGGCCGCACCGCTGTCTGCTGCGCCTTCCCAGCAGCTGGCAGCGGCTTGAGGCGCTGTCCAGTGGTACCTTTCTGCCCTGAACTGGCGGCTCGCCGGGTCCAGCACTTGCCGGCTGCGCTGTTGCGGCCGCAGCTGACGGCGGCTGTGAGCCTGCGGCGTGACAGCAAGATGTAATGCTCTGCACGCGGCAGGTGCGTGGACCCAACATGGCGATGGGCTCTGTGCAGCAGCCCAAATCCGACCGTCTCACGGAGCGCACGGGTTACTCACCGCAGGAAGGCGCATCGTAGCCCTGCTGTGGGCGGTCAGGCGGCTCGCCAGCATCATAGCGCCGCGTAGCGACTGTCTTTATCCGCCTCAGAGCAATCATGCTTCGCCATGCCGACGCGGCTCACGGCGCCAGGCTGACCGTCTCGAAAGCTGTGCTTTAGGTGCAAGAATAGGCCTGCCGAGTCTTACGGTGCGTCTCGTTGTGTGGCAGGAGAACGGGGCGCGCGGGTGTTGGGCGATTTCCCACTGCTGCAACAAACATTTGGACCAAGAAGCACCAATTCTTGGTCGCCTTTGCACTGCCTTTCCCCCAACAACTGCCTTCCTTTGCCCCCAAATAAGGGCTTGAGATAACTGGAGACAGGGGATTGACACTGACGCCTTCGATATGCCTGTGAATATTGTGCAAGCGGGAGACGCCGATCAACATATGAGAGTGAACAAACTTTAAGCGATGTGTTCGAGCAGTAAAAGAGCCTTTTGATCGACTGAGCATGCTGGAACGTGATGGTGTAAGATCATGACGTCAGAAGGCATGACTCCAGATCTTGGCTGTCAGTCTAGACTGACAGCCAAGTGACGAACAGATAGATGTTGTCAGGCTCATAGCCATCATGCGAAAATTGTGGAGAATGTGCTCGACCTTAATACAGTCACATATCACGGTTGCGCACCGGCATTCAGTTTCATTTCAATTCAACGCACGTCCGGTTTCACCTGACGACCATCATCACGGCGCCAGCTTCACGAGCCTGCTCAATCACAATTGTCCTCTAGGCTCTTTGCTGCAACAATACGTTGGTTCGTTATGTGACTTCTGAATCGAAGTTGTCGTTCAGAAGCTGCCTTCCTTCCCGAAACTCCACAGCTTGCCGTTCAGCTCTGCGGCGTCCTTGTGCTCCACGTTCCACGCGATGCTGCCGGCACCTTCCTCCGCCGAAAGCGGAGCATGATCCTGGCCCTGGTTGAGTGATGTTCGACTGCATAGGTAAGAAGAGTCGCTTTCAGGCAGCTGCCTGGGCTGCATGCTGATCTGCATGCAGTGTGCGCCGGGCGCTTGAGGATGCAGTACGCACACATGCGGCGGCAAATGCCAGCAGGCGCATTTCCAACCCATTTCACAAGTTAGCAAATGGCAGACTGGAACGAGATGTTCAAGGAAGTACCAGTGTCCAGGGCGGACCGCGGACACGCTGATGTTGCGCGATGCGAACCGCTCATCTTGTGCCAGGATTGCGGTCGCCTGCATCGCCCAAAACATGCGGCATCCAACATGCGAGGAAACGTATAGATAGGAGCTGTGGCGAAGATGACAGGGTGTATAGATGTGATGCCCAATTGCCAAGCAGGACGTGACCGAGCACCTGATTGAGCATGGCCTTGCTGATCCTGCAACGAAGTAAACACACCAGGATAAGTAAAAGTAATGATGGTTAATGCATGGAAGTGCTGCCCAGCGAGGCAACATTGCACTGTTTTCGCATTGTGAGGTTTGGGAGTGCCTCGCAGCCAGATGGGCAGGCTCTACTCCAGCAATCTCACCTGTACGCGGGCACGCCAGGCATGCCGCCAGGGTTTGTTGCGGACTTCCGGCAACCCTCATCTGATGCGTCAAAACTGATCGCACGCAGCGCCTCGAGGCTGTCTGCTGCCTGAATTCTGGCTTTATACGCCTCGGACGGCCAGCCCTGGAAGCTGAACTGGCTGAGCCCGCTGGACACGCTCACCACACGGCCACCTGCAGTTAGCAGATTGCACATAGTCCAATTGTTTGAAAGCTGGCGGTATCGCCATAAAAATTGTATGAGACATGCGATTGCTCGGTAGAATTTCAAAGGTGAGTGCTCGCCGGAATGGAATGAGGGACAGACCTTCCGCAAGCACAGGCGCCACCTGCTCGGCGAGGCTGACGGCTCCAGTGTAGTTCACTTCCATAATCTCATCCCACGTCTTTTGGTCCCACCCATCCGCCATGTAACCAGCATTGTTCACCAGCACTCCCACCTATTAACAAAGGAGGACACCAACATTGTTGATCTTGCTATTGTGGTTGTCTAATGGTGGCAGACCACATGTCTCAGGTCCCGGCCTTGCATGGATGGCAGCGACACCCGAACAGCCATCTCATCAAGGTTGCCCAGCAGCACCTTCTGGTCGCGGGTCTCGCGCAGGCGGGCGACGCCGGCGGCGATGCTGTCGGCTGAGGAAGGGTTCAGCTCCAGCGGCTGCACAATGACGTCGTGGCCCGTGTCCTCCCGCAGCCGTGCCACAGTGTCCTCAGCTGCAGAGCAAAAATGACACATGCATGCATGCGCTCAGACGGGGACGGAACTACCCGCTCAGAAGTTGCCTCAGAAGTTGCATCTGCTACGTTTCGTTGCTTGAAGTTCGCGATTTCGTTGCTTGAAGTTCGTGACATGAAAGCTACATACATGCACGTGTGAGCGTATCGAACGTCCGCGATTAGCATTCACGATCGCATGCATGCATGCTTATTCGCACCCTTCTGCTGGGTGCGGCACGCTGCGATGACGGGGTGCTTGTGCTTCAGCAAAATCTTGCACAGCTCATAGCCCAGCCCCTTGTTGGCACCTGCATGACACTCATATAATGTACTGATGCCCGATCGTAATATTGTATCATATGCTTGCAGTTGCACACGAGTGCAAGTCATCATCACGCACTGCAGAGTCTGTGTTCCGCATGGCGGCGCACCTGTGACTACCACCCACTTGTTCTCAGCCACGTTCTCAGCCACCATTTTGATACCTGCTCCTTCGATCTTGTGTTGCTATTTGTAAGTCCGCTAAACCCGAGTGCAGTGAGTTGCCAAAGTGACAGACGCTGGTTCCTAGTGCACGATCGCCGTTCAAGACTGAGTTTAATTACTGAAGCAATAGTGATGTTTGCGCGCTGCTTGCACAATCGGATGCATGAGACTGGTGCGGAAGCCACGACGACGTGTAACTTGTGAAAATCCCTCGAGGCGACGATTTTGCAGCCCGCCAGAATACCCGCCCAGTAGCATATCGCGGCCGTGCGTGAAACAATCCGCAGAGGCTAGCGAGGCTCATTTGCACTCCGCCTTGCGCGAGGGGTGCTGTGTGAGTGCATCTATCCGTCGAACAAAGCGACCGCCGGCTGTGGGTGTTGCAGCGCTCCTCGAAGTCATACAAGGCCGTCGTCTCAATATTGATCTAGGCACGCGAAGGCCTGCCGAGGCCTTGCAGCAATGGCAGAGCATCCGATGAAGCTGTGGGGTGCCGGCTTCGGCACCTTGAAGGTGCAGCTGGTGGCGGCCTTCGCCGGCGTGCCCATCGAGCAGAACCGAAACTACACGCACGGCACCTCAAACAAGACAGCGCAATTCCTGGCGCTAAATGAGTGGGGGAAGGTGCGCAATAGCACTCCGCATGTCATTCGAGTCCCATTGATCGCGTTTGTTCAATTTTCTGCTGCGGCGCCAAATGCACTTGCGTGCCGGCACAGAGCCAAACAAAACACTCGACCATTGCGGGCGATTCTGCAACACTTGGTTGCTCGCAAACGATCTCTGCGTGGCATCTTCGCTTCGTAGCTCAGATGTGTGTGCACCTGTTGCCGCTCCATGCGACATGCTTGGGTGCCACCCCACAGCCGTCACCTTCGTGAGTAACTCCGCAGCATTCACCGAGTTGTCGCCATCCAAGTGGCGCGCTTCAACTGCATGCAGGTGCCGGTGCTGGAGACGCCCGGCGGCGCCATCCGCGAGAGCGTGGCCATCTGCCGCTACATCGCCGCCCTGGGTGGCGGCCTTTATCCCGCAGCCACAACGCCAAGCGGGGACATTGTTCGCAGTCAGATCGACGCCTGGGTCGATTGGTCCCAGGGTGCGTGCGCCGGGTTGCCCTGGCTTGAAATAACATGGCTTGACAGCGCCGTCAAGCCGCGGCATGCATGCAGTCGGTCAGGGGCACCATTGTGGCCAGCTGCGTGAAGGCTGCATGCAAATATGCAAGGCAAGCATGTGGTCAGCCTGCTGGTCGGGCATGCAGGGCAGCTCGGCAACACAATGCAGGGAGACACGCCAATCTCTCAATCAGCAATCTGATGATCAGCGGCAGCAATACCTGTGCCTGAAGTGTCTTGCGATACCTGCTTCCAATGTCTCTTGACATGCCGGACAGGTGTGGACAGCAGGCTGAAACGAGAGGTGACCAACCCGCTGCTGGGGCACGGCGCCCTTGATAAGGCGGACTTCCACAAGGGCCTCAAATTTCTGGAGGAGTCACTCACAGCGCTCAATGTACACCTCAGCGGCCGCACATATCTGGTGAGGACGGGCCGTTCTCGAGGATGTCACAGCATGCATTGGCGGCCTGCAAGCTGGTTCTTCCCTTAGGATCCATGACGCTAGCACCAGATGGATCAGCCGTGACGACCGCCGGCAGCATTGATCTACATGTGTTTTGACTGCTGGACAGCTAATGCGTGCGTCTGTACAGGTGGGCGATGCGCTGACGCTGGCGGACCTTCTGGTGGCTTTCCACTTCATCGTCCTGTACGCCATGGTGAGTTGCATCGCACCTCAGCTGTGTACGATGTCGCCTCTGGTTGACGACTCACCAGCGCCCTCAAACACACCGCATCTACTAATAGCGGGGGCGTATTCTTCTAGTTGCGCACCCGTTACGATCTGATGCCACAGCGCCAGGCGCTTCAGCACCCTCTGGCGCTCAGTCAGTCGCCAAGTGTGGTCTACAAACCGCCGACATGCTCGTTGACATCACAATCACACCGTCAACGCCTCTGGCAGCCGAGAGACAGAACCTGCACACCCTCACAGGAAGCCCATGCCATTGCTGGGCGCATGCTGAGCGGTTGTGCCTGCTGTTTGACTACAGCGATTTGACGACGCCTCGGCAAAGAAGTACCCAGCTGCGGCGCGCTACTTCAAGACGCTGTACAGCAACCCCACCTTTGCGGGCATCGCGCCCGTGAGCCGCCCCGCGAAGGCGTTCTCGGGCGAGGGCACGCCGCCGATCTCGCCGGAGCTGCGAAAGGTGTATGGCTCCCTTCCCTGGTCTGGTGAGCTCGCTTCTCTGTGACCTGAAGGGCGCCCTGGCGCTCGAGCGCTTCTAGGATCCTGATCACAGCTTCATTCCGGATTGAGCCGGCCAAAGTGGCATCCTCGATGCCCTTGCGCAAGGACCCGGCGGCCGGACGATCTGGCACTGTTGAGACTGCAAGCCTTGCGCGCCTGACAACGAACCCTTTCAAATCTCCCCACAGGCGACTGCTGCACTGTAGCATCCCTGCAGTTCACCCACGCTCACTGTTGCACCTCCTCACCTAGCTCTTGTTTTCTCTCCGTCAGGCAACCGCGTGCGGCAGGCGTTCCTGGAGTTCTTCGCAAACCGGGGGCACACGGTCGTGCCGTCCAGCAGCGTGGTGCCGCATTCGGACCCGACGCTGCTGTTCGCCAACGCGGGCATGAACCAGTTCAAACCCATCTTCCTTGGCACAGTGGACCCCAACAGCGACTTTGCGCGGCTCAGCCGAGCGACCGACACCCAGAAGGTAGGTATTCTTGAGGGTTTCGGTCATAACGAGCATCCTGATTGAAATTTTGTGTTCGCGCCCATCTTCCTGGGCACGGCGGACCCCAAGAGCAACTTTCCGCGGCTCAGCCGAGCGACCGACACCCAGAAGGTGGGAATCTGGTCGAAATGGGGATTATTGATCAGATTGAATGATCATGCTGGGCACCAGGGACTCTAACCGCGACTTCGCGTGACTGAGCCGACCGACACGCAGAAGATGGGATGTGCTTGTTCTGTTTGAGCCCTGAAACGAGTTGCGAGCTTCCCGTTCCTTACCTGATCTTGCGGGATTTGGCGTGGGAGGCAGAACCGCCCACTGAGTATGGCAGAACGACGGGCAGCGGCGCTGCAGTTTTGATCCGCTGTGCTGCCCACATCCCACTTGCAACGCATGCATTGCAGTCACACCGCTATTTCTACTTGATTGACGAGCAGCGTTCCGGATGCTCTTGCAGTGCATCCGCGCGGGCGGCAAGCACAACGACCTGGACGATGTGGGGCGGGATGTTTACCACCACACCTTCTTCGAGATGCTGGGCAACTGGTCCTTCGGCGACTACTTCAAGCGTGAGGCCATCACCTGGGCCTGGGAGCTGCTCACCACGGTGCGGTGCGGCGGAATGTTTGGAGGGGACACACAGAACGTCAGTGTCATCGGCACCAGCTGCAATGCAAAGCTTTGCTGCCGCCAGGAGGTGCAGCCTGCTCATGACGGCAGCGCACCAGCAGCCAGCACCTGCCCGCCGCGCCTCATTCCTGGTTTGTTTCCTTGCACGCTTTGACACCCAAAACAAAGAGTGTGTGTGTAATTCAGCATCAGCAACCATACAACCCTAAACCCTCCCCTTTGCAGGTTTACCAGCTGGACGGCGAGTCTTGACGCTCAATACATCGGGCATCGTAGTTCAGCGCCAGCAACTCCAGACCCCCCAACCCTCCATTGTGCAGGTGTACAAGCTGGACGGTGAGCGGCTATACGCAACGTACTTTGGCGGCGACAAGGAGCAGGGCCTGGAACCCGACGAGGAGGCGCGCCAGATGTGGTGCGCCGCATGCTTGGCATCTGCTGTTGATCTGGGCGAGTTGACATGCATTGCGCTTCTTGTCGAGGTACCTGCGTGTCCGGCTGTGCTTGCTTGCTGGGCCCGCTGCTGGCTGCAGTGCGCCATGCACAGGGTGCGATATCCGCTTGGGGTAGGATGCAACAGTGTCACAGAGGAGATCATCAACGCGTGCATCGTGTGCCTTTCTGCATTTCGCAGGCTGCAGGTGCTGCCGGCGGAGCGCGTGCTGCCCTTCGGCTGCAAGGACAACTTTTGGGAGATGGGCGACCAGGGCCCCTGCGGCCCCTGCTCTGGTGGGTCCATTCTACAACCGAAATGTTTAGGAGTCATAGAATATGTGGCTCGAAAGCATACACCTCTTGGCCTTTGCTTAGTTATTGGAAGAAGAAACGGCGTGCAACAATGGACCCGGGTCCCTGCGGCCCCTGCTCTGGTGCGTCCTCTCTGCGGAATGCACGTCAATGCACGTTATTGCACTGCTGCAATGACTCATCACGACTGTCCGTCCTTCGGGACCTGATGCTGATATATCACGCCCTCCTGAGGTTCTTCCGAACTGGTAGAATAGCGGCATTCGACGTCTGACTTCGCCGCTGCAGAGCTGCACTATGACCGCATCGGCGGACGTGACGCCGCGGCGCTCGTCAACGAGGACGACCCCGATGTGCTGGAGATCTGGAACATCGTGTTCATCCAGGTGCGGCACAGCGTCCTTACCTTCTGATGATGTGCCCTGTGCGGTGCCGGACTGAAAGTGTGGCTGAGGAGCGCGGCTGCTGACAAGAGAAATGTTCCAGACGATTTCGACCATGCAGCCGCGGCTGTCACCACCTGCGGCTGCTGCACTGCCGACTTCAGGTTCGGATGCCGTGCCAGGCAGCAGCGGGGTCATGTGTTTGTTCCACAAATGACCGTCGAATATGCCGCGCTCCGCAGTACAACCGGGAGGCGGACGCGAGCCTGAGGCCGTTGCCCAACAAGCACGTGGACACGGGCATGGGCATGGAGCGGGTGACCAGCATCCTGCAGGACAAGCGCTCCAACTACGCCACCGACATCTTTGGTGCGGGCCTTTTCCTGCTGCCATGGCAGACCCCGTCCTGATAAACCTGTTCGTAAACCTAACCTTCTAGGCCATGCGCTCAAATCACGCCACCGACATGTTCAGTGCGGGGTTCACCCAAACCCTCTGTCCTATAACAACTCTGAAACCCTCTTCATTCGAACAGTGGAACGCGGTGGGGGCCGCTGGTGGGTGCAGGTGGAGTTGCCTGCAGAACTCGCACCAGCTTGCAGCCTGCAATCATTCCCAAGAAGGCTGTCTGCCCAGAGCTTTGGGGACAGCAGCAAAGCACGGCGCCGGAGATGTGACACCTCGACCAAACTGTTCTCACAGCTTGCTGCCCTCCCCGCAGCGCCCATCTGCGCGGCAATTCAGGCCATCAGCGGAGCGCCGGCGTCCCAGGATCGCATCGGCAACGCCAACTCCACAAAGGCACACACATCAATCCGGATAAGTCGGAACAACATCGTTCCCTGTGGCTGCCCTGCAGCGCCCATCTTCGAAGCAATCCAGGCCATCAGCGGCGCGCCGGCTTACCAGGATCGAGTGGGCGATGCCGACGCCGACGGCATCGACATGGCCTACCGCGTAGTGGCGGACCACATCCGCACGCTGTGCTTTGCAATCGCGGACGGCGCGGGGCCCGGCAACGAGGGCCGCGACTACGTGCTGCGTCGCGTGCTGCGCCGCGCCGTGCGCTACGGGCAGCAGACGCTGGGTAAGTTACAGTTTCGAGTCGTTTGCTGGCACAGCAAGTAGCAAGCGCCGGGGCCTGGCTGCGCATGCTGCCGCCAGGGTGCGCAAATGATGGCAACACACGCTGGGGGCGGCGCCCGGCAGGCCCGCTGCCGAGTCGTGCCTGCGTCATTGGTCGAGAGTGCCAGATGGCACGTTGCTCTCGGGAAATTATTTTGACCCAAGGTCACTTCTTGTGCAGGCGCAAAGAACGGCTTCTTCTGCCAGCTGGTGGATGCGGTGGTGGTCAACTTTGGGGGCTTCTACCCCGAGCTGCGCACCAACCGCGATAAGGTCAGTCGCCTGCACTCCGCCTCCTTCTTGTGGCCTTCTAACCCGACAATCCCAGCTCTTGCAACAGCTTGCCTCGCATCTGCTGCAAGATTCACACCTGTCGGCAGCTACATGTTGAACAGCGCAGCCGCTGCCATGGGCCGGCACGTTTCAGCTGCACCGCAGGAATATCGTCCCTCCTTGTGTCCACCTCCCTTTGTTCCGATACAAAACACCGCCCTGTCTTCCCGGTGCAAGAACAAGAAACCCCTGTCTGGCTGCGCAGATCTTCTCCATCATCCAGGAGGAGGAGGCCAGCTTCAGCCGCACGCTTGTCAAGGGCATCGAGCGCTATAAGAAGGCCGCTGCCCTCGCCAAGTCGGGTGCGCACATACCTGCTCACGCAGCCTGTGATGCCGTTCATTTCATGCACCCCATGACTTCATGCATGCATGCAGAGATCCATCGTGTGTGGATGCTCGTCGCCGGACACATTGTATGCAATCAAGGGTGCTGCTGCCTGTTGCTTCCTACTGTGCAACCTGCCGACGACGTTGCACAGGCAAGAGCAGCCTGGTGGACGGGCCGGCGGCGTTCGAGCTGTGGGACACATTCGGCTTCCCGGTGGATCTGACGGGCCTCATGGCGGAGGAGGACGGCCTGCAGGTGGACATGCCCGGGTACCAGGCGGCGATGGAGGCGGCGCGGGAAAAATCGCGTGCTGGTGCGCGCATTCCGATCATTTCCTGTGGTGTCTCCCCTCTGCAAGACACCTTGGCGAACTTTGACTGCTGTGGATTTGACTGCGCCTGCATGACAGTGTCCACACGCACTAGAGCAGCCCATGTCGTGACTGTGGCCACAGCAACGTGCCTGATTAATCTCAACCATGGAAACGAGCTCAAACAGGCAGGAAGCTCAACAGCCTCGTGTATATTGCAAGCCTACATTCACCAACTGCAGGCCAGAAGAAGGGCGGCGCCGCAGGCCTCAAATTCGAGGCGGAGGCGACCGCACACCTGCAGCGCAGCGGGGTGCCGCTCACAGACGACAGCCCGAAGTACAGCCCGGACGCCTGCGCCACGGAGCTGCTGGCCATCCTGACCTCGGACGGCTTCGTGGACAGTACAGAGGTGGGTTTTGTTTTGCAGATTCTGCTGTGGGTGGGAAACATAGTTTGCAAGGTTGTACGGAAGCCAGAGCGAGACGGCTGCGCCACGGAGCTGCTGGCCATTTTGTCCTCCTACGGCTTCGTGGACAGCACGGAGGTGGGGTGCCGCCAACTGTCGCCGGAGCAATACAAGCTGGTTGCGTGCCTCAGACAGAGTGCAGCTGGGCAGCAGATGAACCGCGCGCACGGGCATAGAGGGGCGCAGTTGTTCTCTTGGCTGCTCAGGGCATGCTGGCATGGAGAGACGCGGCATGCCTGCTATGTTCTTTCGTCGAGCTGGCAAGCTGTTGCGTAGCGTGGCCTGACGCCTGCCACCGCTGCTTTTCGCTACAGGGCACCTCGGGGCCGGTGGGCCTGGTGCTGCGGCAAACCAGCTTCTACGCCGAGCAGGGCGGCCAGGTCGCCGACACCGGCGCAGTGGACGGCCCCAGCGGCGCCTCCTTTGCCGTGGAGGACACCCAGGTGCGCTTTGGGCACTCAGCACCCGTCACAAGTCCAGAGAAAAATTTGAAGAACGCAGCTCACAGGCCCCGGACAGCGACCTGAAGCCCTGGGAAAGGCAATCCTATGCTTTGTACGGACTCAATCGTGCCTCCTTTGCCGTGGAGGACACCCAGGCTTAATGTCTATCTCCAGTCATGAAATCTGCTTTGTGGCACAGGTCAAACGTATTGGTAGAACTCTGAGATCAAGGCCCACTTCTGTCGCGCAACTCGAGACTTCGACAGAGCAGCTTGCCAGAAGCGAGGCACGTGCAGACACACAACACAGGACCAACGATTCGCTCGGCCGACACCGCAAACTTTTGCGTGCAGGTGGCAGCGGGCTACGTGCTGCACGAGGGACCAGCGCAGGGCGTGCTGCAGGACATGAGGAAACACACGACAGGCTCGACTCATGGGACTGCAACACCTGCAGACAAGCCACGATTCATCCTGCCTGCTTTGCGCAGGTGGCAGCGGGCTACGTGCTGCACAAGGGTGTGGCGCAGGGTGTGCTGCATGTCGGCGACAGCGTCACCAGCCGGTGCGTATTTCGTTGTCACGATCACGACGATCCTGACTGCTCGCCATTGCTGAAAGCCCATGCGGTAAAACGCACATGCGGCGACGCCCATGCGGCAATGCCCCTGCCGCAGCCATGCAGAAGCTGGTGCACTGCCAAAGCAACTGAAACTTATTCGGAAAGCTGTCACAGTGCTGCCAGGACCAGGTAGCAATGCAGACACCTAGGCAGGAGCTCAGACGTGGAGACTAATGTGCCACAGGGTGGACCCGGGGCGGAGGGCGCGCATCCTGCCCAACCACACCTTCACCCATGTGCTCAACCTGGCACTTAAGCGCGAGCTGGGGGATCACATAGACCAGAAGGGCAGCATCGTGCTGCCCGACAAGCTGCGCTTTGACTTCTCGCACATCGCCGCCATCGAGCCGACCAAGCTCAAGGTGCGGGTCATGGCCTTGGGGTTGCTTGCAGGAACATGCACGAGGTGCGGACAGGAGTTATGCTAAGCTGTTGCTTCTCCCTCTTCATGTTGCTCGATAAGCTGCGCCTGATCAGATGCTCGCAAATTGCCGCCATCGAGCCTATCAAGCTCAAGGTGTGGGTAGTTGTTTTGCGTCAAAGACAAGCGGATGCAAGATGCCAACACTCAGCGTCCTGTTCCCCCTTCTTCCTGCTGACTTCCAATGCTGCAGCTTGACTTCTTGCACACGGCCGCCATCGAGCCGCTGCTTGTGCGCAGCTCAAGCTCAAGATGGGGTACCTCATACACTATCAGCCCTTGAGACTGGGCGCGCGGCCAGCTTCTGGTGCACAGTGCTTCGTGAACCGACATGCTCCAAGCCAGAATCAGTTAGACTTGCCGAGCTGTGCTGCGCCTTTTTGCAGTAATATGCTGTCTTCCATATGCAAATCATGTCATCCTCCGCAGGCCATCGAGGACATGTGCCGGGCGCAATTGGGGCAGGCGCTGATGGTGTACTCGAAGGAGGTGCCGCTGGCGCAGGCGCGCAAGATCAACGGCCTGCGCGCCGTCTTCGGCGAGGTGCGCGTGCGACTGCACCTCTGACACCCGGCAGCTGATGGATTCTGCTATTCATTGTGGTCTTCTCCTGCTGCCTGATCAAGTCAGGCAGGCGCGGTTTGGCTTTGCCTGCCAGCCAACCTTCGTACCCTGCCAGCCGACCCTCCTTTCAGTGGTATCAGCCCAGTCGCTGAAACCGTTATCGCCTTCCGTAGACAAGTGTACTCGGACCCGGTGCGCGTGGTGTTGCTGGAGGAGCTGCTGCTATAGAACCATCTTCGCAGCAATTCTCATTCTTTCACTTAGCCATTTTTTCAACCCTTGCAGGTGTATCCGGACCCGGTGCGGGTGGTGTCCATCGGCCGGCCAGTGGAGGAGCTGCTGCAGAGCCCGACGGAGCCCAGCAACGCGGACTACAGCGTGGAATTCTGCGGCGGAACCCACCTCGCTGACACCTCGGGTGCGACTCGGGGCTTCACTGGCACACTCTTGCGATCGACTGACGTGCCCAACTACCAGCTTGAGACGGCGCAGCAGCAGTCATTACACAGCAGCCCACCGTTTCGTCCGCCCACATGCGCCCCCAAAAGAGGAAGGCTTTTGCACTGCTCAGCGGGGAAGGCATCGCGAAGGGTATCCTGTGCGTGGCTGACCGGCCGTCGATGTGGCTGGCTGCGCAGAGGCGAAGGCCTTCGCGCTGCTCAGCGAGGAGGGCATTGCGAAGGGCATCCGGCGTGTGGTCGCGGTCACGGCGGGCGAGGCGCAGGAGGCCATTGCGGCCGGCGAGCTGCTCACGGAACGCATTGTCATAGCCGGCAGGCTGCCGCCGCTGCAGCTGGAGAGGGAGCTGGGCGCGCTCAAAGCGGTGCGACAAGAATCACAGTGCAAGAAATCACGGTGTAAGAATCACACTGCGTATGGTTACCAACAAAAAACATATGCTGCTCACCGAATGCATCACGGTCGCTGGCGAGCTGCCACCGCTGCAGGTGGGGAGGGAGCTGGCCGCACTCAAGGCGGTTGGGCAAGAATCACACTTCAAGTTTACCGACAACAATACAACCAGTATTTTTGCCAAAAAATGCATAGCCAGGTGGTGGGCAACGCAGTCATCCCGGCGGTGGTCAAGGCAGGCCTCTGTATGGAGATCAGCGCCCTCACCAAGGGTCGTTTGAGGCGCAGAGTCACAAATCCGTCATTGCGATGTCCTGTACTTGACATTGCGATTTTCACTGACGCAAGCGGTGGACAACACGGTTATCCCGGCGGTGATCAAGGCAGGCCTGCGAGCGGAGATCAGCGCTCTCACTGGGGCGTCGCCGGAGGCGCAGAATCGGAAAGCTGTACCCATCACTGCGAATTGTGTGTACTTGACCTTGCGATCTCACTGCTGCAGGCAGTTTACAACACAGTCATCCCGGAGGTGGTCAAGCCGGGCCTGCGCGCTGAGATCAGCGCCCTCACCCGGGCGTCGCTGGAGGCGCCGAAGAGGAAGGCCATACCACATGCCTGTGCTGATCGACGCGCTTCTCATTGACGCAGGCGGTGGACAACACAGTCATCCCGGCGGTGGTCAAGGCAGGCCTGCGCGCGGAGATCAGCGCCCTCACCCGGGCCTCGCTGGAGGCACAGAAGAAGGCGGCCGCCGGCAACAAGGACAAGGCCGCTGGCGAGGCGGTGGCCGCGGCGGCAGCGGCGCAGGCGTCGGGAGCGAAGTTTATCGCCCTCCAAGTGGACGTGAGCTGCTTTCAGTCAGATGGAGTCAGAAAACAAACTGAAACACGCTTCAAAATTGCAGTTGGGCCCTCGCCAAGTGCCTGCCAGGCGGCACAGGCTTCCGGCATAGAAACTGATGCCTTTAACTGGACGTGCGCTGCACACAGTCGGGCCCCCTTTGCTGTACCGCGTGCTAAATGGCGTGAGGGTGCTAAATACGTGATGGAACGGGGTTGGCCCTGGCGCCAATTGGCCCGTTTTCGCCAGAAGGCCCCGCTGCTAATGCTGTACTTGACATCACCCTTTTCAAGCATTAGCAATCATCTGCCAATTTCGCCCTTTGATTCAAGTGACAGTGTCGTGGTCTGACAAACATGCAGGTGGGCCTGGACCCCAAGGCACTGCTGCAGGCGTTCGCGGCGGTGCAGAAGGTGCACGACTCGCTGCCCGCCATCTTCTTCTCAGCCGACGTCGGTGCGCGCCTGCCGGCACCTTCGTGTCCACAAACACAGAAACTGCCTCCCCACAGCTCACATGTATCTGCATGCAATCTGCGACAAAGCGGTGCAGAAGGTGCACAACTCTCAGCGCGTCACCCGCAGGGCCGATTTACTCGGCCAACTCGAGGCAAGTGAGCCTCGAGCGTTTCTTGCCCAGACATGCACAGGCAAGGTGCTGGTGTGGGCGGGTGTGCCGGCCGGCCAGAGCAACAAATGCGAAGTCCAAACGCAAAGTGCCAAACCTGACAGCATATGTGCAGGCAAGGGCAAGGTGCTGGTGTGGGCGGGGGTGCCGGCCGGCCTGAGCAAGGCGCTGCACGCGGGGCAGTGGGCTGGCGACGCGCTCGGCGTGCTCGGCGGCAAGGGCGGCGGCAAGCCCACCGCTGCGCAGGGACAGGGCCCCAAGGTGTGCCATTCTGGCCGCTGTGATGTGAAGCAGTGATGGAAAGTTGCATGCGCAAATGCGGGGCTTTCCAGCAAACGCGGGGATTTCGAGGGAAGAGTGGACAGGCGGCAAGGGCAGCGGCAAGCCCACCGCCGCCGCTGCGCAGGGCCCGGGCTCCAAGGTGCGCTGATTCGTCAGTTGAATGCATTGAAACCACACTTGCATTGCTGGCACATTTGGGGGCCGACTTGGTGAGACATGCGAGGGTGGAGTCAGCCGTACACCCTGTGCCACATGAGCCGACTGCCACTCTAGCACTCGAGCGTGTTTCACTACTCGCAGCCCCATCAAGACGCCTGCCACAGGGCACCAGTCAGATGCTGAGCCTGCTTGCTTGCTGCCGCGCAGGTGGAGGCGCTGCCGGCGGCACTGGAGGCGGCCCAGAAGTTTGCTGCCGACAAGCTGCAGTGAGAGCAGCCGCTTGAGATGCGCAGTGGCGGTGCAGCTAGTGCAGCTGTGCTGGCAGTGTGTCCCCGAGTTGCAGCGTTATGCATAGGTAGATGACATCACTGCCATGGAACTCGAACTCCGCGTTCGGCGGCGTATTGCAAAACGTCCGACAGTGGCTAAAACTGCAATGTCGTCACTCTTTCGAAACTAGAGAGCCTGTTGTGTTTAGACTGGTCAAAAATCCATGCTCAAAGTTCGGCTCTTGATTTGTCAAAGAATGCACCGTCAACCCACTCCTCACGTCACTCGGTCAATCCCTTGACACTCAGACTCCTGACAGGTCGCACTCAAACTGCAGCATTCTCGTCGTTTGCTTTATCAAGCTGAACCTGCGGCATTAGCCGCACGACCTCGCCCACCACAATGATGCTGGGCGACAGCGATTCGCCTTCCGTCGCCCCCACCAGGGTGCTGACCGTCGCACTCCACACTCGCTGCTGCGCGCTGCTGGCCTCCTTTATCACCGCCACCGGCCGTTCTGCGGCGCCGATGCTCTGCAGCCCCCTCACGATGCCTGCGCCCACCGTAAATGAATGACATCAAAGCTGCTGCAGGCAATTAACACACACCCTCGTGCCGCTGCTACATTGCGGCGCCGCTGGCGCTCACTACGTGTTCCCTGCTGTCCGCTGCAGAGCTGAACTTGCGTGGGCTTGGCGTGTTCTCAAAAGGCGCAGCAGGCAGGGAGGGAGCTGCCTTGCCTTGCAGCGAGTAGCCCGCCATCAGGAACACGAGTGTGTCGAGGCCGCGCAGCGACTCCCAGTCGATGGTGTACGGGTCGTGGCCGCTGATGACGGTGAAGCTGCGGCTGAGGTCCTTGTCAGTGAGCGGAAAGCCTGCGCCAAATGGCAGTAGAGCCCTTTGAGCATTCTGGATTTGCGAACGGTGCAGCTGCGGATGAGGTGCTTGCTCGTGAGTGGGAAGCTATTAAGAAAGGTCTGAAGCGGCTGGTGGGGTCCCGCCTGCGAGCAGCGGGGCTGCCAGCGCAGATGACACGCCCGGCACGAGCCGGAAGGGGACTCCTGCGGCGGCCAGCGCCGCCATCTCCCCCGACACCCGTGAAAAGGTGGACGGACAGCCCCCCTTCAGCCGCACGACTCTCTTGCCCTGCGTGAGACAGTGCAGGGTCATGCAGTGCCTTCTGACTGAGGGGTCCTGCACTTCTCGGCTGAGCATGCATGCCACTCTCCTCAGGCGATCCGAGAACAAATACCGGACGCGTGCACCATGCAGCGCCATTCAATGCAAGCATCACCTTTGTGCAGTGCTCCACGAGCAGCGCGTCTATCTGGTGCTGCTTGAAGCTCTTTTGCAGACCGCGCTTTCCGACATAGACCCGCGTGGCCGCCGGCGCAAATGCCTCCACCGCTGCCTGCGGGATCCGCCCGCAGCTTTGCATGGCATCTGACGTTCGTATGAAGCCAGGACAGGCGTGGAAGGTCATGCCTTCTCTGAACCCTACCTGGGTTCCGAGGTCATCGTAGACTATCACCTCAGCCTGTCGGATGAGTGCCGCCGCACCCAGCTGCACTGCATGACACGGCGGGCGTCACCTATGGTGACCATGCAATACTTTGTAAGCAAGATCAAGACTACCAGCATGTGGGCAAGCAGTCATTCCTGGCAGCGGGACTGCGAGAACAGGGACTGCAGCCTCGCATCCACTCAAATCGCCAGCGCCGCACCGTCAGATGTTCAAGGCCGCCTGGCCCCGCTCCGACCAGCCAGCACATGCCTGATCGTGTGGCGTCGCCATCAAATTTGCCGCTTGCAGATTGCTCTGCATCTGTCTGGAACCGGCTGAAATCCGAAACAACAGACCGCAACTGTTCTGATGTCGGCTGTGCGGCACATGTTCCGGTCCGCCGCTGACGGGTGCGCCAGCTCATGCGCGTGGCAGCGCTGCGCCAAACAGATGGACACCGCTGCGTCGGTACAGCTGCTGGCTGCCCTGGGCAGCCATGCCGCAGCGTGCACATGCGCTGCGACGACTCTGCCGCCGCCGCCGGCTGCTGGCATGTGCGCATCGCTCTGCACGCTGTTATGCGCCGGTACGATCAGGTCCTGGTCATATTGATGATCTCAAATGCTTCCAGAATCGCTGGTTTCACGCAAGCCGTCAAGAGCAGCGTCCTGTTCGGCTGCTGCAGTGACTAGGTCCTTGCAGATCGATACAGCTGAGATGCACAGAGGCGTCAGTGCGCCGCAGAAAGACTATTGGGACGAGCATAGAGACCTTTCTGGATCCACAGGTGCGGCCCAGGGCGGCTGCGCAGCACGGAACGCATGTCGGATTTCCGATGAAAGCACCTACATTAGCCGGATTCCCATGACGAATTGCATCGCAGATTCACAGATGCTCGCATCCTCTCACTGTCTCACAGTGAGCTCCCGCTGCTGGCCAAAGGACCTGTACGCGCACAAGTCCCGTCTCAGGCTTAGCTTCCTGCTCATTGACCAAGCGCGTGTCGGCTCCTGCGGCCAAAGAGCCAGATTGTGTCTGGAAGTCGACATCCCGAATCCTCACTTCGAGCCTGGGCCTAATAGGGACTTTAGAGCTAGCAGCGCACCAGCAGGCCGCTCACGACAGAACATGATGCTGGGGAATGTGGATAATTTCGAGTGGCACGCCCAGCGTGGTTGCAACGCTTGCCCGCCCGGCAACTAAGCTCGTCACTCATGAAGTTCCTTGACCAGCAGTCTCTCGCTAGGTGAGCCATGCCTGCTGCAGTGACCTCTTTCGTCAAGCTTCCATCCTAAAGCTGGCCCAGCGGCTGCCTGCGGGGTCTGCACACGAGCTGCAGAACGCCGTTGTTGCGGGGCTCGCCCTGGTCTCGCTGCGGCGGTCCTTGGGCGGCTTGCGGCGCATCGGAGGGCCTGTCACCTCATCAATGAACTTATAGTACTTGCTCGTGCGCCGTCTCGGCCCCGCCGAGCTCGCGGGCCACGCTCTGAGGCACGCACAGCCCACCTGGATGTCATCTTCTGAGACCTTGAAATTCAATTATGTCTTGTCTGTGCACGCAGACTCAACGGCTTCCTGTCTCACGTGGACGTCGGAGATTATGTCGTCCATGGCGACCTGGAAGCGTACTCATGTGGGTTTATGCTCTGCACTTTACCCCAAGATTGGATGTCGAGTCAAATGCTGCCACTGACTTCACCTCGCCGCGATCCGTGCCGTGCTTTGCACATAGACACATTATCTAGTCATTTGAAAAGCCGTGAAGCGGGGGGCTGGCACCAAGTCCTGCTGTTGTGGCATCTTGGGCCGCGACACCCGGCCTGAGACTTTGCACCTCTCGCGCCGCAGGCAAGCTCGCCGGGCTGGACAAGAAGCTGTCGCGGAGCCTGGAGGCGGACGTCGCGGAGGGCTCCTCGCCCGCCGACATGGGCAAGAGCCCCATGGGCCCGCTCAGCGAGGCCAGCAGGTGGGACGCTGCGCCCGTGAAAGCCAGCCGTGCAGGCCCACAAGTGCAGTAGACGCTCGCAAGCATGGAGATTGGCTTGCCGGACTGGGGTCCTTGCCCACCTGGGCGCCACGGTGCATGCTGCGCATGCTAAGATCCTCCACAAGACAAGGGCATCTCATTTTTTCACACCCATTCCGCACGCCGCAGCCGCAAGACGCTGATCTACCTCATCCTGACGTTGAACCACACGTACCCGGACTACGACTTCAGCCTGCTGCGCGCGCACCACTTCCGCAAGGAGGCGGGCGTGAAGGCCATTGAGGAGACTGTCGGCAGCGCGCTGCTGGAGGTGTCCCGGGTGCGTTGTTTGTACTACAGTGCCAGTGATCTCGGTTAGCAGGGTGAGTCCGTCAGACTTCTCCGAAAATGGTGCGGGGCGCGTTTGGCGGCGAACGGCGGCAGCGGCTATGTTCTCGCGCTTCTGGAGGTGACGAGGGCACTAAGGCGGCAAATGGCAGAGGCACTATCCCGGCTTCAGCTGAACATACTGACGTCCGGCAGTGCTGCAACCATCGCTAGAGCATCATGTGCGACAAGTGGGAGCATGGCAGCGCAAAGCACCTCGTCAAAGATACTGCAGCAGAAGTGGAAAGTCGATGGCTATATCGCCTACCCGCAGGACGGCATGCCAGGCTATGGCGACCGGCCGTTTGGCGACAGCCTGTGGTCTCGACATACCACAAAACGGATTATTCATCTTCCTTCTGAATGCTGCAGATCTGGGACAGCACGCCGGGCTACGGCGACCGGCCGTTTGGGGACACCCTGTGGTCCGCGCTGGACGAGGCCATCGGCCTGTCCGACTGCGATGTTTACTCCTACAAGTCCGACGGCGAGGACGACCCCTTTGGTGAGTTGTGCACCCTGTATGACATACATGGCACAAACGACGAGCTGAGCAGCTTGGAGGCTTCCAAGTGTGCGGCTGGCAACGATTGCCATCTGTGCTCAACGACCTTGCCGCGCAGGGCACAATGTCTGGTGCCAGCTCCTGCGGTGTGGAGGAAAGGGGGAACACACGGACAGTGCATTGCGCATCGATGCGAAATTCTTCCAGCCTGCTGACGGACAGTGCCTGTGCTCTGCGCAGGCGAGGCGGGCAACATCTGGTCTTTCAACTACTTCCTGTACAACCGCAAGCAGAAGCGCGTGCTATACTTCTCCTGCCGCGGCGTCTCCAAGACCGCAGGTACAGATTGGAGAGAATCGTCCTGCTGCAAAACTGCTGTCAGCAGCAGTGCATGTCCGTGCAACGACACGTTTGAAATGTTCCATGGCATTCAGCCTGATCTGACGGCTCAGTGTTGTGTGCTGTTACGATGGCTCTTACTACCCCTGCCCAACGTGCCAACGGGCGCGTTTCCTGTACCGCTGCAGCATCGGACGAGTCCTCCGACTACAAGTACGGCTCGGACGACGACAGCGATGTGCGCTACGGCATGGCCACCGACATGGACCTGTGAGCGGTGCGGCGCAGCCGCAATCGCGCTGGGCCGGCTTTGACTCGGTGGCGCAAGGCTCGGGAGCCGTGGGCGGCGCCGCATGCCTCGGGCGCAGCGCGGAATTGGCGGCGCAAGGCGCGTCCGCCTAGCCAGCAGACGCAGCACGGCGGCAAATGCCTCAGGTGCTCTGCGGGCGGCCTTCCAGCGGCCGCCCGGCTGGGTGCCTGTGGAGGGCTGCCATCTCTTCAGAAGGAGCCCTCGCAGACAGCATGAAGAAACAGCCGGCAAGTCACCGGCGCTGTGGCGCCGACGCGCTGCGGGCTTGCTCAATTTGTGAATCTACAAGCAACGTGAAACACCTCAGCGGCACCCAGACTCAGCGGCATTGAAAGCCGCTCCGTGGCAGGGCCTGTGTGGGCCGCGCACCAAGGCAGCTGCAAGCGCAGCACGTGCTGTGGCAGGGCACATTTTACGAGGGGGGCACCCACAGGTTGTGAGGCGGCATGGTTTGCAATTGCCGCTTTGCGACGTCGTGACACGCCGTTGGGATTGCGGGCGGCATCGCAGTTTCTGCGGCGAAATTGAAGTGTCCCCCGGGCAAGGGGACACCCCTCCCTTTCAGAGGTTGCGTGTTGGTTTCATCATCATTCAGTCGCTGCGCATTATTGGGAACTTGGACTTGTGCCATGTCGTTTGCCTGTTTGACAACAATTTGTTTTTGGTTTTCTGTAGCTGTCGAACTGTGAGGTCATGCGAGCGTGGCGCCTCGAGCATGATCCGCAACCTCAACGCGGGGCAGCGTGTTGTTGAAATGACGGCCACCTGTTGGTTTCAAAGCTGATTGTAAACCCATCCATGACTTGGAGTCGACACAGTTCATGTGGTGGACTGTCCCCAAGCAAGCAGCGACACCTGCACATGCGCACCCCTCCCAGAGGTCGAATAGCCACACCACATTCTTTTGAAGTGTACCTCTAAATGGTAGGTGATTTGCTGGGCACATGCATATTCGTGCCCGCCGTTGTCTTAAAAAGCAACTCCAGAGTCTGGAAAAGATGCGCTGGCAGCAGGAGACAACGGACATTGGATGCACCTGGAAGGACACCCGGCTGATTACAAAACGCTTCAACTGTCGACACCATTGACAAGCTTCCTCGCAGCAGCTGCTGCACAGGGGTTGCTGTGATCAAGCAACGGTGGACGGTTCACGGACAGCGATGCCTGCCGCCGCTCATGCCCTGCGCCGCCGGAAAAACCTTGCAGAAATGCGGCCCAAATGCGGAGGCCCAGCGCAGCCTTGACCGTCGCACTGTGGCCAACCTAACTTCCGTCTCGGGCCGACTGTGTTTGCTCGTGTCGTCAACACGAGCACCAGTCACAAATGTGCTCCTCACCTTCGTCGCCTTGCGGCTGCGGTGCCTTGCAACGAGCGCGTGTCATTTCGCATCCGAGTCCCAGCTGAACCTCAGCGCTGGGACCCTCAAGTTCTTGCCACATCTGATTGTGCTTCCCAGGTGCCAACGACTCAGAAACTGCATATGATGGCTCTACGCCCTGGTTTGTGCGTGCCTGCAGATAGTTTGCAATTTTCCGACTGCTTCTGCTGATGCATATCTGCAGCTTGAGAGCACATAATTCTGCTTCGATTTTTGTAATTTTTATAGAATTTTCACAGGCACCATACCTGTCAGTATCTGCCGGTTCAATATCCGAGCAGCGCATGGAGTCTCTTGGGAAGGCCAGCTGCAGCGTGATGGTGACACAGGCCAGCAATGACGGACAGTACGTCGACCAAGATCCAAGATTGATCTTGGAGAGAACCTGCATTCAGGCTGCTCCCTTTGAGCCGGACAGTCTGCAACAATACTAGGTGTCGTTTTTTGAATGCGGGATACGTATTGAACAAGCTGCGTCCGTGACGTGCACTCACTGCGCCGAGTCGCTCGCTGATCGTCTCGTGCGGCTGCGCTGCATCATTCAAAGGGCGCTCGGCCTACACACGAAGCTCATCCTCCGGCTGCAGGTATATTACGGAACTCAGTGCTACACGTGAACTTTGATGGCCGTCGACAACATTTGAGGCCTCCAATATGAGTTTGAGAGACGCATTTCCATCTGCAGCGGGTCAGCAGTGGCAGCGCCACCTTGGCAGGATGCTGGGCGGACCGCGCTGTCGATGGGCTCCTACTGAATGCTTACCGGCTGAGCCTCGATGAACACCGAATTGCAGGACCGTCATCAGATGCTGTGCCTCATGAGAGGCTGCATGCTGTGCCGCGCTGGCGTGCAACAAAACCGTTTGTTCATGCCGGACCCTGCTGAAAGCCACAAGCCAGGACAGGTGTGGGCCGATAGGGCTTGCAAGTGGGAAATGACCAGGAACCGAAGCAGCGGCCTGCTCTCCTGCTGCCTGCGGAGTCCGCAGTCTGCGGACATCTCTCCTTACGTAACCTTGAAGGCTGAATCGCTCAGCTCGAACTTTTTGCGAGCCTTTTTCGTTCTCAAACTATATTGCATGTTTAGCGACAGTGTGCAGCCAGACTGTCGTGTGGACAGTGCCATCCTTACGTTTTCGAAGCATATTCAGCGCCGATCAATGTCCACGTTTCAGGCCCCTGGACAAGCTCCCCTGCACGAAGTGCTGCAGAACGGTCGCTTCGATCACGTTGGAAAGCTTCTAGACGACTTCGAGCTTCAGGCGAGCCTCTCCGCCATGTCCTCCGCACAATAGCTGAAGCTGGATGCCACCGTCACGAGTGTTGGCTTTATTGCAGTCAAGCCCGTGAATTGTCAGACAACACTGCCACTCACTGCTCGAAGCGGGCCGTGATCTAAACAAGATGCTGTCAGGGTCACATATGTACATCACCTCGCTGTCAGGGTCACATATGTTAAGCCGTGAAGGGGACCAGCCGCGGCGATGTAGCAGCGAAGCCATGCTGCTTTGATGCCCCATCCCTGCATCACGACGTAGGCCCCAACACCGAGCAATATGCCATACGCATGCAATCGCTGTTGACGCAGGTGGTGACGCCGCAGCTGCCACAGGACTGGCCGCACACAATTCACCTCCTGGGCCACCTATTCAACTTTGACCTGTGCGCTTTCCAGCTTGGCTCTGCCTTGCAATCCTGTTCTATCGTGCAGCCGTCATGCCACCTCAGGTTGCCGTTGCAGTGCCTGCTACCCTTTCTGCTTGACACACCGTCGGCGCAGTGGCTCTTGCGCTTGTGCGCATGCCTGCAGGTCAAGGCATATTGGCAAAGCTCTCAAGTCACCAGCTGACTTCCCGCCTGGTTGCATGCAGAGAGGACGCCCGCTTTCTGTGGAAGCGTATCCCCAGCGCCAGCAAACAGGCGCGGCTCCGGCCTTGCTGCCGCGTGTCATGCACCGCATAGCACCTGCAGCTGCTGTCGTCCCTGCACATGGGCATGCTGCAAGGGAAAGTGACACACCTGCAAGACATCGCACTGCTGAACGTTATGCTCTGACTACCGCCTCCATGCTGCCGATGATGTGGGCGAATCATGCGACTCCCCTTCACAGGACCCCGAGCTGAAGGCAGCCTTCTCCATCCTGCAGCACCTATGGAACAAGGAGTACGAGGTGCGTCCCACACTCCCTGCAAACTTTCAAAAGTATCCGTGTAAGATCTGCACATATGCCCTGTTGTTTTCCTTCTCTTGTGCCTTCCCGTGTGTCTGATGCTTGAGGCTCCGCCGCTTCAGTTCAAACACGTGTAAAGCTCCTCCCAACCTACTTTCCGTCGGAAGCTCTGTTGAATCCTCTCTTGAAATCGCAAGCCTGCCATGCCACCGCAGGGCACCCGGGCTGCGTTCGCCTGGCGGCCAGCGGCGGCGCGGGCCGCTTGTGACGAACTTTGCCCACCGCTCACCCCCTTCCACTTACACTTGATTTCCCTCGTGCGGTTGCAGGGCACCTGGGCGGCGCTGTCGGCGTTCGCCTGGCAGCCGGCGGCGGCGCCGCTGGTGACGGCGCTGGCGGTACGCGTGCGGGAGCGCACGCTCGGCGTCCTGACGGCGGCGTACAGCACCATCTCCGTGCATCGCGCCGCCTCGTTCCTGGGGCTGCCGGAGGCAGATGCCGTCGCACGTGAGCCAACAATCTCTTCTGTGACTCGCCCGCTGTTCTTTGAGAGTCCCACTGTTGTCATACAGCACCTTCTCCGCGCCGCGCGCCGCCTCCTTCCTGAGCCTGGCCGGAGGCAGACGCCGTCGGACGTAAGCAGGGTCTTCCACGCATGATGCCCTGTTCCCTGCAGAAAAACTTGAGACAGGAAATCCTGAATCCCCCTCCACCATACAGCACCTCTCCGCGCGGCAGACGCCGTCGCACGTGATTGTGAGTGCTTGACCCTGCCCCCTGTGCGGTACATGTCGATTGCATCATGCTGGGTGGTACAGCTGGCATATGTGCCCTGGAATGGCACTTTCGATGCGTTGGCATGGCTGGCCTTTTGTGTGCTCAACCGGCGGTGAGCTGGCGCCCGCACTTGTGGCAATTCTTCCTCTGTTCAGCATGCGCTTTACCTCGTTCGTTCCACTGCGCGCAGTGGTGCAACAGGCAGGGTGGCAGCACGACCCGTCGTCCGGGCTGCTGAAGGTGAACACAGGCGTCCTGGTCGGTATAAATGACCTGCCGGTGATCAGGATACCATCCTGAGGTCTGCATGCGCACATTCATGCCTTGCACTTCCTGGCCGCGTGCGAAACATCATTAACGACGGCGGCTTGCTGATGCCGAAACACATCGCTTGACAACTCAGTGTGATTGATCACCTGCAGGTGCACCAGCAAGCGGCAGACGCCGCGCTGCCGTCGCATGCGGAGCAGCTCGAGCGGCTAACGGATTATATGATCGACCTTGAGACGACTGCAACGGCGGCGGTTGGCCAGGCATGAGTGGCTTGAGGAGGTTGGGGTGTCAGGATGACAGATTGTAGGGATGGCGGTCAGCGTGTCTCAACTTGCTGCGCCGAGTGCATTGTGAAGACAGATAAGTGCATGCAGGGGAATTGTGTGTGAACGTGCAGACTTGCAGCAGTGATGCCTTGGAGTGTTCAAAGTAGGCATCAAATCAAGCATGCAGAAGTCCAAATACTCTCCAGGCTGCACATGCCTCAAGATGACCACGCCCAAACAATGTACCCTGAATAGTCATGTGTTACATCCCAATTTCGGTGTGGCAAAGGCATCAACGCGGTATGGTGCGAGCGGCTCTTGCGCTCGTGTTGCCACCCGAGTTTTTCAGCTATGGGACCCGGTGCGTCACTTTCAACGCTCCATCGGTCTCGTCCTTCTCCAGCTGGCACTCACTTCCCGCCCCACTTGTCGTCTGAGAGGTCCTTCACCGACTGCCCCTCGCTGCCGCCGCCAGTGAGGTTCTTGAGGCTGTCCATCACGCCGCCACCATCGGCCCCGCCGCCTGCAGACCGCAATGCAGTTCCAAGTCATTACGACTTGCAGCTGCAGATGGGGAACGTATTGCACATACAAGGCTCCACACTGCGTCAGCTTATGCTACTTGGTCGAGCCCTGGGGCTTTGCAGCAAGAGCAAGCTGGCGGCAGCTGTCAGCCCTTGCTTTCCCGGCCACACCGCACCTGTGAGGTCCTTGATCGACTGGCCCTCGCCGCCGCTGCCGCTGGCAAGATCCTTGACGCTGTCAACAATGCCCTTGCCGCCGCTGTTTCCTGTCAGCCCCTTGAGGGACTCCTTGACGCCGCCGCCATTGTCGCCGCCTGCCGACATGCAGATTAGCCGGCACGTTAATATCACTAGCTGAGTTTGAAGCAACAGCATGACCGGAGTCGCTCGCATACACGGTGCACATCAAGCAAGCTGTCGTGCACGCGAGGTCTGAAGGTTAGCACCTGAGAGGTCTTTGACGCTCATTCCTGATTCGCCCTGTTGAGGCTTCAGAGTGTCGCCCTCCGTCAGCTCCTGCGGGTTCAAACCCTTGCCGCTGCCCTTCAAGCCTTCCTGTGTGCCCTCTGCCACGTAGCCGCCCGTCTCGCCGATGCTGCCATCTTACGTTGGAAACGACAGAAGTGAGCATCATGCTGTCAGCATCAAGATGGCAGCGTCAACTTGACTGGGCGCAGAGCCACAAGTGAAGGCCCGTGGCGCCCTCAGAAATGCAAATAGCCCATGCAAGACTGTGCGCTGCTTTGGACGTCGGATTTCATGGGGTTTAGCATCAGGAGTACTGCCTTACCTTCATAGGCCCTGCCCTTGTGCTTGGTGAAGCTCTCGCCGCCGTCAGCGTCCCCCATGCTTCTGAAGAGTACCAATCAAGCGGGCCCTGTGACGCATGGAAGCTCCAGACTCTTTACATCGATAACGGTTACTCTTGAACGCAAGTCAGCGAGGCTGACAGGCTTGCTTAATATATCACGGTGAAGAATCAAATATATAGCCCCATCCCTACCTCTGTTACACGATCAGTTCACGCTGATCGCCTGCAGCTGTTGAATTGTCTATACGTTACAGAAAGCAGAAGTGACAGAGCAAAATTTGGTCAGCAACACGCTGCAGTTGCGCTGCTGGCAGTTGTACGGAAGCCGCGAATGCTAATCAAAGATAAACCTGGTGACGATAACTACTTCAGCCCAAAGGGCGAGGCAGTATGCGATTTGCGGCCTATACAACCGAGACTCAAGTCACAGGGCCGATGCTAGGAGGCTGCTGAAACTCACAGCTCAGCCATGGCGGACCGGCTCCGACCAGAGCGACCTGGTCGAATGTCGAAGGGCGACAGGGGTGACAGGGGAGGCAGCTCGAGGCGAGACAGGTGCAGGCGAATCATTGGATATCAGTACATGTCGCGAGAGCTCGATCAAGCTTGCTCCTGTTGCTGTGCGACACATCCGCTTGGGACAATTGAGATCGCGTGCGCTGTCGAGGCGGACATTCGTTAGGGGTGCCTGCCGTCTTTACATGATGCTCATACCATGTGCCTCCTGGGCCAGGGCGCGGGATTCTGCGCAGCAGCAGCGGTCCACCAGCCCCATCAATGACGATGACGTCTTCAGCGGCGTGTTCACGGTGCTGCCTTGTTTCCACATTGCCATCGATTGCATGCAACTGACTGCTTTCTTGACCCTGCGGCTGCCTTGCATGCTTCACACGATGGCTTCAATGTCAACGGCAAGCGCATCCCGCATGCCGCATGCGCCCTAGCGCCTCTCGCGTCCGCGGCAGCCAACGCCATTTGTGGCATCGGGGAGGCACCTACTGTACAATTTCTCTCATGAATGTTCTGGTGTCCTTTCCAGGACATGGACGGCTTCGAGGGGCTGGACGGCGATGGCCCGGGCGCCAGCCAGGAGAAGAAAATGGACGCCGACTTTTTCAATTCCTTCGGCGACATCTTTGACGAGGACGACATGAAACCTGGGAAACAGTAACCACTAAACAGTCACAGGTGAGCATGCATCTTTTCTCTTCGCGCAAGAAGATGTCCGGCTGTGTCGATGCAGTCTCGAATGCCAGGCATGCCTCGGAAATGCTGCTGCAGCACCTCAGGACGCTGTTGCCCAGGTGCCGTTGTTGATAATCCTTGCGTGGTGATGTTGCATCTGTTGTTAGCTTCATGATGCCCACAGCATCATCGAAGCAGAATTCGAGATGCTGCGAACTCTGAAGGGTGACTGAGGCAGTGCTGCTTGGCTTGCAGGTCTCGGGTGCAGCGAAAGCCACAGCACATGGCTGTTCCTGTTAGCGGAAGCCCAAGTGGATGTGTGTACAATAGTAAAAGGCAGATCAGGTTTGCAGGACGTGGCATCCAGCAACATCATTCAGATGGTATAGCTATGTGGTTTGAAATTCCCGGCTTTCGATGTACGCACGTGGATGCGGAATTCCTTGCAAAGATCGCAATTCACTCCAATCATGTCACCTCACACCAACTCAGCATCACAGAAGCACTGCCGGCCTGTCCAGCTTGTTGGACGATGCCAAGCTGTCCGTGTCCAGGTCCGCAAGCGCATCTACCAGCACCGAGCCCTTCCCGTTGCCGGCAAACGAATTACGAAAGTATGTGCCCGCGCAGCCCTGTGCGTGATCCAGTGAGCGGCGCTCAGCGTTGCTGCATGCACATGAACACGTGATCGCAGCAGATGCCTGGCTTCTCGTTTCAGATGCAGTGTGCACGGAAGGCCAGACAAGCAGGCAAGGGAATTCTGCCAGCATTTCTCTGCGCAAGCCTCACCTTCAGCGTGGCGCCGTATCCGCCGTTCTGTGACGCCTCGTTGTCCAACACCTCCGGGTCTGCGCCGTCCCGAATGAGCAGGCCGTCCAGCTTGTTGCCGGACACCTTGTTGCCGGCCAGGGTGCCCCCGCCTGCCAGCGCCAGGTCAACCATTTCGTTACACAACAGCTTTCAACACACAGCCGCTTTTGAAGCCCTGAAATCTGAGACACAAAGCGCAGCGCCAACGCCGACATTGTGCCCTGCCACAGCGCATAAGAGCCAGTAGGCAATTGCATGCACAGAAGCATGCGGCGCCTGATACAGCAGCGGATGAGCTGGCTCACCCGCGGCACCGCCGAGCTCGGAGAAGACTGCGATGCCGTTGCGCTCGCAGTTGTGTACGGCGCATTTCCGGATCGCGGGGCTGCCGCCCTCGATGCCGACGCCGGAGCCCGTGCTACTGCTGATGTCACAGTCCTCCAGCACCAGGTCGCTGCCCTGAGTGCAGACAACAAAGCACAAATGGAAGGTTTGATGCCTCCAGGCGAGAATGGCATCAAGGCCCATTTCTGCCGCTATTTAGCATTCTTGGTCAGGTTGAAGCCACAGGAGGTTGGGGTTTAGGGTTTAGGGCATTGTGGCGAGAAGTCACAAGTTGCAGCCACAGAAATGGTGAAGCAGGCGTCAGGGAGGTGTGCGATTCAGGAAGCAAAGAGCACCTGGAGGAAGACCGCGTAGTTGTTAGCCACGGACGGGCTGCGGTGCCGGATGCGCAGGCCGCTGATTCTTGCGCCGCGCGTGCCGCGGGCCTCGAGTGCAAACATAATTCACGTCATGACAAGCCACACCTCCAGCCGCAGCAATGTGCGGCATGCAAACAAAGCTGTGAAAGAACAGAATAAAAAAAAGCCGCAACATAGCTGCACGAAGGGAAAAACTCACACCTCGATTGCGTACTCATACGGCCGGGATGTGCTCCAGGACACCGTGGCGCCAGGCTCTGCCACGATGCTGACCCGGCTGTCTAGCAGCAGCCGCTCGCTGTACCTGCAGAGAATCGGCAGACTGCTGCCTCAAGTCCGCATTCCGGACACACCGGGCGTGCAATATGCAGCTGATCACTGTGCAGCTGACCTCGATGGGGGCGGACAAGGTGTTGAAATGCTGACAATGCTACGCACATGCCTGGTGAGACGCTTATTGTAGCGCCGTCCGACGCCGCCGCGACTGCCTCGCTGATGGAACCGAATGCCGCGCTGCCGCCGACATGCAAGACCTGTGTGTAGTGGACTGCGTTAGTACAGTGCACAGGGCACAGATGAAACTGAGATATTTATTGAGCAGTCGATTTCTGCTTACTGCCGACCTCATCAGCTGGCTGCGCCACGCCACGGGCGGGCCGCCAAGCCACACCCGCCGCACCGGCCGCCCACAGCACATGTCTCCTGCTGAGAGCTGCCTCCTCGCTCTGCAGCGTCGCACAGGATGCGGTATTCTTCATCCTTGACGGCATCTCGTAAGTACCTTGCAGGTGACAGATCATGCACCTGAATGCACAGCGCAGCGCAGGCTTGCCTCATGAGCGCAGACGATCGAAGAAGCAACCACGCGCCATCTTGGTGACCTTGAAGCTCTGAAACAGCAAGACGAGCTACTGCGGAGATCACGCGCTGGAGACTGTGCGGGCCAGTTTTGGACTAGCCCGATCTGAACCATTGAAAGCAATCCCACGCCCCGACAGTGGCTTTTGCGTGATGGATGCTGAACGTACGCACAACTTACATACGGCGTTACAGACGTTGCAAGCCTGTGCCGCGATGATGGTGCAAGCGATCTTGCAGCTTGCACATGGTGAAATGTATGATGCCGCAGCGGCGGCAGAATGTCATTCGGGCGTGCAGGGCAGAACTGCCATTTGGATGGCACTTCCAAACAAGTCGCAGAATCGCCTGCCAATTGGTATGAGCAATCTCACAAAATGCATGTGCAGCTTCCTCGCGATGCCAGCTTCTGCTGCAGCAATATCGGCTGCTGACGCCGGAAGCGGCGTCTACTCCCTGATAGAACCCTCCGATGCTGTCGACCAGACCTCGGTAGTCAACGCTGCATTACAACACATGAGTCAGATTCAGCGCATCAGGAGGGTGCTTTTTCATTCCCAATTGGGTGCCAGGCCAGATTGGCGCTGCCACATGCATCAGGACGCCAAACCGGCAGGCTGGTGCAAGGGTATGTCCAACAAGAAAATTATTTGCTGACTGACTTGTTGTTCGGGAGCGCCGTACACTGTAGCGACGTCCCGTAGTAGGCAGCAATCGCTCTCAGACCTGCTGCGCCTGGCAAGCCAATGAAACAAATGTGCAGTGGCGTGCTTCACAGGCAGAGGCAATGCACCTACGAGCTCTAGAGTGCCACCGAAGTCGAACGCCAAAACGCAGCGGCCGTCAGCGTGCGCGGCGGCACGCCCTATTTGTCAGGACTGCAGCAACACGCCCCATACAGTGGAGAGCGTCAGGATGCGCTCCATGTTGGCACTCATCGCTGTTGGACCCCTCCGTGAGCAGTGTGAGGCAGAACTGTTGATCTGGGTGTCCTGTGAGTCACTCTGACCGCAATCGCGTCAGCCACCGGGTGGTTGTCAGAAGGATATACAGCGTCTTGCCATCACACAGTGCAGCATGAGGGCTCACAGCCCGAAATGCCGCCAATACTGCTGCGGTGACAGTGACCGCCGGATTGACCGCTGACTCGCTTCATGCATGGACGAGATGCGCGTCAGTCTTCTGCACTTCTGCGGTTGCTCACGCCAGAGCCACTGCCTCACAGCTGGTCAGGCTCTGGAATCATCTAATCTTACTGCAGCGTCATCACTTCACCGCGATGATGCCCACGAGAAATCCCTTGGCACCCAACAATTCGAGCATGACAGGCCTACCGCCCTCACATCACAAATCGAGACACAACAGAAGGAATCATGCACAGTCAGCGTCATGCAATCAGGTGGGTGTGAACCTAGTGAATTGGTTGCGTGCAAGATCAGCGCCTCTGAGGTGGAAGCCCAATTCGCGCTTGCAGAACATGATCCAGATGTCTTGATCTCCTCAGATCAGCTGCAGAGCCCGGGGCGACGGGGAGCGGCCGCTGCAGGCCTGCAGACGTGTATGTGCTGCGGCACTGTTGGGTGGCGCCGTGTTGGTGAGGCCCAATCCTCTGCACTGCCTTCAGAATTCGGTAGCCATACGCCAACTAGTGTCGATCGTTCAAGTCCATCGTTCAACAACTGCAGCTACAGCTAGGACATCCAGCTTCGTGACGGTCCGTCGCATACGCCTGCAGGTGCTGCATCCGGCATCGGCCGCCCTGGCGGACGAACGCCATGCAGACGGTTCATCAGGTATCGATCAAACGTTCGTGTCATTGATGCTCGTGTCCTGTGGCGGCTGCAAGGATCCGCTGCTGATCGGAGTGTGGTGTTCTCTCGAGAGCGTGCTGGACATGACTTCGGCAGGGCAACTGCCATGCGGCGGGGTGACACCCAGTGTTCTGGCGTGCCAATTCTCGAGCGCTTGACGTGCAGACAAGCGGGGTCCCAGTCTGGGGCAGCTGCTGAAGGGCCCGAAGAAGGCTGAGATCACAAACTGCACGCGCAAGTGCATGCCGGCGTGCATACGCGGCGGAGGAGGTGACCTCTTGTCGCGCGCCTTCCAAGGCTGCCTTGTGTTACTCTCTTGCGCGTCTGATCCTCTGCCAGGTCGCAACATGGGGCAGGGCCGCGCGCAAGGTGCTGCCTAAAGGTTTCCATCCTTTCTCCAGCGATGGATACCTACAGCGAGTCTGGAAGCAAAAATGCACGAGTTGGTGGCGATGCCTGGTCGTGCGTGTGTGTGGCGGTGCAGATATGAATGTAAGCATCACCCTGAGAACTGTGCTCGAGTCTCGTTTGTGTCCCATGCAGGCGCACCTGGCCTGGGACCCTTGACAGTGCGCAAGGACCTTGTCAAGTTCAAAGACGGATTTCGCACCAGGTGCGCTTACCTACCGTGTGCAAACCCTGCTGGCTGGGCGTTTGTCTTGCACCTCTGCAGTTGTAGGAGACAGGCCAGACACGAGACAGTCAGAGCATCGATCAGTTGGGATCTGCTCTGCTCCACGCTGCACTGCACTCCGCGAGTTATACATGGAGCTGACAATGTGGCTGGCGCCGCACAGGGCCTACTGCCTCAGCGAGTGTACGCAAGTGTGTGCGGCGTCAATAACGGGGCTACCAGCCGCGCCGGTGGAGAGCGAGTGAATGGCTGTAGCCCTGCAGGGGAATTGTGCGGGAGTTGCCCGGGGCATTTGTGATCTGATGTGTGCGCAATCTCGGCATGAGGCACGCATTCAGTACCAAAACTCACGAGTTTTCGATATCAGTAATAGCAGTTGTTATCAAAAACTCATGAGCTTTGACTGGCAACGAAGTCCACTCCACTGCAACGCAACAATTGCTGCTGCCCAGCAAAGCGCCAAAGGCTGTCACGTGTCAGCAGAGAACAGTCAAACCCGAGCGGCTCACCTCGATCGCCGTAGTTGCCCAATACACACCCTGACACATGTCATGTCAGCTGCAGACACGTTTTCACACCATCTCCTGAGACTGACCAACAAACATGCAAAGCATGAAACCCATTGTATTCTTCTTCTCCGAAAGTGCTGACGAGCTGGCATTGCGCGGCTCTGCAAAATGTATCTTCGTAGCATTGCGCTTGCCACCTTCCATGCGCAACCTGCTGGATGCTTCCTGTGCGGCCGGCAGCCGCCCTTCCAAGGAACCCGCCCCCCATCAATTTGCGGCTCAACGCGTTGAGCGGTGCAGTGCTTATCTGAAGGCGAAATTGCCGCCCGTCTCAAAACTTTCGATGTGCCCACGATCCCTCACATCATGGGACACTGCTGCTGCCTGCAGTACCTCCCGCACTGCCCTCCCATGCCACCGTACCATTGCAGCCGAACCGCACGCCGCACTGCTGCCATGGCGGCGTCGCCCCCCAATACCCTATCCAAGGCGCAGGCCCGTCAGCGGCACGCCCTGCGGCGCCTGCCGGCCTCCCGTTTCCCTGCTTTCTGTTGCGCAACCTCCAGCACATGAGCTGGTGCGAGGCGGCGCCCGACAAGGTGGCCGCCGCGCCTAGCGGCAGCCGCCGCCGCTAGCCGATCTGAGGCGTGCTGCACCCATGCCGTCAAGCTGTGCCGACGTTCCAAATCAGGCCGCAATCATCATGGCGGGGCGGGCGGCCGACGCCGCAGCGCCTCCTGTGCTGCAGCCGCCGCCGGCGCCGCCGGTCGCAGCGGCCAGTGCGCGCTTGAGGCGCCAGTAGCGCACATACAGCGGCCGCAGCGCCTCCTTATCGGCGCGGCCGGGGGCGCGCCCGGTGCTTGCCTGCGGGATGCGAAGGAGCAACTTGAAGAAAGTGATAAGGAGTTGCGTAGAGGCAACACGCTACAGATAAAATTCAGCCCAGCGTGCGCCCCGTGCTTGACTGTAGCAGGCCAAAACAGCCATCCAGCAGGCGTGAATCAAGGTGAGCAGTCCAAACGGTCAGCACAATGCGTGGAGGCCAGCTGCACGAGCTCGCTGCATGAGGTGTCGCCGACGTCTGTGACCATTATCGATGCCACGCATGCGTCGTTGCCTGCGACGCAAACACCAACATGCATGTTGATGTCCTTGTCGGCGGCAACGCCGTCTGCCACACACAGGCTCAACCTGCAGGCACTGTCCGAGGCGAGTTGTGTTATTGTGTCTTACCTCGAAGTCGGTGTCCAGCTGGCGCAGCCGCTGCTCGAGCGCCGCCTTCTCCGCTTGTCAGCCGCGATCCCTTTTCTTTTTGCAATGAATCTCGTGTGACTCTTCAGTTTCTATCCTCACCTCAAAGTCGGTGTCCAGCTGGCGCAGCTGCTGCTTGAGCGCCGCCTTCTCCGCCGCCAGCTGCGCCGCCGCCGTCGGCACGAAGCCGGCGGCGGCGGCATGCACAGCGTCATACTGCACCTCCCGGCTGGGCTCCTGCAGCAGGCCGCTGCCGCTGCCGCCAGGTTTATGCGGCCCCAGCGACGGCTGCCGGTAGATGTCATCGCTGTCATTGTCAACGGCGGCGAAATCGTTCACCAAGCCAGCGCTGCTGCCTGCATTGCCGCTGTGGTGCCCCGCGTTGCCGCCAAAGGCCGCTGGGGCGCCGCCGACGCCGCCAAAGCTGTAGCGGGCGGTGGCCGGCGCGCGCCACACGAGCACGCGGGCGCACTTTGCCGCAAACAGCTGCGCCGCGGCGCCGGCGGAGGCACCCCATGCCGCCGCGGCCGAGCAGGTGCGCTCCGCCTCCGCGAGTGCCTCGTCACCGGAGCCTGCGCAGCACGATGTGCGCGCAATATCTGAGCCTGCTGTTCACCTGCGATGGCTCCCATTGATGACGAAAGCCGGCACAGAGCGCTAGACACACTTTGCCAAAGCGTTTTGCTGTGCGTGGCCGTGACTGCGCAACCAGGTCGCCAAGGTCTCGGAAGTACAAGCCGCTTCAACACAGGCAAACAAGCAGAACGAGACGAACTTGACCGCGACAGAACCACTCATACCACCGGCTGAGCTGCCGGAGTAGGAGTCGCCGTCGGACATCGCCGCCCAGCCGCCGGGGGTGCTGGTGGGGCTCACGGCGCCATCGTCATATGGCACCATCGCCTTGCTGCCGCTCATGTCCACGTCCTGCAGTTCCGGTTTTGTGCAACCTTGTCAGCATCTTCGCCAAGGGGAACCTGTGATTTGTGGGTCAGCTCGATGGAAAGTAGATGGGGTACTAGCGAAGGCTGCAAGCAATGTACGATTACAGAGGGTTTCGGAAACCTATATATACCATGATGTGATGTTCACCTGCAGACCGACGCCTGCGGCTGCCTTGTCTGCGCTGTCGCTGCCGTCAGCCGCCGCGAGCGCCGAGCTGCGCACAGGGCTGGCCTCTGGCGACGATTCGCGGCTGATGGCGAAAAAATCACAGCTGCTGCTATCCGCCAGGTCGCCGAACAGCGCACACCTGCAGGGCAGCAGATTGAAGAGTCAGTGGCAGTACCTGCAGCTTTGGACCGCGCACCACAACCCTGCAAGCAGTGTCTCATCACAGAAGGCTTGCGGAGCTTGCAGCTATGAACCTGCAGCAATTGCCAAGGAGGTCGTCCAGACCATGGTGAGAGCGCCTGCAGTTGGAGGCCTCAGGAAACTCTGCAATTCGAATTCTTGTGGGCACATCAGAGAGCGCGCACGTGGAGCTGAAGAGGAGGTCCGCCACCGCCGCATCCAGCGCCGGATCCGCCGTGCTGTCCTCGGCAAACATCGCGCCGCCGTCGCCGTCTGCGTTTGCCATGGGGCTGTCCGGCAGGTCGTCGATGATGTGCGCCTGGACGCTGCCGCCACCAGTGTGGCCGCCGCCGGCTTGCTGGCCGCTGCTGCCGCGGGCGTTGCCGTTGCAGCCCGCCCCATTGCACGACACTTTGAGCGGCGCCAGCGCTCGGCTGCTGCCGCTGACCGCAGGGGTCTCTGCCTGTGTAGCGGGCGTCGTGTCGACCACCACAGCTGGTTCCACGATGGCGGCGGCGACCGCAGAGGCAGCACCGAGCGCCGCGGGCTTGGCGGCGGGCTTGGCAGCAGGCAGCGCCGGCGGCACTGCGGCGCGCTTGCGGGCGACGAACAGGGTGCGGTACTCGCGGATCATGTGCTCCACGCACTCCACTGCGTGGCCACCCTCCTGGAGCAACAAGATAGCTGCCATCGTCAAGCGCCATTGGCGAACTCGGCAGCAGGACCTCAGCAACACGGCACTGCCGCCGCGAGTTCCCAAAAGCAGGCTCTGCGGCGTCAGCTCCGTGACCCGGCATTCACAGAACTCTTAGTTGGCATCGCAAGTGCAAGGATATGTCAACAGAGCACAAACTGAAACAGAGCATAGAAAGGGGTGTGATGGCGGGTGTCTCACATCGGGCTGCGCCATGACGGAGCGGCTGGCGGGGCGCAGCACCAGGGGCGCGAAGATGCGCGCCAGCTCCTGTCGCTCCCGCCGCGCGCTCGGCTGGTTGAGGCAGTAGTGGTGCAGCAACTGCGCGGGAGGGGACAAGGCAAGACTTTTGAGAATTTGCGGCACCTCTCAGCCGATCGATGCACATGCCAAGGTTGGTTTCATGCAGCAACCTTGAGCTCTGCCGAGCAGCTGATTTGATATGCCTGCCCGCCGCCATCGAGCGCAATGCCCCCCCAGGTGCTGTGACCCGCAGCAGAGACGGACAGAGGCTCTGGGAACGAAACATGGATTCAAGCGTTACATAACGGGCAGGAGACAGCAAGCGCCGCCGCGCACACCTCCATGAGCGGGTACAGGACCTGCAGCACCCGGTGCTCGCACGAGCGCAGCAGCACGTGCAGCGCCGCCACCCTGGCCTCCTGGCTGGCGTGCTCGGTCTGTGACGCAATAGCTGCGCTGTACAGGCCGGGCGGCAGCACCGACTCTGGGAGGCTGGCCACCCACAGCTTTAGGATGCCCGCGACCTGCAGTGGCGCAGATGAATTTCAAAATCTTCGTGTTTTGTATGCCTCAGATGAGCTGCCGAGTCAGCCCCGGCGCCCCATTTCACACGAGCGGTGACCGTGCTTGATTCGCCTTCTCGGTTTCTCAGCTACTGCTGATGCTGGGTTACCAGATTCTCAGTAGTGGGCATGTACGCCGTTTCGCTCGCCCGCCTGCCTGTCTGCGAAATGACAAATAGACCACAAAATGGAGCGAGCAATGCAAGACTTACCGCGTGCAGGTCCTTGGTGGTGCTGGGCAGCACTTTGAGCGCGTCCTGCCCGCTGTCGTAGAGCCGTTTGCACAGCAGCACCTTGTGGCCGCTGTTGGCGCCCTCTGCCTCGTCGCCGCCACCGGACTGCTCGGCCGCAGCGGTGTGGCCGCCGCTGGAGCCGCTGCCGTCACTCTTCGCGCTGCCGCCAGAGGCGCTGGAGGCTATTGAGGCGCTGGAGGAGCCGCGGCTGAGGCTGCCGCTGGATGGCGAGCGTCCAGCGGACTGCTGGCGGAAGAGGCCGGGCGTGGTGAGGCCCTCAAGCGACAGCAGCCGCAGCGTGTCCCAGAACACTGGCGGCAGACCACCTCCCTCTTCATACAGCTCCTGCGGCCAAGAGGATCGCGTATGTCACGAATTTGCGATACATCACATCCCCAGTTCTTCGGGCGTTTGGCGGACATGTCGCCGGATCCTGCAGCCGATGGAGATCGTGATGCGTGGCGCTACTGTTTTGAGCCGGATCCAGTCTGGGGAACGTTCCCAAGCGCTGAGCAACGCCGTCCGGGAGCGTATCTCCGGCCAAGGCAAATCTTCTATCGGCATGCAATTTTTGACTCAATCCGCAAGCGCGTGCGTACATCCAACACGGCCGACTGTGCAAACTTGTTCACCGAATGGATCCAGCAGCCCACGATGGCAAATACGGGTCGATCCGAGCTGCAGAGTCGACAGGGTGCTGACCTTCAGGCCAAGGCCGAACACGGGCCCGGCCACCCGCCGCTTCCCGCCCTCCTTTGCCCCCGGACGTTTCATCGGGGGCATCCAAAACGTCTGTCGCCGTCACTGTTGTGTCCAAGGCTGCCCGCGCTGAGTTTACTGGACCCTTCTGTGGCACCGAAGGCAACGCGGCCCGCCACACCGCTGCACAGCGCAGGGTCTAAATGCCGCTTCGAAATTCAAAGAGAGCACTAACAGGGCCCGGCTGCTAGACTCGATGGGGTGAGGCGTGTGAAGGAAGAGCCGGTTCACGCTGGCCCACACATGTGTGTGAGTCGGACGGATTGGATCTTGTCAGCAGCACACGTGATACCAGCTGCTTTGTGGCTCGCAAACCCTCCGCATGCAGCGGCAAGTCTCACTGGCTCGAGTTAATGCAGTGGAAGCACCGTGGTGATCGCACAAGCTGTTATGGGCTTTCACACCGCCTGAACGGCGCACCTCGAGTCGATCATCAATTTGAATTCTTTTGATCCAGTGATCGTTGCCAATATCACTTCACATGCTGAGTACGACACCGCAGACCGCTGAAACCTGAGGATGAGGGTGCTGTCCCGGTCGCCAACAAGCACCAACTGCCACAGGCAGCAGCCGCTCCCCAGCGCCATCCGCTGCCGCAGGGCGTGCAGGCCGGCGCACAGGCAGCTCAGCAGCGGTCCGGCGCGGCATCGGAGGCAGCGGAAGCATGCAGTGCAGACGACAGCCGCCGCGCCAGCACTGGCCGGATTTCAGGTGGGCCGCCGCCGTGCTGCTGCAACTTTCCGACGTTGCATATGTGCCACGCCCTCAAGCTCGTGCGCCTTGAGCAGATACCACAGGCACGTCAGTCACATTACAGCGCCAGGCTATGTCAGTGTGGCCAGTAAGACTGGCCACACAGCTGCGTAGTATGATCGCTGCAACAATCAACCATGTGCCATGAAGGGCGGCGCGGCGAGCATCGGCGCCTTCCTTGAGACGGCGCCGCCCTTGATGTATTTGGTATATATGCTCGCAGCTGGCTTCGGCCTGCCGGTGAGCACCGTGCTGTTACACACGATTGAATAATACACACCTAGCATCCTCCGTCATTTGCAGCTGGTTTTCCTCGGCATGTTGTCACGCCAGCCGCTGGCCGTAAATCATGACAAGCGATTTACGGCGCTGCCCTGCAGTGCAGCGAGGACGCACTGGTTGTATGGGTGGGCGCTGGCATCTTCACGGGGCGGTACGGCGGTGCCGCCGGCATTGCGCAGGTGAGCGGGCTCACCTACGCAATGAGGTGGTTCAATGCCATCATGGCCTGGACAAACACAGGGTTTAGATGCCGCTTAATGTGGTGCACTGACCCGCCGGGTGCAAGCGCCTCTCAGTGGGCTCGCGTGGTAGCTGCGCTGCGCTCTGAACAGTTGCCCACGTTGCCAGGCTTGCATTGCAGTCACCTCGGTGCATCAGGATTGCAACGCTGGCGCCTGGCTGCGTCTGGGTGATTTTGAAGTGTGAATGTCATCGACGCCAGTGTGCCGATGTGCAGGTGCTGGCCATTGTGTACATTGGCGTCACCGTGAGTGACATGGTGACCTTCTTCCTGGGATCGGCGCTGCGGCGGGGTCTGTTCCGAACCCTCAAGCAGCGCCTGTTCAAGTGAGCCTGGCTGGTGGACAGATGAGATGCGGTGTCCAGTGTTCTCTGCCAGGTCCATGCCCAAGGCCCTCCAGACGCGTGAAGGCACATGCAAAGGTTCTCACGCCTTACTTGTCCCACACTCTGTTATCTACCCTTGGTGCTGCTTTCAGGGACCCTGCGGTTGTGGAGCGAGCTGAGGGCCAAGTGCAGCGATGGAGCAAGGCCATAGGCGAGTCGCGCTACTGTTGTGCAGCCTGAGTGTTCGTCACAGTGCGCGGCAAGATGCAGCGCATACTCTAGGTGCAAGACACAGTGCATGACCCTCGGTGCAGCAAATACACGAGCATGCTGCGCAGCGTGCAGCCGCGTTGCAGCGTGCTTGGTGGATTAGCCGGCCAATTAATCTGCGGGCCCTGCTGCCGTTCCATGCTGCTCGACATGTACTTTGAACCTGGCTGACGGTGCGCGGCTGGGTTGACATGCGCAGGTTTAGTGCAGCGCTTTTCCCTGGGCTTCAGGGGACCGCTGTGCCTGGTGGCCGGCTTTCTGGGCGTCAACTCCGCGGTTTTTGCTTCGGGTGTTGCCGCCGGCGCCTTCGGCACGATGGCGCTGCAGATCTGTGCGGTGAGCTATGCAGCGCCGTGGCGATGCATTCCCGGCCCCGTTTCGCATGTCATTCAGATCCTCGCGCCCGAGCAACCCTAATGGCATCTGATGCCGGCGCAGTCAGCAGCCGCCTCTGCGAGCCTTGAGCACGCGCTTGGTCTGGTGGTCAAGCAGCTGCTGACACGCGCCGTGCACTGTGTGCAGGGCTACGTGCTGCGCTTCAGCCCAAACGCCTACCTCGCCGCGCTTGCATTGGTGGCTGCGCCCAATCTGTGTGGGCATCTAGCGGGTCCGATTTTGACGGCTGTTGGCCTCTGGAGCGCTTCCAGGGGTCCAAGCAACTCGTCAGGCGCGATAGCAGAATCAGGAAGCAAGTCACCTCCGGACGTGCAGAGCGGGGGTGAAGCCCTGGGTCAGGGATTCAGCTGACGCCCGCTGGAGCGAATACGCCTTTCTTGTCTGTGTTCGGTTCGTTGAGGGTGCTGGATTGACACTTGGTATCGGCAAAGTTGTGGTGATATAGCGCATTGGGTACTCGTCGGAATGTGATTGTACTGTAAACCACTGTCCACAACTGCTTTGACCAAAGTTGCTGCGAGATACTCGCTAGCAGGGCCCAATGCACATAACATCAGCTCGCAGGCACAGAACAAAGTACCCAGTAAGTGCTGTGTGGCGCACAGTTCGAAACAACACACGCAAGATAAAGCATCATGGATGTCGTGAAGGAGCACGGCTCTAACTACTGATGCGCTGCCAACACCATTCAGACGAAGAAGGATGCTGTGTTTGCGACAGGCGACCGTACACAAAGGACCAATGCAATCTCGCCATAGTCGATTGCAGCACCATGCCCGTGCAGCGGCGCCTTGCATACATGCATGCCTAGCTTTGGTGTTGCCACACGCACGCCGTGAATCGTCCTGGTTTGCACCCATGTGCAAGGACTGCCCTGCACGCCAGCGCGTGACCGTCGTCTCCTGATAGTAAGCTGACAGGTTAGCGCCGGCGTCGATTGAGGGCACGAGGTCCCCAGGACACACAGGCGACTTGTGTAATCGCCGCCGCCGCCGCTGCCGCGTTTCGAGCCAGCGGCATGGTCAGCGCCTCGGGTCGCGCCGCCGACAGCCTGACGCGGTTGCCGCCAAGCTGCCGCAGTTGCTGAAGGCCCGAGCCGCCACGAGCCGCTGCCTGCCACCGCGCTGACTGACTGACTGACTGACTGACTGACTGACTGACTGACTGACGGGGTGCAGCGCTCACCCCGCGTGACTCGGACGGTGTTTGCGGCCAGCGAGGCGGCGGGCCTGGTGCCGTGTCCGTTGGCCGCCTCAGACGGCGTTCGCCATGACCGGCCCGCCAACGCCGCCAGTGGCTGCCCTGGTGCCGTCGGCGCCGCCGCCGGGCGCCGAAGAGTTCACTGTTGGCACGTGATTGTCCGTCAGGATGCTGGTGCGGCTCTTGGCATCTGCCTTCTTCGCCGCCTTCTCCTCCCGGTCCTTGATCATGGCGTCCATCTCCACCTGAGGGCATGCAGCGAGTGACATCATGAGACGCTTGTTCAGGCAGTTGGTGCTTTCACAAGGTAGCCTCGCTCCTCCCCGCGCCTGCATCATGGCGTCGATCTCCGCCTGCATGTGTTGGAACAAGATCAGGCGTCAAGCCGGGTCTTGCACAGTGTGACTCGCCATTCTCAAAATCCGCTTTTTGCCTGGGTCGTGACTTCCCACCGCCTGTACATGCAGCGCATTGCTTGCGCGTGAGGAGCGTGACTGGGGGTTGAAATGTTGTGCAGCCCCGAGGCTGGTTGCTCACAGGCCTTGATCGTGGCACCTTTCTCCGCCTGAACTTGCACGCACATCGATACGCGAGGGGGCCTCGGCCAGTGACAGCCTGACCATGCTGTATGCTGCAACCGCTGCTGAACTCTTCATCAATATGGCAGTGATCAGTGTTGCGGGACTGTTGCACTCGGCTGTGCGCTTGCGCACGCCGCGACTGCACTGGCGCATGAAAATGCCATCATACTACGTTTCCAACTGAGCAACTGCCTGTCGAACAACGAGCTTGGCAGGCTTGCAGCGCCAGTGCCTTCTGTGTGTATGGTGTCGATCGGGCAGCGATCAGGTGTCGGCCCAGCAGCGATCAAGGAAGAAGGACAAATGATGAGGGAGCAACAGCACCCTCACCAGATCGCAGCCACTTGGGAGAGGATCGAGGGACACACCTCTGACGGCAGCGGCGTCGGGAAGATCTTGGCAGGGTACGCGTTGAGGCAGGCGAACAGGCCGTAGACGATGAGCCCGAATCCGATGATGAACAGGATGGAGCGTCCCCAGCGGCTGCTCTGTTGCACAAACACGGAGAGCATCAGGTGCACAAATCTATTGGGAGCGGTGCACAGCTACAAAATAAGCGCGAAGCATTCCTGATGGCATGTTCGCGCCTCAAATTCAGGCCCTGGACTCGCAATGCAACGGGGAGCGTTTGCCTCAGCCGGCAACAAGCACTGCAGTCTGGGTGCAAGTATGCTTGTCTGCTCAACACGAGGCAGCGCCACCATCCTTTCAGAGGTCTCCTTTCGGTTTCTTGCACACCCGCAACGCAGGTTCCAGGCGGCGCACCTGCAGCGAGCTGAGCGCTGCATGGTTTGTGTTTCTTGAACCGAGGGAAAGCAACTTTGCCTTCATGAACTCTCCTCGCTCTTATCCCACGAGCCCCTCATGCGGGTTCAGATGGCTGTTGAGATGTTCAGGCACAACAGCGGCGAACCTGCAGCGAGCTGAGCGCGGCGCCGGTGGTGTTCTGGTTGGCTCAAAGCGAGCTGAGCGCAGCGCCGATGGTATGCTGCTGCTTGAAAGGAGGCAATGCAAATCCCCCTGTATCACGGCGCACCTGCAGCGAGCTGAGGGCGGCGCCAATCGTGTTCTGGTTGCCGTTGTCAGTATCCTGGCCCTCCAGCGAGCGCCACATGAAGATGGAGACCATGAGGAAGAGGCCGAAGCGGCCCAGCTGCCCCAGGTGGCCCGAAATCAGCACCGTCCACTTGACCCACGGCCGCAGCTCCTGTGATGAGCAAGTGAGGATTGTCAGGGTAGTTCCCTGAAAGGAGTCACTGGATGGGCGCCCACGAAGTTAGCGCCGTCAACTCGATTCACAGCCGCACCTCCTGCATAAGGACAGATAAGGGTTGTCAGACTTGTGGGCGGAGTCACTGGACTGCCCCTGGAGTCAACACCGTCCACTGGGCCCACAACTGCTCCAGCAGGTGTTTCGGGTTATTCCGACAGCATAGTCTACTTCAACTACGGGCAGAAGTATTGCGCGGTCACTGCCGCAGGCGTTTGAACGCCATGCTCGCGCGCAGGTTTTCAGCAGGGGTCTCATAGTCCTGACAGTGTCCTCGGAATCTTTACATGTTGCCGGGACCACAGCCCCTTGCACCAGCAGAGACGCGCAGCCACTTCTCAGAGCTGATGGATGTGCACTACCTGGCTGCGGCATGGCGTGGGGACCCCAGCTGATGCATGCGATGATGGCACTTGCTTGGCTGCTACAGACTAGGCGAGTGCAGAACAGACAACCGCACTTGTGCTCCAGGGACCAGGCAGGGGAGATGTGGGATTTCCCATAAAACGGCGCTCTTTCACCCCAAACTTTCCTGAGCAACGACTAGAGGCGCGACTGGAAGCTACGGCGCAATCATGCATGTCAGATCATGCCCAGCAGCACAGCCCGCTGCTCATGCGGAGACGTGCATTGATGCTGCAGCGCTGGCAGAGGCGCCGCCCCTGCTGCGGGAAGGCGCCAGAGCAGGACCGCACCCCCTATGATCCCAATATACTACGGCACTTGCAGGGCTGCAGCAGACCAGTGCATTCGGCATTGGACACCTTCACCAGAACTTGAAGGGCCACAGTCCGCCAGAAACGGCATTTCTTCATTTTTGTGCCCCACGGCTGCAAGCTGCTTGGCGTTGTTGTTTGGCAAGGGCGCTCACCTTCAGCCTGAGCTCCCGATGAAATTTGCGAGTCAAAACTCCTTGGAGCATGACGATAGCGGCCGCCAGGAAGGCGAGACCCAGCACGACCAGCCCGAAGCGCCCGAGGCCCGACTTTTGCCAGCTCTTGGTGAAGTCGCTCCCGCTGGTCTGCACGGCACGGGGGAGGAGGTGGTTACGCGCTAGAAGCAGCGACACACATACCTAGCAGGTTGGCCATAGGGGTTGGAACAAAAGCCATGACAGGTCGTTGTCGTCACTCCACTGCGATGAACTGACAAGCGTTTCACCGCTTCTGATGCGCAATCTCGCAAGACTGCCTGGCTCACAGCGAACCGCAGACTGCACTGCACGTGCAGGTAGTGCATACGCATACAGGAGAGGCAGGAGGTGGAGTACCTTGTTGGTCCTGAAACGTTGAAGATTTACAAGTCGAAAGAGAAGCCAGGCCTGGTGGCTCACCTTGCCGACGGCATTGTTGTGGTAGTCAAACGCCTTGGGCAGCAGCACCAAAATATACGCCAGATAAGCTGTATATACGCCGCCAGACACCAGCGGGCTCAGCCTGAGATTCAGAGGAGCAGACGTGTCACACACCGTACATGTTTCCCCAAGCTTCGAGGATCCTGCTGCGTTGTTCGAGGACAACGCTGACGACATGCACTGATTCAGCAACGTTTTTTGAGATTCGCTGCATGTCCATGACCTCAGCATCCTGTGCTAAGGCCGCACCGGAAGGTGAAGAAATTCTTGGCCTTGGTGTAGGCTGGGTGGCTGCCCTGCGCGGTGATGCCCTCCCAGAAGCGCCAGATGATATAGGTCGCAAGCGCGACGGCCTGCATGTCAAGAATCCCAGCCATTTTATGTCCAACGCGTCCACAGCGCTGCAAGAGAACACAGCACCGCCCACATGATGAGCATATGCATAACTTACGCAAATGGAGCGTTAGGCGCACCATGATAATCAGGATGTAGATGCCGGCGGCACCCTTGCCGATGAGCACAAACACGCCCTGCAGAAGCAGAGAATGCCCCGATCATATCTGAAGAACAGGACTATATCCAAGTGAAGCGAAAGGCGAGAAAAGCAAGGCGGATTTGCGCTACAGACAAGCCATTCGTGCCATCATCAGCGCGGCTGTTCACAATGCTAGTCCTGCAGCACGTGACGAGAGGCTTTGACATGAGCTCACCTGCGGCGAGGCGTCGATGTTGAGGTTCTCGGAGGCGGCGCCGCGGGTGCACAGCCCGCCAATGAGGGAGTAGACGATGGCCTTGGCCACCCAACCGATGCGGCCTGCAGTCGAGAGATATTTCACGTCATATCAAAACTGGCGTGACCCCACGAGCTCCTGGTATGCTCAAGATGCAAGCAGACGCGAGATGCTGCAGAGGCTCACCCAGCACTGTGACCGCGCGCTGGTGCTTCGCCTTGATGCCGCCGTGCGTGGCGACGCCAAAGCGCTCCCCGATATTGTCAAAGTGTTGGTGCTGCACCAGGTGCTCGGGCAGCTGGTCGTGCGACACTCCCGGAAATACCTGCCATGAAGCCAGCGGGAATGAGCTGTTAGACTTTGGCAGCATCGACAGCCCTGTCGCAGGACAGCATGGAGGTTGCAGCCTGCTGTGCCCAATGAGCCCATCTCCGTTATGCAGGGTAGTGATGCAAGAGCTGCCGAGGATGCATGTGGACTGTGGCGGCATGCGGCGGCGGCTGGTGCGCTGCAGCAGTTTCGAAAGGATGCCGAAAGCCTAGAAACACTTCTGCAGCGACGCTCACCTTATCGACGTCCACCGCCTGCCCCGTGCGAGTGTCCACATACGTGCTCTTCTCCCCAAGCTCCGGGCTGCCCATCACCGGCAGCCCATGCCGGTCTCGCGATGTCACGCTGTCACGCGGAGCCTCGACATCATCGAAGCTGCTGCCGCCTTCATTTAAAGGCACAGATGAGCCTAGCAGCGCCATGGTCCCACCGCTAGCAGCCCAGGGCTCAGGACCTGCGCATGCAGCATGCACACAGGATTGCACAGACATCTACGCCTGATAAACATTGCACGTTCGAGCAGGAGGATTAATAAGGGCAGACTGCATCCAGAGCAGTGGTGACTTGCACATGCCGCACGCACAAATCAGTCCAGTGCATGTGAGGCAGGTTCCTGCTGCCGTGAATGCCAGGACTGACAAAGGCTGCACAACGCAAACGCAGTGCCGTGCAAGGCGCCAGCGCTGGGTGCATCGATACCTGGCTGGTCAGCCTGGCTTCGAGATGAACAACTGTTCTCAGGTCAAACCGCGAGTTTCCATTCCGGAAGGGCAGGGTCCTTAGTCGGAGGTTGGGGTAGGTTCTCCGCAGCGGCAGACGCATGCGGGCAAACATGTGAATTGAGGAGGCACGAACCTCGAATTTACCTTTTGAATTGCCTGCTGCGCGTTCACCGCCGAGGCTCGCAACGGCTCTGCCTCGCTGGCGTGCGACCAACCCAAAAAGTCGCAAAAGGTAGCACGACCTCCCCAGGGCAGCACCGGCGCGATACAAGGGGTGGGCGCCGGCGGCTGATCCGAAATGGGATGCAGGAAGATTCAACGGCGGTGCAACAGGAGGAGTTTTCTATCTTGGAATTGCGCACCAACCAGTGCATGTTATGCAGCAAGGGGTGAAAACCGAACAGGATCGAGGCTCGAGGGCTGTTTTGACCTAGGGCTTAGGAGTCATCAATGCAAAATCGCAGTCTTCCCCAGCTGCGGTGAAAGAGCTCCCGCGTCCCATATCACGACGTTAACGATCCACCATCACAGTTTGATCAGCTCAGCAGCAGCAGCGTTGACGACAAGCAGGAAGGGTCACAGCACTGCCCGCTGACAGCTTCGTGCACAATGACCTTCACAGCCAAGACTCCCGCCGCCGCTGGCGCCGGCAGCCCAATGATGCGGCGACGCTGGTGCCCACAACAGCGGCAGCGGTATGCACACCACCCCGGCAACGACAGCCGCCGGATGTCGTGGCGAGGAATGAGCAGCAAACTGTGCAGCAAGCTTCGGGACTGTGTTCTCAGCACAGGCTCACAATCTCCAACTGGGCTGTACGGCAGAACCTACAGCTGCTGCTTTGTGGGTGATGAAGTGCCAATGCGTTTACGAAACTGCAGTGACGGAGGTCGCAGAAACGAGCGGAGATACAGGATCTCGTCCCAGGGATCCTCACTCGCGTGCCTTGTACAGGCAAAAAATTACAGCTTTGCCAAGGCCAGCACGCTGAGCTGTCTTCCCAGCAATCCTGTAGCAAGGAAGTAAGCGTTGATACGGAAGCAAGCGCAATAGGAATGCTGTCATTAATGATGCACGTAACACGGTGGCGCCACCGTACCTATAGGGCGGCGATGTGGGTGGCAGAGCGCGGCCAGGTCCAGTATCGGTGCTATTTGCCCAATCTCTCTCAACCCTGAACCAAGTGACACATATGCCATCTCGGTGCCTAGCGCCTCGATGCCACCGCATGCGCAGATCATGGCAGAAGCGTCAGCAACGCACAGCAGCCTCCATCAGCATGGCACCGTCTTATGGAGCACGATTCAATGCTGCGCGTAGTGACACAGAAATAGTCTGTATTCCACACCCCAAGCACACCGCTAGGACCAATGCCTCATCGACCCAGATACTTTCAAGGCCCCGAGTCATGGGTCGGCAGGGAGCTCTGAGCAGGCTGGCTCATGAATGCCGCCAGTTCGATCCTAAAACCGCCGCATGCCCTCATGCAGCGACGCTTGCCGCCTCCTCCACCTCCGCGCCGTCCTGGCCAATCCGGGACGAAACCTCGTCGATGGCTGCGTTGAGCTGCTCGATCTTCTCCGCCAGGTCCTGCAGCATATTATCAGCCAATGAAGGTTCATTGTCAGATAAAATAGCGGACCAGGCGACTGCCTCCTCCCACTCTGCACAGCATGCATTCAGGCTTCCGGAGGCGCAACCTGCTGATTGCCTTTGCACGCGACCAGAAACGCACTGCAGGCAGCAACCCGCAGGTTGCTCCGCAGCTCGTGCACTGCGACCTGGCTCATATCTGCATGCTAGACCTCCACTGCCCCACTTCACCACTGCCAGGGGCGCGGCAGCAGCTCTGATCATCGCCTAGGCCCGCGTATCACAATCAGCTGGCAAGACAAGGCAACGCTGCATCACGACGTCGCATATGTCTCGATCTTCCAGCCGAATTGTCATGTCGCAGGCACTTCCATACTGGCCTCGGCGACTTCTTCTCCTCCTCCAGGAAGCGTGGCAGCGCCATGGATACACATGGGAGCTGTATGAAGCAGCTCCATTCAACTTTGCTTGGTTCCGAGATGTACCTGCTTGGTGGCCTCGGGCGACTTCTTCTCCTCCTCCAGGAAGCGCGGCAGCTTGAGTCGCTGATCGTCGCTCAGCAACGCCTTGCTGATCTGTGGCGCGAACAGGTAGCCCAGCGCGCCGAAGATGGCGCCGCCCACCACCAGCCCCGCGAGAAAACCGCCGCCGGAGTCGCGCTCCGCCCTGCAGGGGATTAGCGCGGGAGCTGATGAAACAACTTGTATCATAAATTGAACAGCGCGCTGAAGATGGCGCCGCTCACCACCAGCCCGCGCAGAAGTTGCCGCTGGAGTCGCGCTCCGCCCTGCCGGGTTCGGTGCGTGATGTTGTTGGAAGATAATGTATGTCTTGAGAAGATACCAGCCCACCAAAGATGGCGCCGCCCACAGCAGCCCCGCAAAGAAGCCGCAGCTGGAGTTGCGCTCTGCCCTGCGGGGTCGGTGCGAGAAGGTGCTAGAAAACGTTGTATCCGGATAGATAACAGCGCGCCGAAGATGGCGCCGCCCGCCACCGGCCTGGTGAAGAAGCTGCCGCTGAAGTCGCACTCCACCCTGCAGCCAATGTGGTACAAGATGGACGGCAAAATCCGTACTGAACTCATCGATACATGCACAGAATTCGGGTGCGCTCCGCCCTGCGGCAAAAGTTGAACAAGTCGACCGGCAATATGTTTGCAGCATCCTGACGATAGCTGCCGACGGCGCGATCGAGGCCTGAGATGCGTGAGGTCGGAAGGCTGTTGTGCCGCATGGGCAGGGATGCCAGCTGCTAGACGAGCAGGTCGCCCTGTTGCCTGGGGGCTGGCCGTTGGTAGGGGTGTCATGTCCGGATCTGGTTGCCATGCAGCGGCAGGCGCGAGGTAGAGCAGTACTGACCTGACGGCGATGCAGCGAGACCGCGCCGCGAGCCGCCCCTGCCGCTGCTGCGCGGCGAGGCACGGCCGGGCGCTGCCACCCCAGGACGCCTGCCGTTGTGCTGTCAGCGAGCGGACATTGTGGGCGGTGGGCGCAGCCAGGCCTGCAGAGACACCCGCCGCGGCGTCAGGGTTGAATTCCAGGATGCACGCCGCGAGAAGGTGATTGCGCCGCCGACCGGCATCGCATTCAGAACAGCAAATCCAGATTAGATCAGCACCTGTGCAGGAGGCGCGAGCTGTGGCCATGGTGCAGCTTCCGAGATTCAGATTTCAGGGACGCCCTGTCGGATCGAGCACAGCAGAGGTTCGGCAACACCACCAGACAGACGGAATTTACCGCTTGCAACAGCCTTGCTTGCACAAACGTCAAGCGTGCGGTGGCGACGATCAAACTTTGCAGATCGACAACGCGAGGGTCGCTACGCATGATTATCACCCCTGATTCCCCTAAGAATTATCACCCCTGTGTGCGTTTGGTGTGCACTACATTTTGCAGTCCCACAACTCGCAGCTCTTGTCTGCTTGACTATCACAACAGCTCGGCCGAATACGCATCGCAGCTATCCGCTTGTCAACATCAGTTTTGACTTGACTGCGTCTGAGTCAATATCCGACACCGACAAGGTGACTCTATCAGCAGCACCGCAGCCAGAATCATGGACTGACACACCTGAATCGATCTCAGATCTGTAAGGCTGCCCACTCGTCGATTTGGCGGTCTGCTGCTGGGAACCAGAGCTTCCGCCCGAGCCGGAAGCAAACGCGTGGGCCCTGCAGCCGGGCCTCGCGAAGTCAGAAGCGCTGTGCGAGATGTGACAGTGGCATTTAAAATCGCTGAGACTCAAGACACAGCAACTGTGCGGGCCCAATTTTCATTGGTATGCCATGCTCATGCACATGCGCCCTGCTGACGGTCACTGCAGTTCTGGACACAATGTCAATATCTGTCTCCCCGAGCTCAGTGCCTAGCTCGCGCCGTGTCACTTCTCCTGGATAGGCCTGCCGCAACTTATGTTTGAATTTGAATCGATCAAGTTGACGGCACCGCAGGCCCCGCTGCCATGACATGGACTGTGGAGATAAAGGAGTACCATGCAGTAGCCAACTGGACGTGGGACGCCGGCGACGACGTCTGCTCCATCTGCCGCATGCCCTTTGACGGCTGCCCGCCGGACTGCAAGGCGCGCAACTGCCCTGATAGGCCCCTGCATGCCCTGCTAGAGTGCTTGCCTTGCCCAAGGCTTCTGAAGAGGCCCCAATGTCCACGAAAAGTGGCTCTGCAACAGACAATCCGCATGCATCCCGCGCCTGGTGCAGCTGCGGCATTATCCTGCAGAGCGAACCGGCACAGTGCAGTCATCGGCTCAAACCATGATCCCATGTCATCGTTGCAGGTGCCGGGGGACGACGCGCCGGTGGTGTGGGGCACCTGCGGCCACGCGTTCCACCTGCAATGCATCAACAAGTGCCTGGCGACACAGGAGGAGCAGCGCTGCCCCTTCTGCCGGCGGCACTGGGAGTTCAAGACGGCGGAGGCGGCGCCAACGCCCGGCGGCCCCGCGCAGGCAGCCAGCTCCTCGGATATCAGCTCACAGCCTATGGACGCCATCGCGGCTGAAGCCGGCGCGGCGTCGGGCTGACGTCAAGCGCGGCCCACCAGCTGTTGCAGCACTGCGCCTGCGGCATAACTGTTGCCGCCACAGACGCCGAGTGATGCAGCCACTGCTGCACTTTGCCAACGGGGAGCGTCTTTGGTTCCGGCTCCGGCGGCCCCGTGCGCGCCGCGAGCTCCTCGGACGCCAGCTCGCAGCTGATGGGCGCTGTGGCGGCCGACGCCGGGGCTGATGCCGAGGGCGGCCGGTCAGCTATTGCAGCTTTACGTGCAACCTCACGCCAGCCGGGCTGCATCGAAGGCTTTTGCAAAGACGCCGAGTGATGCGGCCACCGCCTGCAGTGGATCGCTTGCCGCGGAGTGTCTTTCCGCTGGCGGTGGTAGTTCAGATATGTCTGCCGAATCTGCACATAGGATTTTGTCTGTGCAAGCAGGCCTGGAAGCCGACCGGAAACATGAGGCACTACCAGTACTTGAGCGTAAGCGTTGTGGTGTCTGGCCCTGGACGAAGCCATGACAAACAGGCAGACACGGCTGTCGCCAGCAGGCTTGTCCGGAGATGTACGCAACAGAGTGTCAGGCACCTAACATTACATGTCGTGCAAGGGGCTCGGTGCGCGCCGCAAGTTCACGCCAAGCGGAGGGTTAGCATCAGCGCAGCGTGTGCTAACCCCGCCCTGTGCCTAGTGGAGGAGGGTTTAGTGATGCCTTTGTCCTTGCACGAACATCGGTACCTGCAGCTTTTTTGTTGGTGCT
>JAABUL010000804.1_pt1 | contig 65124 bp, 66 predicted proteins | sample 5559151 | NCBI WGS metagenome assembly JAABUL01 (sample SAMN10711876, study PRJNA513368) | rock metagenome | isolation source: Antarctica rocks | place: Antarctica: Victoria Land, Pudding Butte sud
AAGATTAGATTTTGTTTCCCTTTCCCTAAATTTCCTGCTGCACCTCGGTTTTTCATTTGGCGACGAGGATAGGTCTTGCTACTTTTTTTCCCGTCTCTAGCCCCGGGACCCCCATGACATCAATTTCAAAAACCCGCTGGCTTCCTCCCACTTCCTACAATTCCATCCTACCGCCCATATGCCCCATGCCCAGAACTAAGCTCGCTCGACATCCAAACCCCCTTCCTAACACAAGCTTTAACAAAAAAACTCCCAGCCCATCCATCCCCAGAACCCCCCCCTTTTGAAACAACCTCACAAAGAAAACAACGACGAATGTCTAAAACCTCAGCATCAGCACCCCCGTCGCACCAAGACTATAACCCCCCCCCCCCCCCCCCCCCTCGCGGCCCAAAGTCCGAATCCTCGGGTATGTATGTATGTACATCATTCGAGATCTGACATCTACAAGATTTCGTAGGTAATTATCCCTATCATCTCTTCTATACAAACCACCACCTTCTCATCTCCCTTCTCACACTTCTACTCCCCCCTCCCCCTCTCCTAAAAACACACACACACATAAACACCACGAAAACAACCAACCCATCCCTTCCTTCCTCCGTCCGACCGACCGAACCACCCTTCCCAATATGTAATCCTTGCCATTCACCGAGACCAGTCCCCTCCTCCACTAGAAAGCGGCGCTGACGCTGTTTTTTTGGGGGGGGGTATACATATGTAACGTTTTGGGCAGGTTTTGTGAGGGGGTTGGGAGATTGTGTGTATGTATATCTCTTTGGTTTTTTTTTTTTTTAGTAGTAGTAGTAGTAGTAGTTGTTGCGTGTTTTGAATCAACACCTATGTACGGAGTATGCCATGCCATGCCCCCCCCCCCTTTGCACTTTCTCTCTTCTCTTCTCTTCTTCTCGCTCCCGCTCTTACTTTCGACTTTTCGCTTTTTTATTAAAACTTCTTCACTCTTCCCTTTTCATACCTCATCAATTGACCGGCCCCCCCCCCATCCCCCCCCATCCTCAACTCTAAATCTACCGATATGAAAAACCCAAATTAAAACGGAAAGGTTAGGACGGACCATACCAAACTATGGAATGGAATGGAATATCATTTACGCATGTAATTTGGAAGGGGTCTTGGTAGTTGGGTGGGGAGGAGGAGGGGATGGTGTAAAGGATGAGGTAGAGTGAAATGGGAAGGTCATGTTAGGGATGATGTTAGAAAAGGTTATCGTATAGGGTATTTCTTCCACTGCTGCTTTTATGCCATTAAGCCACTTCTCTACGTCCGTATATCCCATACAGCCCCACTTCCCTACAACACTTCCCATCACCCACACCCCCAGAAGCAACCACTCGAACATCCTCATACCATCCAAGACAGGTCGTTTAGAGCCCATTCTCCGCCTTGAACCCCTCCCAAGCCTCATTCAGCGTCGCGAACACGGCCGCACTGATCATTTTCTGCTCCGTCGTTGCCGTCGTCGGTAACTTTCTTCAGTCAGCAGATTTCCACTTCATAGACGCACGCACAAAAAGAAAGAAAGCCCAAGCAGAAAAGAAAGAAAAAGACAAACCTTATCAGGATGCACTCTCCCAATCCCCCTCATATAAACCACCTTGACCCTCCCCGCAAGAATCAGCTCCCCCATCCCCACCTTCTTCCACCCCGCCCCCTCCCAAAGTACTAATTCTAAACTCGCCAAAAGCGCCCTCAGATTCCCCTCCTTGCCGCCCTTCCATCTTGCAACCCTCTCGCTGACTTGGTCCGAAAGCGCGAATTTCTCATCGTCGAGACGGTCGGCAGCGGCGTTGGCAGCGCGTAGGCGCGTTACTGCTTCTGCGGAGTCGGTTATTGATTTGTGGGTGGGGCGGCCGGAGAGGTCGTCGAGGGCGGAGGGTTTGGGGACGGGTTTTAATGGGGATTTTTTGGGCGCGATGAGGCGGGGCGTAGAGGAAGGTTTTGAGGGGCCGGCAGTGGCTTTTTCGCATCGGTTTCTTCCGGCGATACTGGTCGCACCGCCTACGTTAGCTTCAACGCAGGTTTTCCATACCGCGGCAGCTTCTGGCCAGCGCTCGAGTTGTTCCAAAGCTTCGGCTTGGCGGGTCATGGCTTTGGCCCAGAAACCGTTCATATCCTTGCTGCCTTCGTCGCCGAGATTGATGGTCTCGGAAATTCCACGGGAGGGGCCGATGAAGGTCACGGCAGCGGTGGCGTCGGCGATGCATGATTTGGGGTCGCCTGTTTTCAAGTGGGCGAGAGCCCGGTTAGTGAGAACGACGATGCCAAGAGGGTGGGTTTGAGGTAGAGGAGAGAGCGCGGAAGTGTAGTGGGTTGTGGCATCAGCGTAGTCGCCCCTTTTGAAGGCGGCTGTACCGGACCGGCGACTTGTCGATGAGCTTTGAAGGGCAGAATCAGAAACGGAAGGGATTACACGTCTTGGTGGGGGAGAACGCGTTGGAATGGTAGACTTAGAAGGGATTTGGGCTGCATTTTGTGGGGTTGATTTTGGACGTGGGTTTGGAGGAGCCGGCTTGGATGTTGCTTGAGAGGCGCCAAACAACAAGTCTCGCTCTGGAGAGGGAGGCTTTGGAGGGGCTTTTTTCCGCCGCGCTGGGCTGATGTAGGCTTGTGAACTCTGCTCCTCAACGGCTTGCCGGGTGAGCTTCGATCTTGGATCAGGGGCCCTCGATTTTTGTAAAAACCTGGGTTGGGGAGGATCCTGATCTCGAGGTTTCGCTCCGATTGCAGGGGATGGATCTCTAGAAGAATCTGTGCTCCAAGCTGGGACATCTTGTTTTGGACGTCCGGCAGACCTACGAGGCACAGGACGAGCGTCTTGTGACTCCAACATCAGAGCCTCATCGGTTACACTAGGCGCCTCAGTGGTGGACTTTCTCCGCTGCTGCATCTTTGCGGATGTCCCATTTTGACCGTTGACTTCTCTCTCCTGTTGTAAGCCCGATGGCTTGCGGTTCGTGGATTCAACCGATGCTTCTCTCATCCACTTAGGCTGACTAGAATCACTGTCAGAGTTGAGATCAGTGACAGCTTGATTCAGTTTCTTGGTTCCCGTCTTCCACAAAGAGTTGGCGGTCTTGAAGAGATTGTTGCCAAGTTCTGCAGCTATCTTTGCTGGATCCTTGTCACCGTTGACTGGAGATCGGCTATCTTGACGGCGCTGTGTTGCATCTGACTGGCTCTGTCCTCGCATCCACGCGGGCACTGGAGGTTCAGTACTAGGACCGCCGCTACGTCTCCGGCTCTTCCTTGGCTGTTGATCTCTAGAATCATGACCTTGATCATCCTGTTTCCGCTGCGTTGAAGTCTTATTTCGCGACTCTTCATGTGCCTGATTAAGTAGCCACCCAACGGCAGCTTGAACGTCTGTGCCAGACTCCGTTGTCCCGAGAGCTTCTTTGGATTTATCAGGCGGAAATCCCATGTCCACTAGCTCCGCGAGAGCATGGTCGTTTGGTCGTGAGTTGATGGGTTTTTGTATCTTTGGAGATGGCTCCGGGTTTGTCTCTTTCCGTACAAACTCCGACACAGGTCGTGCGAGGAGCCCCAGAACATCGTCATCGTCTGCAGCTATAGCTTTCTTCTTTTCCACAGGGCTGGGACCATTCCCTGTTCCAAGTCCAAAAAGATCAGTGTCTTGCTGCTCTGCTTGATCTTCATTCATCCCAATCAAGTCGTGCAGTGCCGTGCTTGCGGCTTGATTCTTGTTGATTCCAAGTACATTATCATCGCTTGTCTGTCTATAAGGGGCCGGCAGATGGCTGGAATTATCAACAGGCGCAGCCGCATTGAAAGCTGTAAGCAGGTCGTCTCCATCATTGACTAGCGTCCTGGTTTTGAAGGGAGGCGAGGCTCGATCGATGTTTGCGAAAGGTTTGTTGATCGCCTTAGATAGCTTGTGTCCACCGTATTCGTCAGTTGCAGCGTAGGATGGCGGAGATATTCCATGGTTCGATGTCGCTTTCCCATCGCCCAGCTTATCCCAAAAATGACCGTCTGCCCCAAAGCTTGTATCTTCGGGTCTTTTCTGGTCTCCGACTTTCTTCCCCCGTTGTGCTTGCAATCGCCGTTGCTGTTCCTGCAAAGAGAGATTATCCGTAGGTTGCGCAGCGCTGAAGCTGACGAGGTTTGCGAAGCTATCACTGGCCGGTGTTGAGCTGTGACTTCGGGAGGCTAGATTGGCCAAAGACTTATTGCTATTTGAAGGAGGCTGAGCGGGTGCTGGCGTCGATCTCCCTGACACGGGCGGAGTAGGTCTCAGAGTGGGGTGCGACGAGCCAAAGGGAGGAGGTTTCTGACTTGAAGAGGTTGGGGTGGAGCTTGTCCATTCAAGGCCTGATAAATCATCCATCGATGCGGAGGTATTCTAGTAGGCATGCCTGATCGTACCTCATATTACCTTAGTGTAGGTAGCTGTGACATGATATAGGTAGAGCTGCCCAGAGCTTAGGATTGAATTCACTCATCATCATTTCAGCACACACGGATCTTGCCTAGCGACCTTTGTTGAGCCTCATTTCGCCAAGCCGTAAAGCGCGCCACAACTCTATTTCCAACCCTTTTCCCTTTTGTTTTCCAAGCTCCTTTGGAGTCGATGACTCCTTGGAGATGATCGGAGAAAGACGCTCAGTACATTCTAGATTCGCTGATGATGCTAAAGAGACGGTATGGGCACATGTATTCTCTCCGATGGGGATGGCTTAGGTAAGCACCGAGAACTGATCTTGCCTTCCATCTCCCTTAACGGCGGAGGATAGCACTCTCCAAGTGATTGCCGGAGACCGTGGACTTAAAAGTACGAAGCACCGGCAGATGGTTCATCACGTTCATGGTTGGTACCTTAGCCTACGCGTAACCCTAATTCCAAATTACCCAAAAGGTTCCGATCCCGTTGGCCGTGGCAGTAAGGGGGATCCTGGATGCGGCTCGGACGACTGCTCTCATCTGTCAATTGCTAGTAATTTCAGGGGCTTAACACAAAAACGAAGGCCTAACTAAGGCTGCTGTACCCATCAGGAGAGTTCTCTGTCAGAGACTACTACTTAGTTACAGAATTACAATTACAAGAAGGTCGAAGCTGACAGTAACATTGTCAACATCCGATCGGTAAGGTAGGTGGTGTTGATACCTACCAAGCACGTGGATTGGTCAGATCTGTGGGTTTGAGCGATACCTCTGTCGGCTTTGTACGTACGGAGTACTGTAGTATCTATTCCGTAGAACTCTCCGCAACGTGGGACGGTGGGGAATATTCTAGAGACCAGACCAGGTGTCTAAGTTAGCCTGTACTTCCGTAAGTTGTTGCCATTCCCCTGCAGCATGCATAAGGGATCACTTTAAAGTACCTTTACCTCCGGAATATCCCACGATGTGTCCTTCTCCCCTTGAGCCTTGAAAGGATATCTAGGTCTAGAAAGCATATTGTACACATGTGTTTCCAGTGAAAATTGATCAAATAAAGAGGAGACGGAAGTTGGTTCTACGCGCTTTAACGCTGGATCTAGACCCTTCGAATGGACAACCTTTCTCCACGGCTTGCCCCGTCTTATCGATTGCATTAAACTCGCGGGCTGCAGCACGGGGACTTATCTCCCCGTACCACCCAACTCTCGACACGGCCATGGTGTGGTTGGAAATAAACCCTGGACCTTGGACTGGGAATTACGGGCGTATATATTACAGGATTCCACCATCCTGATCCTTGCGACGACGGATGTACTTTGTTGCAGACTTTTGTGAAGTACCTTGCATGATTAATTGTGGCGTGTTGGCGGGTCTGGCTGTCGGAGAACCCCTCTTTGGGCGCTGCATTACTAGGTGTGTATTGTCGAAGGTCGAGGATTTAATTCACTCGAATCGGTAGTCACATGATGCTGCGAAAAGAAGGCAGATAGAAGAGTATCTAGTACTGATAGCAATACTACACTCTCCGTAAACACATCCCCCCCCCCTTCGCCACCCTACAGAGCTTCGAATTCGTAGCATTGCGGTTGTCTTGCTTTCTCCTCAGGCACGTGCAATCTGCTCGCTTGATGCTCTGACCATGGGTTTATTCAATCGAAAAAACAGCAAGTTAGTCGACACTGCTTCGAATGGTACGAACAACTCGACCAACTCCCTGAAGTCACCGACAAGTCAGAAGCCCACCAATGGTTTTACTTTCAATTCGCCGTCAATGCCAGACATCACTCTACCAAGTCCTCCTGATCCGACCCTCGACCCAGCAGCATATCTCCGGAGCATCTACGCAGTGAGAGCGAGGTCAAAGATCATATTTGAACATGCGAGGAGGGGTCAACTGAAACATTTCGACGTTGACGTTGCCAAGTTCCGGGAAACTGCCGACTATGTAGTCGCGATCATCAAGGTAGAAACCCCCACGAGAACGTGTCATGCAGCAGCCCGGCTAACCGGAGTCCCTGTTCCACAGAGAGATTACGCCCCCGACTACCACAAGATTCCTCCCCATGGCCGTTGGCAACACTTTGAGGCAGGCGGACGACCTAGAGTGGATCAATTGCTTGCTTCCTGGCCCTCCTCGGTTGACAGTCAAGAGCGGACTCGCCGCTTGCTTGACCTCTTCCTAGTATCCGTTCTACTCGACGCCGGCGCAGGACCAAGATGGTCGTACAAATCAAAGGAATCCGGCAAGGTCTACCGCCGTAGCGAGGGCCTCGCAGTGGCCAGTTTGGAGATGTTCAAAGCCGGATATTTCAGCAGCGAACAGTTGGAGCCTTGCCAGGTTGATGGCGCGGGACTGAAACGACTGAACGTACAACAACTCGCGAAAGGATTACAAGTATCGGAGACCAACCCCATCTCTGGCCTAGAAGGTAGAGCAGGTCTTTTGTCAAGACTCGGGGACGCTATGAACAATGCATCTCTGTTCGGCAAAGACGGGAGGCCGGGAAATATGCTGGACTATCTCTTATCCCATCCTTCTACCCATGCCGCTTCCGTTCCTATTGTCACTCTTCCAACGCTCTGGTCTGTCCTCATCAACGGGCTCGCGAGCATCTGGCCGGAATCACGTACGCGAATTAACGGTGTCCCCCTTGGAGATGCCTGGCCCTGCTCATCCATGCCGGAGTCGCCTCCTGCACAACCGTGGGAGAATATTGTACCTTTCCACAAATTGACGCAATGGCTATGTTATTCGCTCATGGTTCCTATGTCTAAACTTCTACACATCCAATTCGCCGGGGCAGACCTGCTCACAGGATTGCCCGAATATCGCAACGGAGGCTTACTCATCGATACTGGCTTACTGACCCTCAAAGCGAAAGACTCGGAGAGAGGGCTTGCGAATTTCAGAAACAACGCTATGCAAAAGGGTCAGCCAAGCATGGAAGTTGTGCCACTATTCTCGACAGAGGACGATGTGATTGTCGAATGGCGCGCCGTCACGGTTGGCTTTCTAGACCAGTTGCTCCCTGAGGTCAACCGGTCACTTGGACTTCAAGGGCCGGATCAACTGACTCTGGCACAAATGCTGGAAGCTGGCACGTGGAAGGTGAGTCTTCACGTTCAGCAGTATTTATGCAATAAAGATAGAACGATGACTGACCCAGCATAGGGTGGGCGAGAATTGGCAGAGGTCTCAAGACCAAACACCAAGGAGCCGCCTATCATGATCTTGTCCGATGGCACTGTATTTTAAGAATTCTCTCTTCTTTGTTTTCATGATACCAATTTCATAGGGAAAGATAGGGCAGCAAATGGACGGGCTTGCTACCCGAAGACGGTTATGGTCTACATATTCGATTTGGTCTCACTCTTGCAGGCCACACTCAGGGGGTTTCTCAAGTCTTCCATGTCGTTGGAAGCAGTCCTGAGAAGGGCCGCCTTCTTTTGGCCGAATGCCTTTCTTCAACCGACGACAGCTGGGCTTTCAATTTCGGTCTTTTTTTGGTATTAGAGCATGGCTAGGGTTAGTACGTGGCTACTTTTACAATGATATCCAAACTGTTTCACAACCTTGCAGTCATGGGCAGGTAGATCTGACGAGTTTGGTCTTGATCTGGAATTGGGGTTTTGAGTATTGACGAATTTGACTTGTGGGGTTTGTACCGTGTTACAGCTGTTCGTCTGTTCTGGAAAGATTTGATATGTGGAGATACACTGTGTAAGATTGTTCACGCATCAACGTCAAATCCCCGTGCCCCCCTTGTTCATCTCTGGAACGCTACGCTACAGTACCCTAACCTTCGCTTAGGGGCGTCGGCGAGTCGGCATGTCGGCATCGTCTTTTAGCTACCCGCAGAGCCTCTTACTTAGGTACCTTAGGTAGCCTTATACATAGCGTCGTTTCCCATGCTCCGAGGCCCAGCCATCTCCTCTACATCTGTCCAGCTGAAGATGTCCTTTCCGCACACCCATCGTACCTCCTTACGCAGAAAAGACAGGATTCTCAACTGGGCTTACTATCCTACATGATAATCACACGAGAGTGGAACTATTGGCTGATGCGACAAGACAAGGCTGTCTCCGAAATCCACGGCTTGATATCTTTTAGGGAAAATAAACCAGTCTCCAGTAGAGCAAGAGGTTGCGTGCCATCATGGACAGCCTCAAAATCAAACCGAAAAAGAAAAAGGTGCTTTTGATGGGAAAAAGCGGCTCTGGCAAATCATCAATGCGAAATATTATTTTCAGCAATTATGTCGCTAAAGACGTCCGGCGATTAGGAGCGACAATTGATGTCGAGCATAGTCGGATCAAGTTCCTAGGCAATTTGATACTCAATTTGTGGGATTGTGGCGGGTGATTACACCATACCTTCTTCCAATAGCTTTCGAACAAGTATTAACCAACCATTTACAAGGACAGACAAGACGCCTTTACGGAAAACTACCTCACCTCCGAAAAGCCCTACGTCTTCTCCGAAGTTGGCGTCCTCATCTACGTTTTCGACGTCGAATCTCTCGAATTCGACGGCCGCCAGGGCTACAATGACCGCGACCTCATCACGTACTCCGCCGTCATCAAAGCCCTCGAGGAATACTCCCCCCGCGCCCACGTCTTCACGCTCGTGCACAAAATGGATCTCGTGCAAACTGAGCATCGCGATCGCGTCCTGGAGGCCAAGACGGATGCGATTAAAGCGAGGAGCGAGAGTTTTATGAGGACCGTAAGGACATATGGGACGAGTATCTGGGATCAGACGCTGTATCGGGCGTGGGGGAATATTGTGCATAGTCTAATCCCGAATTTAGATATTATCAAAGGATACCTCGAGCATCTAGCTGAGATGACGGAAGCGGAGGAGGTGGTGCTGTTTGAGCGGACGACGTTCTTGACGGTAACTTCAGTCACCTCGAAAGTAGGAGAGAGAAATACCTACAGCGACCGCTACGAGCGCCTCTCCAACATTATCAAAACTTTCAAAAATTCCCTCTCGTAAGTCTTCCCCCCTGCGTTCACCCTCTTCACCCGTTCCCCCCCAGTCCACCCCAACTCCAATCCCCTAACGACTAACCCTCCCCTCAACAGGTCCTTCACATCCACCCCCCCTTCCTCCCACCAATTCCTCGAATTCACAATCAAAACCCCGCGCTTCAATCTCATCATCGCCCGCCTCACCACAAACACCTACGTCCTCATCGTCCTGCCCCCCGGCACTGCGGAGATGGAGTGTTCGCGGCTGAACGTGCTGGCGGCGAAGGATGAGTTTGCGCTGCTGGATGGGGGTGGCGTTGATGACGGTTAAAGGCCGGCGAGGCGCGGTAAAGGGGCAGGGCAGGGCAGGACTCGGGCAGCTGGGCAGTCGCTCTCTCCAGAGTCGGGGATTCATGAGCGCGGGAACCGCACGCGACTATGGCTGATGGGTACCCAAGAAGGCGGTAAGCGGGCAATCGGTTCATTGGATGCCAGTGGTGGTGGTGAAGGGGGAATGGAAGAACCTGGTGAGCAGAAGGGTGTGTGACATGGTTGATTGAGACGGAAGGAGATAGTCCAAGGTTCAGCCGACCCCAACGCAAAAATTTGCCCATCTGCCACAACCCTCCCTCCTAACCCACATCATCGCCACCCCACCCCACCCCCTCCGCAATCCCACACACAAAAAACCCCTCCAACCATCTCGCTTTCACACCCCTCCCTCTCCCTCCCTCTCCCTCTCCCTCTCCCTCTCAACCCAATCCAACTCAATCCAACCCAACCCAACTCAACCCAAATCCCTCAAAAACCCATCCCCACCCACCCATCTCCCTCTTACACACCCACCACCATCTCTTCCGGTCTTAGATCGCGGCTTCGCAGTAGGGACTTTTGGTGGGGATTGGAGATGTGTGTGTGTGTGTGTGTGTGTGTGTGTGTGTGTGTTTGTGTGTTTGTGTGGTATTGAGGTGGGTGCGAGAAAATGCGGGGATGGTGGTTGTTGTAAGAGGGGGGGGGTAAGGTGGCGAGGGAGGGTGGAAATGGGATTTTCTTTTCGACACCCCCTTTTTTTTGGAAAATGGAAAAGAATTTGGAAAGTTAGTGCATGTACTGTAGTTCTGAGATGTGTTGCGTATGTCTCTCGCTGAGTAAATCATCTGGATGAATGGTATGGTTTCTTTTCTGTATTTAGGGATGATGTGATGTTGAGAGATGTCAGAGATGTCAGAGATGTCAGAGATTTCAGAGATGTCAGAGGAAAAGAAAAATGATGCGAAAGGTTCTGAGTATATATGTTTTGACATGATGCGTGAACGAGAAAGATGAGGTGGTTTGAAATTGGTAGGGAGAGAATCGATGCTGATAGTGAGTTAAGAAGGGGGTTGTGCTGAACTCCTTTCGGTCTGGTCTCGATACATAGTTTTGAAGCTTTATTCTAGCCCAGACCGACAGAGTACAGTATCGACCTGGGAATTTTCATCATGTACGTTTTAGTTTCGACGCCGCTCAGCCCGTATACGTACGCCCTCCTGTTGTATGCAACAATTTCAAACGCCAAATCCTTCTTTTCGGGGTTGACAACGATAGGATCTCGAAAAGGTGCCAGATTTACCAAATGATACGAGTGATCTTCAGTATTCCCTCCTATGCGGATGGATAGTGGGGGAAAGATATCGCTGCTTTATTGATGCTGGATTAAGAATGAATAGGCGTCCAAGATTCGTCACGACACTGGTGCTAGATCCCGATACACCCAAAACTGCCCAAAGATCACCAAGTCTAATATCAATGTTCCCGCGCTGCCGACCAACCAGCTCGTGTTGACGGCGATATACCGCCAGTAAGCGCGTGCGTATTCGCCCTCTGCGCACCCATCCTGGTACCTCTCTGCATCTCCCGACCATGTCTTTGCGCAACTAGGCTCATACGCAAAAATGCTGAGAACATAGGTCAAGTTGCCCGCGCAGGCGAAAAGGAAGAAGAGCATGCTAACGCCCTCTGTGCTTTTTCTTCGGTAGTTAAGCAGGAGCTGTGGGACACGAGAGCCGAGGTAGAGAGCTGCACAGAGGTATCCGAAGATTTGGCCAGAGGTGTCAAAGCTGATGCGTTCGTTGTTTGGTGATTGGTGGTGGTGGAGGTGATGGGAAGGGTACTGCCGTGAGATCCACCACCCGAAGACGCCGGCGGCGATGACGAGAGCAAGGGCGGTGGCGTTGAGTAGAATGGTCTGCAGGGTGGAGAGAGGTCGTGCCGGGGTGGTGGCGGTGGCGGTGGGGTCGAGTAGTGGGGTTGCGGGGGAGAGGTGCGTAGCGTCGACGTGTTTTGAAACGCGAGAGTGGTTTGAGGACGAGGACTTCCGTCTTTGTTGTACGTCCGTGGGCCGAGTATGAGGGGACTCGCGGTATACCAGCGGTGATTCCTCGTCCTCTTCTTCAATCACCGGCAATGATTTCGTAGGCGCATCTGAAAACCTGAAACCTCGGTAATAGAAACATTGGGACAGCAGCAGAGTGTCTGCAAAGGCGTAATACACGGCTAAGATAGTCATGGTGGGAAGAACGCCCTGGAACACGGCCCCGAGGATGTTGCAGACATCACCGGAGAGCCAGACGATAATGAAGAAGACGGAGAGGCCATCGGCAGAGGAGCGGCGGAAGTTTTCGAGGATTTGGGGTGAAAAGACTACGATCCAGCAGGCGATGGAGATGGATCTGGCATGATTGGGCTTGTATTAGCAGACTATATTCGGCGGACAAGACGGTTGGTTGTTCAGGGACTCACCCGCAAATGCCACTGAGTGCTTCCAAGTCGATATTGGGGCCTTGTCGTTGTGGGAACATGCTGATATATAGGTCGATAGAAATATATTATAGGAGGAGCACATTATCGAACTGTACTGTATATGGGAAACCCTGAGATTGTACCCCACATGATCGATCTACTTTCATCTGCTCGAGCTAGCGGGCCGAGGACCGCCGATTCTAATTGATTGGTACACCAAACAAAACAGTACTATCAGTACAGTACCTATAAGATTTAATTGGTAAAACGAGTGACATTGTAATAATTCATTTATTTATTATAGGGTGGCCCACTGGGTTGGGTGATACCCAATCAACCCAACCCATTTCACCCCAAGGGGTAGGTTTGGGGTGTTCTCAGCATCTTGGGTGGGTTTACCAAGGTGCCAAGCTAGAGCACCCACCCAAGCACCTAGCCCAATGGGTGCCGAGGCCTCAATTAGATTAGATAATATAAGATAAGATAAGATAAGAGATTTCAAACAGAACCAGCAACAGAACCATTACACACACAATATCGATCCGTGTTTCATGGATTCTGCATCGTTTGAAATCCATGAGTTCCAGTTGAGGTATGTAGATATCTGGCTCTTGTCTTTAGGAGAAGGTCCCAGGGACAATCGTCCAATCAGAAATGGTCTACTCACGGATGCAGTTCCACCTGATTTACGACTGGTCGAATCCTCGCAGTCTCCAAAGATCCGCTTCGTCTTGAAGATATTGACGTTTTGAGAGGCCTATCCCTGGGTTAGGTTTTGTTATGTAGTTATTCGAAGCTTCACACGTTCACAGTACACAGTGTACCTTAAGGTACGAAGCATGCGACGTTTTTAATCAGTTGGTATGGGTGGCCGGTAATATTGCGGTAGGATATCGTCTAAACTATGTAGATATGGAAGATGGTAGGCCCTATGTATGTATGCCTGCCAGCTCATCGTTGTGTGCAAATGTCGGACACCTCACCTAGAGTTTACGGAGATGTCACACCACAATTAAGACAGTAGATATTGCTGCTGGGCCCGAGTGTCTACAGTAATCCAAAGCCTTCCTTCCATCATTTTGCAGCCCCAACCCCATTGAGATTTCCGCAAAACGACATTCAAATACTTGACTTACGTACATACCTCGCGCTCCTTCTCTCTCTACCTTGCTAGTTTCCTTTTCTAAACAAGTAGATCCTGCTGCTATTGCTGTGCTGCAAAAGGCCCTGGCAATCTTTCTCAATTAAAACCTAATCCTAACATCGCCATCAATATATCAACTCTGTGGGTTTTGATGGGGGGATGGGGGGACATATTTCCTTGCCACCTTTCAATTCAAAGTCATCAAAAAGACAGTCCACGATGTTTTTGAACGTTTCTTTGTATTCATAGTGACTAGCTATATGGTTATCTACTGTAGCACCATATCGAGTTATTTCGTAACCACCCTTTAGGCTCCAACCGGCTCGGACCAACGCCCCGGCTCACCCTTGAAAGTTTTCGCTCGCGCGTTGTAGAATCCGTGGGTTTCGTCTGTGAATCACCTTTTTCGAAGGCGGTGGGTGTGATCGGCTCGAGATAATGCCAAGCGCACTCCTAAAATCCTCATGCTCGTTTCCACAGGTATCATTACTACTAGCTGCTCGCGACATTAGGGGTATGCTTCATCCAAAATGGACTTGGCACAGCATAATCCTTTCTCTCTCCCACGGCCCTCCATCAGCCCTCCGTCTGCGCCACAGGGGAATTGATCGCAGTTGACTCCTTTGCCGGTTGCCCTCCTCGGAGGCTCAACCCGCCCAAAGCACCGACCAATCTCCCGCCAACCGCATCCACCGCCCCCATTGGCATTCTCAAGCTAGGGCCACCCATCTCACCCTTCTCGACCTTGAAAAGCCTAACTCCCGTTCCGTTCCACACCCCCACTGTCCCCTTCTGCACCACCATCTCAGACGCAAAAATGAAGGACCAGAGTAGACTCTCGTACCAGCCGAGGGAGAGCGGGGTCCAAGAGAATAGGTGGATGCGGGCGGGTGTGGGATCGATTGAGGCGGGAAGGGTTGGGGGAATGTATATTGGGGTTTTAGGCGCCGGGTTTGGTGCGGGGGAGGGAGGTTCTGGGGTAGATGTAGGCTTTGGGGGAAGGGAGTGAGACGAGGAAATCAGAGTGAGTATTGTGTGGAGGGGTAGAGTGGGAAGCCAGGAGTCGATCTGTGAGGTCTTAGTGGGGGTACGGCTGGTGAGTGGATATGGAAGTACGTACCCAATGTGCTGTAGGATCGAATCCGGGGTTTGGCGACATTATGGTTGCAGGGTGACTATTGAGGCTCGTAGTGCTATTCTGGCGCAAAAACGAGGGTTGGCCAGCTGGCATTTTGCCACGGGCTTTTTCTGACATCCCACGGAGTTGAGTGGGGAGAGGCTCGTCGATAGATGATGACACGGAAGGTGTTCGAGAGTTATGGTTTGAGCGTGATGATTGTGATTGTGTAGGGAGGATTTCGTGATTCTCGTCGTCATCGGAATCTTCGTCGTCGCCAATTGCAAAAGCACCGCCTTCCTCGGGGACGTTACTGAGCGTTGGGGTTCTGGCAATTTGCGGGCTTCGGATGCTATCTATGGAGCTGTTGCGTGATCTTCTTGCGGGACTATTTGCAGTTTCCGCACCATTTGCGGCGTCCTTCTTTTGTTGCTTCAGAAATTCAATTTCCTCTTTGCCACTTTCTAACGTGAACGACCTCAAAGCTTCAAACCGCTTCTTTGACTTCAAAATAGCTTGGACGAAAGTTTTGTTGCCTTCACCATGATTTAGGACCCTTTTCCAAATATCAATTCAGGCGTTTCCACTTACTGGTATATTGATGCTCTATTATAGCGTTCATAGACTCAAGCAAGGATTGCAAAAGTGTGTAATTCGTCTCGTTGGCAAGGAGGAAACTCGGCGAGGACATGGAAGCAAACAGATACAGTAGCTTCATACTTGCTTGAGGACTCAACTTCCTGAGATAAGCTGCGATATTATTGACCGTCGCAAGGAGTGCTGGATAAATGGCGTCGAGCTTTCCTTTGCTTGTTGTGATAAGAGTATGAATTGACTGTTCCTTTTAGTAAGTCAATCTTTTACTGGTGGAAAGTTCCTTACGATTATCAAGAAGTCAGCGTAGGTACCCTTGAATTTGTCCAATCTCATATTGGCAGGTAGCGAATCGTGACCCTCAAACTCGTGATTCAAGCGTTTACCAAAGTTCTCCTCAGTACTGAGGGTTTGTAAAACAAAAACGCACATCCGGACAAGCCCCTGTTTTGCAACGTCGGTCTTGTATTCTAGTGCATAAAAGAGGATCAAGATGACAAAATCATGGGCTCTATCGGTGTCAACAATAAAGGATCGGAATCGCTTGTTGCATTGGAGCGTTTCCCAAAACAGCATGATCATTTCGGGAGCCCATGCTACTGACTTCTGACTGCCAGGGAGATAAGAGGAAGTAGCTTGTAGCTGAGGTATGAATCAGTGTAATGCTATGACTTCTTGATACGTAGGTAATTACCGGTTGATTCAAGGTCTTCGTCATACCATCTACTAGAAGTTGAAAATCTTGGGGGCGGTGTAGCCTGCCAAGGAAGTGTCGAATATAGTTCTTCGGAGGTGCGCCTCGGTCCTCTTCTGGTATAGGGTACAAAAGCAAAACGAGAAGAAGTTGCAGGCAATAAGATACAAGCACCTGCTTTGGATCTTTGTAAACCACATGATCGTACGGAAGTCGCCAGGTAGTAATATTGTAGTTGAGAGTCTAGATGATGTCAATGGAGAACATGCAACCAAGGCAGAAAACCCACAGTGTTTAGCAGGGAGCAGAGTAACGAAAGAACCACCTGCTTGTCCGGGCACGTCGTGATGTATGTAATGGCTTTGACGCCTTTGACGGGAAGGATATCTGATCTTCGTAAGTGATCTAGTCATACCGTAAATTGTTCTGATACTCACTAGCCGGCATATACAAAGACTTGCTAGAGAGAGTCAGAAGCAGTCGCAATATCTCTGTCCTATTGCTTTCCATTTCCTTGCTTGAGCTCAGGGACGTATTGCACCCTACACCACTCTGCCATATTGAGTACGTAACTTTTTTCTTTAACTGGTCATTATGTGGTAATGTGAAGCCTGCGAAGAATAACAAATCGATCAATGTATCAATCAGTTCTTCCCCCAAAGGCCTGGCATCCTCGTACAACTCTTCAGACTCCGGCTTCGTAACATCTTCAGGATGAGACTCATCGAACAATATCTCAGTCTTTTTTACTCGGCCTTTGTTCGAGAGTTTTCTCCCCGCTTGCCAGAAGAACTTATCCTCCCATACTTCGAGGTGATCTGCTTCATAGAGGAAGGGCAGGATGCGCGTGAGCACTCTGATGCAATTGAGAGCATGTTTCTGGGGTGCAAGATCTAAGTCGGGGAACGCTGGAAGATGTCGAAGGGTAGAAAGGCGATAGGTGAGAGTTGTGATGAGGGTTTCAAGGTTCCCTAGGGAGTTGTCACGGGCTCGGCGGACGTCGACTGGAGAAAAGAGACTGAAGATGTCTTCAGTAGATTCGGGCAGTTCCCAAAACTAGATACTTATTAGCACCAGCCGTTTCTGCTCAGGCGTTGGGAGAAACTCACGCCTTTCCAATAGGGATCCTCTGCTGGTATGACACTTGGTTCCGAGAGCTTGAAGATGCCTTGTTTGAAAACAAGCTTGGAGTCTGAATTGCCCATGGTGGGCAAATTATCTTCACGATTACTTCAGTTACCTAGCTGATCGTAGCATAGAGGGTTGAAAGGATTGCCTCTACTGAAGCAATCGTCAGCCAGCTATCCCCGGATTTTCCGGACATAGCCCCTAGGGCTGATGAGTCAGCTTCCAATCAGCAGTTTGTGAGTTCATACTCACTTTAGGTATGTATGGGGTGAAGAAAGTGCATTGGCCATTATGCCATCAGGGCGTTGGAAGACCTTCCTTGCTGATAGCTATGTACATATTGAGAACTGTTTCCCTTTGGGTATTTGTAATACAAGGAGACTTTATTCGTTTATGATACATTTCATGCTCAAGAGTATATGCCACTACTCCTAGGACTTGCTCTACCCCTCTCATACAGCCATTTACTGTTCAAACCAACACTAGCTCCTCTCCCTACCGACGGACTGGGTGTACTCGGGGCCCCTAATACACTTGCATCTTTGCCGCCAAAATTACGCCCAAGCGGTGATGGCGTACCAAAGCTGTTGCGCCTTGTGACATCTCGAGAGCCTCCAACAGCCTTTTGCCACATCGGACTCGCAGAAGGCGAATATGGCGAGTTGCTTTCCTGCCTGCCTAACGGACTTTCTTTTCGTAATAGCGGAGAATCTGAGTTGCTACCGCTTCTACTACCGGGTGAGCTCGTTCGTGGCGTAGGTGATCGAGGATAACGTGGAGGTGTGATGTACTGTGTGGTGGGGGTCGATGAGGGTGTAACGTTAGGATCAAGACCTAGTAGGGCTCGCTGGGTTGGAGTCAAAGGAATGTCGATAAGATCATCCTTTTGCTTTGCAAGCGGCAATAGAGCCGTTCCAATGTTGAAGAGCAAGACCAAGTTCAGGATGATGAGGATTGGCTGCGTATAGGCTTGTACGTGTTTAGGTACAATAGTACTCCTGATCTCTGTACTTTGCGCTGAATTAGCCTTGTCTTGACTCCTGGCATATCAAGAATCGTACCTACCCAATGAAGCTATCCACAACCCACAATATAAACAAGGCACCCCCATTCCAGATAATTCGTCGCACATTGCTCTCATCAAAGATATTTTGACCTTGTCTCCTCGCAATCTCATCAAATTTTGGATGACGCCAGGTACCAGGAGAGGGAGTCGAGAAGGCGGCTTCTGCAATCTGAGGCTTGGGCGTTCGCGGTGCTACCGCCATTGCCATGGCGTTCTCCTGTGAGTTAGTCAAGGTTAAGTCAAGATCGCAGCGAATTAGAACGTCATATCTGCTGCCGATTCTATGTGAGAATGAGGCTGCGACGATTGCTACGTTAGTAATGTACAACACGTTGATCTATGGACGAGTACGACGATGTGTTCCATTTGTTCTGAGGTCGCGGTTCTTTGTTTGCTTTGACGCGCCGCTAGTGCGTTGCCGCTAGGCTTTACAGGGTTAAGGTAATATTGAGCAAATGTTTCGAATGGCCCTCGGGCCTCACAAATATTTATCAATACAATAACATGATTCCCGCGTGGTGGGATGTTCTCTTTGTTGAGGTTTGATTCGGATCCTTTGCGTAGTACCGCGATGATGTCACGTTTCTTATGTTCTGACTTTTGGCATTTTCTCTGTGTGGGAAGGTGTCCTGAAGAGGGGGGTTACAGCTGGCGGGGGGTGGGAAAAGTTGAGCATATGCTAACCATGAGCTCAAAATTATTCCAACCCCGGCTCAGCTTTCTGCCTACTCCGTATGCTAATCATGAGCTTAAGAATTGATACTATTAAGCTAAAATAGCTAGAGGACAGAATAGGCATATGCTTAGCATATGCACAAAACATGCGGCTCATGAACTCAACTCGTGACATGCTCATTCACAAGCTATCGCTCACGTTATCTTCGTCAGACGTGCTCGTGATTTGCATCATCACTTTTCTCATCGTCTTCGACATTTGCATTGCACGGATCTTGAGCGAGCTAAGTTTCTTTTTAGTATATGCGCGGCATATGCGGACGGCGACTCTCACATTCAAACCAATGAGTCAATCTGTTATCTCATCCGCTCGATTTTCAGCGTCGATGCTTTCGTTGTTCGTCGATGTTTCTTTATGCTCAGTTGATGCTTCTCCAAACCCGACGTCAAGTCTTGGATGTGCGGGACATATGCTATTTTCAAAGTCCAACGGCTCAACTATTCCAACCCACCCGCGAGCTGAAACCCGACATAGGCCTCGAAGCTTTTCCAACCCGCCCGCCAAGTCTTGAATGTGCGGGTCATATGCTATTTTTAGAGTTCAACCCGACGCCAAGTCTTATTTCCGACCCCGGCTCAACTTTTCCAACCCTCCGCCGCCAGCGAGCTGAAACCCGCTGAAGAGGAGGACGACCCTCGGCCTCGAGTTTTCCAATTTTTCAATTCCGTTGCTAAGAAGACTGGCTGGACCGACACACTATTACTCTCAAAAGTCCCAACTCCCATATTTCACGAACAACTAAAAGAAATCTTTACTGGGAGAGAATAATTTGCGAACTTTGTTGTATTGTTTCAACCGCAAGATTCGACGTTCTACCCACGCTCTTGCCGCAACGAAATAATATGCGCATAGTTGGGCGTGGGATTGAGTGTATCATGCGAGCTGCTACTATGCGGCTGGGAGGGAAGTTGTAGCCGTACAAGCGATGACAACTTCATCTATATGATTCCCCATCCAGATTCTGCATTTGAGTATATTCTTTCCTTGTAGCAACACATTCCAAGATGAAGAGTCGACCCGCCCATTTCGTATTGTGGCCCAGCGCTATCTTGTCAACGTTCGTTGCGCTCCTCCTTTCCCCAACACCAGCATCAAGCACCCCACTCAACACCAACATTTCCATTCCCGGACCCCTCCAATCCGCCCCATGGTGCACCAGCTCATACGACTGGATCCTCCCAGACTTCGTGCCCCAAGACTGCCCCTCGGCCCTACAGGCCTTCACCTACGGCGACTACCTCCGCTACGGAGCGACACGCTTCGAATTCCGCAACCGCCGCACCCCCCAACGCACCCCGCGCCTAGAATCCATGCGCACGCCGCGACGTTATACAATCGGGAACTGCACCATTGCGGTCGCCATACTCGAGGACTCCTGGTTGCTGCCTGGCATGGAGGGGGAGAAGCATTTCGAGCGGACGGATTCGGCGAGCTTCAGAGAGATCTATGAGAGCTTGAGGAGGATTGGGCTGAGCTGTGTCACAAGGGCTCAGACTGCCGGGTGGGAGCCGGTGGGGAGGGCCGGGAGTCTGGGTGTTTTTATGTATGCGGCGAATAGCCCGTTTGATTCGCTCCTTCAACTTGGTGAGCAAATGAGCGTGTCGAAAGGCCTGGGGAACGGGACACTGGATGGGAGTTGGTCGACGTCATGATATTTAGTAACATGAGCTGAGTATGTTCTTGGGGCTTCAGGCACTGAGGAAAATTGTAATTATCGCTCAACATCGAAAGGACTACTTACAACGCCAAAAAAATTCGTCGGCGAAGTTATCTACTTTGTTAAATCCACGATGCAACTGCCTATTAATGTAGATAGGGCGTTGCAACACGGATCATATAAATAGATGAAAAAAGTGAAACCTCTACAGTCTTCCATTCAATCCATGTCTACTTACCTTCTCTTCCCCCTTAAATATCTACATTGAGAACTACTACTAGCAGTCCCTATTTTCTCCAACATGATTCCAGTATAGTTTTTCTGAACCAACAGAAATGAATGAGACTAATGCACTGCTTTAATTTAACTCCGTGTGTACCTGAGTGCTCGAACTCGGTTTGGATTATCAGGGCTCGGTGGGAAATAAATTGACGTGCCTTGACCTTGGGGTTCTGTTGGCGAGGAACATCCTCTCCGAGGTGAGAGTTCGGTACAGAGTAGTGGTGTAATTGGAAAAAGGTGGTCCACGCAGAGTGCGCAAGGCAATGTGTCGTTTCTTGGCAAAGGAAATACTTGCTATAAAAGGACCCGAAATGGGTGATACCCATTGAGTGGACAACTTCATGTTGTTCCCTAAGCTATGAATTGCTAAAAGACACCAATTCCACCGTTACCTTTAAACCAGATCTAGCCCCTTGGCAACCGGTCTAAATGCTCACGAAAAAGCCTCCCAGTGTAACAAGAACTGAACATGTTATAATCTGTCGTAATAATATACCCTCACATCACGGCACTCAACTCTCCGTTTCCTCTCAAGAAGTCCTTCGCATCCTTGTCGCCTCCATTCGCTGCCAACTCCATCCAGTGGAACACGACTGCAAATGTCAACGGATCCAGTGCCCCGGACTCGTTCCCACTTCGTTCATTCGACGTGGCCGACTTGAAGACATCCTTGGATTTAGAGAGCGGAAGAGTGACGCGAGGTAGAAGTTCTGGATGCGTGAGATAGAAGAGGCCGAGCTCGCGTGCAGCAGTAGGGGAGCCTTCCTTTGCGATAATGATCCACAACTCAGCGGCATCCTTCAGGCTAGAATGTGCGAGGTTTTGAGGTATGGACAAATCATGCCTGGGGGTGTTCTTGCCCGAAATGTGGTATGTGGTGATTTGATTTGCGCGGTCGATCATCGACTCGCACAAGTCTTCCTTGAGCGCTAGCGCAGCGAGACCCGCATCCCAGAACGCTTTGCCTTTCGGGGTTTGATCAAGTATTTCAGGAGGAACAAAGGCTGCAATGAGTTGGAGGTCGCGGAACAGGGTCTGGGGGCGATAGTTGCTGTCGCGGAATATGGCCAAAAGAGTATTTACAATGTCGTCCGTATCGGGAACCTCAGTCTCAGCACCGTAGAAGCTCGCACCTCTTGGGGAGGGGATAAGGTTCGATGATCTAGGTTTCAAAGTGCCAGCTCGTCGCTCGAAGCAGTTGGCGACGACCTCCTCTAGACTTGTCGCTTTCGTTCTCGGCGTCCTCATCGTACGCGCCGTAAGATGATTGTTTTTTGGTACAGGGGTATTTGATTTGCCCAACGTAGAATCATTAAGGTGCTCCGAGATTGACGATTGTTGTATAGAATTCAGCACTAGCATCTCGAGCTCGTAAAGCACCTGGAGCTTGACATGCGGATCTGGGCTGGCAGACAATTTCTGAAGGAGGCTTTTGTAGGCTTCCAGGTATGGAAACGCAGAGCCAGAGCTGGAGCCACAAATGCCAATGCCAAACTGTTGGCCACCTGCAGGATTATCACTGGGAATCCTTGCGGTCTCAGTCGAAGATCGGTCAGTAGGTCTTGAACCATCAAGTTCTGTGTGTCCCTTTAATACCGTAGTGTTCTGCGTGTCGGGTACGGGCGTGCCTTCATTCATGCTATCATTGTTGTGTTGAGGCGTAGTAGGAAGTAGAACGGTTGGGTCTGAATGTAATTTTGGAAGATCCAGGTTAACCCAAGCATCCGTCTCGCTGCCTTGAGCCCAGAGTAGGTAGCCCAGATCGCTAAGCAACAGGCTAGTGAGGTTTTGCTTTATTTGACGGATAAAGGCAGTTCTCTTAGCTTTACCAATTTGTCCAGAAGGATTTCTTCGCAACATATTGTCATCAGGAAACTTTTTAGATTGACTTGTTGCCAAGAGTGTAGAAGAGTTGTCAAACCACAAATGTCTTGCACGGACTGGTTCTTGGACCCAAGGAATGCCAGCCGAATTAGTTTCCGCAGTCTCGTGCGATGCTATTCTAGGAGTATTCCATAGGCGGCTGATGTTGTTAGTGATGTCGTTGGTTCTCAGGCTTTGGAAAGTGGTTGGGACCAATTCCGGATCGTGTTTCTGTGACGATGAAAAGCTACCACGGCTCCAAGGATTCGCACTTGTATTTGAGCCTACGTCTCCAAGCCCAGTAACCTCCTCTTTGTCAAAGGCCAGCTTTTCGCGCTCGAAGAGCCGGCTAGACCACAGTACCGGGCTGTCCAGCAAACTGGCCCCACCAAGCTTACTCACACACCTCTGGATCTCAAAGCAGAACCTGTGAATTCTCTCTTCACCCTTGCAGAAATTCTCGACGCTATTCCGAGTCAGCCATCTCGATGTCAAATCGATTTGCTCGTCGGCCAGCTTATGTGGACCACCATGGTCCTTTTGTGCAGATAGAGCCTCGAGTGCCTGAGCTTCGGATCTATCGTGTGCAGTAGAACTTCGAAGTCGATGACGAGCCCAATTTGTTATGCTTCCAGACTGCTTCATACGTGGTGGACTGGCCATAGCCCGCAATGCGCGTGTGACATGCAATGCATCTTCATATGTCGATGAGTGTCTGACATCCGAAATGTACCACATCTTCAGTCGCAAGGCATTCTGTTCTACTTTTAATCTCTCGAGCACGTTGTGTTGCTGGACCTGCATGATCCTATACGAGCGAAGCCATTTCTCATTCTGCTCGTTTATCCTAGCATGATCCATCGTATTTGTCCGGACATCGTGCCCAATCGAACGTAGGAGGGTTTCACAGGAGTTTGGTGAGTTTTCGGTATGTGTGAAATGACGCAACGCTTCCAAACTCTTCCACCAGAAATGAGCATCGCTGAAATCAAAATTAACTTGGCACGTCTTCATCATTGCAAGAAATATATCTTCTAATCGCAGGTCTAAGCTGTCATTCTCTGGAAATCCACTCTCTAGGACACCTGGAATTTCAAGGAGATTGTTCAGCCTATCCTGGTTATCCATCAGCTTAATGACCGCTTCTCTCAAAAACACGTAGTCCATGTTTTGGTTGGTTGTCGGATGATTGCGATCCGCTCCTGCCGTCCCTGAAGGTTCATCTAAATTTGCGACAGTCTCAAAGGGCGCCAATGAAAGCTTCTCTCCGTTCGCAGAAATGTAGACGAATGCCCACTCTTCCGGAGAATGGATATCGTTGGGGCTCGTTTGAAGTCCCTTCCTTTCCATCAGTTTCCCGCATACCGACTTAAGTTGGACTCCAAGATCCTCTTCCGTCTCCTTAGCTCTCAACTTCAATCCAGAAGTACAATCAATACTTTGAGCCAGCGGAAACCCCGCCTCCTTGACTTGTGGACCTACAAAGGGACCTTCACTAAGCATAGTGGTACTGGTCATAGACGTGCCACTAACGCTTGGAGTCGTTGAAGAGACCATTCCACTCCCAGGCTCCATGGAACCTGTAGTAAGGGTAGAAGACCCGGCAATTGAAGACTCAGTGGAGTCCGTACCATAAATGGAGTTCGTAGAACTTGACGAAGGAGGAGAATCCGGAAAGAGCGTCCTGACCAACAACTCAACAGAGTGCAGACTAAGCATCAACGGCGCCTTGAATGTATTTGCGGGAAACTCTCCTTGACCCTGTTTGATCGAAAACGTAGAATCCTTATGTTCACTGGGATCAAAATACTGGAAAAATTGGCCAATGCACGCCTGGATATCAGATGCTACTAAGAGCGGTTTTCTCCTAACAGGTTATCTCAATGAGTCTAATCAAACATATTAGAGAAATTGCAAGTCATACCAAGGAGAAGTGATGTCAATCACTTGTTTCTGCATTCGGATCACCAGCTCTTTGAGTATCGTTCGCCTGGCGGTGCTTCCAACGTGGTGTGTCATCATGAGACCTTGGCTCTGATAGGTATAAGGTTATGCCTAGGGTCAATCAAGCTAAGAAGTTGACTTACCTCGGGATATACAAGGATATTCGAGAGAAAAGATGAAAAGTACCATTTGGCGGCAATAAAATTCTTCGCGCGGATCCTAATTCTTGGGTCCTTGATCCTGCCTAGAAAAGCACGCGCAAAATCCAAAACGCTCCCCGGTATGCTATCCCGCGCTGAACCTCCTGTCAACAGTTTGAAGAGATCATTCAAGGCTTGGTCAAAGAAGTTGGAGCCGGCTATGGCAGCCCTGGCCTTGCGTATTTCCACCGGCTGCTTGAAGTCGATGAGTTCACTGGCAGACGAATCCAGAAGAAATGCCCCTTGCTGGAGTACCCGGATCAGGAAAAGCTCAACTTTGGGTTTCAGTGGCCACTCCTGCAGGCCAGCAAAAGAATTTAAGGCGACATTCAAGAATTCGTCACTGCCGCGCTTCCCCAGTGTGGTGGTTCGTGCACAAGTTGTGGACCATACATCAATCCGGCGGAGATACTCCGAGGACCTTGGTTTGGAAGAGTCGTCAAAACAATCGTAGAATAGAGCGAACATCGGATCCTTGTGATGGAATCCTCTTAAGGTATCCAGGCAAGCGGGATCTGTTCCAAGCCGACGAGCCTTGTCGTGGCCCCTGCCTTTACCATGAGATAGGTTCTCTAGCACAGAGTCAACGACAGAAGTAGATTGATAAGGAGAAGACAAGGCAACGAGCTCAGCAGATGACAGGCTAGAGATACGGTCCGGTAAGAAATTTGGATCTGTCCTGATCCTCATGAAAAAATTAAGGACGTCATCCTGTTGGGCTGGCGGCAGATCCTGTAACCATGAAGATGTTGAACCTCCTCGAAGTTGCATATACGCAGAATCGTCAACACTGTCCCCAGTATCGGTTGGTATGGAATGTCCAATTTCATGGCATTTATGGAGCATTTGTTCACATGTTCTGAATAACGCTGCAAAACCGGCTTGGTTATCGGCCTTGAAGTGGTCCAACATAGCAGCGTAAGCCAATGTGGTACTGCGTATTAACCTCCTGTTCAGGCCGCAGAGGAGCATGTCACGGGAAAGAGTATTTTGCACAGATGAAGCATGACCAGATTGATATTTCTGAAGCCGGATGAGCTGAGCCAATTCGTCCAACGATACGGCCGGTAATTCGGTGGCCGCGACTTCGATCACATCCTTACTAGTGACACCCACCTGGAGCTCTTCTGCTGGTGGGGTGGACATGTCCTGCTTTCCTTGTGCCTCATGGGTGATTGGTGCCTCTTCTGTTGTTTGGGGCCCCATCATAGCCTGTCTTTCGTAGTCCTCTTCATCCCCTGAGCAGGTGCTTGAAGCAGGTAACGGTATTGCCAGCTCGATCGGAAGGTCCAGGATGGGGCCGATTTCCTGTGTTGCCATTGGCGATGTCGCAAATGTCGTCAGTGGAGAAGCGTCGGACTTGACTGGTATTATTGTCGATGCCAGGGCTTCGTGGATTAGCGCACTCGTCCCACAAACAAGAAAGAAATGGCTCGAGCCATTGTGTATGTGCAGCCAAGAATCTAGGAAGTGATGCTACGTACACGACATGCTTCGTGTATGCCCATGCAAGGGATAGCTATGCTCCATTATGTCCACCATCTGTAGCCGATCCGGCGCCTGAAAAGCGACGACGCCGGCTCTTGACATCAAGACCTCCGCATCCTGCGCAGGCAAGAGAGGATACTGCGTTTTCGAGGTTGGTCTTGGCACGTTAAGAGGGCCACTGGTGCTGATCAGAGAGCTGCTCGTCAGCTCAAGCGCATTGTGACAGTAGACGGATGAGTTTGATGGAAAGTCTTGAGGATTTGGTAGGATCTTTTTTTTGGGCTACCATGGAGGCGGTGTCGTCGCAAAGTGTGCAGAAGTCATGCTTGTAGAGTAGCTATTCATGTGGTGAAGTGGTGGTGTGCTGCTCGTTGATTGGGCCAGCATCAAGTGCTGCTTACTGAGGTAGATAGGACTACAGTAACAGGGATTATATGGTAGAGGCCGCTCGGACCCCCTCATCCTTTCAACGTCTGTCTATGACTCTATGTACGAGTACACAGTCACACAGTATACCTGGAACGCATCCTTTTACACAAGATACATAGGATGGAATTGACGTCTATTTGTAGAGGTTCTGATACGACTGGATGATCTCTTCACCGACAATCCTGATGGCTTTGCCTTTTCCCCTCTGTTGGGCGTGCTTCCAGCGCAGCAGGCTAGACAGAGAAATGCGCAATACGCAAGTAGCTGGCGTCGAGTCTTAGGGTAAGGTACCTCGACTATCGAGCATTGGTTCAGTCAGCTGCCGTTGGTCAATCGACTGAGCTGCTTCCACTTGGCTTCGCACTGCTCGACTACGTTAGATAGAACTAGGGCTAGCTGCTGGTCCTGTTCTCAAGATATTAGATATATGCACAACACCCCGTGGCCGGACGAATCAACACGCCTTGCTGTTCACGAGAGGCGTTCGACGCCACCACATCATCGAGACCGTCGAGTCCTGACAGCCTGACAGGTCCATTATCTCTTGGCGTTTCGATCTTTCGGGCCTGCTGCAGATTCTCTTGAAACAACCTTCGGTTCTCTTATCCGTGAACCGAAAACGTAAATCGCTGTCCAGAACGAGTTTTATCGATGCTGAAAAGCTTTCAGCCCCAGACAGTCCTTTTCTCGACTGACAGCGCAGACACCACTTAATCTCACGGTCGGTTTTCAGCCTGCGCCGATATGTCATCCGAGGTGCAGCTCGATGCAGAATGCCACTTACCGACCGCACCTGCAGCTATCCCACGTGCCCGCTGGCATTGCATAAACTTCTTTTGTCAGAAGGGCATTATGATCGGGCCCTTTCCCACTAGATTTCTATCTCGGTCCTCTGTTCGGTCTACCCATCTATACTCATGGGGTTCAGGGTGTTGACCGAAGTCTGATTTGACAATAGGTAGGAGCCTTTGTATTGAGACCTCTCAATCCTGACGGTCCACCCAACAAATGGAAATGCCATGCCAGCATATGTGCCTCAGCAATCTTTCACCCCTAGATCACAACACTCCGGTTCTAATACCCCCATTAGGAGGCTAACAACCCAGAATCTTGCGTGTTAGGAGAACTCGATGCACTGTTCAAAATGCAGTGTCCAGACCACAGGTCATTGATTACCCTATACTATTAACCAGCAACTATGCCTGGGTGTTTTGCGCACTTAGCTTATCGTTCCGTAATATACGGAAATCCTGAGTTAGATAAGTGCGGAATCGCCAAAGTTCTTATGAGTAGATCGTTTAGCCTGAATTCTGCGTATGTCAACGATCAACGGAACTGGGGAAATCCCGAGAGAATAGCGATGCTTGTTGGAGTCGTTGGTGCGTAAATAAATGATCCTACATGATACATCTCGAGTCGTGGTACCTTACCCTAAGGTATCTGGCTGTGTTCAGCCCTACGATGCTCCGTTTCCCATGGAGAAAAACAACGAAATTCTAGAAATTCAATTTATTTAGCGCGCAAGTAGGTCATCATCTAATTGTTAGCTCACCACACAAAATTCTGGGGGAAAACACCTTATGCGATCAACAACAACTTCTTCACACGCCACTGTGTCTTAACATTACATCCACTTACAAACTTCCAACCAGGCAACGTCGATGCAAAACAATCACTATCAGAGCCACAATTCCTCATCTACAGACGCTTAAAACATCCTTCATGAGCCGCAAGGACCTGCTACGCTTCCTATCAAAGCCTGCAAAGTACGTACATTTGGATGGCCACAGCGCCACATTCACAACACTTCGACAAATGATCAGTGAAGCTAATCTGCTTTGCACAGGCCCAGATAACACCCCCCACAAACACCCAAAGTAAAATCCACCACCTTTTCTTACTTACAGGAGATATCCTTGTCTGCTAGACCCGGTACTTCTAGAGGGTATCGGACTCTGTCAGAGCAAGGAACAAAACAAACAGCCAAGATTCCTTGGTTCAAGGCCTTCTTCATCCCGCTCTCCGCTCGACCTCCGTAACGACCCCCAAGGTTTACCCGATAATACTACCTACTGCTGCTGGCAAAAGCCAGCCTCCACTTTACCCCACTTATCGTGGGCCTTCTCTTCTCAGGTGGACACCGCATTGTTCTTCTGAGGGGTGGAGTGAGCATCACATATCTTAGCATTGCAGGTACAATTCCAGGTTAGTTTGTCATGTTATCCTACCGGGTGGCGGCAATGTGATGCATAATTGCTGACGTTATTACAGAACAAGCATTGAAAGCCGCCCGGAAGGATCAGCAGACCAGGTCACCGCACGGAGATGGTCAATACTGAAATACCCCTGAACTATACATCTTCTCCATCCTCTTTCAGTGGTACGCCGCATTTGACCATCAATCGTGATGTTACTGTTGATCTCGATTCCACCAATGCATTCGAAGGTACGTCAAATTCATTGGCTTCATTGGGCTGTAGGAGTGACTCTAGATTAGGCCCGGAGAAGCTTTTAGAAGTATGGTTCAGCGTGTCTCCAGGCTCCTTGCCAAAGTCTACGGCTCCCAAGGGCTTGAAAAATGTGCCCTCTGAAGTCTGGAAGGATATGCTGGATTTAGTTAATTGCAAAGTTCTCTCAATTGTCGAGTCCGAGCACGTCGATGCCTACCTCTTGTCGGAATCAAGCATGTTCGTCTTTCCTCATAAGCTGATACTCAAGACATGTGGTACTACGACCCTACTCTGTGGCCTACCTCGGATCCTTGAAATTGCTGCAATCGCGGCCGGATTTCCTCATACTGTGGCCAATTCTGTGACTGGTACCGGCACAGCTGCGATTCCTTACCGGGTCTTCTACAGCAGAAAGAATTTCCTGTTTCCGGATCGTCAGCGTGGTCCACACCGGAGCTGGAGAGATGAGGTCAGATCACTCGATAAGCTTTTCCTGGGTGGTAGTGCATATATGATTGGCAAGATGAATGGTGAACATTGGTATTTGTATCTCACCGAGCCCAACACCATTTTGACACCGCCGGCTACACCAGATAGGAAAGAAACAGAGATTAAAATGCTTGACTTACCGACTTCCAACCATGCAATCAAGACGTGCGGTGATGAGGAAGATGATGGGCAGGATGAAACTTTGGAAATGCTGATGACGGATTTGGACCATGATAACGCAAAACAATTCTATCTTGACCACGCGAGTGCGGTCGCGGAAGGTCAATACTTTCAACGAGCTCACATAGCTCGCCAAGATGCACAGCAGCACCTGGGCGATATCAATGATCAATCTCTATACGATCAGAAAACCACTGGCAACGGCGCCTCCAAGCTTAGCCAAGTCAGCTATGATGACATCCTCGACGTTTTCAGCAATACGTCCTCCGAAGATGAAGAGTATGAAACCGACAATCAGCTCTACAACCTGCCCGAGGAGTTAGCAACAGAAGGGCACGCCCTTGGCACCATCGTATCCGAAGCTTCCGGGCTCTCCGCCGTCTACCCACCTTCCAAATACCCCGACGGTCGCATCGACGCCTTCCTCTTCACTCCATGCGGTTTCAGTGCCAACGGCGTCATCCCCGCTCCAACCGGACCCAACGCTACACATTACTTCACCGTCCACGTGACCCCTGAACCCCATTGCTCCTACGCCAGTTTTGAAACTAACGTCCCTAGCCGCCAAACCGGCCGCGAAACCGCCGACGTCGTGGAGCAAGTCGTTTCCATCTTCAAGCCCGGCCGCTTCTCCGTCACCTTGTTCGAAGCCAAAGCGGTGCCTTTTGACGATGGAGAAAGTGATGTGCTGGATGTTAAGGCCGCGCAACAAGTCCCGAAAAAGAAGTGCGCGCGCATGGACAGCATCAGGGGCTATAGGCGCGTGGATCGCATCGTGCATGATTTGGAGGGGTATGAATTGGTTTTTAAGTACTACGAACGCCATGATTGGGAAGGGGGCGCGCCGAGGTTGGGGGAGGTGGGATTCTAGGGGATCGGAGACGAAGGTCGGGCTTAAGAAGGGGCAGGGGAATGTGTAGGGAAGATGGGGAGAGATGGAGGGGGGCGCTAGACTTGGACGCTCGTTTGAGTTTCTCGCAATGCTATGTCGACTGCTTGTTCTCAGAATGGAATGGGATTGGGCTTGAGCGTGGCTGTTGGCACACCTGCGATAGTGATGGCTTGAGCACCTTACAGCTCGATGAGTGGTTGTCGTAATACCTGATTAGTCTACGGCGGGTAATTTGGTAACAATCAATCCCTTCATTTTATCTCATAGATTACCTATTGACCTCAACACCCCACGCCCCATTCTTGCAATCCACTCACTTCCCCGCCCCCCCATTGCTTTCCACTGCCTTCCACGCCCCAGCATCCCATCTCTCTCAAATCAGAGCCCCATTCCTTCGGTCATCAAATGATGCCATAGCGCTACAACCTTCCCGTCTACGGAAACAGCTTTGCGGGGTGCGGAGGCGGGATGTTGAACTACCATGATGGTCGCTGCTGAGTTTGTATCGGCCAGGGGAGATGAGATGGAGTGTCGAGTCTGGGGTTTTCGGAGAAGGTTGCGGGCGGGGGATGATCCAGGTGTGCTGGAGATCTGAGGATGGAGTGGCGGTGTTGGAGAGTCGGCATCAACCTTGCCTCACGTGAGAGGGGGAGGGGCAAGTGCTTGGAGTAGTGTATTGTCTTATTGAAAATGAAGCTAAGCCAGTTTTGTGCTCGCTATGTTGGGTTTTCGCTGTTGGGGCGTTGGTGGCTGGGTTCCGGGGCCCTGTGGGATTGCGATGGGGAGATGATGGGGGTGCGAGGGCTTTAAGGGAGAAGGGTTGTGGGGACTGCGGGGGTGGGTTTCTGGGATTTTGATGGGTTGGGTGATGGAGGCTGTTGGTGAAATTGGAGGGTGGTTCTTTTGGATTTGATCCGTCCAAAGTTTCTATCCGTACCAGGGTTAGACTTTCCTTTACCTCTTCGACAGCGGTAATGCGCATCGTTTTCTGTGCTCCATGTAACATGCATCCATCACAGCGAAGCCATCGAACTCCTGTTCTCGCCCAAGATCCTATGTAGAGCGTCCGCAGCGCTGGAATCTCGAATCTGTAGACTCTCGATCCGCGAGGTGGAGCCTCGTAACCAAGCCATGATTTGGTCCGAGCACGAACCCGACAATTGGAGCGTGTTTGCCGGTGACTGCGGGGGGGATCTCGGTTGCGATGTAATATTCGAAGTTGCAGCAACCGGACTGCTTGAAAGTGCAAGCGGGGCCCGATCCGAGGATGTGCTGGCGAGAGCGAAACTATGGCGTTGGGCATGCCGGGACCGTGAAGCTTCTTCCACCGGTTCGAGTCGGGAGAGGGCTGCCATTTCTGGCGGGTTGCTCTGCTCTCGTAAGGGATGAAGCTGGCCTTGGGGTGGGAGATGGCTGTCGTACTCGTCCGCCAAGCTCATCTTGCTCCGGGCGCAGATCTCGGCGATGGTGTCGATGGAGGCTCTAATTTCGGGGTCGATGGAGGCGAGGATGTCTTGGAAGGAGAAGCTTTCGAGGGGTGGGAGGTCGTAGGTGTTGGTGTCGGCGGTGGGCTTTTGTTTTCTTTTCATGGCGGCTGCTTGAGAGGAATTGGAGGTGGGTCTGGGGGTGGGGTAGGAGCGGACGAGGACGGGTTGGGTGCTTGTTGTGGAGCCGGATTCGGAGGTGGCGATATTGTGTTTGTTGGCAGAGACGGTGCCGTTCAAACGTCGTAGGGCGACTTGGTGGGCGGGGTAGCCTTCCTTGGTATCAGTGTCTTGAGGTTGTTGGTCAGTCTCCAGGGGAGGAGTCGATTGCGCTATGGCATGAGCCTTGAGGTTCTCTGTAGAGAGCGAATAAGGAATTTTAACAGAATGCAGTGGATTGTTTTCTCGATTTGTGGGCTCTAGTATATGGACAGCGTCATCTGCTGCTGGGATTCTGCTGCGTCCGCCATGATACTGCATGCCCTGTGCAGGAGCCGCGTCTGCAGAAACACCAGGTGCTGGCACTTGGTCAGGAGCCTTGACCATGATGCGCTCGGCTGTGGTGCTGGAATATCGAATGGATTGGCTTCCTATCGGACGGTGCATACATCTAAGACATGAGGAGTGCAGGCTGAAGATGCACTGGAAAGAGAAACGCGCGGAACCAGTGGAGTAGCACCAATGCGGGCGGGGATGAGGAACATGCAGCATGCGCTGGCAATCATAAATTGAAATAATATTAATGTGGGAACAGGAAGTGGGAAACAATAATAACCATGAGAGAGTCAAGAGCTGAGGGGGGCAGCTCGGCTTATTCTAGAATATGTTCTCTCGCGACGCCCACCAATCGCTGTTGATCCTCGAGCGAGTTTCATGTTGTTGCCCACCACGCCCACCTAACCACCTTCCATGAGCTGATCCGATCTGCAGCTATCATGCAGCCTCTTATGCCAGGTCACATCATAGGGACGTGTATCGAAGAACCACAAGTCGAGAGGTATGTACGGAGGTACGCCAGACCAACCATGAGTCTATGCAATACTTCTCATCGCATTTACTTCTGAAAGGCAATGAAGAAACTTTTCAACTAGACAACAAGTCTAATGGTTCGTTTCGAGATCTTCTGACTTTCGAGACCCTTTGAAGAAGTAATGAGACGAATAAGGGTGAATCTACAAGTATGAGTACATGAAGCTGCCATCTTTCCAGAAATAGCATTGATGCGACTTCTTTCCTGATAGCTCAGCTGCTAGTTACACGATGGATTGAGTTTCATGTGTTTCATCTATCATTCTCTATATATCTATGGCCGTAAAGTTCGCGAATCCATCTGCAAACCCATGCTAAGGGCAAAACATCGACTCCCACTTATTTGCAAGTGCATTTTGGTATGTTTCTTGCATTGGCTGCTCTGAAATTTGTTACTGCCATAACGTTGTCGAAGCTCAACGGCACACCTTTTCTCGAAGCAAGCAACTGCGCCGTCTTGATGACGTTCCTGATCTGGCGTCCATTCATTGGAATTTCTGACAACGTCTGAAGATTTTCCTCTGTGAATTTGGTGGCTCCTGAGAAAGGGGCGCCCAAGAAGGTCTTCCAGACGTGATACCGAGATGAGTGAGAGAGTTCCTCGTACTGCAACGACAAGTGGATTCGCGACTCAAACGCTGCGTCGATATTGTCGACGCGGTTGCTGGTCAAGAAAAGAAATCCTTCGTAGTACTCGAGGATGCGGAGGAAGATAGAGACAAGCTTGTTGCGCTCTAAATCGTGCGTGCTTCGTGCTTCGAGGAATACGTCTGCTTCATCTACTAAGAGAACTGATTGCCACCTGGTAGCCATAGCCAGGATCCTGGACAGTTTTTCCTCAACTACACTGGGATCAGTGCCAAGATCGCCAGCGGATAGCATGTACAATGGCACTCGCATGGTCTCCGCCACACACTCGGCCGTGAGAGTTTTACCTACCCCTGGAGGGCCGCTCAAGAGCATGATGATGCCTTTGCCCTTTCCCTTGACGACGTCGTCAAATGCGTGCCCGTGCTTTGCTTGACTCTCAGCAAAGGCGAGTACAAGTTCCTTTTGATCAGAGGGAAGCACAAGACTTTCGAAAGCTTTGTCATTCCATACAGCATCTTTGACGGAGTCTATCCAAAACTTTAGCCATTTCTTGTCTTTCAAGGAATACCCCCGGAAAGATGCGCTGCACATCAGCAGTTGGTCGTCAGTCAATATTTGATTGTCTAACCAATCAAGTCGCACCCGGCCATCCGGCTGAAAGCGGTTGTATGAGTCGGTGTCGATAACGATACGACTATCAATGTTATACTTAATGGACTTTTCATCCATTCCAAGGCCTTCATATTGTTTGTAATGGTAACCCTTGTTGGCCTCGAAGACTTTACCTCTTGTGATGAGGCGTTCTTCCAACTTGCTTTTATTTTGGTGGTGCTCCAACGGAACAGCACGTAAACCTTCGATTGAAGCTGTCCCTTTGAATTCAGAGATTTCAATGGTTTCGTTTTTCAGCCCAAAGCGCTCGCCATCCCAATCAATGTACTGACATTCCAAGTCGTAACTCGAATCGAAAACTCCACCAGTGAAGCGCAATAGTCTTTCATGGCCATCATCAACCATGAAAACTAAACATCCGGGTTCAAATATTGTCCAAATGTGCTTGAAGGTTATTACACCGTGTGTAACATGGTCTGCCTTCCTTTCTAACGTGTCTCTCAATTGGTGTTCGAGCGTACTCCATAACAGATCGAGATGAATCTTGGCTTCCGGGTCTTGCTCTGCCTGTCTGGCCGTTTCTAGCTGCTCCCACCTGTGAACGAAAGGCTCGAAGGGTGCTTCGAATTCCAATCGGCCTAGTCCGGTGGTAATACCGGGGTAGTCTTTAAGGACCTTTCCTAGGATTCTCTTCAGGATCGGACTCTGCACGACGATTGAATCAATCGTGAGTTTCTTGTGACTATCGCTACTTTTCCGATTCCGAACAAGCAGAGCGTAACACAGAGTCTCCGAGTTCTCAGCAGGCTCTTCAATATAATCTGGATAGTTCTCGGTCCAATCGTGGTCTCCGTCTTCATCCGCCTTAGTCTGGTAGAGGTTCTTGATATCGCACCGCATGCCAGTGGATTTCTTCACATCTGGTTCGCTGGTCAATAGAACGTACTACGTTGGGTTATGGCTTATAGAACTACCATCGGTTTCTTCCACTTCGTTGATGGAATCGTCACTAACTCTGCGAGTGATGGCTCTTATTCTTATCATCTTACCCATTCTAGCGTTTTGAGTCCGGGATATGTAGTTCTTTTGGGCGTACGATGGGCTAGCGCTGCAAAGGAGAATTTTGAATATCTCAGAATCTATTATTTACAGCATGAATGGTAAGGAAGGCGAACGAAAGACTATATAGACGGAGGTTTAGGCAAGCTTGTCATCTCACCAGGCACAGGCATGGTTGCTGCCTGCCCAACTTCTTTGCTGGTTTGTTGCTGCGCGAATCCTCCGATGCAGCACAGCCACGGTTCGTGGTGTGTACTTGGCAGACTAGCATGTTGTTTAAAGAGCATGAGTCACATCAAAGTTTTAAAAGGATCGGTGGGATCAAATGAGCCAGTAGACCTGCAGTGATCTGCTATCTAGGAGGAAGCCTCATGCAAGTGGCAGACAGCGCACCACATATTTTCATAAGGCGTATGTGATATCCATAGCATGGGAACCATCCTATTGACTTGTTTCAGAACCCACTGCTGGTGAGATCAGGTGTAAGTGGTGTATCTCGATAGCTTGTTCAAGGGCTGGCAATCCATAAGCGCAGGAGTCTTTACCTTCTGTCGGCGGCGGTGGAAGCAGGTGAAGGGTTCCATTGGCATGACTAAGCATGCTTCAGCCTTGAAAACGTCATGTCAGTAAGCAATGACAAAAGTCGTTGCCGATTTTCAAATTGATCGATCCCCACCAAAACATAGGCCTTCTAGGCAAAACAGGTTAGGCAACCAGTACATCGAAAGCGTTATGGAAAAAAGGCAGATAGAAGCCTGCGAGTTGCCCAAGATATGTTTTATCAGCTCACTGTCCATCGAGTTCGGCTTCGATTAGGCTCTCCGTTCCTTGTTCATAGGTCCACATTTTGACGACCTTAAGCCCCACCGATTCTAAGAGGGCTCGCCACTGCGTCTCCGTACGTTCGCGTACGCCTCCAAGAACCATCATAAGCCAGTCCATGGACGTTATCGACCATGCAGCGCCCTTATCAGAGACGACATTCTCATTGATAAGTACTTTGGAATAGTTTGCCCTCATCGCAGGGACAAGGTTACTCAGGATCTTGCGACACGTATCGTCATCCCAATCATGCAGTATGGAATGAAGGTAGTAAGCTTTTGCCCCTGCACTATTTTAGCTGGCGATTGGCTCTTTATATCGTCCCACATACCTTGGATGGGCTGAGGAGTAAAGAAATCATGAACAGTTGCTTCAAAATCTTGCTCGGACTTCGAGATATGCGTAATGACTTCCGCCCGTTCTTGCAGAATCAGACGTCCAGGTAAGTCTGTATGTTTAGCTTTGAACTCTTTCAAGTCATGACCGATACCACCTCCAATATCCACGAGCAGGACGGCATCTTCATTATCACTCAGCCCTTGACCGAGTCTTTCTGCAACGGGGTAGAAATCAGTCTCCATCCAGCTGCGCTTTCCTTGACGATAACCACTCATGTAGTTGTTGAAGTGTTCCACGTAGCCGTTTTCGCTCAGCCAGTCCCAGAAAGGTACCTTCGTATCGTGTGCATACTGAAAAGGGCCATCTGAAATGTCTTTAGGATTTTTGTAGTCTGCTCGCGCAAGATAAGCCGGCAATTTGTGAAACGAGGGTCCGACGACATCATAACTGCGAAGACTGTTACGTTACGATCTGAACTTTGAAAGGAAGAAATAAAAACCAGTATATGACCCCGTCACGGTATTTCGGCTCTGTCAATGCCTTCGAAAAAGCGGTCGAGACGTAGGTATCCGCTTCTTTTTCTGCAATTATATTCATGGCCGCTAAATGTTTCATAGTACGAGCTAGTAAAGGGAAATGAGTATTGGACGACTGTCTTCCAATTCAAAGAACACTTGCCAACAAGGGAGACATCGGCTTTTGTATCTTTCGCAAGCTGAGCAGCACTCAAGCCTGTCTTATCATTCGCAGTAAGCTTGTCGAATAGCTTCAAGTCAATTGCTAATCTTGCAGCGGCAAATCTAGCGGGCTAGAGGCTCAATACTGATCAGAAGACGGATAGGCGAAAGAAGCTTTGAAGAATTACCTCAGCCCAACCAATCCGCTGGATAGTTTCGCTGGGTGTTTCGAGCGCAGCGGTCAATGAGTGAGCTAGGTCCAGCAACTCTTCTCGAGACCCAGGTTTTGCCTGAGCGAATGCTTCTCTTGTGGCAGCGATAGCGTCCAGCAAGGCCGGAGTATCAGGTTGTGGGGTCATTGTTGACGAATTTTCACGAAGCATTCCAAAGGGTTTGGGGTCAAAGGGTGTCTGGATAATGGGCTTCGATCTGTGGTGGTTGTGCTGCACTGGATCTGGAAGGCTGTGGAGTGTGATCTGAATGGGCTAGGATTGTTTTGCGGCGACATGCGGACCCCGCCGCTCAGCCTCACGTTGCGAAACCCCAATTCGACTTGTTGCATTCGTGAGACCCGAGAAGTGGACCAGTACCAATGGAATATGATTCTTAGCTGCTGTTATGAAGAGCGAGCACAGCGTTGTGATCGAGAATAGAGAATAAGAGAGGCTCTGAGTTGTGATACAGCTCGACGAAGTAAGAAACGATGTTAATACTCAAGGCAAGTTACGAAAATACAGTTCTGCTTTATCTGTGAAGCGAGGTAAAGAGCAAGAAGAGCATCATCGAAAAGTGTCATGTGACTCATGTCTCTATTTATGTTGACTGCTCACACTGAAATTCTTCGAATGAGTTGAGTTAGAGATGAAGCACAATTCTGGACAGTGAATCTCGAATTTTCAGATTCTTGTTTCATCGCTGCGACCACTTGATCCTTCTGCCTCTCAATTCTTGATGTTCTGACAGCATAAAGCGGCTTCAACATCTATCAAATCTGAACGTCAGAACATCAAAAGATAGATACTATGTGTAAATTCTTAAGAAAGCTACACACGTGATTTTTCTGATTTCAGCTTGCTCATAGCTTATTCAGCTCTTCTGACAGACATGACAATTGTGATATTCAGTCTTCAAGTTAGAAGCTTTTTTCATAGTGTCTGCACTGCAGTTCAATTCGACTACGACGTAGTACACACAGTATTCATCTTATGATAAAATACGTCTCTTATAATGATCTTTCAGAGTGTTAATCATCTTCTCAACTGTATCATCATGTAGCTTGCTAGATTGATCAGAATTTTCTGCACCAGATCGTCGAACAGAAGCTGTAATCATTGTGATTTGAGTTCTTTCTGAAAGTCCCGTTTGCTGACGGATTTCCGAAGCCTTGTGACCCGCGGCTTTTAACTGTTTGACACGTGCTCGAGTAGATGTAGTTCATTCTGCTTTAGTAGAAGGTCTGTGTCGTCTAAACCAGATGTTCGAGATCGTTACATGACGATGTGATTGATTTTCTCGTGATTTTGGTAGCATGTTTTGGTGGGGATCGGTAAATTTGAAAATCGGCCATCCGACCCTCGGGTCTCCGTACAGATATCCACTTCACATAGAATAGTGAGTTCGTGTATTCGGGCTCCAATGCCAAACTTGTGCGATAAGAAGACATGGGCAAAGAAACGAAAGTTGGCCTTGGTAGCGATTGTTGTTCGATGAGTTTCGACAGCCGTGATGATTGATGAGAGAGCAAACATCGATGACTGTTCTCTTTTCTTCCCTTCATTAAGTCCAATACTTCCACTGATCTGTGCAATATACTTTTAATGGTTCCAGAGGCTTGTTGTTTCCTCGAGATCGTTGGCCATGGCTCCCCTATCAGCATATTCGACAGCACTCTCTTCAACAATCCTGCGTCTCGTCGCGTACATCTTTCTGAGATGGGTATTTGTCTAGCATCTCACAGATGTACTATTACCTGACTAAGGCCGACTGTAGATACCTGGGCATCATGCTCCTCCAGTAGTGCTTGGGTCTGCAGTAATCTATACTACTTCGTACATCATTACCTGGCGGTCCGACATGAAAGTTCTTGCGATTGAACCAAGCATTAGTCCGGTGGTGAAAACCAATAGCACCACCAAGAAGTCTTTGGAAGTCGCGGGAAAAAACATGACAAGAGCCACCAAGGCAACATAATCTGCTAATGAAGAAAAAGCAAAGGCGAGAAAAGACCCTCGGATACTTCAGACACTGCTGTTGGGAGTACCCAGTCCAGCATCATCACTGTCGAGCTGTATCACCGCTGCTATCAATCTATTACTAGTTATTTTCGTAGGAGACCTTGTTTCCCGGGCCCCACTCTTGTACTCAAGTCACGATCTATCTTTCGCTAGGGTTGGCTAAGTCTCTGATACCAGCGCAAATATCCTCCTAAGAGAACCAGACTGCGCCCAGCTACCCATTTACATCTCCTACCGAAGTGCTCTGAAACCAGAAGATCCACCGCAGGATGGTTCATGGAAGTCTGTTAGCCCGGTGTATTGGCTGTCAAATGACACTGATTACACGTATGTTGTTACCATCTCCAAACTACGTCCATCAAGTCGCTATGAGTATGCAATATCAAATAACCACACGGGGGTCTTTTCTACGGCTCCTCCTGCAGGCCAAACAGCTTCGGATAATGACAAATTCACATTTATCACCTCCAGTTGCATTAAGCCACATTTCCCCTATAATCCACTCTCCCATCCTTTATCCATCCCAGGTTTTCAGCATCTAGCGAAATGGATCCCGTCTCTCCACGCCGCCTTCATGCTCTTCCTAGGCGACTTCATCTACATCGACGTCCCTCGCCGTTTCGGCACCGATATCGAAACTTACCGCCGCGAGTACCGTCAAGTCTACGCCTCCCCAGACTGGCCATCAGTCTCGTCCGCTCTGCCCTGGCTCCACGTCCTCGACGACCACGAAATCGCGAACGACTGGGACGCCAATACCACCGCCCCCTACCCCGCCGCCGTAGACCCCTGGCACCTCTACCACACCTCCGTGAACCCTCCTCCCGTCCGCCCTAACGCTTCCTACTTCCAATTTACCCAAGGCCCGGCCTCCTTCTTCCTCCTCGACACCCGCCGTTACCGCACCCCTGAGCACTCAGCCGACGCAAGCTCCCCCATCAAATCCATGCTAGGCCGAGACCAGCTCTCTTCTCTGCTAACTTTCCTCTCGCGTCCCGAACCCTCCGGCGTCAAATGGAAATTCATCATCTCCTCCATCCCCTTCACCCGCAACTGGCGTTTCGGCTCCGCCGACACCGTAAGCATATTTTCGGACTTGTTCTTACCTAATCTAGACGTAATCATAAGTGTTGAGATATGTTTCCAGAGTACGTAATCTGCAAACATATTTCACACCTCATGAGTCCATCCTAAAAGAGCAATGCTGACTCCAAAATCTCGCAGTGGGCCGGCTACCTCCACGAGCGCCACATCGTCCTCGAAGCCATGTGGGACGTCGGCGCTCGCGGCGACGGCGTAGGCGTCGTCATCCTCAGCGGCGACCGCCACGAATTCGCCGCCACAGCGTTTCCGCCGCCCAAGGGTAGCCAGTGGCCGCTCAGCGCGACGGTGCATGAGTTTAGCACGAGCCCGTTGAGTATGTTTTACTTGCCAGTGAGAACGTATTGGGAGGTCGAGGGGGAGGACGATGTGTGTATCAAGTATATTCCTGATGGGAACTCGAAGTTTGGGGCTGTGGAGCTTGAGCGTGTGAAGGGGGGGGAGCAGGGGATACTTAGGTTTAGGTTGTTTGTTGATGGGGCGGAGGCGTGGGAATATGTGCTGACGACGCCGCCGCCGACTGGGGTTGGGAGAGGGAGAGGGAGAGGGAAGGATGCTGTTTGGGGGTGAGTGTGTAGGTCAATACTGATGTTTTCTGATGAGATGATGATTTGTGGATATGGAACTCTCAGTATCTATCTAGTAGAGAAAGTTGTGGAAGGAATCCATGAAGAACCGAATGACCGCGAATCGAAAAGTAATGCGCAGGACCTCAGTGGATAGACCATTTTCTGACACTAGGAAAGGATCAGAGTATGGGGAAGACCGGTCTCGGATTGCGCAATGTCACGACTCGATGAACTGACAAGCCGACAACTCGACAGCCCATAAACCTATAAAACCCCTATCCATAGGTGAACTGAACAAGTTGTTCGATCTGTTCTGATGGGTATAACCACATTGGGCCCTTAGGATCTGTACAATGCACCCCCACCGCCATCGCAACTGCAAATCTCTCTACCTCGCACTCACCCCCACCTTCCCACTCGCCGGATTCTTCGCCGCCTTGGTCGGTTCCCGCACCCCCACAGCCCCACTCCTCACCAACCTTCTCTGCCTCAAATACTGCTCCACCACACGCTCCACACCGCCCCGATCATGCTCCGGTTTCCGCATATAAAACAGCCTCGCCCTCCTCGCCCTCTTCTCCGCCCTCTTCACCACCTCCACCCCCTTCACATTCGGGCTATACACCTTCACCCACATCTCCACCCCCGTCGTCAGGAGTCTGTTTCTCAGCAATATAGCCGTATCGACGCCGCGGCGACGGATGGAGAGGCAGACGCCGGCGAACGGGTCGCCGGATTTGAAGGTTGTGAGGAGGATGTCGCCGGGGTTGGGGACGTCGGGGTTAGAGCGGGAGAAGAGGCGTTGGCGGGAGCCGGTGGGGTCGAGGACGGAGAGGGAGGAGGCGGTGAGGTCGGCGATGGCGAAGGGGTGGTTGTTTTTGGTGGAGGGGGGAGGGGGGTAGGTTTTTATTCTCATGGGCGCTGGGGGAGAGTTTTGTTAATTTTGGTTGGGGGGAGGAGATGGCTTTTGGTCGGTGTTGGGGAGGTGTTGAAATATACGTACGAACATAGGGTTTCATCGGGGTGTCTGCCGGAAGTCGACGTGGTGGTATTCGGGGTATGGGTTTTATGGGGGCGGTGGAGAGGCAGCGCAACGGTATTGAATGTTGCCGTGACTGTCGTAGAAAGCCTTTCCAGCAGGCCAAGGGCCGCATTGTGGGTTTTGAGCACGCCATTGTCAAGTGAGAAGGGATGTGATTCTGATGAGAAGTTGTGCTGAGGTCAATGTCGGGCGGCGAACTTGCCGCAAAGCGCGCTAATCTTCGCGAGCTAAAATTCGTTCGATACCTCGATTGTTGGACGAGCGCTTCACGCCTACGCAATCCGAGCAAAAGGGTACCACTCCCTATTTTTAGTACACTTGACTGTGCACATGGCGGGTCTCTATACTGAAGCATCTTATTGCTGCCGCCCGTGCCTCCGCCGGCTCGCTGTCCCATCACAATCTCGTTCTTTCACGAGCACCCCCTCCCGCCGAAAACATGGTACAATATCTCACTCTTTTGCGCCCTAGTGCGTTCAGCTAACGCCTACCAGGTGGTCTTCCCCAGTTCACTCTCACATCCTCCCCTGAGCTCGACAAACTCCTATCCACCTTCCGCAGCAACGTCTTCCTTCCCTCCCATCTCCTCCGTCTCCAACGCAACCTCCTCTACAAACCCAAAAACGTTGCCCTCCTCACAAGCGATGAACCCGCTACCGTCCGTGTTGGCAATGAAGTCCTCCAATTGCAGCCTCTGAACCATCTCCGTGACGAACCCCCTACTCGGCGATCCTTCAATAAGATACTGGACTTGATGAAGGACGGGAAGGATTGGCAAAACTTGCCGAAGTTTTTAGAAGGGCTGAAAACGGCGAAAAGGCAGCTGCACGTGTGGCAGATTGAGAAGATGGTTAGAAGGGCAAACATCGCGGGGCGGCAAGGTGCGGTGTTGGAATGTTTGAGGAGGCCGGGGACGGGCGTGCGTCTGACGGATGTTCGGATTGTGAGGGAGGTGATGTGGGGTGCGGTGATGAAGGCACAAGAGGGGAATTGGGAGAAAGAGGCCGTGGAGCAGGCGGTCAAGCTTGCCAGAGCCGTGTGGGATCTGTTGGAGGATCCAAATCATGTTGTGAGGGCGCGGGATGTAGGTCCGGAAAATGTGGCCAGAGCGAGGCCGGAGATTGTGGGGGTGGTGGTGCAATTGGAGGCGGCGAAAGCCTTACTGGTTGGAGAGGGAAAGGATGAGGGGGGAAAGGTGGAGACTTTAATTGAGATGTTGCTGTGGTGCTGGGCAAATGCAGATCTAGCATCTGGAGAGATGAAATGGTTCGATGCGGATCACAAGGTGATGATGTGGGCGCCCCTGTGGCATGGGATGAAGATGGCACGGAGGGTTTTGGGTGAGGACTCGAAATACGGAAAACTACTTGGGGAGAAGATCGATCAAGATTTGGTACCGGCACTGAAAGAGGCTAGAGATATTGTGGCGCGTGCTCCTCCACAGGATCGTTTGAGGCGCGGGGTCAAGATGTACGAGGAGCTGTCTAGTGTTTCCTTGTAGAATTTCTTCAATTCAGGCCGTTGGCATCGTCTTCTGAATCCCTCGACAGCAGCCTGCCGGTACTCTTTTTCCAACCGTTCAAGGTTCGCAGTGAGGACCCACTGAGTGCCAAATTGTTTATTCTGAGATCTGTATTAGCTTCGCACACGTGCCAGTACTGCAAAGACTCAGTTCCCGCTACAAAGGTGTATGCCCACTCAACGGTACATCAACCCAGTCATTCATGTACTTCGGATGCGTATTCACGTGAGCCTCTATCAGCATCTCATCTTTCACCTGGAACGGCTTCGTATACCATTTGAAAGACGACCAAGGCTCATCATCGACTCGTAGACGTTCGGTTCGACGTAGAAATTGCTTGCTTCCCAAAGGTTACGGTAGTGGACCTGAATCTTCAGCCCAGTGCCGTTGTGCGTGAATAGAATTTCTATCAATCAAGTGACACTGTTGACAATTTGGTCTGTGGAGTGGTCTTCGTAGGCCTGATTAATCATTAGTTTGGGCTTCTTCCAAGTCTTCGCAAAGACAAAATAAACTTTGTGATCTCTATAAAGAGATGATTGATTTGTTTAAATCTCTCTGCCGGCAGAAGGAGAAAATCCCCAGTGTACTCGACGATAGGCCGGTCCACAAAGAGCAGTAATGGGAAATGATTTTTTGTTTGGAAGCGTGTAAGCTCAGTGTGTGTCCGAGACAAACTTCACGTTCTGAAAAGGGTTTACCATTCTCATGGTAAAAAAAAGGTGGAAGGTTCAGCAAATACCTGCTTGTTGACACGAAGCAAGGCGCTCTAAACGATGTATCCTGACTTTTGACAGTGAAAGTCTCTGCACTAACGAGCGCAATGCGGTAAATTCTATTGCGGATCTCTTCACAGTCTTGATGCTGGAGGCCGAGCTGAGATGTTTGGGGTTTTATTTGGTGAGTTCGCTCATCCACACTGAGAGCCGTGCTGGGTAGATATTGCCTATGTTTTCGTAGAATGATCAACTTGGGTTTTTAAGATGACTTGAAGTGATGAGGGCTGCTGCAGTTAATAGTGATCCAAATGTATTACATGATTCATGGAAACACGCCTCTCGTTCTCCGCAGGTATGGTGTACTGCATCGATAAATTGGATAGAAAATTGTCTATGCTTCGAATACCCGAGTTTGTTAGATACCAAAAGTGAGCACGCTATCAGCACAACACCTCTGCAACGAGATGGCCCCTCGTGTCAAATGACTGAACATGCGCATGAATGGTTTCCAGAGGAATGATTCCTAACATTTCCAAGGGTAGGCAGATGATAACAACCGGATTGGTAATCTATCAGTTCCCACATCATATCTCTAGGAATGACTGTCAAAAACATATAAGATATTCCGAAGTGCCCTATGTTCTGCAAAGTGCCATGACGTAACCAGCCTCTCTACAAGGCAACTTCTTCTAAGTCGGGCCAAGGACAGTAGAATCTGCCCTTGAAACCTTGCGACCTACGGAAGCTTCAACGTATTATCATCTCTCATGCTCGCTATGATGCCGAGGTTGGCTTCTCCTCCTACCACGGCAGGCCCACCCGCAACGAGCCAGCCAGTTGGATCAGTACCATCTCGAATCTTATGCTCGGGCGAGTCCTTGAACATGATTTCTAAACAGCTTAATGGAGGTCCAAAGTGGGAGGCTTCGTTCGCGTTCACCGTTGTTCGGTAGTCGAAGACATTAGATTGACTGACAGCACCAGCCACTTTGGCAGAGGTAAGAGCATAGATGATGCGAGCTCCCGTCAGTATCCTAAGATCAGATATGTTGGCCGAAGAAAGAAGCAACGAATTTGCCCCTGCACGATGGGATACGAAAATCACGCGCGGACTTTGGTTCAACATTGTCGTGGACAGTTTCGGCATCACGCCAGATGCCAGAGACCTAATTTGCCTTGAGTAGCTTATCTTTTGGAAGACTCCTGTCACAGCAGCCTTCTTGGCGCTGCAGGCTCTTAACATTGTTTCTTCAGACGCAACGATCATGGTGGGTGAGATGCCTAAGAATGCCATGGAATAGTCGGCTGTGGGCCCGCTGATCGAGGTAAGTACAATTGACGCATTCGAGAAGAGAGCGGCAAGAGTCACTGTTAAAGGGTAGAGAAGACTAAGCGAATCAAGCGGCAGTAAGAGATCAGAAGGCCCGAAGCGTTGGGACTTCGGTAAAGCTGATATTTGCGCAGCTATGCCAGCCACTATGTTCTAGAAACCTTGTCAGACGTATGGTCAAAGTACTCGGTTAGAATACTTGCCTTGTGCGTAAATCCCACGAGCTCATACTTGGCAAGCTCTCCTGGATCTGTTTGCCACACCGTAATTATATCCCGCACTGTGTCACCAACGACACTCGCGGGTGGCTCTGATGAAGATGATTCTCCCTTTTCATCGATAATTTCGTGCCAGACGGCAATATCAGCTTTACCCCCGACTCCTTCCGGGATTTCGTTCCATTCCATGTGACGGCTAGTTCGCTCTGCTACCCAGATGACCTGCATGAGACCGGAGTATTTACTGAGTAGCCCTTCCAACGGTATCGCGCCTGCAGCAGCAACACACATATCGGCATTTGTGTCTTTCAAAATCATGGTAAGGGTCTCGAGCGATTGCCCTTGCGGGATGAGAATGGGTGTAAATCCGTAAAAAGCAGCAGCTATGCCGTTCGATCAGAACGAAGGATGGGGGATCAATCGTAGGCCTTACCAAAGAATGTAACCAGCAATTCCACAGAGTTGGAAAGATAAATAGCAACACGTGCACCCCGATGTGCCACAATGTATTCTCCAATGGCGTTGATTTCTTTCGTCAACTGATCAAACCCGTAATTAACAACCTCTTCTCTCCCCCGGACTGTTAGCAGTTTCCCAGGTCCTCCAGCAGTGTTCCCATCTTGTTCTATGGGGCCTTTCAATGCCTGTCTCCATACGTCCCGCAAGTCTCCATCCCTTCCACTGGTCCACTTCTGAGCACCGGGATCCTTCACGTTCAGCCCGGTCCTGAGCGGATAACCATGGGGAGTTTCCAACGCTCTGTAAATGGCAGACTCGCCTGGTTGTCGCACATGGGAGGTTGAAGACTGGCGAGCGAGAAGTAATGGATGGGTGTCAGGCTCCGGTGTAAAGAACAAGGGATATATGAGGTAGGTGACAAGCCCTAGGCAGATAAGAGTGGTATAGATGTTCCAGCCAGCAAACAGTTGCTCAAGCTGAGAGTCAAGCTGTCGTAATAAGGAGCCACTGTCCGCCATACTTGAGGAAGGATTAAGTTGTGTCTATGAAGTTCGCGATGTAATAATCTTGAATACCTGGAGTCACTTTGTTTGGGAACGCCTTGGAGCTGTTGAACGGGACCTAAAGTTAGTAAGCGCTAGGCGACCTTGCTAGCTGACACGTCTCTGATGCACCCCATTCCCTTCCATGGTTGAAACGCTCATATCTATGGATCAAAACGATCCATGGATAGGTGCCTCCATTGATGGGAAAATCCATGGGTAGAGTACAACATCTACGATAATAATGTAACCCTACTTTAAGATACAGTCACCTCTTCCGCTGGTCGACAAATGAGCGTCAAGGCTCAGGGCCTGAGCAACGCTGATAAAATTCCTTAGATGCATAGTCTTATCGATTATGCAACAATCCAGATCTTACTCCTAGCCAAAAACATTGAAAATCATACTCACGAGGGCCACCTCATGATCTAGAGCCTCAAGTCTAGGCTTCTGAAATGTATCATGGACGCGCGGTGGGATATTGTCCAATACAGCATACAGGTCTGTGGACAGCACGACGAATTGACCGGTGAGGTCAGAAGCGTAATTTCCGTGCTACGACGACTTGAACTGGAAATGTCAAGGTCTTCAGAGTATGATCCGTGGAAGTGATGGCTATTGAGTCGAACTGCAAGGCATTATTGGCCGCTGCGGGTATTCAGCTGAGGGTTTCACAATTGATTCTCATCCAAAAACACTGCTTGAGCGAACAGGCAAATATAGGTAGGGAGCTATGACCTATATTATTAAGATGACAGATCTGGGATACATCTGAGTCCATTTGTCATTTTGATTATTTCAACCACTTTTTCTTGAAAATTTAATATTTTATTTGCGAATCCGACAGGCAGGGTAGAACAGCAAAGACAATTTGCGGGCGGTGAGCTTAAGAACATTCGCTTTTCTATAGGAAGATATCACAGCACATCTGATGGCTAGCAATCAGAATGCTCAGTACTTATGACCTATAGTGACAATGACAGCAGGACCTATGGGAAAACTTCCGAAGAAAGCTAGTCTGCAAATACTTTATCCGGTGTACTCATCAAAAGGTACAAAGCGACGATAAAATCTTATATTAGAGCACTTAGTAATTGGTGTTTACTTAACGAAGCAGCAATAATAGATTATGGAACATTGTGAGCATGCAGGCCGGACCAAGTCTTGAACGATCTACCATGCCCGGGCACATTACTCGCCAGCATTAATCTGCCTCTAAGAAAAGGGGCGATGTATGTGCATTAGAAGTATTCCGTCTATATCTAGAGAGGAATATGTTGCTCACTAAAAGTCTACAAACCCTCCAGTTTGTAGGGCAAGAGTTTTGACAGTAGATATTGCCCGCCATGAAAGGAGTTGTGATTCACCACACTCTGAATCATGCCCTCTGTAGTCAGGGAACCCCTCCCACACTTAATCATTCAAGATTTCTAGCTGTGTGTTCAGTAGTTCCCAAACAGAACTACCTGAACCTTCTTTTCCCTAGAGTTCACCATGTAAGCGAGACTCTGAGACAGTCTTTGAAAAACGCATGTACCGTTCTGAGCTCCTCTCCATCGGTTCACCTCATCTTTTGACACTTCTTACCCAAATAGTTCTCATTTTCCTGTGGAATTTATTCTGCGTCTGTTGGACCGAGCTCAACCATATCAACGCCCTCAACATATATGGTCGAAGGTAAATCAATGCCAGACACGTATCCCCGTAAAAGAAATTCATGAATAAGACTTCAACTCTACAACTTACTGAAGAAGCCACCACCCTTGATACTTATACTATCCTATTCCATATTCAAATCTCAAAGTACACTGACGTCAGTCTAACGTCAATTGAGCGCATATGCGGTCACAATTATCCTACCCTTTAGACCACCACTTAGTCTTGGACTTTCTCTAGATTGTCTTCCTATTTCCAACTCAATCGACACTTTCCACATCAATATCCCCGAGAATGTCTGAATCCGTCCAAGACAAGAACGGCCAGCCTATTTCCGTCGGAGACGAAGTATACACGAAGATGAGAGGGGGAAAGCACCAGGGTGAGGTAAGTTGCCTTACATCCACGTCTCTCCTTGTAGAAACCCCCCAGAAATCACTCTTGGTTGCGCATCTGGTGCGGCTGTTGCTCGGTAACTAAACATGCATCTACGCTTACAAAGCGGTGAAAAGAATGAGTGCTAGAGAGTAGCATTTACTGGTAGGTAGATGAAATAGCCACGACCAACGAAGAAGCAGAGAAAGAGGGTGTAAAAAACCCGCCTAAGGTAAGCTTTTGTCTTAATATCTTCCGCCGCCCATTGCCAAATTTTCCTACCTATGTCAAATCTCTCACAAGTTCACTCAGTCGTATATCATCTTCCCCTCCCGCCACCTTCTTCATCTGCAAGCAATATTGTAGGACAAAGCGGTTGCGATTGAATCGCTGTACTCGTTCATTCTCCTGAGATAAAAGCTCATGAGAAGACACAGGTCCTGTTTACGGACCAGCACGGCCACCATGTGGTACATAACCCGGGGAAATTGGGAAATTTGAGCAAAGGTGGGAAGGAGTAAATGTGGGTTGCGTCTGGATGTCTTCACGGGAGGTTTGATGAGGTGTGGAGGTTTGGATCCTAGAGTTATGACTGAGCTCTTTGGACGGGGCAGGTCCTATGGGGAGAGAACACATACGATTAGAAGTTCGCGTAAACACGATGCAGTCCACCCAAGTAAAACATACCAAGCGTTTCCCCATGAAACGATCTTTCCCATTCCGAAGATAAATCCATGTATCAGATCATTAAGGCGGACCATCCGCGTCTCTCCTGACGGACTCCGCCGTAGTTCTACAAGAGCACAAGCCAAGCAATAGATGCTATCAAAAGCCTAAGCCTAAGACATCATCTAACAGTCTTGGCAAACAACTGGATCACGGGGCGCAGAGGACGTACTTTTAGTCAATACCCAACGTGTGAACTAAAGAAAAGACCCCATGATTCGAAAGATGTCGGATGTTGATGGCAAAGAGATCCAGGCCAAATCTCGAAGGGTGCGTTTGTCGCTCGATTTGTGAATACGTTGCACTGGATGCCAAGAGGTGGAAGTACGTACTAGAGTTATGAATGGGGTAGCAGCCACACCTCAGGGGCAGGGAGTCAAGCCGAAGTTACCGATTTTCCAAGTTGGTGAATGGACGGATAGATTGTCCGTTTTTCTTATTATATTTTAATCATTGACAGGGTTCAACCGTAGAGAGTGTGCGATAAGAAGGACTGGGCAATGAACCTATGAAGCTGATCAATTTCGACATATTTTACTCGACTTGGCGTTTGGTCTAATAGTTGGCCTGGCTATCGATTGTTTGTTCACCGACTTTCTTCATATTTTGGTAGCACCGGTCTGGCCAATCCATCAAATATCTGGTAGAATGTTTCCAATTCTCCCGGAAGCATCGGCTCTTGCGTTAAGCGATCTAAATAAAATTGATCCTATTAAACCTACAGCTTACTCTTGCCAACTCCCCAGATCTCAGCGCCGGGGTTGTTCATGTTCTCGCCAACCGTACCAGGCGGAGGAGAGGCTGCCTTTGATCCTGATTCGTTACCAATAATCAGCGAATTGGCCTTGTTGATGGTTTCTTCAGCTTCGCTCTCAATGCGCTTAACAAGCTCCTCGCACGATGGGATATCGTGAATTAGGCCAATTACTTGACCCGCTGTCCATACCTTCAATGAACTCGTTAGCGTCGTTCCGGAAAAGGTGAAGGTACACTTACTCCGTAGTCCACGTCTCCATTAATAAAGACTTCTCGGCCACGCTTGCCACTGACGTATGGCGCAACGTCTTCAAATTTCCCGCTAGTGCTTTCCTTTTCTACCTTGACAGCTTCTTTTGCAACTTTGTTCGCAAACAACCTCGAGGTATTCTTCCACCTTCGCAGCACAAGCTCTGTATCCGTCTCCTGCGCATCGACAATCGCCTGTTTAACCTTCTGGTGTATAGGTGCTTCTATCGTACACATAAATCTTGTTCCCATATTAATGCCTTCGGCGCCTAAGCTCAAGGCCGCGGCAAGTCCTTGGCCATCTGCAAACCCTCCCGATGCTATGAACGGTATATTCAGCGACTGACGAGCTCTGCTGAGAAGGATGAAATTCGTAATGTCCGACTCCCCAACGTGGCCAGCACACTCAAAGCCATCGATTGATAGGAAGTCTACACCAAGCTTGATAGCAGACTGTGCGTGACGGATGGTGGTACACTTGTGTAGGATGGTGCAGCTGGCCGCTTTTAGTTGTTTGATCACTGGCCCAGGGCTGTTGCCAGCAGTCTCGACGATTGTGATGCCCTCATCAATTATAACCTTCGCATAGCCGTGGTAGTCTGGCGGAACCAAGGCAGGAAGCAGGGTAAGGTTCACACCGAAAGGGTTCTTGGTCATTGTCCGGCATCTCCGAATTTCTTTTCGAAGGTCTTCTGGTGTAGGTTGTGTGAGAGCTGTGAGCTAGAGAGCTAGTCAGCTTCAATGATTCGATTTAGGTGTAGGTGAGCAATACTATCCCCAATCCGCCGGCATTGCTGACGGCACTGGCGAGCTCAGCGTATCCGACCCTTGATAGTGCGTCAGTTGCGCCTGCCAAGACTGAAACAACTTGTGTTCATACCATTGCATTCCCCCTTGAACCACAGGGACTATCGGGTCGTTAGCCAGCATAATGTACTGTAATGCTCCATGATCTTACTTTTAATGCCGAGTCGCCTCGTGAGGGCGGTGTTGAAGGGCATGATGGCTGACTTGTCACCCAGAATTCGGTCAAAATAAGCAGTAAATTGGACTGCGCTGGATAGCTCTTGAGAAGAACAGCAAAGGGCAATGTGGGCAATCACGAGTAAATAGAGGGCCGCAGTGTCTCACGCGCCTCGGCGGTCTGCAGCCGAGGTCATCCCAATTCAGCCATATCACCGTTAAGTCCGTAAACTCTTTCCAGACCTTCAAGTGGAGTCGCAATACGTACTGTATGAAGGAGACTACATTGAAGACTGGACTGCCTATGTCTTGGGGAATGGCTTTGTCTTGTCACAAGCATTCAATGTGCCGCTTCAACAGCGAACACTCAATCTTACCGAGTTATCGTCCTGGACATCTTCGATTTTATTACTCTGAGAAATCTTCATTTGCTGACTCACTATCTGCCTGGACAGAGTCTCTCAAGCCCTCATCCATCAGATCGAATATCTACGCGTCTGGAAGGTATTCTTTGGACTAAAGGGAATTCGGCCTGGGGCTTCTTGATACTTAAGAAGGCAGAATGTACTGATATTGCCCTGCCACAGAGCGTCGAAATACTCCGAGATTCTCCTCTGTCTTTGCTGGAGTGTGGACTGAGATAAAATAAAATGCCGCCTGACCAGTCTAGACTTGGAATGCATTGCGAGATGATAGAAGAAGCCAAAACGATCGTGAAACACATCGTAGTGAGGCTGGATGAGCAGTTGAGATGTTTTGACGAACTGTATAGAAATGCTTTCCTTCGCTTTTCATTCTTGAAAAAACTTATTTTGTGAAGTTACCTCTCTATCTCCTCGAGGATGTTCCATTTCGCCGTTGTCCTTGTTGATTTCTTCATGTTGCCTTGAGTGTTACCTCACTACCCATCGTTGATCTAGGCTACGTCAGTCCTTTCTGTTCCACTCAAGAATGGTACCAAGCGTGCCAAGCTAAAGCTACTGGAGTGAAGGACACCAGGCTATCAGTCTAATTATGAGTCGGTTCAGCATTTCCAACCAAGCATTACTGACACTATGTAGGAGACAATCGGGTCCTATCACTTCTCCAATATTAGATATGGGCAGCCTCCAACTGGAGATCAAAGCTCCGCTGCCCAGAGAGGCCGCAGTTCTGTTGTCACAAAGAGATCACATGGGAGAGTATGCCCCCAGGCTAGTCCAATATGGCTTACCATTGCACCCGGATCAGCCGCAGCTTATCTGAAGGGTCAATCTTTTAACTTCTCAGCTGCCAAGGTAGCTCTGGCGAATTCTCCTACTAAACACTCTGTGGATCCTATGGAAACGGAAGTTTGCGTTGGAGCAATAGGTAAAAACAAATACAAGCGCAAGCGAAATTCAAATGCTTGTCGAAAATTTCTCTTCTTTGTTAATATCACCTCCACCTATTCATATTCGTCGCCATACATTAATTCAACAGAATCGTAATCCATACCACCGTCCGAAATATGGCTTTCCTAAACTCTCTGTTCCGAAATCTCGATTGATGGTGGAACGCTTCGATCCAAACCTAAGCAAGAAACCAAAAATTCAACTCTTACATACGTTTCCCAAATCTCTAATTCGACATCGCACATTACTCCTTGGATACATAAAACAAAGCCAATGAAAGCTTTTAAGGGGCGGGTTGATACATGGGTTGTCATGCATGAGGGAAAGGGGATGTGAAGGACTGGGAAACCTCCGCTAGGTGGGGCGATGCTAAGAAGATTTAGGTGACTTGATGTTTAGAGGTTTTATGTATGGGAGGATCTGATTTCCTGTTGAAGAGTCCTCCTTGTCAGGGAATAGTTGGTTTGCGGGGTCATGCTATATTTGATTCAGATGCTGTGCTCTTTGTGCAGCATATGTGAGATCGATGCTGCCACAGTAATTATAGATGCCCGAAACCAGATTATTCCCGTAGCACGTATATAGTACTTGGCTTATACCGCAGACATCTTGACTGATTATGGAAATAGTAAGATTAGACTCGAAGAGTCCCTTAATATACAAGACAGGAGCTCCAAAATTAGCGGTTTGCTTTCCCTCTTTCTTCACTTCGAAAAGAGTACTGACGCTAGTGTTGTAACCATTGATACGATAAGGTGGAAGTTAAGCAGATCATTATACCAGATAAAAGAACAATAGAAGAGATGTACGCACAGCGCAAAGGAAATGTCCATCGCACCAAGTAGGCCAAGCACCCAACGTTGGTGATGGGGACGGTGTGTACGCCAGCATCTAAGTTGAAAAAAGGAACACGAGAGGCTTATGGCGGACATTCTTGTACTGGTGACGATAGATGGAAGTCTTTATCCAGTCGTGTAGTACCATACCAATTACATATGTGGTACAAAATTCGACCACTCCACATTAATGTAAGACCCATGTGGAAGTGAGCGCAAACTTGAGAAGGCCAAAGCGACTAGTAACATGCGGGCAAAGAAGTAGAGAGTCCCAGGAACAAAGAAAACCAGATTCCAGGGCCACAGGACCTTGTAACCCTCGATATATCGCAAAGGGATATGATGGCTTGTATTCCAATACGCTATCCTTTCTGAAACACCATGAATGAACAACGATGCTTCGGCCAGAACGCAGCAGATGCGCCAAATCAAGCGTTCTTGCTCGGTAGGGAAATGGAAATTCCATTCGATGAAACTGATTGTCGAAAAGCAACAGACCAGGAGACCGAGATAGGCATGATGATAGACATTGAATAGTTGAGGGTTGCGATCGTTTGGGATCCGTACCAGAGGTTTCTTATAAGGTCCGCAAAGCCGTGATAGACGTGGCCATTGATCGAGAGTATAGATTTCAGGTTCCGCAAAATCCATTGGCGTGTTCCAGAATGGCTTTTCTGCAGACTCTCTCTCTTGAGTCAGGACCTCAGCAATCCCGCAGTCTAAATTCAAAATTGTGGGCGTGAGGACATTGAGGGGCTTGTTAAGCCAGAAGAAGTATGTAGTGGCCGTGCAAAGAATGATAGCACATGTTGTGATCTCTAGTGGCGAGACTGGCAGGTGTTCAATGGCACGAGCAAGGCATTGAGTGACGAACCACCCGCTCTGTAAGCATGCGATCGTCTTTGTGGTTTGATCTGCTTTACTCTTATCCAGTATCTCTTTCTCGGATATCTCTGGGACCTTTATATATTTTCCCTTCACTAGGTAGTGAACCTGTTTAGCGGTAACTGGAAATGGTCCGTAATCTGGCGGCTGAAGCACGAATCCTCCGCTGTCGGCGTAAAAGCCATGGGCCATACTCCATTGATCATGTCCCAACGCCTTCATGTCTACCTTTGATCGCTTTGCTGAGGCCCACTGACCAGCAGAAGCCAGAAGCAGAGTCTCTGGGGCCAAGGCGCCAAACAGCAGCCACCTTGATTTACGAAAAATCAAAGTCCAGAATCCGTCGGTTTTGGCTGGAACATTGAGATGTAGCATGACCCACAAGCAAAGAAAAAGTGTAGTTGAGCAGCCCCATATGATATCGAGGGTCCCGCGTTGATCACATTGTTTGACCCAGCCTTGGCTCAGGGAGGTTTGAACAGTGGAGGCGTTATTGATGGCTGGAAATATGGCCATCATATCCTAGAACTCCACGGCCGGCCACGAAGACTCATTGCTTGAGTATTGGGGAAATAAAGGAAATAGTAGACGAAGCATTCGGTTTTGTACATGATCACGTAGGGTAGCTCTTGACGCTGCAAGGAGACTGAGAGACTGAAACGATCAGGCCTCGTAACACCACCTCAACTGACAAAGATCACGATAGTAAGTGCGGGGATAGTGCAGACGACCGTCGAAATTCCTGAAACAATATTAGCCTAGTTACCATACGAGACCTTCCTGCACGTAGCCGATGAATTACCTACGATAATATGTATATGCATAGCCAGGAACCATGTATAAAATGGAGATCGATTATTTATGGCTATCCGAGACTCCCCGGTGCAGTGCATGAAGCAGTATCGAAGGCCAAAGCAGCGAAGCCTGCAAAATAACACGTCTCATGGGACACCGTCCTATGTCACGTAATACAGGTGAGGCTGATCAAAGTCAAAAAAGCTCCGAGCGATACGCCTTGTTTGTTTTCGGAATATTCAATGGAAAACAGATGCAGTACGACAAGCTTTGCAGGAATGCAAAAGCTAATCGAGAGATTGAAACGAAAATTGGGCATGACTTGCAGAACATTACGTATATGGCTTGATTCAAGGTGACATCGAATTCGTCCGAGTGATGCATATGGTCGCCTTTGTTTAGGTTCCACAACATATACGCTCCGTACTGAGAAGGTATCAGGGGCTTGCGAATTCTCTGATACGTGCCGCTGATTGGTGTCGGTCGACCAACGACATGGTGGTGTGGGTGGGTGCCATGTGCCCTACATGAGCTGCGAGCCAAGAAAGCGACTGGCATGAAACTTCTGTACACTTTATAGATTATTTTCAGAGTCTCAGAGTCATTGGGGAGTGGGGGAATAATGGAGGAAGACAACCCAAAGGATTCATGTCCAATTCTAGAAAAGGGGAAGTGGTTGACGTCAGATTGTTTACAGTACGACTAACATGTATTTTACTCGCCGGGGACCTTACTTTTCAAAGGGCACGTGAAAGGCTGACGGAACATCTCACACTGTATGATACGCAAATACTGTTTGGAAAGTAAACGTGGATATGGATATGTGCAGTGTTGGGAAGGCTGCTTCTTGCCCAATCGGTTGCCTTCCCAAAGCTTGACCATACACATCGCCTCTTCTCGTTGACTCCTCCATTCATCCTCCGTCTCCAGACATTCTGGATTCTCCTATCTGTCATGGCTACAACTCTATCAAACGGCAGAGGCATAGTTAGCGAGCTTTCCTTCTTCCTGCAGATGATCTCTCATCAATGGAAACTTCTTCTCTTACCTTCGGCAATCGCCTATCTTTGCCTGGTCTCATCACTACGTTACAAGCGTATGAAGGACATGCACCGACGCTTTCCATATCATACGCGCGAGTCCCTTTCCAAAATGACTGTAGATGAGGCCTTCGCCATTCACAATTATCTCGTCAAGCTCGAATTTCCAACAGTCTTCAATGCCGCTACGTCGTTCGCTCTGTTCAAGGTACATTGTAACTTATTCTTCGGTCGCGTTTTTCGTGTAAACTGGACACTCTCTGACTGACTCTGTTCTGGGAACTTCATAGACCTATGGCATTCCATCAATATCCAGTCTTTTGGTTGCGACCGGGCAGCTTGTGAACGACACCAGTGCGTCCAAGCGCTATGCGGATACAGGGGCTCTCCTCCTCGAAGCCGTACTCAATCGCCCAACGTCAGATCGCGCCATTGCGGCTATTGCACGAATCAACTATCTCCATGATCGGCACCGCAAGCACGGCAAGATTACGGAGCCAGACCTACTGTATACTCTGAGCTTGTTCGCCCTTGAGCCATCCAGCTGGGTTCCTAGGTATGAGTGGCGCGACCTAACTGATATGGAACTCTGCGCGATTGGTACGCTCTGGAAGAGCCTAGGTGAAGCTTTCGATATACCCTATACTCTACTTCCGTCATCTCCAAGCGGCTGGGCAAATGGCTTGGACTGGTTGGACGAATTGAGGGAATGGAGTCGCGTGTACCAAGAGAAAAACATGGTTCCAGCCGTCAGTAACAAACGATTGGCAGATTCAACGTTCCAAATCCTGCTGTGGAAGTTACCAGGTCCGCTCAAAGGCGTCGGAAAGAATCTCGTTGCCGCTCTTCTCGAGGATCGGCTTCGTGAAGCGATGATGTAAGCTGCGCTCATTTTCATCTCCAGCTGAACCCCCAAATGAGCATCGGTGGTGAGGCTGAAACCCAGATAGGATTCCCCCTCCGCCCGCTGGCTACACTAAATTTCTCAGTGTAGCTATAACAATCCGCAAATTCGTCCTTCGTCATCTGACTCTGCCTCGACTTCGCCCGAAGCGCGTCCTTCCTCAAAGCAGCCCTAGTTCAGACCGCCTGTTCCTACTCAAATACCGCATGCATCCTTGGTATATCGAGCCAACATGGAAATCAAGGTGGGGCTTATCGGCTTGGACGAACTGGTTTAGAGGTGCCACAATGCCTGGTGACAGCAAATACTACCCCGAAGGATTTCTATCGAGCGAAGTGGGTCCTAATGCTTTGATTGGAAAAGGGCATGATGAGATGGAAGAAACAAGGGAGCGACTTATGCGAGCAAATCGTGGGGGATGTCCCTTTGCTGCCTTTTGACTGTTCTGCTGTCGGAACCGGTGCATTAAGCTTCAGAGCGAAGGTCTCCAGAGTCAATGGTCGAGTGGATAGAGTGACGAGAAGCACAACGGTCGGGCTTTGAGGTAAATTGAGACCGAGATCTGAAATTGCTAGAAGCTAGCCTTTGCACAAAAGCTAGAACAGAATCATAGCTTGAAAAGCGCAATAGACACAGGAATTACGGTTTGTTCCTTAAAAAGCTGATGATTGACGAAGTTCTCAAGCACCTACGGGAACCCAAAGCTAATGCAAAGTGATTCTAACAATTGCAGGGCGAAACATCTAAAAAGAACTCTTCTCAATGAACCACACACAAACTCCACTCTCCACCGCAACTGCCTTAACCACAAGCCCCCCGGCTCACACACACACCTGCTGTATACTTCGTACCATGAGTGAAGACTTCGCAAATGCTTGAGTGAAATAGCCAGCGCAAGTACTCGGGATTCTGGGTGCTCGATCAGGGGCTGAGTACGCTGTCAAGGCTGGGATTCGCAAGGGTTTTGGTGTTTGGTCGTTTTTTTAGGGGGTGGGTTGGGGAGTGGGATGGCTTCTTGAGGAGGTGGGCGGTGCCGGGGGGGGGGAGAAGTTGGTGCTCATGGGGATTAACATCAGAGGAGGAGGCGTTGAGGGGTTGCATGGCGTGTATGAAGTGAGTAACACGGACGTTGTTCATAGAGAGGACGTCGGTTGTGGCGGCTTCGTTAGGGATTCCTGGGATTTGGAAGGATTCATGTCGATGCGGACGTGGTCTGCAGGTTTTACTTTGCTGTTAGATGGTCGTTGAGATCTACGAAATAGCTCGAGTACATACGTGCGCTTCGTTGATGTCGTAGATGGCCGTGCGTTTTAGCGCTTTGTGCCCTTGTTCGGCGTGGAGGTGTTTGGTGGTGTAGCTAATGTTGAGAACCGTGGGGAGGATGATGGATGTGGTGAGGTGGTAGCAGGGGTGGGAATGGGAGTCGAGGATAAGGTTGCTGGCGGGGTACTGTAGTTGGGTTGGTTGAGGGTCCTGAGGGGGCTGGGCGGGAAGGATGTTGGAGGGCAGAGTGGAATTTTGGTGGTGGTGGGGAGGTGAGCTAGCTGCTGTAGGGTATGCTTTGGGAAAGGCAATTTTTGAGAACTGGAGTGAGCTGACATGCGTAGTAGGAGAGGATATGAGATGATATAACCCTTAGACCTATGACTGCTTGTACGAGACCGCGAATGGCAGCTTCCGCTGGAATGCCCTTGACTGCGCGCTCGATATGGGCCTTGACAGTCGCGTTACCTCGAATCATCCAAACAGTGTTACCAGCGGTTTGTTTGAATGTCTTTCACTAGATTGCCAGCTTTCTCAAATCAGCGCCAGATCTAAACACGAACATGAACAGTCGAGTTCCTTTCATCATCATCCAAAATGTCAAGCTTCGCCCGAGTCCACCATGACAGCTCCAACAAGAAGTAAGTGTCATCTGCTGTGAACTCCGACGATGGATTCAATGGTAGTAGCTGTACTGGGATCTTTGTTGGCTCGTAGCATAGAAGTGTCTTGACAAAAGCTAGGTCATTTGAAAATGATGCCACGGCGTCGTCGATTTCGGCAATGTTGACTTTGCTAACTCGTCCTAAAGGCGGGATTGACTGTTGGCGGTAGAGATACGTTGTAAGCCGAGGGAAGTCTCTATGTATCTTTTACATCCATTCGTGCATGTCTAACATGTCGAGAGATAGGTAGTTACCCTAGATGGTAGAAGCACTTATGATACCTTTTGGCAATGGGCTTTCTGTGGGGAAGAAGCTTGCGTATGGGGTGTAAAATCATTTTGCTGCAAGCATTTTGCCGTAGCCTTTTCGCTGAACCCTCATCTCTTCCATTGATACCATTTCCCTGACCAACCGGACTCTCCACGGAATATCTCGATACCCTCGCCCACGACGTTAGCATCAAAATCAATCGAAAAATCAATTTCATCGCTGAAATGTTAGCGCCGTATCAATCGAGCGATTACGGGGGTTCGATTGAGGGGTTCTTGGAGGCGGGAGGAGGATGGCGCTGTGGCTGAGGGTAATGGAGAGTTGAGTGGGAGTGAGAGTGGAAGGTGGGTGGTATGGTTTACGGCGAAGGATTTGAGTGGTGAACGGGGAGGATACTTGGGTCGTGGTTTGTGGATGAGTTGAGGGTCTAGTAGGTACAGATCGCCTGGAAGGGTAGTCAAATGTATGAAATTTCCAGATAGTCGCAAACTCGAAAATCCGGTCGATGTAAGAATGGTTTGACGAATAAATCTCCCAGGTAAGAAGTCATAACTACTTCTCACTCCTATTTCTCGTTCAGTCGGTTGCTAATCATCTAACTTCTTCCAGCTACTTTCATTTTTTTTGGGAGAAAGCGTCAGATCATATAGAGAGAAAATTCGCATACACGAGAAGTTGGCCATGCCATTATCGTCAAGGCCCCGTGCAGTAAGACTCTGTCTGTGTATCTTAGGTATAAAGGGGAAGATGGGAATGGTTGATTCGTGGAGATGTATGCATTGTGGGATGGAGGGATGTTATTTTGGTGTCTTCTTTGCCTTTGCTAGTTTGCGATTTGGGAAGCTGGATTATAAGAATATCGGCTGTGTAAGATCGTGTGTTACGGATTGAAACTGAATGGTTTCGAATTTGTGTGACTGGATAGGCATTAGTAACTGCTCCGTTAGGCTCAGCTGTTCACGAATGATTACATGGATGGTGAGTGTGCTAAAGCTTCTTCTTTTCCACTAGGTCGATGAGCCGAATCGATGTTCTAGTTTGTGTCTAATTCTATAAACATTCGAGGGTGTTCTAGTTCATGAGATCAGACCTGTACATTTGATGACGCCGCCTTTATTGTGCTTGATGGTTACTTTGTACATGTCGCATAAACGCACTTTTTGTCACCTTTGCAAAGCACTTAATACGACATGAGAGCGCAAAGAACAGGACGAACTTACCAGTCACATATACTTGCCGTTCCGCACAATATAGAGATAGTCAAGTTCCAGCTTTCTGAAGCAGTCGTAGGCGAACGTCTGTTTCGTGTTTGCCTCGAAAGCAACGGTTGATTGTTTAACGTAAGGTGTAAAGTCTACCATATAGCCATTCCATGCTGCTTCTTCTTGCGGATAGCTGGAGGCTTCGGAAGATAGCAAGCATAGGGTGAAACGGGGGTCTTCTAGTCCATTTAATGCATTCTGAAGAGCTGCAGCAAGAATGTGGCCGACTATTCTTCCGTGCGATAAAATGGGAAGCCCGAACTCGTGCTCTTCCGGATCTTGAAGTTGGTCGAGCTTTCTTGGAGACTGCTTGCTAGAATGCAAGCAGAGCCTGTGATGTTGATGACTTGATCTTCGTGGTATGGGGCCAGGACTAGGTCTCCAACTGTTCCGGTCAATATGTGACTTGCGTTATGACCAGGGAGCGGATAGGCTTTTATCTCGCAAACGAGATCCCAAGGCAATATTTGATTAGGCGCTGCGTTCTGTTGATCAATGGGACAACTTACATATATACTGGAAATCTCGATAGCGTCCGCAACCCACTTTGAGACGAATATTGCCAGAGAATGGAATTATATAATCCAAGTTTCCTGTCAACTCAAGGACGACTATTGCAAGTGTCACTGTCAATCTTGTCGCCCCACACATCGTAGCCCCAGCACCTATAATGGCATACACTCCGGGTGTAATACAATCCATGCCATTTCCAGCCTTGCATACTGAGAACATCATCGAATTGGGAAATGTGAGAATCGCCAACTGAACGGCATGGCCAACGAATTTTCCGAGTAAGCCTCCAACTACCATAGAAGGTATGTAGATCCCAGCAGGCACATGAAGTCCGAAAGTGACGACTGTGAGAAAACACTTAATCACAAAAGCAATCGCCAAAGATCTTAACAAGGTAGGAATGCTTTCGATTGGAGGACAAGCGCCTGAGTCAGTCATGGAGATATGAGCCGACTTATCGCAGGGGGTGGCTAGTTCGGACAGCAGTTCAGCCGCGCCGAATCTGGTGTGTCTATTCCAGAAGCTCAGAAGGCCTGTAAGCAAGCCAACAAGAACGGTCTCCAATAGAGGATTTCGGTTGATTATGGGGATACGGCGAAAGCTCTTTTCCCGAAGCCGGGACATTTTGACGAAAAGCGCTCCGATTGTGCCGCCTGTGATCCCAATGAGGACGAATAAAACCATTTCGAAAGACTTCCAATCGGTTGTGTAGTGGACCTCGAAAAGTACCGTTTTATTGCCACCGTAAGGATTTAGAATCTTCAAAGATAGCGTTGATACCTATGGCTGTCAGGCTTTAGAGTAAAAGCCGTTTTACCTATTCCTGCTGGAAAACTTACAATGCAACAGAAAAATACCAGAAAGAGTTGCTTAGGCGAAGCTCCCTCGCTTATCTGACATTAGCTTCGTCCGCAGCGATACCCAAGATCCTCTAGAGCAAATACAATACCACTAATGGGGGCGCCAAATGCAACCGCGAGCCCCGATGCAGCTCCTGCACGTAAAATGTCGTTCATTTTTTCAACCTTTTCGTAGCCAAATAATCTAGGCACAATGTTGCTCATACAAGTGGCAAGATGAATGTAAGGTCCTTCCTTGCCCAAGCTCATACCAGACGCAGCACTCAAAACTAAGGCCACGGTTTTGAAGAAGAGAGTCTTGGCACTCAAATACCCTGGAAGCCGAAAGCCACCAATAATTAACCTCACTTCTGCGACACCACTGCCAGCTGCTGAATAGGACTTTATAGTCGAAGAGACCTCAGGACTGCCATGCTCATCGCAAGTGTCTGGTGTAACAGAATCTGCCGAGAATAGAGAAGTTCTGGTCCGCAAGGAAAGTAGACATGATAAGCTCGCAAGGATAACGACTAGCAATATATAAATTGGGAAATCGATGAGACGGCTGGCCTGGCCATTTCGGCTCAGAACTTCCGACCATTTCGACCACGAAGTACAGCCTCCAGCTAAAACTTCGAGTAAGCTGATGTCGTGAATTATTATTGAATCACGAGAGACATAGAAAGCATTTTGGAGTGTGGAAGAACACTCACAGCCAGAGCAGCACCTTCTTTTGCTTAGATACCATCCACCTTTGTATTATTATCATTAAATCCTACGTCATGACCAGAGGATGTGCCCACTTTTGCAAAATCCATACTTGTAGTCAAATATAACAATTTCACTTATGTCGACCATGGAGGCCATCAATGCAATCAAGCCGCCAACGAAAGCAACTAGTAGCCAATATCGCACGGCCATAGAGCAGGTCAATAATTGCCGCCGAAAGCTTCTGAAGTTTCTTCCATTAGCAAAGTCTAGAGGGTTCCCAAAGAAGAGGATATACCTTGATGCTTTTTCCGGGTCGAGGGCATTCTATTACAGAGAAATAAGCACAAGTATAGCTTTTACATCTCAACGTAAACCATAGCACATACCCGACCGAGGCATGCTAGGTCTTCATATTCCAATAAAGTCGACGATGCCTCGTCTTGCGGTGATGTTGTTGCGCGGAAGGCCGCCAACAAGCGCTCACCACAGGACCGCACATTTTCTGCAAAGAGAAGCAGTTGATGCTTTGCTTTAGCTCCGGTTGAAGGCCCCTCATCTTCAGGTAATGCATGAGGTCTAGGGAAACTGTGATACTGCCGGCGTACTTCGTTTGTTTGCTCAAGAAGCGCCGAATACTCTGCCCTTCCCTCACCAAATGTCATTATCCCTTGATTGAAAAAGAAACATGAAGAAAGTGTAAATGTAAGGTAGACATCAACACATACAATCAACATACATACGCTGCATGGTATGAAAGCACGATGATGCATGAACCCTGTTAGATGATGGACGAGACGAGTTAGATCGGCGAGATAAAGTACGGTACCAACATGCGGTCTCCGAAGATGATGCATATGACAGAACATTGATCGAGCCGCTAATGCTCGAAACATACCTAGTAAAGGGGGCAATCACTACAACGAAATTAAAGAGGCAGCTCAGGAAGGCCAATGCAAACGCGTCGCTGGTAGCTAGTACGAGGTCCTTGTTCGGGAATTGGGATGCGCAGATTTACGTCGAGCACAGATTTCGCGACCGACAAACAGCAGCTGCGTTGTATTTTGCGGAGCGCCATAGCGCAAGTGTGTGGAAGATCTTTTCGAAGATAATGAGGCAAGGGAAGTTTTCGCGAACAGGAAGAAGGTCGTGCCAGTAAATACCGCCATGTACAATACTCTCTAGCTGATGTTCCAAAACGGTTAGCGGTACAATATCTGTCATCCAGATTGGCGTTAGGGCATTTCATGCAAAGGGGATCTGGCGACCAAGAACCGGGGCGGACCACTCAATATTTGAGTTGAAGGCAATAAAGGTCTTTTCTATAGTTCTACGCAATCTGAGGGAAGATACGGCATGATGATCCATCCGTGTTCTCTGTTGCTTGTATATCCGTTCAAACAGGGTCATGGTCTTGGGCTGGTTTGTGTGGCACGAAATGGCTCTTCCTCCTTGATCACATTCTCGATATAAACCTCGTTGTTTCGGCTGGGTTACTTGATAGCAAGCTATGTTATATTGTTGACGAAACTTATTGATTTTCACTTACGAAACGTACTTTCTCATCGAAATTTCGCCGCATCGATTGAAGCCTTATTCAGCAGTTCAAGGAGTCTGATGTGCTTGTCCTTATTGAAGCATCTGAATTTGCCCATGATATTCTGAATTTTCGGCCATAGCTGTTGGAATACGAGGCCATATGGGGGCATTTTGGTAGGTAGGTTGTTGCTGTTAGGAGTCTATCTAGGAGCGAGCAGGTGAAAACTCTACTAGCGGGCCCCAGCCCTATGAAGGCGGAGATTACCATCTCCTATTTCCAACAATAGCTTGTGCACTGTAGTAATGTACTTAATGTACTCGATACGTAAATTTCTCTACACAGGGACTTCTCCGCTAACAATAACGCCCGCTTGAGAACGATCATGATCGCGTTTTCCGGATGAAAAACTTTCAGAAGCCATACAACAGTAGATGATATCCCAACAAACCATCGAATCGGAACGTGTGCTCTAGATTCGTGAATAGGCACACACTTACCCTCCCCACGAAAACAGCCTCCTCTGAACGGCTCTCAGCGAGGTTTGCTGATTCCAGCTGCGATCGGTCCCAGCCTCCACAGAGCATTGGCTGTGATCCATAAAGGAGATGGCGGAAAGGGAGAAGGGGA
>JAABUL010000805.1_pt1 | contig 65119 bp, 64 predicted proteins | sample 5559151 | NCBI WGS metagenome assembly JAABUL01 (sample SAMN10711876, study PRJNA513368) | rock metagenome | isolation source: Antarctica rocks | place: Antarctica: Victoria Land, Pudding Butte sud
ACATTTGTCGCTTAAAGCGAGATAAAGTCGAGATTTTAGCTGAGCTCATCTGAATGTGATCAGATTTTATGAATAAAATCTGCGATCATTTCATATGTTGTTGAACTGAATCTGCGTTTGTTCATATGTTATTGAACTGAATCGCGCTTTCGTTGCTTTCATCACTTTCATCGCTTTCATTGCTTTCGTTTCTTTCGTTGCATTCAGCCTACTACTCATTTACCTACTTGCTCATTTACTTACTCATTTACTCGCTCATCTACTCACCTACCTACTCTTCACTCTACTCGCCTAGCTACTGTTGAAATCATGTCTAGAATCTAATCACACTGCAGCGAGATAGTGCGTAGCTGAATAGAATGTTTGATCAATAAAGGTAGCTATAACTAGAATATTAAGAATACAGAAGAAATCAAAGAGAGTTTCGAGCTGTATCTATAGTAGGGCAAAACAAAGAAGGCAAAGCAGGTTTGCTTGAGTATTGAAAGCGCTAGAATAGAGTATCGAGACTGAGGTTTAACATGAGTCAAAACCTCTAGAGCTTATTGACTAGAAAACTCTATTCAATCTCGACACACTCGTAACATTATCTTCTTCTCTTTAAAAGTCATGTCTCTATGACTTGTAGTGTAGTTCATAGCACTGACGTAGAGTCTTGATGTCTGTCTTTCTATCAATATTTCTATTGATTCAAATCAACTCGTCAAATGTCTATTGTAGCAGACTCACTATGTGAGATAAAGTGATCATTGAAGCAGACTCACTAGTCGACTTGCTCATTGAAGAGATTGACTATCGACTTGCTCTTGAAGCAGACTCACTAGTTGCATGTGAACGTGAGGTAGATCGATTCACTGATAGGTAGAACGATGTGAGTAGGTAGATCATTGCATTGACAGCGTCTTTGTAGCAGACTCACTAGATTGATCTTGATTCAAATCAAGTTGAATCGAATTTGATGACACAGATTGTTTTAACTCAACTGATTCATGAGCTTGAGAGAAAAAGAGATTGAACAGATTGTTTTCACTCGTCTGCTTCATGAGAATGAGTTGATTCTCAAGCAATTCACGAAGATTCTTTATCGTTGATTCTATTAATTGAATGAACTGTGTCTACTTAATGAGCAATAGATTCTCTAGCAATTCAAACAGTCTTGTTGTTGATTCTATTGATCTTCTGATGTTGTTCTGTCTTTCAATTGCGTCGATCATCAGGTAAATGAATTTCTTTAGACTCGTTCTGCCTAGACGAGTATCTTGAATGAATAATGAAATTGATATCATGTGATAAACGAATTCTTAATATAATGTTGAGATTGTGCCTAGAATCTAACCATACTGCAGCGAGATAGTGCGTAGCTGAATAGAATGTTTGATCAATAGAGATAGCTATAACTAGAATATTAAGAATACAGAAGAAATCAAAGAGAGTTTCGAGCTGTATCTATAGTAGAGCAAAACAAAGAGAGTGAAGCAGGTTTGCTCAAGTATTGAAAGCGCTAGAATAGAGTATCAAGACTGAGGTTTAACATGAGTTAAAACCTCTAGAGCTTATTGACTAGAAAACTCTATTCAATCTCGACACACTTGTAACAGCTACTCGCTCATCTACTCATCACTCTACTCGCTCACCTACTCTTCACTCTACTCATTTATCTACTCACTCACCTACTCTTTACTTTACTCGCCTAGCTACTCGCTCACCTACTCTTCATTCTACTCGTCTATTTACTCACTCATCTACTCTTCACTTTACTCGCCTAGCTACTCGCTCATCTACTCGTCACTCTACTTTTCACTCTACTCGTCTATTTACTCGCTCATCTACTCATCATTCTACTTTCTATCGAACTTTCTATCAAATGCTCTATCAAACGCTTTATCAAATGCGTCGATCAAGCGCACAAAACACGTCAAACAGTGCTTCAAACAATGCTTTCTATATGACTTTCTACCTACGCTGACGCTAGAGAGTTCGAAGTTTTCACCTTTTTTTTCCCTTCGTAGTTTCTACTTTCTAGAACAACAACAATCAAAATATCAACATGTTCAGTTATCAACTCAGCTATCAACTCAGCTATCTACTCATTCATTTAGTAGTCAGTCTATCGCTTTGAAACATGCTTCAAAAGACGCGTTGATCAAGCGCATAACATAAGTTAAATAGTGCTTCAAACAATGCTTTCTACTGAGCTTTTTACTGATCTTTCTACTGACTTTTCGACCGATCTTTCTATTGATCTTTCTACTAGTGAGCTTTCTACTGATCTTTCGATCGAGTCATCTAGTGAGTTTTCTACTGATTTTTCAATCGATCTTTCTACCAACCTTTCTATCGATCTTTCTACCAATCTTTCTACCGACTTTTCTACCAATCTTTCTATCAATCTTTCTATCAACCTTTCTATCAATCTTTCTACTGAGCTATCTATTGAGCTATCGACTGAACTTTCTATTAAACACTCTATCAAACATTCTACATGCTTCAAAATACGCGTTGATCGAGCGCACAACATGAATTAAACAATGCTTTCTACATGACTTTCTACATGACTCTCTATCAAGCACTTTTCATGACTTTCTACCAAGCATTCTTCATGTTTCTCTATCAAGCATTCTCGCTGACCTTTCTACTGATCTTTTAATCAAGTCATCTAGTGAGCTTTCTACTGATTTTTCGACCGATCTTTCTATTGATCTTTTTACTAGTAAGCTTTCTACTGATCTTTCAACTGAGTCATCTACTGATCTTTTTACTACATGACTTTCTACATGACTCTCTACATGACTTTCTTCATGACTCTTTACATGACTTTTCACCAAGCTTCGAATTGCTTCGCAATCAAGAATTAAATTTGTTTTCTATCAAGCTTCAAACACAACTTTATCAATTATTCTACATGACTTTCTACCTCTTTAGTTTACTCATTAACTTTCTCATTAACTTTCTCATTAACTTTCTCATTGACTTTTTCATTGACTTTCTCGACGCATATATTAAATAGCTATTATTTAGATAGTCAAATCAATTATTAATTATTCAACGTTGCAACTACGTATCAATGCTACAAATGTCAAAATAGTCATGTTTATTGAATTAAATAATAAAGACGCATACTGCGCTTATGAGAATGCTAGAAATGCTAAAGATGTTGAAAATATTGATGCTTTTATGAATATGCATCAGCTAAAAGTGACGCAAATCTGAGACATGAGATTAAACGAATATTTGATATATTGATCACTAAAAGTGCTAAAATCTGTCTCTGTCACTCTTTACAAATTGCAGATGAACTATGAATCTAGTTCAGCGCTTCTACTATTGATCAAATCATCAAGCAATGATTAGACAGTACATTTGAAACTGTCATGCCTGTCAGCGAAGTAAGATACTCAAAGATAGCATCAATGAACTTCTTCATTCTCTCTTGATTTCACAGAAACGCTGAAAAGATATAGTTATGAATTTCATCACTGAGCTATCTCTATCAGAAGAATACAACGTCATTTGCATCATCATATGTCATTTCATCAAGAAACGACACTATGTTTTCTGTCATTGAAAAGATGAAGACATCTCAGTCAAAGAAATGATTTGAATCATGCTATGAAACGTTTATCAACTTCATGATCTACTCAATTCTATTGTTTCAAACAGAGACTCTCAATTTATATCAATCATGTGACAAAGTCTTTGCAAGTGACTAAGAATCATCGTTAGTTTATCAACAGTTTATCATTCTGAGATCAATAATTAATTGAAATGAGCTAATCAAGATGTTGAACGCGAATTAAGAATCTACTGTAACTACATGCAGAACGACTGAGCAAAATGACTTTCAATGATGAAATTCAGCGAGAATTTCAATATCTTCTCAATCATCTCAATGATTTCATTCTACTTCAATAAGAACTTTCACTCACGAATAAATTTCAATTCAGATACGACTGACTATGAAATCACTCATGAACGTCTTAAAGCTAGAAAAGCTGATGATATTATCATTTGAATGAAAGAGCTTCTTATCTTTGATCGTCAGCAATTGAAAAAGACGAAGCAGATCATTAAAGCTCAGATCAATAAACATAAATGAGATGTCATTTATGAAGTAGACAACTGAATTTAATTATTCTTCAGAAACATCAAAATCACAAGATCATGCAAAGATTTTAAAGATAAACAGCTAGAACTTTATCAAATCACTGTCAAAGTTGAAATCTTCTATCATCTTCATTTATTGATAAGCATGAAGCAGCTGCATTCAATGTTCAGTTCAAAGCTATTACGTTCTTGTCTCGATGATTTTTTATCAGAACAGCATTCAGAATCATTTAAATCTCTCATTATTGAAGACAATGAGCACTAAAAAATAGATGACATTTTGAACTCTTGACGCTATTGAGATCAAATACAATACAAAGTTAAATGAACAGAACTAAATCAAGATGACGAATGATACTATGTCAATAAAGAAGAATTTAAAAACTTCGAGAAAGTTTTGAATGAATTTCATAAGCTTTATTCAAATAAATCACGCTATCACTAATTTGAATTGACGTTGTATTAATCAGTCAATCAGAGTTTTGCAAATCTAGATCTGTGAAATCATGATTGATCAAACAAGCGAAATGAAACAACATTCATGCAAACATGAATTTTCAAAGAAAGAGATAATGTTACAAATATGTCAAAGATCAAACTCTAATCAATTCACAGTGAACGTTAGCAAGTAACGTTAGCGAGTTCACTGTGTATTAATTAGAACTAGTCAATGATCTAGTTGAGATCTGATCTAGATCTGACTCAGATTTGACTTAAATACATTGACAAAATGTTCAACAGCTAACTTTTTGATCGATGACAGAATCTGAAAAAGTCAACTTGATTCAGCTAATAATCAGCTAACAACTGACTAATCAGCTAAATTTCAGCTAAATTCAACTAACTCAGCTAATTCAGCTAATTCAGCTAAAATATTTATCTACATGCTCATCACTCTACTCGCTCATCTACTTGTTCATCTACTCGCTTATTTACTCGTTCATTTACTCGCTCATTTACTCGCTCACCTACTCATTCATCTACTTGCTCATCTACTCATTCATCTACTCGCTTATTTACTCGCTCACCTACTCGCTCATTTACTCGCTTCATCTACTCGCTTTATCAATCTTTCTATCAAACACTCTATCAAATTTTCTATCAAACGCTCTATCAAATTTCCTACCAAACGCTCTATCTAATGCGTTGATCAAACGCATAAAACACATCAAACAGTGCTTCAAACAATGCTTTCTACATGACTTTCTACCTACTCATCACTCAGCTACCTACTCAGTAATCTTCGCTTTGAGCTCTATAAAGCTGACGCTAGAGAGTTCGAAGTTTTCACCTTCTTTCTTTCTTCGTAGTTTCTACTTTCTAGAACAATAACAATCAAAATATCAACATGTTCAGCTATTAATTCAGCTATCAACTCAGCTACAGCTCAGCTATCAACTCAGCTATTTACTCGTTCATCTACTAGTCAGTCTACTCGCTTCAAAACATGCTTCAAAACATGCTTCAAAATACGCGTTGATTGAACGCATAACATGAGTCAAACAGTGCTTCAAACAATGCTTTCTACTGAGCTTTTCACTGAGTTATTTACTGAGCTATCTATTAAGATATCTACTGAGTTATTGACTGAGCTTTCTACTGATCTTTCGATCAATCTTTCTATCGATCTTTCTACTGAGCTTTCGATCGAGCTTTCTATTGATCTTTCTATCAGTGAGCTTTCTACTGATCTTTCTACTGATCTTTCAATTGAGCTTTTTACTGATCTTTCTACTGATTTTTCAATCGAGCTTTCTAGTGAGCTTTCTACTAAGCTTTTGATCAAGCTTTCTACTGAGCTATCTACTGAGCTATCTGCTATCGACTGAGCTTTCTACTGAGCTTTCTATCAAACACTCTATCAAACACTTTACATGCTTCAAAATACGCGTTGATCGAGCGCATAACACGAATCAAACAGTGCTTTAAACAATGCTTTCTACATGACTTTCTACATGACTTTCTACCAAACTTCAAATTGCTTCGCAATCAAGAATCAAATTTAATTTCTATCAAGCATTAAATATGACTTTATCATACACTTTACATGACTCTCTATCAAACATTTTACATGACTTTCTATTGAACATTCTACATGACTCTTTATTGAACATTCTACATGACTTTCTATTGAACGTTCTACATGACTCTTTATTGAACATTCTACATGACTTTCTATTGAACAGTCTTCATGATTTCTTTCATGACTTTCTTCATGACTCTCTATCTTATTAGTTTACTCATTAACTTTCTCATTGACTTTCTCATTGACTTTTTCAGCGCATATATTAAACTGTGTAAATAGCTATTATTTAGTTAGTCAAATTAATCATTAATTAATCTATTATACGAGCGTAATAATTATTCAATCATTAATTCAATATTTGATTGTTAATAAACAAAATGCGCAAATGTTGAAGAAGTTGACAAAAGAGATAAAATCGATATTAGCTAAGCGCACAGCTAAGTCAGCTAAGTGACAGCTAATAATCAGCTAATAGCTGAGAAGATCAGCTAATTTCAATCATTAGCTGACACATGAGATTAACAGCTATCTCAGGAAAAGTTGGCAAAAATCAGCTAATATCAACTTTTTTCGCCTTATGATTTTGTCAATGTATGACTCAATTTCTTTTTTCTTTTTCAACATTTTCTTTATTTACATCACATTCTTTCTGTGTCACAACATGTTTTCTTCAAGTCTAGCGCAGTTTCTAAACATTATATAAATAGAAGTTCTTGTATCACTTTTCTTCTGTATAGACTGATCATTGAATTGAGTTTCAAGTTGACATTTTGAACTTGAATCAAGATTGAGTCGAGTTGCTCACATTTTCAACTCGATTCAAGTCGAATTGCTCATATTTTCAACTTGATGTGACTTGATTCAACTGAAAATTGAATCAACTCAACTCAACTCATCAAGAACTTGAGCTTGATGTCAAGAGAGTTAAATATAGAAATTTTTTCGGTTTTTGACTTTTGCATTATCTTTTTGCATTATCTTTTAATAGAGAGTCATGAAGAGAAACATGAAGAGCATTTGGTAGAAAGTCATGACGAGAAACATAGAGAGAAACATAGAGAGAAACATAGAGAGAAACATAGAGAGAAACATAGAGAGAAACATAGAGAGAAACATAGAGAAAAACATAGAGAAAAACATGAAGAAGAACATGAAGAGAAACATAAAGAGAGTCATGACGAGAAACATGAAGAAAAACATGAAGAGAAACATAAAGAAAAAACATGAAGATCGTTTGACTTTGATAGAAAGTCATGACGGAAAAACATGGTAGAAAGTCATGAAGAAAATCATGAAGACTGTTTAATCAAGCTATTTACATCTATTTAATATCTTGTTGAATCAAGTTGAGTTTTTGAGTCGAGTTATCAAATCAAGCTTCTTAACTCAACTTAAGTGCTTAAGTTCAACTTCTCAATTTGACTCGACACTTTTTCAAAAAAAATTTAATTCAACTCAACACTTTTCAAGTTGAATACTCGACTTGACGTGATCAGTCTACTTCTGTATTCTTAATGTTCAGTTATAACTATTTCTAAAGAATCAAGCATCATCATTCATGTAATTCATTGATTGAATCATTTAAACATGATCTTAATACATTGCACTTTTCATTAAGAATATACTTCAGAAGTCTTTGCATTACAACTTCAAAAAACTTTCATCGCTTTGAATATTTCTCATATTGTTATTGATAATCTTCAATTTCAATGAGCATTTGAAATGACATGATTAAGCATTACTTTGTCACACAGAATCAAACTTATGATTTCTTTCAAGAATCAAGCGACTGTTGTTCAAGTCAACATACTTAAGAATTTATCAACGAATTTTAAAATCTTCATTAGTTTAGATGAATGAACTAGTTCTAATAAATTATCTTTTCTAGTCATCATGAAATTTTACTACATTAAGTTCTGAAAATATTGAAAAGTCTTGTTGAGCTTTGAACAAATTGAAAACAAGCATATTAATAGCAATCTAAGCAGTATTACTGAATGAATATTGCAAGAACTTGATATTCAAGATTGAATTATGACTGTAATCATAAACAACGTTAGCAATAATGATGTCATGATGATGACATTAAACAAGACTTTGCAAACGTTTTCAGCTACTTCACATTTATCATGTTTAGCATACGTAATTCAGTTAGCTGTTAAACAGTTACTAAAATTGCTGATGTTAAGTTCAGAGAATGAGAATGAGAAGAAATATTGAATACTCAAGATTAGTTTTTAAAGCATGTCTGTACAAAAGAGTTTATTTTGAACATTGTTCAAGATAATTAATAATTTTTATTTATCATGTTACTTTGCTTTGCAATTATTTTTACAATCGATTTTGCAATCGCGATCAGAAATACAGAGTAAACTCTTATTCATGACATTATAATAATCTTTAATTAGATTCAAAAGCTTGCTGTTTATATGAACGCAAGTTCTCAGAGAATAAAGAACTTTCACAAGATTCAACGTAATTTCGAACTTTGTCTTAAGATGATACAAGATGTTAAAACTCGCTGAAATTTCATCTGTCTTATGCTTTTGAGAGCACTTCGTCTTCAAGACTTCATCAAGAGTTATATTTCTACTCACGAAAACGAAAATATAACTCTTCAAAAGCTATCTCTCAATAGTGAAGAATGAAAACATGTTCAATATTTTGTAAAACTACTCAAATCATTCGCGATATTCACTGATTTACTTAAACATAATCATGAACTCAACATCAATTTAATTTACATCGTTTATGATGTTTTGTTCTTTCATATTAAAAATCACATGACAGCTCTGAAGAGAAAGCAGCGTTCTTGAAAGCGTTTGCTTTTGAAAGTCTTAACGCAAGCTTGAATCAAATTATTTGAATATTACATGAATGTCAATCATGATCGAAAGCTAATGTACAATCTCAAAAATATTATAAATTCTCATCAGAAACTAGATCTATACAATTGATTTACATGACAAGACAGCGACTATAAACAAAAATACAAACGAGAGTTTATAAATTATTATGCTAGACACTACGCTTTCAACTCAACTACATTGCAAGATCAACTTCAAGAAAGAGTCTTGCAACAATCATCTTTCATTACAGATATAGTTGTTAAACGAAATTTCAGACATCACAATTCATCATCACTTGTTTCAACTAATGAAGCGAAACAATATCTGAAACAAAGTAAGTTTTTCTTCTCTTTATTTCATTCATTGCACAATTAATGTTGTCTCATAATTTCTTTGCAATCAATTTTGCAATCGATTTTGCAATCAATTTTGCAGTCATATATTTTGAAATATCAAATTCTAATAAACTTTAAACATTGTTCAAGATATTGATTTCATTAAGTTCTGAAGAAATTATTTCAGAGACTTTGTTAATCTAAGCAGAATGACTTAAGATATTTTAGCAATTTCAGCTATCTCAACAGATGTTGAACGAGTTTTCAATTTGAGATGAAACATATTATCTTATTGTCGCAGCTCTCTTGTTGTCAACATCATATTAAATATCATGATGATTAAGCATGCAAATGCTCTGAAGTTGAAATCAGAATTTGAGTTTTATGAGCTTATCAAAGAGAAAAAAGCTTTTGATGCACAGAAACAAGAAAAGAACAAAGATTTAATCTTCATCATCAACATTAATGAAGATTTAAAGTATATCAGCGATGCATCAAATGATGATGTTGATGATAATGAACATGATAAGTAATGTTATATTTTTCATCATCAAACATTTAATTAACAATATCAAAGTTGAAGAATGATAATTCAATTAATGTTGATTTTTTTATAACATCTTTGCAATTTAGATTCTCAAACTTCGAAGAACTTATGTTGCTTACATTATTCAATACAGCAAGATTTATGACAACTTCACTTTTAAATGCTCAATTTTCAGCGTTTGCTCATTTTGATCAAGTTACATCACACTTGACTGAGAGAAACAGATTGAAGAAAAATGATCAATCATTATGAAAGATTGTGAATTAAAGAAATTTGATGAAATTCGTTGCAATCTTTAAATTGAATGAAGAATCTAAGTCATCATCTTTAGCAGCGAAAAAAAAACAGCGCAAGATGACTTCTTCTTTGAAGTCAAGTTCTGTTTCAACATGTAAATCTAACTTTGAAATGACTAATTTCAAGAAGAAATCATTATTTAAGAGTAAAGCTAAATTGAATGCATTGTTTGAGCAAAGAAGACAAGAAGACATCAATAGAAAGCTTATGTAGATAGTTTTGCAATTCATTTTGCAATCTACTGTTTTCATGAAATTGTTTACACATTTTTCAAGCAGTTTAGTTCAAGACAGTAATTGAAATCTGAGTCAATGATAAAAAAGTTAAAGACATTTCTTTACATACATATAAATTTCTTTTCAACATGTAAATAAAGATCATTCATACATACACATGATTGATAACAAGATTCATTTGTACATAATGTTGATTATAAATCTTTTGATTCTATTCTGTTTTAAATAGAAGTCAGAAGAGTCAAGAGATCTCAATTTGACGCAGTTCAAATGATGTTAGAATGTTGCGTGATCAGAAAAATCATCATGCAGAGTTTTCACTCATGCAACAACATTCTTTTCTAACAATCATAATCAATTTACAAAGAGAATTAATGACATGTTGATGTCAGTAAAAGATGAGAAGATACTACTAGTAGAATAGTTGACTCAGATGAAGAGTCTGAGAATCATGATTATAAGTGATCAAAGAATTTGCAACTTGTTGACTGCGTTGATATTGAAACATCTTCATCACATCGACAGTGCTGTTGAGTAATTGATGAAAAGATATCAGATAAAATAAATGAATCAGATGATGAGTCTTGAATTTATGACTACATGTGTTTGAAGAAGTAGTGACTCGTTGATCACGCTGATATACTGAGAAAACTTGAGCTCATCTTCTTTACTTGACATCAAGTCATACATCTATTTACGTGAAAAATCAAGAATGCATAAGAACAATCAGAATGCATCTCTACTATCAATTAGCTAAGTATTGAATGATTGCGATTGCATGTCTACATTAATAATCTATTCAATGTCTACATGACATAAGTTAAATCAAGAGAAGAAAAGAATTATTCAGTATAATCACACTCTATCTTCTCATCGTGCACATCTCTCTTTCATCACACATTTCTCTGCTCAATGAAGAATAATCATTAAGCAAGAAAACATAGTTCTGCATTATAATCATGAGCATTATAAATGCAAAGAAACATCTTTCATCTTTGAATCAAGAATTGAATTGAAACATCGTTGTATAAAATATCATCAATGAAAAGCAGAGCAAAAATGATGTGTTACAATAAACAGCACAGACACTTGTAAGAGTTTACTTGAGCATCACATGCTGAATAGAAGCTATAAATTTATTATTGATAACATAGTGTCAGTTTTATTATTTCAATGACGTGAAGTCATTATGTAGTCAACGAGCGATTTTCTCTTTCAAAGAGTTTTGTTCATTTGATACACATAGCATAGTTTTTCTCATGAGTCAAATCTAAATTGATGTCACAAAAGTGTATGAATTCAAATTAAATAAAATCATACATACACATTTTAAAGTTTCATAATTTCATTCTACTAGTACTTATTTCAAATAAGTAAAATGTTTAGACATGTTATTAAATTCAAGTCAATTCATTAAGTTAATTGAGTTGAGTTGAGAGTTTGACTCAACTTGATTGAGTTAAGTTGACTTTCTTCAACTCAATTCAATTCTGAAACTCAACTTAAGTTGAGTTGAGCAATTTAAACTTGATGATAAATTTACTCATCTCACTGTCAAGTTAGATAATTGTAACATTGATTTCTTTAAGATCAAGCATGTTTTTGAGAACAATTTTCTAATCATTGAGTTAAATCTTTCAATGTTCATGAAGATTCACTCAGTCTTTCATGTCATTCTTTTGAGTCATATCACAAGTAACTTTCTTTCAAGTCAACGTCAGAAATCTTAAGAACTTGTTATCATTAAAAATGATGAAAGATTTTAATATGTAAACAGCATACTAAACTTCAAGCATGATAGATGCTATAATTCATCTTTGCTCAAGTATTACATCAATTGAGAAAATCACTTTTTTACTTAAAAGTCTTTTCATCTTCTGAATAATTATGAATAAGCACTCATTGAATATCATCTTGTCAACTCTGTCGTTGAAGAATCACATGTACTGTCGTGTGTGATTTCTCAATGTCAATATCAAGAACTTTAAATTCAATCTTCATCATCTCAACTCAGCTCAGATTTAACTCAAACATCTTGTTTAAATCTGATTTCAATGCGATTAAATTGATCATCAAGTTAAGTTTTAAGTTGATATTTTAAATTCAAATCAATATTGAGTTGAATTACTTACATTTTCAACTTGACATGACTTGACTCAACTGAAAATTGAGTCAACTTAACTTGACTTATCAAGAATTCAAGCTTGACATCAAGAAAGTTAAATATAGAAATTTTTCCGATTTTTTGCTTTTGCATTATCTTTTTGCATTATCTTTTTGATAAAGAATCATGATAAAAAACATGAAGATTATTTAATAAAAAGTCATAAAGAGAAGTCATGAAGAAAAGTCATGAAGAGAAGTCATGAAGAGAAGTCATGATAGAAAGTCATGATGAAGAAACATGAAAATTGTTTAATAAAAAGTCATGAAGAAAAATTATGAAGAAAAGTCATGAAGAAAAGTCATGATAGAAAGTCATGATGAGAAAATATAAAGATTATTTAATAAAGAGTCATAGATTGATTACATTGAGTTGAGTCATCAAGATCGAGTCGAGTTTTCAACTCATTAAAACTTGATTCAAGTCAGAATTTTGAAATTAAGTATTTGAGTTGAGTCATGATGTTTAAACTGAGTATTTAAGTTAAGTTAAAGTGTTGAAATTGAGTATTGATTTGAATTTTTGACTCGATTCATCAAGATATGAAGATAGATAGATAGATAGTTGTAGATAGCTTGTTCATTCTTCATGATTCTTTATCAAATAATCTTTATGTTTTTCTCTCATAACTTTTCTTCATGACTTTCTATCAAACAATCTTCATGTTTTTTCTTCATGACTTCTCTTCATGACTTTTCTTCATGACTTCTCTTTATGACTTTCTATCAAATGATCTTCATGTTTTTTCTTTATAACTTTCTAGTATCAAATGATTTTCATGTTTCTTGTCATGACTCTTTATCAAAAAGATAATGCAAAAAGATAATGCAAAAGCAAAAAATTGAAAAAATTTCTATATTTAGTTTTCTTGACATCATATTTAATTGCTTGATGAGTTGAGTTGAGTCAGTGAATTCTGACTCAACTCGAGATCAATACTAGATTGAGTCATGATGTTGAGATCAAGTATTTGAGTCGAGTCACGACATTGATATTGAGTACTCAAGCGAGTCAGAAAGTAAATATGAAAACTCGACTTGACAATCAGTCTAAAGAATTATGAAGAATGAACAAGTTATTTACAATTATTTATTTATCTATCTTCATGTCTTAATGAGTTGAATCAAGAATTCAAGTCAATACTCAATTTCAACATTTTAACTTAACTTAAATACTTGATTCAAACATCATAACTTGACTTGAATACTCAATTTTAAAATTCTGACTTGAATTAAGTCTTAATAAGTTGAGAACTCAATTTGATCTCAATAACTCAACTTGATGCAATCAGTTTAATCATGATAAAATTTATGTAATTGTAATTGTAATTGTAGACTGACAACGAGATTCACCTGTACGTGATGTCGACTACAAATCTTTTGATTCTATTCTGTGTTTGAATAGAAGTCAAAAGAGTCAAGAGATCTCAATTCGACGCAGTTCGAATGATGTTAGAACGTTGCGTGATCAGGAAAGTCATCATGCAGAGTTTTCACCCACGCGACAACATTTCTTCTAACAGTCACAATCGATCTACGAAGAAGATTAATGACATGTCGATGTCAGTAAGAGATGAGAAGATACTACTAGTGAAAAAGACAACTCAGGTGAAGAGTCTGCGAGTTGTGACTACAAGTGATCGAAGGATTTGCGACTTGTCGACTGCGTCGATATCGAAACGTCTTCATCACATCGACAGTGTCGTTGAGTAATTGATGGAAAGATATCAGGTAGAATAGTCGTTTCAAGTATTGAGAGACGTGACTACAGTGCTCGAAGAAGTAGTGACTCGTCGATCACGCTGATATACTGAGAAGGCTTGAGCTCACCTTCTTTACTTGACGTCAAGTCATTCATCTATTCACGTGGAAAATCGAGAGCTCAAGAGAACGATCAGAACGCATTCTCTTTCATTGATCAGAGTCAAACATCGAACGATTGCGATCGCACGTCTATACTAACAATTCATTCAACGTCTACGTGACACAAGTCAAATCAAGAGAAGAAAAGAGTTACTCAGTACAATCACACTCTATCTTCTCATCGTGTGCATCTCTCTTTCATCACATATTTCTCTGCTCAATGAATGACAATCATTGAGTAAGAGAACACAGCTCTACGTACGTTACAATCACGAGCATCACGAGTGCAAAGAAAACGTCTTTCGTCTTCGAATCGAAGATCGAATCGAAACATCGTTGTATAGAATATCGTCAATGAAGAGCAGAGCAAAGACGATGCGTCATAATCAAACAGCACAGACACTTTCATCAAGAGTTTACTCGAGCGTCACGCGCTGAATAGAAGCTATAGATTCATTACTTGGTAACACAGTGTCAATCTCATTGTTTCGACTGCGCGAAGCAGTCGTATAGACGACGAGTGATTTTCTTTCTCAGAGAGTTTTGTTCACTCGATATAAATAGCATAGAGTTTCTCATGAGTCGAGTCTAAATCGATGTCACAAGAATGTATGAATTACAATTACAATTTATTGTTCTTTCAATTTCTTTTAATCTTCATCTTTTTCTCATTTTATCTTCATTCTGTATCAAAGTTCTTTTTCACAACTTTGATAAAGAATTGCTTGTACAGATAATTACATTAATATTTACTTGAAAAAATTCTGTTTCAAGTATTAAAATAATGTGCACTCAATTTTCAACAACTTCAAAAACATGAAAGATTGATAAAGTTAATGACAAAGCTAATAATAAAACTGATAACAAAGCTGATAACAAAGCTGATGATGTAAGCAAGATATGTAATGTTTATTTTAAATTTCTTTGATTGAAACTATAATTTAACAATCATAAATTATCACAAAGAAGTTTACTTCTTGATGTTTTTGCAATCATGCAACATCATCTTCTGTTTTAAAACTTATTACATTTGTTGATTCTGATGATGATCTGAACATCTTTGATAAAAAGATGAGCAACAAAATGAGTTTTAATGCTTTCTCAGTGTCAAAGTTTTTATTCAACTCATCTTGAACTTCTAGCAATAAAAGAATGATAAGTTGCATACTCAGCGTTTAAATGTTGTTACTGATTCTTTTCAGCTCTCAATCGTGAAAATTAGTGAAAGAAGTGCTGATGTTTCTGAGATATTGAACAAAGTAATGTGCATTAAATGTGCATATAGATTTCATGATGAAGAGACAGCGCAAAGCTACAACATTAAGTTTCATGAAAAATTGATGTATTGATGCTGCGTCTGATGTGCAAAGAAAGATGTTGAATGCATTGCAATGAGTAAACTTATTTAATGCATTCATTAAATGCTTATGTTTGAATTTTTAGATTTTGAACGTATGCATTTGAACATTAAATGAGTCTTTTCAACTTGAGACAGTATTCAAGACTGCATCAAAAGATGATAATATGATCACTATTGCAATCTTTACGATCAATCAGATAAAACTGAAAAAGAAGCTTATGATTGCAACGCATGTGAAAGATTATTTAAACAACATACATAAGTCTGAGTCATTTGATGTACAGAAGCTGCAGCTGAAAGAAGCAATGACAGCTAATGACATTGCTTGCAATGCACTTGACACGTTTCGCTATTCTGTATGTTTTATTGCATTTCAATATTGTTTGATCACAGTTTTATAATTGACATGATATATTTATAAATGAATCTGCTCATTCTTGATTCACTTGTTTCATGTTTTAATGTAAATCTTAAGATGAGTGAGAAGAAAAAGACTGTGATTACGTCTTCTGCAAGAGATAACTGATGAAGTTGATGTGATTATGCTGAGATTATGCTTTCATGTCAAACGCATTTTGCGTCTCTGCGCTTTTTCTTCTGTCTGTGTTTTTTCTTTTGTTTGAGTGTTAATACTTCTACGTAATTGTTTCATTAAAGAGCGAGAATCATTATAATACAGTAATTCTCTTTCTTTCTAATCATGAGTTTATGCTTGAAAGTGAGTAACTATACTTTTCACTTACATTTCAGTCTCGTTTTGAAAGCTTCTTTAAACTTCGAGACTTCTTTCATATTTTCGCTCGATATTCATTGATTATATTTCATAAGATACTCTTTTCATTGTATTTTATAATATAAGATTTTCTTTCTTTTTCACTTCTGTAAAATCTTTTCTACTTTTCATTCTTGCTCATCATCAATAAGCTTGAAAGCAAAATACTCAAGTATAGAATCATCATTTAATCTATGATTATATGACTTTAAGAGAAATACATGAAAGATAGAATGAATTCTATAAATGATTGAAAGACTCAAATGATATGTCTGCTTGTTTATAAATTCTTGTATACAAAAGAATTCTAGCATCTTATTTGATAGTTTTTTGCTTAACTTCTTCTGCTTTAGATTGTTATGAACCTGCATAGAGCAAATCATATGAATGTATTTTAACTAGAAGTTCAAAGTTAAAGAAAAAAGAAGATGAAACACGTCAAGAGTCTTATACTTACGAAGACGCGCTAGATCACTAGCGTGTCAACATCAGCTCTGTACTAGTTTATGATAGTTTAACATGATTTATGTTAAACTAACTCAGAGTAATGAGACATGTTCATAACATTACTTTCTTTCTTCATTTAGCAATGTTCTCATTGCTGCAGTTCAGTTGATTTTTCTTAAGTTGATTTCTATCTTGACTTGTTCTGTTACGATTCTAGCCTTCATCTATTCTTCGTCTAGTCTTCGCCTGATTTCATTCTAATCGAGCCTAGCGAGAACCTGATCTAGAGATGATGTCATTGAAACTCTGCATCATATGTGTAAGACGTCAACTCAATCGAGTCTAGCACAGAACTGAGAAACACACATATAAGAATCGAGTTCTTTTCTGTAAATACTTTTCTTTCTTAGCATTTATCTATTAGTTAAATGACACTTTTATGACTCGCTTTAGATTGACTCTTAACAGTAGATAAATGCTAATCAACTACTCTGCTATCGACGTGTAGATGATACGAAATAATCTACTTCGTTCATTCAGAAAATTCGCAAGAAATTCTTTGAATTACTTTCATCAAAACACATCTGCAAATTTACTCAAATTTATCAAATCAATCACTCAATCTTACTACAATTAAACCTACTCTTATCTTTCTCACAATGACACACGACTCTGAATCAGTTGAGTCACGAACAGCTAATCTGCTTAGAAGCATTGCTAGTAAATGAGTTTCTCTTATTTCTTTCGATGCTTCAGCGAGATCTCAGAATGTCGCTATCTCATGAAACATCAACACAAGTCAACAACTTCGTCAATGAGCTATCGATCAGTCAGATGAGATCATCAAGATGCTGATCAAGCTAAGAGATCAATGAGACATGACTTTGAAACTCAACGAGCAATGAATCGATGTTCAAGTCAATCACATCAAGAGACTTGATGAGCTAAAGATCAATCAAACAACAATAGACACTCAAGAAAAGACTATCATCGAACTATGAAAGAAAGTCTTGAGTCTAAAAAAGAGACAGCGTTCAGCGAATCAGTCTCAATCTCGACAGTCTACGAAATCTCGAGCTTCTATCAAGAACTATACTCGACGAGAGTCGTCTATTCTATTCGACAACGATCATCACAAGTTTTTCAAGTTTTTGAATTCATCTATATTCACTGAAGAAGATGAATCGACATGAGACAGCTGAAGAATCAAGATAGATGACAAGCTTCAGATTAATGTCGATCACTTCGATAATAAGAATATCTGTATTGTCTATGTGATATCTAGACTAGAAGATGATGCTGCTGAGCACATCTTCGCTCAACGTTAACATGACACTTCGCATTCATACATCTCGATCGACGAGCTATTTGAGCATCTGAAAGAAATATACGATGAACTGAATAGAAATCGAAAGTGTCGTTGCAAGTACAACGCTCTGAGACAAGCAGACAAGTCTTTCAATGTTTTCTACTTCAACTTTATGAAGCTATTCAGCTATCTTGAATACAATGATTGCACTCTGATGAACGATCTTTAGAATAAAATTAATAATCGATTGCAGAATGCTTTATCAGTCTGTTCAGAGAATTTTACTTCGCTCACTCGCTTAAGAATCTTTCTTCAAGATGTGAATAATAAACAGCGAGTCAACTATCAGCTACGCAGTCAGCTTCGCACTGTCATCGTCAAAGTCACTGTTGTACTTGATAAATGCGCTGCTACTTCATTGTCAATGATGACTTCAATAATTGATTATGTTAAGTCTATCATCTTTTCTACTTCTGAGTTTGATCAAGCGAAATCGTCTATCATCTGCTACATCTGCAAGATCTCGAAACATTTGTTCAAGAATTGCTCTCAGAACAAGATCAATACTTTCGCATCTCATGCATTCATCTCTCGTCTACATGAAATCGTCATTTTGAAGAATAAAGAGAATGAGAAAATGTCTTCTTTCGAAGATAGTGAGGCAAAAAACTAGAGACTTTCATCAAAGACGTGATGAAAGAGATGTTAATTTCTTCAACGATGAGCATGTCAGATGATTCTTTTGCTTCTGAATCTTTGACTACTGAATGTGTACTTTCTAGCAATGAAATTAGTTACTTATTGAAGTCATTGATTGACATCGAAGCTGCTGACTATTCGTTCATTGATAAAGTGATCGCGCAGATTGTTTGTGATCAGTTGCAAATTAAGTCTTTGACTTTGATCAAAGCGAAGTCAATTCGAGAATTTGATGATCATTATGCTAAGAAATTCATTACTTATGTCATTTATTTGAATCTGACTGTTCAAGATCATACAATTGACACAGTCTTTATGTTGATCACTCGATTAGATCAACATCAAATAATTCTTGAAAAAACATGAATGAACAAAATCAATCTAATAATTAATATGCAAATCAATTTTCTTCAATTTTCGAATTTCACTTCTAGTCAGAAATCAATTGTTCTACTCTCAAGCAATAAAACAATCACGAAACAGAAGAGCTTGACTTTTACTCATATACTGAAGAGATCTTTCACTTTCGTTACATCTCAATCTCGTCAGAAATCACCTTCTTTCAGTCAGTTCAATGAGAAGTCAGTTAAACTAATTGAACAGTCAAAATCGCGCGACGCGACTTTAACTAACGTCAAAAATTCTAAATTAACGTTCAGTCTGAATTCATTCTCTTTCAGTTCAATGAACATAGCAATGATAGAGACAGCGACATATAGAATGTTAGTCAAACAATCAGATGTCAAGATCTTTGCTGTTATCGTCTTGAAAATCTATTGACTCATAACTACAGTCGAAAACAAGTCTGAAGAAGTGAATCTGCATGAGCTTTCTCACGCTGAAGCTCTCAAGCAAGTCAAGATTAAGCTTCTCTCTGAATATCACGACTATCTAGACATCTTCGATTGAGCAATGATTGATCAGCTATCATCACATTGCTTCTACGATCACAAAATTGAGTTGATTGATGAAGAAATGTTTTCTCGAAGCAGATTATATCAGATGTTCAATCACAAGCTTCAGAAGATAAAGAAGTATTTGAACAATCATTTAAACAAAGAGTTCATTTTCTTCAGCTTCGCATCATACGTCTCGCTCATCTTGTTCATCAAAAAGAAAGACGATAGTCTGCGTTTCTGCATCGATTATAGAAAGCTCAATGCTTTGATCAAACGAGATCACTATTCTTTGTCATTGATAGACGAGACTCTCGCTCATATACAAGAAAGCAAGTATCTGACTTGATTAAACATCATTGTCGCGTTCAACAAACTACGCATGCACTCAGATAGCGAAGATTTGACTATCTTTATTATCTTCTTCGACTCATACAAATATCATGTAATGCTCTTTGAATTAATCAACGAATCGACGTTTTATTAACATTATATGAACGACGTGTTGTTTGAATATCTACATCAGTTTTGTCAGATTTATCTAGATGACATTATCATTTATAGCAAGATCTTGAAGAAACACAAGCAACATGTACGATTGATCTTGAATAGACTACGAGAAGCTGATCTACAGGTAAACATAAACAAATGCGAGTTTTATGTGCAGAAAATCATTTTTCTAGAACTTCTGATGTCAATCGAAGAATTGAAGATGAACTCACGAAAGATGCAAGCAGTTGTTGATTGATTTACATTCAATAATCTCATTCAGATGCAGTTCTTCATTGACTTCTGCAACTTCTATCAACGTTTCATCAAGAACTTTTCGAAGATTGTTTGTTCAATGATTCAACTCACTCAAAAGAAGATCATATTTGAATAAAATGAAGTCTGTCAGATCGTCTTCAACCATATGAAGAGACGTATGATCAAGACTTCTATACTACGTCACTTTGATTAAACTTGTGAGACTATTCTTGAAATTGACTCATTCAACTACGTCAACGATGAAGTTCTCTCTCAATATGATGACGAAGAAGTACTACATTCAATTGTCTTCTATAGCAAGAACATGTCTTCTGCTGAATGCAACTACGAAATATATGATAAAGAACTTCTGATCATTATTTGAGCATTTGAACACTGACGATTCAAACTGAAGCTAACTGACATTTCTATCAAGATGTTCATCAATCATCAAGCGCTCACTTCGTTGATGAAAGATAAAGAGCTGAGCAGACGTCAGATGCGCTGAATTCAGAAGCTCGCTGATTTCAACTTTAGAATAATGTATTGATCTGACAAACAGAACATCAAGATTGATGCATTAACTCGTCAAGCTGACGTCGTGCTCAGAGATTCAGAAGATGAGCGCGTTCGCTATCAATGAATCACTATTCTGACTTTGAATCGAATGAAAATTGCTGATCTAAAGAAGAACATCAGTGAATCAATCTATAAACAGGTTCTTGAGACTAATAAAATCGACAAGAATTGTACGTTACTTCGCGAAGCAATAGCAAGAGACGAGACATAATATGAAGATATCAAATTGAAGAATTGTTGAACTCAGAATGAAATCTTGTATCATGATAGTCAGCTATGAGTTTCGTTCAACGAGCTGCTACAAATGAATCTGATTCGTGAGATGCATGATCAATCATCAGTTGATCATTCTGATATTCTTAGAACTGTGAAAGTCATAAAGCGAAACTACTATTGATCATTCATGCGAAAAACGATAGATCAATATATTCGAAACTGCTATATCTGTCAACGTTCAAAAACATCTAGAAATAAATCAAATGACTTGCTTCAATCTCTATCGATATTTGAACAGCGATGACAAGACATAGCAATGAACTTCATTATCAATCTATTTGATTCAAGCGAGTACAACGCTATTCTGACGATCATCTGCAGATTGTCAAAAGAAAGGCATTATATTTCTTGCATCACTGATGATGAAGATATCACTGTCGAAAAGACAGCTGAAATGCTGATTCAATGAGTATATTGAACTCATGATTTATCAAGCTTCATAGTATCTGATTGAGATTCGCAATTCATCTCTATACTATAAAAGTTTCTTTGCAAACGACTGAGCATTTCGCTTCAATTGTTCATCATCTATCATTTTCAGATCGATGATCAAAGCGAACGAGTCAATCAGAACATCAAGCGATATCTTTGATTCTTCTGTTCATATATGCAGAACGACTGATTTAAGTGACTATTCATGATCGAGTTTGTCAACAATAACGTCTTGTTCTCAGTCATCTTCTTGATCTTCTTCTTCATGAACAAGAACTTTCATTCTTGTATGAGCTTTGACTCTGACATCATCGAGTATGAAAGCACTCGCGAACGTTTGCAAATCAATCAAGTCAAGAATATATCTGAACAAATAAACAAGACATTGATCTTCGCTTGTGAAGCTTTGGTCAAAACACGAGAACAAATAATGAATCAAGCTAACAAGCATAGAAAGAAGATCAATTACAAGATTGAATCAAAGATGTTTCTGAACGAACGAAACATCATTACAGCGAGACTTTTCAAAAAATTGAATGACAAGATGCTCGATTCTTTCCAGATCATTGACTTCGTTGACTCATTCTATAAATTGAAACTACTTGAAACTATGTGTATACATGATGTATTTTATTCAGAGCTTCTTTGTCTCGTCGTTAATGATTCTCTGTCTGATCAGAAGAATGAATTTTCGAAATCAATAGTGGTAAACGATGAAGACGAATGAGAAATCGACAATATATTGAACTCTCGATGATATCAAAGACGACTTCAATATTGAATCAAATGAAAGAACTATGACAACGATCTCAACTGATATAACGCTGACGATGACGAATTTATGAACGCTCAAGAGATGATTGACGACTTTCATATCAAATATTCAAGAAAAACGCACTAAGAAATAACATTCATGCGAACATGAATAGTCAAGAAAATAGAATAATGTTATGATTCTAACCTTCGTCTATTCTTCGTCTAGTCTTCGTCTGATTTTATTCTAATCAAGTCTAGCTAAAACCTGATCTAAAAATGATGTCATTAAAACTCTGCATCATATGTGTAAGACGTCAATTCAATTGAGTCTAGCACAGAACTGAGAAACACACATATAAGAATCGAGTTCTTTTCTGTAGATACTTTTCTTTCTTAGCATTTATTTATTAGTTAAATGACATTTTTATGACTCGCTCTAGATCAATTTCTAACATGTTCAAATAACATTCATGAAAGTCATTGATGACTTTCAAGCAATCTTTGAATTCACTTTCATTGACGTTGTATCAATGTAGATCGACGTTGTATTCTTTTTAATTGACATGATATTGTAGTTGTTTATCTTGTTTGTAGTGTCTGAAGTTCAATATGTTCTTCACTTTTCATTCATCTTCATTTTCAATCACTATAAAATTAAACAACTCATTTTGTTGTTCTTTTAAAGCATCTTTTGAATCTAGTTGCAGCAGATTTGACGCAAACTTCGAATGAATCTTCATAGTCAATGACAGTTTCAGTTGATATGCATGTTTGATCTTGATCAGAATCTTGAAGAATTCTAGCATTTTATCATTTAGTTTCTTTAATGATCTTGAGATCATGATGTTTCTTGAGTTCAGAAACATCATGTCATTTATCTTGTAAATCATTTCTTTTTAATGCTTATTAATTTGTTTCTTCATTGTGACTCTGACTCTTGCTAATGCTTGCTTGATCAATGTTAGTGATCATTTCATGTGTTCAAATATATTCTTCGCTTTGCTTGCTTCGATTCTAGCTTGAGTGATCTCATATTTAGTTGAATTCAAATTAAAGCTCATACGAGAGTAAAAGCTCTTATTCAGAAAGAACGCTGACTGTTCATTTTATGATGAAATAGCATTGTTATTGACGAATTCAGTCATAAATAATCAGATAAATCAATCATCTTGCATATATGAGCAATAGCTTCGTAGATAATGTTTCACATTCTGATTCGCTCTTTCTGTTTGATCATCTGTCTGCAAATGATAGTTTGTGAATAGTTTCATCTTGATGTTGAGTCTCAGACATAGAGACTTTCAGACAATTAATATAAATTGTGAATCACGATTGAACATTATTAATCTTGATAGTTCATGAGTTCTGAAGATTCATATCAACAGTAGCTTGACTGTTTATTCTGCGAAGATTTCTTTATCATCTGATCAACATGATATATAGTGTCGTTTCTTAGACAATCAATCTATGACTGTCAAAATCGCGTTGCTTTCATCACTTTCTGATAGATTGATAATGAAGTTCAAGAATATGTTTTGTCATTGTTGTTCAAGTATAAGCAATGACTTTAGCAGTTTATTGATTCAATCTTTCAATGCTTTTGATCTACGACAAACGTAACAGTTTTGAATGTAACGTTTGATCGTTGTTCTCATTTTCGATCAGCAATATGATCATTTCAACAAGTTTAATGTTCAATTCATGTCAGAATGATCATTAATTGAAAGATCATGTGCTTTTCTTATTAATTGAGTGATCATTGACTGAGAAACTCATAGTCTATCATCTTTTCAGAGTACTTCATCAAGTACTCTGCAGTTGTTCAAATCAATATCTTGACAAGTTCTTCTGTTTTGTTTCATGACTGCTCAAATATCAATACATAGTCAATTTGTTCAATTTTCAACTATAATCTGATTCTGAATAGAAATCACTTCTTCAATTAAATCTTTGTTAGCTTTTAATTCTTGTTTCAACTTTGAGTCAGATCTGAGCAAGCTCTGAATCAGATCTAAGTCAGATTTCTGATCATCTTCTTGATCAGCTTTTATTGACTGCAATTCAAACTTGCTTTCTGACAATAGCATCTGATGCTGATATAGCTTTCAATCATCGTTTATCTCAATTGACTTGATGTTTAACATTCTGATCAGCGCGTCGACTTTCAGATTCTGTTTTTCTGACTGATATATGATCTTGAAGTTATATTCAGATAACTTCTCAGCTCATTTAGTCTGTCGTCAAGTCAGTTTCTTGATGATCATGAAGTACTTTAAATTCAGATGATTGATGAAGATCTTGATTAAAATATCTGTATATTTCAATTCAGAGTGTCAGTGCTTTAAGCAGCGAATAATAATCAGCAGTTCTTTGTCATAGATCTCGTAGTTGCATTCTGCGAAAATCATGTTCTTGCTATAAAAGATCATTGAATGTAAGATGTCTTCATCATCATATTAAGACAATACTTCGTCATTCACATAGTTTAAGAAGTTTGTTTTCAGAATAGCTTCTCTGATTGAGTCAAAATGCTTCAGAATGAGAGCTGTTATCATTTGTTGCTTTAATTCTTCAAAGATTATCTGACAAATCTCTGTTCATTCAAAGAAATGATTTTTTGAATCAGCTTTATCATAAGTTGAACAATCTTTGAGAAGTTCTTTATGAATCATCGATAGAAATTGCAGAAGTCAATGAAGATCTGCATATGAGTTAACGATCATGACACTTTTCAGCTTCGAATCACATTTACTTTTTCAAAGTTCATTCGTAGATCATTGATGAATATCAGTAGTTCAAGAAACGAGATTTCCTGAATCTTGAATTTGCACTTGTCAATGTTTATCTGCAAGTCGACTTCGCGAAGCTTGTCTAGCACTTCTTTCACATGAGTTTTATGTTTCTTCAAGATCTTACTGTAAATAAGAATATCATTCAAATATGTCTGACAGAATTTATGCAGACATTCAAACAATACATCATTGATATAATGCTGAAAGAACGCAGATTTATTGATCAATTTGAAAAGCATTACTTTATACTTGTAAATGTCAAAGAAAGTAATGAATGCGATTAAATTCTTGCTCTCAGTACTCATGCAAAGCTTATTGAACATGATGATAATGTTAAGTCAAATCAGATACTTACTGTCTTAAATTTAAGCGAGTACTTCATTTATCAAGAGTATTGAATAACGATCTCTTTTGATCAAAGCATTCAGTTTTCAATAATTCACGCAAAAGCAAAGACTATCATCTTTCTTTTTGATAAACAGTATTGACGAAGCGAAGAGAGCTTTGCTGAGTGTAATAAACTTCTTCTTTAAGTTTTTTTCTAGATACTTCTTGATCTTCTGCAGCTTGTGACTTGACATGAAATACAATCAACTTCTAGAAGATTGACTCTCATTTTCTAATTCAATCTTATGATTGTATGATTGATGCAAGAGCAACTGCGTTGTCTTCTCTCTGTCAAACACATTCAGAAAGTCGTGATAAATGATTGAAAGCTTCTTCTTCAGTTCATTCAATGACATGATTGATGTCATTTCATTTAGTTTCGCGAAACCTTCAACTGAGCTAGTTTGAAGCGCTTTATTGATTTCACTAATGATCAATGTGAAGATCTTGATCTTCTTATTCTTGACTAGAGTTTGATACACAACGACTTTAATCATAGTAATATTGACGAACTCTTCTTTCTTAGTAAGCTGAATGAGTCAAAGATGATTGAGATCAACTTGAGTGCTTTGCTTTCATCTGAGTACAGATTCAATAAATTGATTCACTAGTTTTTGATTCATGAATCACTTCAAGATGATTTTCAACGTAATTATTAAGTTCAAGTTCTTTTGTTTCATTTTACAGATCTCGCTTGATTCAGATTTGTAAAATGCTGATTGACTGCTTGTCTTCAAAATGACAGATTTCAATGTTTGAATATTTAATGAGAATATTAATCGATTATTTGCAGAATTTATCAAAATTTGATTTCTTTTCAATCAAAGATTTTCAATGATTATCTTGTGCTAATTTAAATGAGTTATTAATAGAAACATCATTTCATTCTTATGTTCTTGAATCATGATCAATGTATACAAAGTGTATGTAATTGACTTTCAATCAGAAATTTCATCATACAATTGAATTGACTTTGATTTTGACAGCGATATTGACTGAATATCAAAGCGTTCACATAGCTCTGACATCAAAGATTTATTAATGAAAGTCATGTTAGTGACTTCAGTATTTATCAAAGCAAAAGATCTGAATATCTTTTTTAAACTACTCAAGATGATGTCAACAGTGAATGACTTGAAATCAAATGAATCATCAGACATGCTGATGAAACAAAATATGAGTATATTGCTTTCAGTCACTACTTTGATGAAAGCAAATCGTTTTTCAAATTTGCAGCAATTTCATGCACTTAAGTCATTTTAAAACAGTTATATGCTCTATGTTCTGACTTCTTGCATTTGAAGCAAAGTTCTTTCTTAAACAACTCTTTCTGAATAGAATCGAGATTCAATCTTCTGAGTTTCTTTCATGAAGAAACTGATGACGTGAGTCAAATAGTCAAAGTGCTAGAGACAGAGTGAGCAGCTTGAATCACTGATGCTTTGACGACTGATTAAGCATTCAATTCAGTTAATTTAACATCGACTTGCATGCAGATGTTAACAAACTCATTCAAATCTGTGATTCATTCATTGAGTGTTGCTTGTTGAAGATCTGAACTGATCTTGTGCTGAAGATCATCTAGTAAAATCTTGTTATTGTATTCTAGTTCTGCACTAAATTTCTGAAATTTCATTCAAAATTCATGAAAGAAGATCTTGTTCTGATACAGCTTCAAGTACTGTCATTGAGTTGAGTGACAATGATTAAGATCGTTGTACATTTTATTAATCATCGATAGTACTTCTTCAACTTCTAGAAATGAGTTCAAGAAGATATTTTGCATGCAAGATGCAATATGTTTAATTGCAACTTCACTGACTCAACTTTTGATGTATGCAATCTTCAACTCTTTAATAGAAAAATGATTCTTGTTTGCTTTCAGCTTGTTTTGCATTCAAGACAGTCAATTGTTTACATTCTGCGTTGAATCTTCGAACAAAAATAAGTCAAGTAACTTGATTGACTTTGAAAATCAATCTTCAGAAATCAAAGTGCTTTGTCAACTTAATGCAGCTTTTAGATGATGTATAATCACGTTCTTGTCTCTATTCTCTTTCTGCAGACGCGTTTGTGTAATCTTCAATGTGATGTTTATCTCGTTGACATCTTCTAACATCTGAATCATGTCATTATAAGTCTCGATTTTGATGTCATGCTGATGAAGCATGTACTTAATAAAGATAATAATGTCATCTGTTTCATTATTGTTCTATTCAAGCATTTCAAGCTCATTTCATCAAGCGTTTCAAGCTCATTTCATCAGACGTTTCAAGTTTATTTCTTCTTGAAATAAAGTGTTTCAAGCTCTCTTCTTAACATAAAGCGTTTCAAGCTCATTTCATCAAGCGTTTCAAGCTCATTTCATCAGACGTTTCAAGTTTATTTCTTCTCGTCAAATGTCATTAAAGCAGACTCACTTCTGATTCAGACTTACTGCATAGTAAAGCTTGTTCTTTTCATGTCATTGTAACAGACTCACTTTGAGTGTCATTCAAGCAAACTCACTATTGAGTGATGAGCTCAGTCAATGAAATCAATTGTTGTCTTCTGATTCATGTCTGCAACGCGTTACAAAGCTTGTTCTGTTCATGTTTATTGCATTCAATAAAGCTTGTTCTGTTCATTTAATGACAAGTTTAGTCAAGAGATCAACTATTGACTTTGTCATTGTAGCAGACTCACTTCAAGTGACGAGCTTGACAACAAGATCAATTGTTATCTGCTCTTGTAACAGACTCACTATTCTTGTCATTCAAGCAGACTCTTTCTATTCAGCTTCAAATATTTAATGATGAATGAGTTTCAGCTCATATTTTCGTGTTTTTAAACATATAGTATATGTTCTATTTTTTTGAAACATATAGTATATGCTATTCTGTCTGCAGTACATATCATCTTTGCTGTTGTCATTAATGTTGTGAATAGAGATAAATCGTAGAAAATACAAGTAAAAGATTCATTGCTGAATCAAGTTCTGATGTCATTGTAGCAAACTCACTTTGAGTTTTTGCCTACTACACACATGTAGCAGAACTTGTTCTGTTCATGCTTATTGCATTCAATAGAGCTTGTTCTGTTCATGCTGTTAAAATTTCTGAGTTCAACTTCTGATTCTAGAAATTTCTGATTTCTATCAAACTTTCTGAGTTCAAGTTCTGATTCTACTGAAATTGCTGGTTTCAGTTCTGATGATGAGTTCAGTAAAGAGATCAACTGTTGTCTTATGTTTCACATTTACTACATGCATGTAGCAAAGCTTCTGCTTTCAATCGTAAAGCTGCAAAAATCGACTCAACTAGAAAGTGAATCACTGTCATGTGATATGTATAAAGCTTTGAACTATGTTATGAGTTTGCATAAAGCGAATCATATAAATGTATTTTAACTAGAAGTTCAAAGCTAAAGAAGAAAGAAGATGAAACACGTTGAGAGTTTTATACTCATGAAGACGCGCTAGATCACTAGCGTGTCAACATCAGCTCTGTACTAGTTTATGATAGTTTAACATGATTTATGTTAGACTAACTTAAAGTAACGAGACATGTTCGCAACACAGATTTTTTGCTGATAGCATGATTAAATCATCAACATTAAAGAACTTAAACTTATGTTTTTGATTATAGTACTTTGTCAATATAAAAAATAATCATAACGCGCGCAAAACAAACTTTTGAAAAGAGCATTATAAACAAGAGAGAAAAGATTGAGTAAATAAATAAACGATGATGAATTGCATGAGCAGCAGTAATGCTGATTCAATGATGATTGCAAGCAGCGTTGACTTGTTGCAGAGAGACAACGATGCAAGATCTAAACACTCACACAATGATGAGACAAAAGTTATCAGTATCATCGATTTACTAACACAGACATTAATGTTAAAGAAAAAGAAAGATAAAGATCACTCATGAAAAGAAGTGATCTTAAAGCTGATTCAACATCTTTGAAATGTCTCAGAAAGAAAGATTGAAAGTCAAGATGCATTTATTGCAAAGAATGTATAGAAGTTGAAGACATTCATTCAACTTCTTAATAAACAACTATAAATGTAAGAAAATACGCGTTTCACATTCAAAACATCATCATGAATCAATGTAGTAAAAGAAGAAGCGACAATGAAAAAGCAGCGATTCAAAGATGATCTGTCATCACTTTGCAAGAAACATGAGATTCTAATGAAAATAATGAAGAGAAAAGAAGTGAAAGAGATACAAAAGAAATCGATCGATCAGATCTTTCAAGAAATCACAAGCATGTCAACGATGCAACGAGATCTAATAGTGTCACTTTGCAAGCTTGAAAGCGAAGACATTGCACTTTATGTGATGAGTTCAAAAGCTCAAGCAGCTCTAGAAAAGTCTTAAACATGAGTGAAGAAAATCGTAAGCTCAGCGTATGTAGTGCATTGAAGCTTTGCAATACTGACACATAATGTATGCATTACACTGAACACAAGCAATCAGAAGATAATCATTAAAAGATTGATGAAAGACAATGCAAGACTTCATGAAGATTTAAAGATGCTGAGAATAGCTTGACTCAAAAAGATAGTTGAAAGTGAAAAGATTCATTCATCGCTCATTATAAAGATCGCGATCAAAACGATGATAAATTGACTGCTAGATGTAGACATGCTGAACTTGTATCAAGAATGTTTATGCAAGCTGTTTGAAAAAAACTGTTGTATTACACAGTGCTATAAATGCTTCGATTTTGATCATGTAGTTAAATTTTGCAAAAATGAAGAGTGTTGCTTCAAATGTGCAGATAAACATCACATTGAAGAGTGCATTGTGTCAATGAATAGAAGATAATGCGTGAACTGCAATGATAGTCACGAATTCTGAAGATGCTCATGTCTCAAGTGAAAACTACAAATAAAATAATCAGAAGAAATCTTTTGAAACAGATTGATTAAATATTCTGAAGCATTGAAAGACAATTGCTCATTCTCTTCTTTCTTTCTGAACTTCTTGAGTTCAATGAATCTCATGAGTTCAACAAATTCATTGAGTTCAATGAACATCTTGACGATGACAAGCAGTTGAGATGTCAATGAGTCAATATGACAAGTGATGAAAGTCAAGAAGAGACAAGTTGATCACTCTTCATGTGTGATTAGTGACTCAGAAGACATGATGTTTGAACAGATATAAAAGCAATAAATCAGAAAATATGAAAGATTCTTGATGACTAAAAGCATACAAAAAGCTGTCTTTGCACAGAGTCAACAACAGTTACAGATATCTCTATGATGAATCAAATCTTTCTGCAAATTCTACAGTATAACATCAGAAAATTATTAAAAATTCAGAAATTATTTCTGATAAACAGAGAAGTTCATAAATTTGACATAATAGTCATTCAGAAACAAGGTTGCAACATTAACATTTTGCAAATGTTTAGCTTAACTCACAACTTCTTTCATTTAGTAAGAAACTCATCATTTCAAGTAAAAACATGCATTTATGTCAACAAGCATCTAAAACTTGATTAATGAATGATGAAAATCATTGAATCAAACATCTGCTTAATCAAGCTACAAACTAGCAACTTAAAAGATGAAATACAGATGTTACGACTCATAAACATCTACAATTCGTGCTCGCTGTCTATCATTTTCACAGAAGAATTATTTACTATTTCTCGTTTGAATGAACTAATCAAAGATGATTGCAAACAGCTAATCATAAAAGATTTCAATCTGCATCACTTACACTGAGAAGATCGAAGATGCTTTACTCATTACATAGCGACTGATGTTCTACTAAACATCATTATGAATGCAAGGCTAAAGCTATTGCTTGAATCAGATACAATTACTAAAGAGATTCACAATCAGCTCACAACAATAAATTTAGCGTTTGACAGCAAGAAAATTCAATTCATGATATACAAATGCAAGATGAGAACTAATCTACATCAGAAATCTGATCATCTTTCAATTGTCACGAAGTTATGTTTACATACATCTTTCATGCAGCTTACAACTTGTCAATTATGAAAGAAAATGAATATAGAAGCATTAAATGCTCATTTAAGAATACATTTTCTCATCGATTATTTTCTCAATGACAAGACAACAATAAATGACAGAGTAGCTGAGATCACTCATGCATTACAAAAGATCATTGAAAAGTCTACTTCTTGAGCAAAGTTGTTAAATTAAGCACAAGACTTTTGAAATCAGATCTGCTTAAAAGTCGTGATGAAATCACGATGACTACAAATTGTATGAAAATCACAGAATACTTTAGAAACATGAAACGACTATCTGAAATACAACGATCACAAAAACAAGATCATTAAAAAAATAAAATATTTACATTTTAAATCACAGATGCATGAGCTGAGTAACAATAATAATAATAATAATAATAATAAATTCATACATTCTTATGACATTGATTAGATCGACTCATGAGAGACTCTATGCTATCTGTATTGAGTGAACAAAACTCTTTGAGGTAGAAAATCACTCGCAGTCTACATGACTGCTTCACGCAGTCAAAACAGTGAGTTTTGAGACTATGTATCAAATTTGTTCACGTTGATTGCACGTTAGAGAACGAATGTTCTAGTCACTTTAAATTGCTTCAAGAGCTTCGTTTTCATCATCATCTTCGCTACTGCTCTGAGATTCTTCGTGATGACGACGATTATTCAATAGTTCAAGAAGTCAGCATCTTGTAACATTCTTGATCGCAGGTGCAATCAGTTCGAACAATGCATGAGTACATGCTTCATCGTCTGATGACTTTATTTGCAGTTGCATCGTGAGTTATTCATGTCTGAAACGTTTCTAGAGTGCAGATAAGCATTCAGATCTATGCGTTCAATTCTGATGTGCATTGCAAGAATGCTTTCTGCTTTCTGAAAATCATCATGCATCTTTATCATCTTATTGCTCAGATGTCATCTTTGTGCTGAGATTGTGTTGACATCTGCGATGCGTTCTCTGTACTTTTCTCATCGTTGATTTCATTGATCTTTGTGATACTGCGTTATTGCGATGCTATCGCTTGTTGAAATCATTGTGAAGAAGAGAGTGCATCGTCTGCATCTTGACTGTATCTTCGCATCTTCTTGAATGAAAACATTCAGAAGTACTATTTTCTTGATGATGAGTAAGCGAGAAATGACGCGATTAACTCTCATCAAACGAACATGTATTAGTTTGCATGCTTGTCTGATCTCTTGCGTTCAATCATTGACTTGACTGTGTAGCGTGATCTTGTTCTGTAGCATGTTCAAATGAACATGTAGCGAACTTATGTATGTTTCTGTCTTTAGAGTTTCAATGTTTACTCTTTTGAATGCTTCTGCTACGTGACACAGAGTCTGATTCTGAAGTGTTTCTAGTCTGCGTTCTTTGCTCGACAGTTCATCTTTCTTGTCGCGCTGATGTCAGACTGATACTTCGAATGCGATTTCTGATCTCACTACTGCTGAGTATACTTGTCTCGCTTTTGTGAAGATAGCTTCTCATGTGAAGACTTCAAGATGACTAAGTGTCAGCATTCTTGTGACGTGATTCGTCTCTATTTGTTAAAGATGCACGTCTCATTGCAGTTTCATGTTCAGTTGCATCTTTAGAACTCGTACATCTGATTTCAATTTGATAACTGAGCTTTTTATTTGTATGCTAGTCATCATGTTGAATCTCTTCAATTTTCTAGTGAAATGCGTAAGCTCATACTTTTCTGATGCGAACGTTGCGTCATGAGTGCAAGCTCATTTCACGCAGACGTCGTGTGCTTTGCTCAGTGTTCTGCAGATTTCTTCAATGAATCTGTCGTAGATTAAAATGTTAATATCATTTACGAAGTTAAGCACTTCAATTTTAATTCTCAATGCTTTGCATTTTTTGATTAAACTTGCGTTGAAAAATAGAAAGAGAATCGATAAAATGAGAAACTTCTGCAATATGTTTGCGTTTATCTCGCGCATGTCACTCGTTTGTTCGTTGAATATTAGCGACGTCTCTCGATTCTTTAGAAAGCTGTGTGTTCATTCGATTATGTAGCTTAACGTTCTTTTCATTTTCAGCGTGTGCAGAAGTCTGACGTGTGAGACTTGATTGAACGCTTCGACGACGTCTAAGCTTAGCATGAAGATCACATATTTGATTTCACAGTCTCACACTGTGTGAACTTGATCTATTAGTAGATCTAACGTCGAGATCACGAATCGCTTGCATCTCGCTCTCATTTGAGCATTTGATAGCATGCAATGAGTCTCAACTATGTCACTCAGTCTTTTGATCATAATTGACTTCAGCGCTTTGTTCATGATATTGAGCAAAGCAATGAGTTGATACATCTTTGAATCGATATAGTCGCTTTTCTTTGATTTGCATAGTATTATTGTCTGAGTCTTTTTGAACTGCTTCAAATGATACTTGTGTGTTATGCATGCGTTGAATAAACTCGTCAGTATTGAGATCAGTTCTGCAAGACTCACTTGAAACGCTCTGTTTGAAATATCTGAAGCGTTCGACGCTTTGTCTGCTTTTACTCGTCTGATTGTCTGCTTCACTTCATCTTCTGTGATGCGTGAATTGAATGAGACTGTCAGAGATATAAATGATTCTGCGATGTTGCTGACATTCGCTTGAGAAGATGAGAGAAAGAACTTTTCTCGCAGTATCTCGATTTTTTTCTTGAACGTTGTTGTCATATGATCGATGTCGCTTCACTTCAGTGACGAAAACTGAGAAAGCTTTTTAGATAGCTGACTTTCGATTCTAGCTCATTTTGCAAAGCATCATATCGATTTGAATGCTTTGCTCAGCTCATGCATTTGTGTTCTGAAGTGTGCGCGTTTCGTTTGTTGAATGATCTTGTTTTTATGATCATTGTGCTTCAGATATTCATTTTACACTTCTAATGTGCCTTGCGTTTTTCATATGATTTGCAATCATCTTGATTTCATTACTACTTCGAAGCAGCTTTAATTTCAAAAGTCTCTTGCTCAATTTGATGACTTTGTTAAGAAAGTAGATTTCTCGATGATCTTCTGTAGCACTCTGATAATCTTGCACACTCTGACATTCATCATAGTCTTATCATCTAGAGAGCATTTCAAAGATAGATGTATTTGCAGATAAGCACTCAATGCTTCTGTATTCATTTTCTTTCAAAGTCATCAAGTCGAGAGTTGCACTGAGATTGTTTGTAGACATAGCTCTGTGACGATTGAAAGATGATCTGATCTCTGATGCAGATTAATTTGTACCTTGCACTTGCGTGTCATGAACTGTATTTTCTCGCTGCTAAAGACTAGATCAATCATCGTAAATTGATTGTGAGCTTCGTGAGTAATAGTGTCTGATTTCAGTAATAATTTCAGCCTTGCGTTTGTAATGACGTTTAGTAGAGTATCAGTCGTTATATGATGAGTGAAGCATCTTCGCTCTTCTCAATGAGAATGATGTAGATTGAAATCTTCTACGATCAGTTGTTTACAGTCATTCTTGAGTAGTTCATTCAAACAAAAAATGATTGAAGATTTCTCTGTATCTCAGAAATGATCAGAATCTTATCTTGAACAATGATAATAACAAAGCTTAAATTCATTGACTCATTGAGAAATAAGAGAGAGAAAGACGAAGATACTGTTAAAACAACAGTCACAAAAATGATAATCTTTGAACTTAAAAAATTACTAGTCAATGCAAAGATGCTCTTAACTTTGATGAATGAGATAATGACAAAGACAAAGCAAGATTGATGATGCTTAAGCTGTTGAAACTCTTCATTGATGTTAGAAAATTCTTAAACTCATTGATGAAAGATGAATGATTGAATTTTATTGAAATTTTGTCAGAAAAAAATGATGACTTAAGTGAAATAATTGACATTACGCTTTAAACAGTAATTGTAATTGTAATTCATACACTCTTGTGACATTGATTTAGACTCAACTCATGAGAAACTCTATGTTATTTATATCGAGTGAACAAAACTTTCTGAGAAAGAAAATCACTTGTCGTCTATACGACTGCTTTGCGCAGTCGAAACAATGAGATTGACACTGTGTTATCAAGTAATGAATCTATAGCTTCTATTCAGCGCGTGACGCTCAAGTAAACTCTTGATAAGAGTGTCTGTGCTGTTTGATTATGACGCATCGTCTTTGCTCTGCTCTTCATTGACGATATTCTATACAACGATGTTTCGATTCGATTCTCGATTCGAAGATGAAAGATGTTTTCTTTGCACTTGTGATGCTCATGATTGTAACGTATGTAGAGCTGTGTTCTCTTACTCAATGATTGTCATTCATTGAGCAGAGAAATATGTGATGAAAGAGAGATGCACACGATGAGAAGATAAAGTGTGATTGTACTGAGTAACTCTTTTCTTCTCTTGATTTGACTTGTGTCACGTAGACGTTGAATGAATTGTTAGTATAGACGTGCAATCGCAATCGTTCAATGTTTGACTCTGATCAATGAAAGAGAATGCGTTCTGATCGTTCTCTTGAGCTCTCGATTTTCCACGTGAATAAATGAATGACTTGACATCAAGTAAAGAAGATGAGCTCAAGCTCTCTCAGTATATTCAGGGTGATCAACGAGTCACTACTTCTTCGAGCACTGTAATCACGTCTCTCAATACTTGAAATGACTATTCTACCTGATATCTTTCCATCAATTACTTGACAACACTGTCAATGTGATGAAGACGTTTCGATATCGACGCAGTCAACGAGTTGCAAATTCTTCGATCACTTGTAGTCACAACTCGCAGACTCTTCATCTGAATTGTCTTTTTCACTAGTAGTATCTTTTCATCTCTTACTGACATCGACATGTCATTAATCTTCTTCGTAAATTGATTGTGACTGTTAGGAAAAATGTTGTCGCGTGAGTGAAAACTCTGCATGACAACTTTTCTGATCACGTAACGTTCTAACATTGTTCAAACTGCGTCAAATTGAGATCTCTTGACTCTTTTGACTTCTATTCAAACACAGAATAGAATCAAAAGATTCGTAGTCAGCATCACGTACAGATGAATCTCGTTGTCAGTCACGCTTTAAACAGTCAATCAATGAAAAATCTTTCATCAAAAAAAAAAACTCATTCTTTCTTTTGATAAAAAAGATTGTAGTAGTTAACAAAGCTATTCATGTCTTACTTCAGAATTTCATGAAGATATAAATGAGCATCTTCTGTCTTGAAAAAGTTGTTGCAGCAATGATGCAACTTATGTCATCAATCTGCAAAGATGAAAATGATACAAAGATTATTAACTTAATATTGACTCATTAAATTGTGAGTCTTCTTATTTATGATGAGTCATGACTTGACATAAATGATCTTGACTCAATAAAAGAAGTAATGATTGTTGTTCACATTCATGCGCTGTATCAAACTCTGCTTTTATGCATTTAATTGATTTTTGTTCTTCTTATATTCAGATATGTCAAGAAACTTCTCAAATCTAGAAGCAATGAAAACAGCAACAGAATTCGCAGAGAAGTGAATGATAAAAAGAGATTGATTGTTTAAGATTTGAGCAATAATTTGAGTTATCATCATAAGAGACTGAGAATTCAACTTTATATAAATTGAAGAATTGAAAATGATGAATGAGAATAAAATGATGACATCATGTTGTTGAACTTGATTTTGAAGCTTTTGCATTGTGCAAAAGATCTCAACTGAATTTTCAATCACACTTTGAGTGAACTGTTCAACAGCATGCTCATCATTGATTGAGAAATTGTGAAATGACTTCATTTGAGCGAAAGAATAACTAGATGAGATTTCAATGTATGAAAACGTTGCAGAAAGTGTAAATCTTTCGTAATATTAGAAACTGAGCTAAACTAGAAATACTATTAATATAAAAGACTGATATTATTATTACTTTGATAAAATCTAAATATAAAACAATACATCAAATAATGTATAAGATGAAAGACAAAGAATGAAAGAAAAGAACGAAAGCTCAACTTTTATATACATGAATTAAGCAGAATCAAGACTAAACAATAGTTTTATTGACTTAAGATTGCAGAAGTTCGTGCACATAACTGAAAAAACAATCACAACACATGCACAACAAATCTTGAAAAAAGAGCATTACATGCAAGACAGAATGAATTTAAAGAACAATCAAACGACGATGAATTGCATGAGTTGCAGCAATGCAAGTTCGAAGATGATTGCAAGCGACGTTGACATGTTGCAAGAAAACAGCGATGTGAGATCGCAACGTTCAAACAATGATGAAAAGAAGATAGCTGACATTATTGATCTACTAATAAAGACATCAACGTTAAAGAAAGAAATGAGCAAAGATTACTCATGAAAAGAAATAGCACTGAAGCTGATGCATCGTCTTCAACTCAAATCAGAAGAAAAACATCACATGACTCAGAATGTGTTTATCACAAAGAATGTACAGAAATTGAAGACATCAGTTCAACTGCTAAGCAAGCAGTTACAAATGCAGAGAAATACGCGTTTTTTATCAGAAATCATGTCATGAGCAAACGTGACAAGAGAAGAATTATCAACGAAGAAGTAATGTCTCAGAGAAGAGTCATTATCACTTTGCAAGAGACGTGAAATCATGATAAAGATAGCAGACAGAGAAGAAATAAAGAAGATGCAAAAGAAGATTGTCAAGCAAATTCTTCAGAAAATAGCAGACGTGTCAACGAGTCAATGAAATCTGATCATGTCTCTTCGCAAGCTGAATAGTGAAGACATCTCTCTTCACGCAGTTAGCTCAGATGCACGAGCAAATCTGAAAAAGACTTAAGAATGAGCAAAAGAAATTACAAACTCAACGCGCATATCACAACGAATCTTTGCAGTGCTGACACATAAGATGCACACTACAATCAACATAAACAATCAGAAGAAAGTCATTAGAAAGTTGATAAAGAATAACGCAAGACTTCATGAAAATCTGAAGATTCTAAGAATAGTCTGACTCAAGAAAGTAGCAGAGAGTGAAAAGACTCATTCGTCGCTCATCATGAAGATAGCAATCGAAGCGATGACAAATCAACTGATGAACGTGAATATGCTAAATGTATATCATGAATGTGCATGTGAGCTGTTCAAGAAGAACTGTCACATCACACAGTGCTTCAGATGTCAAGAATTTGATCACATGATCAGATTCTGCAGAAAGAATCAACGCTGCATCAAGTGTGCAGACAAACATCACATTGAAAGATGCATGACATCTTCAAATAAAAGATGTTGTGCTAACTGTAATGAAAATCACAAACTCTGAAGATGCATCTGTCTCAAATGACAACAGCAGATGAAACAAGCGTTCGAAATCTATAAAAACAGATCGTTCAGAAGCATCTAAATACAATTGCACATTCTTGCAATTCTTGAGCTCTTTACTGTCTTCAAGCTCTGCAGATTCAATGAACTCTTCAAGTTCAATGAACTCTTTGAATTCAACAAATTCTTCAAAGTTTACGAACTCTTTCAGTTCAGCGAACTCGTCAAGCTCAACGACAGTTGTGCTGAAAACACGCAGTCTAGTCGCTCATGAATCAACATGACAGATGATAGAAGTCAAGAAGAGACGCGTTGATCATTTCTCTTGCATGAGTAGCGACTCAGATAAGACGTCGCTTAAGCAGAGTCAGAAATGATAAATCAGAAGATGAGACAGATTCTTGATGACTGAAAGCATTCAAAGAGTCTTCTTTTCACAAAGTCAACAACAGCTACAAATAACTTTATGATGAAACAATCTTTTCTACAAATACTGCAGTACAACATCAGAAAATCATTGAAAATTCAGAAATCATTTTTAATTGACAGAGAAGTTCGTAATTTTAACATTGTAATCATATAGAAGCAGAGTTGCAACATTAACAACATTCAATCATTTAACTCAACTCACAACTTCTTTTATTTAGTGAAAAACACGTCATCACAGTCAAGAACATGCATATATGTGAACAAATGCTTAAAACTCAATCAATGAATGATAGAAACAGTTAAGTCAAACATCTGCTTAATCAGAATATTAACTCACAATACAGATGACAAAACGCAAACGTTATGACTTATAAATATCTACAATTTGTGTTCATTGTTCTTTACATCTACAAAGAAATCTTCAATTATTTCTCGCTTGAGCGAGCTACTTAAAGACGACTGCAAACAACTGATTGTAAGAGATTTCAACCTACATTATTCTCATTAAGAAGAACAAAGATGCTTCACTTGACATGCAGTGATCAACAGTTTACTTGACATCGTTACTAATACTAAGCTGAAATTATTGCTGAAATCAGACATTATTACTTGCAAGACTTACAATCAGTTTACAACTATTGATTTAGTCTTTAGCAGCGAGAAAATACAGTTTATAACATGCAAGTGTGAAGTACGCATCAATCTGCATCAAGAATTGAATCATCTTTCAATTGTCACAGAACTGTGTCTACAAACAACTTTAGTACAATCTTCAACTCAATGACTATGAAAGAAAATGAACACAGAAACATTGAGCGCGTATCTGCATATGCATCTTTCGTTGAATCATTCTTTAAACAGCAAGATGATGATGAATGAAAGAATGTGCAAAGTTATCAAGACATTACAGAAGATCATTGAGAAATTTACTCTTTTGACAAAGTCATTAAGTTGAGCAAAGAACTTCTGAAATTCAAACTGCTCAAAGATAGTAATGAAATCAAGACGACTGCGAATTATATGAAAAATACAGAGCATACTAGATGCATGAAATGAATATCTGAAACACAATGATCATAAAAACAAGATCATTTAACAAGCAAAGCGCGCACATTTCAGATCACAAATGCATGAGCTGAGCGATGCATTCAAGTCAATATGATGCTTCGCAAAATGAGTCAAAATCGAAAGTCAACTATTTAAAAAACTTTCTCAGTTTTTGTTACTGAAGTGAAGTGACACTAATCAAATGACAATAATGTTCAAGAAAAAAATCGAGATATTGCAAGAAAAATTCTTTCTTTCATTCTCTCAGACAAATGTCAACAACATTGCAGACTCATTTATACTCTTAACAATGTCATCTGATTCATGCATCTCAGAAGATGAAGTGAGACAGACAATCAAAAGAGTAAAAGCAGACAAAACATCAAACATCTCAGACATTTTAAACAAAGCGCTGCAGACAGATCTTGCAGAACTGATCTCAATACTGATGAGTTTATTCAATGCATATGTAACACACAGATATTATTTGAAGCAGTTCAAAAAAGCTCAAACAATAGTATTATGCAAATTAAAGAAGAGCAATTATATTGATTTAAAAACATATCAATTCATTGCTTTGCTTGATATCATGAGCAAAGCTCTGAAGTCAATCATGACTAAGAGACTGAGCAATATAGCTGAGACTCATCACATGCTATCTGATGCTCAAATGAGAGCGAGATGCAAGCAATTCATGATCTCAACATTAAATTTACTAGTAGATCAGATTCACACAGTATGAGACTGCAAAATCAAATACGTAACATTCATGTTAAGTTTAGATGTCATCGAAGCATTCAATCAAGTCTTGCACATCAAACTTCTGCATACTTTGAAAATGAAAAGAACTTCAGACTACATAGTCAAATGAGCACGCAGCTTTCTTAAGAATTGAGAAACATCACTGAGATTTAATGAGCAAATGAGTGACATGCGCGAGATAAATGCAGACATATCACAGAAATCTTTCATTTTATCGATTTTCTTTCTATTCTTCAACGCAAGTCTGATTGAGAAGTGCGAAGCATTGAGAATTAAGATCAAAGTGCTTGACTTTGTAAATGACATTAACATTCTAGCATATGATAGATTCATTGAAGAAATTTGCAGAACACTGAGCAAAGCACATGATGTTTGCGCAAAATAAGCTTGCACTCATGACGCAACATTTGCATCAGAAAAGTATAAATTTACACACTTCATCAGAAAATCAAAGAAATTTGACATGATGACTAGCATACAAATAAAAAGCTCAGTTATTAAGTTGAAATCAGACGTGCGAGTTCTGAAAGTACAACTGAACATGAAATTGCGATGAGACATGCATCTTCGTCAAATCAAAGCGAATCACATCACATGAATGCTAGCACTTAGTTGACTTGAAGTCTTCACATGAGAGACAATCTTCACAAAAGCAAGACAAATATACTCAGCAGTAGTAAAATCAGAAATTGCATTCAAAGCATCAGTTTGACATCAGCGAGAAAAAGAGAAAGAACTGTCAGACAAAGAATGCAGACTTGAAACATTACAGAATTAAACTCTGTATCATGTTGCAAAGATGTTCAAAAGAGTAAGCATCAAGACTCTGAAAGCAGAAATGTATATAAGTTCGCTGCATGTTCATTTAAACATGCTGCAAGACAAGATCATGTTACGCAGTTGAGTCAATGATTGTACGCAGAAAATCAAATAAGCATGCAAACTGATATGCGCTCATCTGATGAATATCAATTGCATCATCTCTCGCTCTTTTGTCATCAAGAAAGTGATGCTTCTGAACAATTCAATTCAAGAAGACGCAAAAATACAGTCAAGATGTGAATGATTAACTCTTGTTGCAACGATTTTGACTAGTGACAGCATCGCAATAGCGCAGTATCACAGAAGTCAGTGAAAGCAACGATGAGAAAAATATAGAAAATGCATCGCAGATGTTCACATTATCTCAACACAAAGATTGCATCTATTCAACAAGATGATAAAGATGTGAAATGATTTTCAAAAGATTGAAAGCACTCTCATCACTCACATCAGAATTAAACACATAGATCTGAATGTTTATTTGCACTTCAAAAACGTTTCAGATGCAGATAGTGTGTGATGCAACTGTGACTGAAATCATCAAATGATGAAACATGTATTCATGCATTGCTTGAACTGATTGCATTTGCGATCAAGAATGCTACGAGACATCAACTTCTTGAACTATTGAATAATCATTATTATCACGAAGAATCTCAAAGCAGTTGCAAGAATGATGATGAAAACGAAGCTTCTGAAGCAATTTAAAGTGACTAAGTCACTCATTTTTTAACATGCAATCAACGCGAACTAATTTGATACATAGTCTCATAATGATAGTTTCAACTGCGTGAAGCAGTCATATAAACAGCGAGTGATTTTCTATTTCAAAAAGTTTTGTTCACTCAATATAAATAGCATAGAATCTCTCATGAGTCAACTTAATCGATGTCACAAAAATGTATGAATTTATTATTATTATTATTATGCACATGACTGAGATGATTGAAACAGAATTGCTGAAACTAAATTAAGATAATAATGATTAAATTAATGACTTAATTCATTGAACTGCAAAACAGATTCAATGAATTGAGATTATTTAAAATATTTGTTAAAATGTAATCTTCAATCTTCAGAGTATGTAAGTGAGTTGTCTCTGAGCAAGCTGTGTGTAACTAGCTTTATCAAGATGAGTCTAGCTCAGAAGACTCTGCGCTTCTATATAATCACAACATTTTAGTAGATAGAACAATACACTTTACATTATCATCATCGCTGTCACTGATGTCTGTCGAGACTCATTCTCTCTTAACAGATTATGAGTTTGAGTTAGTGTGAATGATGCACGTTTATCATCTCACTCGCGTATTCATGTAGTAGATGTTCATAGATTTAATTGTGTCTTCATTAACTTCTGATTGCAATCAGTGTGAGAAAGTCAAGAATCTCTGACGAAGATCAGATTAAATATGTACTTACTGACACAGAAATCAGTATAATTTAGTCTCAAGTCACGCTGAAGAGACAGTCTGATGAGCTGCATTTTCAGACCAGTATAAACAGATCTGAGATTGAGTTCTCATTGCAGCAGATCAAGAGCACGACAGCTGAGTTGTATGAAACTAGTATCACAATACTCTGCGCTGAGGCAGAAAGACTGACGAGATGACTAGTATTCAACTTCATCATCTCGTTAACAATCTTTCAGTTTCGCGCGATTGAACTTTCTATCACAGCAATCATGCTACAACTCAACGCTGTTTAAGCAATTCAACTGTCTCAAGATTTTTCTTCGACTACGCTATATCAGTTTAGCAGTCACGTCTTGTCATTATGCAGTGATGATTTTACAAAGACTATCATATAGCATCAATAATATCATGTCAGCTCTGCAAGTTTACTGCAGTCAACTTCACTACGACACGTTCAGCAAACATGCATTCAACACTTGCAAAAAGCTATCACTTAACTTTGACAATTGTCATACAAGCATGTTTGATTGAAATTATAACTTTTATACAGCAGCAATCTGAATTCACTGTATCAAAAATCAACAATCATTAATTCAGCTTTCATTTGATTCATCAATATCAATCTAGTCATACATTTTCTTTTAACTATCGAATCAATTTTTCTTTCTATTTTAACATTTTTGATCAGTCTTATCTGAGATCTTGTCACATACTTGAGAAAGCAACAGAGTCTCTCAGTTACTTACTAAAGAAAGCTGAAAGACTCTTGAAAACATGATTAAAAGACGCGTTATTTGAGAATGTTTTTGATTCTCTTGTCAAACTACAGACAACACTGTTTATTTGAATGCAGTGCTTTAAGTCATTCACTCATTCTATGATCTGATTTTGATTGTTTCAACCGTCATTTCATGTCTACATCTTATCTTCATTGACTAGTTGCAATCTTGTTTTTTGTTCATACGAAGACTTGCAATTGCATTGTCTCATCTGCAATCAACGTTTACGATATCATCTTTGCTTACTTCATGATGATCATGAGAAAGAAAGAAAGAAAGAGAGTCTAGAGTGATCTGAATGAGTCTAAAGCTGAACTCAATAAAGTAGAGATAAGAGAAGAAGTCTGAGTCTGTTTCTGATGAACAGTAAAGATAACAGCAGAGATACTGAAGATCATCTGAATGAAATCGTCGATATAGAAGACTCTGTCTTGAGAAAGTGATTAACATCATCAAGACAAGCATGCTATGAGAACAATACAACAACATGATAGAATCTCTGCATTCTGTTGCAATGTGAGAGTCTAGTCTAGATTTAGCTCAGAGATTTGTTTCATGATGTGATACTGTTTCTTAACGCGCTTGCAACAGAACAACTTCAGAATCAATTTATGATTTGAGATGAACATGTTTGTCTAGATGATTCATTCTTTGTTTGCAACATCAGCATCTTGCTGCGTTTGAGAATTTCATTTCTTGATTGAAGTGCTAGTTGTTAGTCAGTCTCATGACTGCAACTGTCTACTACTACTGATTGCTGTTTGCTAGTGATTACGTCGTCAATAGCATGTCTTGACTTACAGCAAAGACATCTATGAAGAAGTCAGAGTGACTCATCTGTGAGAAAGTCAAGAAAACTCATCTGTGAAAAAGTCAAGAAAATTCATCTGTGAGAAAGTCAAAGAAATTCACTTGTGAAAGAGTCAAGAAGATTCATCTATGAGCAGATCAGATGTTCTGACTACACATCTGAAGAATTGTCAGCAGAGAAAGTGTTAAAATGTAGTCTTCGATCTTCAGAGTATGTAAGCAAGTTGTCTCTGAGCGAGCTGTGTGTAGCTAGCTCTATCAAGATGAGTCTAGCTCAGAAGACTCTGCGCTTCTATATAGTCACGACATTCTAGTAGATAGAACAATACACTCTACATTATCATCATCACTGTCACTGATGTTTGTTGAAACTCACTCTCTCTTAACAATATTGACAATTTATGTTTTAAATTAAGTTGATGATTTGACATCATGACAGTTGAAACACAAGATTGATAATTTGATATGTTTTAACTACACATTCAAACAAGAGATTCATAATCATGATGAAAAGATGAGAAAAGAGAAAGTCTGATGTTCATCATTAAATCATTAAATATAACAACGAAAAGATGATTGTCACATGTAATGATGATGTCAATATTGACAAATGTCTTTGAAAAGATGTGCAAAGCTGTGATGATTGAGTTTATTAAATGAATAGATGAAGTTTATAAAAGTAATATAACAATGTGATATTCTAAGCAGACACAGAATGAATATATATTATGATAAAGCTAATTATTAAGAAGCTCTCAATAACTCAAGAAAATTGATTGACTATAAAGAGTTTGTCAAGATTGAATGTTAATCAAGCACGTTTTATTAACATGTTCTAAATAAAAGGTAGAACGAAAGATGATGCAATGCAAAGAGAACATCACGAACTTGAGAAAGCTTCTAGAAATCATGAGCGTGATAACAGTGATCATTCAAATAATACTCTTGACAAGCATACTGAACCAATTTCAGACTGTGACGTCATTAAAGAATCAAATGAAAGAGAGAGAAAGTAGAAAAGAAACAAGTTCATAAAGTTCTCACATTGAGAACAGTTACAGTATAAAGCGCAGAGAAAAGCGATAGTAGATACGAAAAGAGCGCTACGCTAGCGCAGCGTTCGCTACAATATATAGAATCTTGCATAGACTCATAATGAGTGTTGAATCGAGTAAGAATCAAAAAAAAAAGCATTGTCAAGTTGAACATGACATAATTCATGATATATTAAGTTGAAGATATGACGTGATTTAAACGATGTCTTGACAAAGTTACAGAGTTTCAGAGCTAACTCAGATCTGATTTTCAACTCAATCTTTGATTCTAGTCTCTGATTTAATCTTTATATATTAATTCATCATGACAATTGTCTTCTCTTCTAAGTGAGTTCATTCTCAATCTCAATAATTAATGTCTTTGTTTACTCTGATAAATGATGATGCGTATTCATGATTTTACTCTAGAAGCTCTCAATAAAAATCTTCAAATCTCTGTAAGAAAACAAGAAAAAAAGAAACTTTTGATCAAATGATGATTCATTTTTGATTATAATGCGTGTAGATAACATTATAAATAGACTGATCATTGAGTCAAGTTTCAAGTTGATATTTTGAATTCAATTCAATTCAAAGTCGAGTTGCTCACATTTTCAACTTAATTCAAGTCAAGTTGAGCATATTTTCAACTTGATGCAACTTGACTCAACTGAGAATTGAGTCAACTTAACTTGACTTGTCAAGAACTTAAGCTCAACATCAAGAGAGCTAAATATAGAAATTTTTCCGACTTTTGCATTATCTTTTTGCATTATTTTTTTGATAGAAAGTCATGAAGAAAAAACATGAAGATCATTTGATAGAATGTTACGAGCGTACCAAGACTGAATAGAACTAGTCAGTGTCTCTAGCTCAGATCTGGCTCAGCCTCTATTTTCTTTCACCAACATCTCTTTGTTCAACATCATCTTTCTTTCTACATCACATTCTACTCATGTCACAAACACATTCTCTTCGAGCTTAGCGCAGTCTCTGAATATTACTTAAATAGAAGCTCTTGTACTCATCTTCTTCTGTATTCTTAATATTCAGTTATAGCTATCTCTAAAGATCAAGCACTATTCAACCCTGACTTTCGCTGATTGACTCATCTAGGCACGATTCTGACATTATATTAAGAATTCGTTAATCACACGATACTGATCTCATTACTCATTCAACATACTCGTCTAGGCAGAACGAGTCTAAAGAAATTCATTTACCTGATGATCGACGATAATCGAAAGATAGAACAACACTAGAGGGTTGAATAAAATCAACGACAAGACTGTTTGAATTGCTAGACTACTTACTGCTCATTAAGTACGCAAAGTTCACTCAATTACGAGAATCACGATAAAGAATCTTCGTGAATTGCTCAAGAATCAAATCGATCGATAGATTCAACGATAAAGAATCTTCGTTGTTTGCTAGAGAATCAATCAAATCAATCAATAAACAAACCTCATCTTCTTTGTTGAAGATTAAACATCATTCTATACGTCTTTCTTCTTCAATCGTCGAGCATCGTCATTCGTTCAATTCTCTTTCAAAACAAACCTCACCATGCTCAGTCGTTCGCTCACTGAAGAGTGTTTCGAAGAATTTCGAAATCGTTTCTCTCAAACCTCTGATGCTGATTCATCGAAATCACGAACGGAATCATCAAGTGCTGCATCATTCATTCATGAAGATGACGAATCATTCGCTGAAACGATAATACTTTTCGTGTTCTACGAAACCTGAAAGGCTCGAAGCCTAGTTCTTGATGAAGAAACAGATTGACTCTACGAGTTAGGTAAACAACAAGAAGACGAAATCAAAGAGTTGAAGACTAGACTTCAAGCTAAAGAAAACACTTCTTCTGATTTCACCTACTCTGAGCGTTCTAGGTCTCAAAAAATACCTGATTCTTCGCTGTTTACTGATGAAAAGAACTCTACTTGAAAGAACTGGTACGGAAAAATTCAGGATAAACTAAAGATCAACGTCGATCTCTTTTCTAATGAACGAGTCAAATTGAGCTATATACATTCTAAATTATTCGATGACGCAGCTGAGATCACTCAAGCTAGACGCGAACGTGACTGTGTCAATTTCTATAAGATTGTCGACGATCTTTTGAAAGAGCTAGCTCAGTTGTTCGATGACTCGAATAAGAAAGTCAACTTTCGTAGAGAATACTACAACTTGATTCAAGAATTCAAGAAATTCAGTGAATTCTATACTCAGTTTCAACGTCTATCTTTCTATCTAGACTATCACGAGAAGCAACTGATCGCTGATCTGAAAGATAAAATACACTCTCGTCTTCGATTCGTTTGAGTAGGTCAACTAGTTCAACCTGATTTTCTAAAAGAAATTCGTTTCTATCTGATTCATTTGAATAATGATCAGCAAGTCATTCGAGAGATCAAGAACAAGATCAAACGCGTCAATGATCTTTCTAAGACTATCTTTCATAAAGCGACTGTTGTCACTCAGTCAGTTGATCACTTGAAGTCTGACCAGCTAAAGCCGCGTGACGCGGTTTTAACTAACGTCAAAGAAGCAGACATTCTAGTTGAAAGCTGTTTCATATGTCATAAATCAGACCATAGCTCTAAAGAGTGCTTCGACCGACCTACTAGAATCAATGCAGTGAACAATGAATATGATCGCTTTGATTTCGATTCGAATTTCGATTCAAAAAACTAGTCACCTCTTCAAAAGTCATTAAAGAGGTAGAGATTATATCTTTGTGCAAACTAGACGAAATTCTACCGAAAGAAAATTACTTTGAAAAGTCGTTTCTAATTGACGCTCATCTCATCTCTCAGAACCGATCTTTCAGCCTTCGTTCTCTAATAGACAGTGATTCAGTCGTCTACATGATCATACATTCTAATTTAGTCAATAAAGTATGCAAGAAACTGGGAATTCAACCTATATCACTGACAAAAGAGAAGCTAATAAGAGATTATGATGGAAAGATATTTAAGAAGATCATCACTCATAAAATTCTACTCAACCTCATCATCGAAAGTCATAAGAAATTGACTGTATCAATGCTGATAGCTGATATTGATCATCATGAAGTCATATTGAGTAAGCTCTGAATGAACAAAAACGGAATATTATTGAATATGCGAAACGACGTCATTGTTTTTTCGAACCAATTGAATACTTCTATTTCGGTTTTTTCGATTCTCTTCAATTCAAAGCACTCAAGTTGATTGCAGTCAACTTCGTCTTCTTCAATCACTCAGACTAAGATCTCTATGATGCTCAAACGACTCGTTCGAGAAGAGTCATTCTCGATTCGAAGCATAGACGCAGCTTCGTTCAAAACGCTGTTGAATCGTTCAAAGAAGAACAAGATCAAAGTCTTTGCTCTATTCATGATGAACATCAATAGAAAAATCGCGTACAATACTCAGAACGATTTGAACGCTTTAAACGTCTCTTCAATCAATGAAACGACTCAGAATTTGAAAGATATTAAAGCAAAGCTGTCATCGAAATATCATGAGTTTCTAGATGTTTTTGATCGAGCTCAATTGAATAAACTATTTTCTCATCGCTTCTACGATCATAAAATCGAGCTCATCAGTGATTCAACGTCTTCTTGCTGTCGAGTCTATCGAATGTTCTCTGTCAAACTTCTGAAAGTAAAGAAGTACTTAAACGAGAATCTGTCGAAGAGATTCATCACTTCTAGCCAGACTCTCTATTTCTCTCCCGTTCTATTCGTCCTCAAAGCAAATGAAGATCTTCGATTCTGCGTAAACTATCGAAAGCTAAATGTCATTTTCAAAAGAAATAGATATTCTCTATTGCTGATAGACGAAATCATTGGTAAAATAGTGAGTTGCAAGCATTTGACTAGATTGAACATCATATCAGCGTTCAACAAACTTCGAATGCATTTTGATAGCGAGAATTACATCACTTTTATCACTGCTTTAGAAGCATATAAATACAAGATGCTATCATTTGAACTGACTAACGAATCGACCTTCTTTCAGCAATATATGAATGATGTTCTATGAAACTTTCTGAACGACTTTTGCCAAGCCTATCTAGATGACATTCTCATCTATAGCAAAATGAGAAAGAAACATAGAAATCACGTCAAACTAGTATTGAGTCGACTACGCGAAGCTGAACTGCAGGTGAATATTCGAAAGTGCGAATTCAATGTAAAAGAGACTGTCTTTCTAGAAGTCATCGTATCAGAACTAGGTCTTCGTATGAATTTCAGCAAAGTGACAGTCATAGTCAGCTGAATCACTTCGACCAACCTAAAAGAAATTCAGAGCTTCGTGAGATTTGTTAACTTCTATCGCCGTTTCATTAAGAACTTCTCGAAGCTAGTCAAATCGTTCACTCAGCTGACAAGAAAGAACACGTCTTTTGTTTGAAACGAGATCTGTGTTCAAGTCTTTGACAATCTAAAGAAACAAGTCAGCTCAACCTCAGTACTTCGTCACTTCAATCTCAAACGACAAGCTATTCTGAAGATCGATGCTTTGAACTATGTAAAAGATGAAATACTATCTCAGTACGATGACGAGAAAGTTCTTCATTCGATGATCTTCTACAGTAAAAGCATGATTCTCGCTGAAATCAATTACCACATCTATGACAAGAAATTGCTAGTCATTATTCGATGCTTCGAACACTGACGACTCGAGCTGAAGTGCACTGAACTACTCATTCAGATATTCATCGATCATCAAGCTTTGAAGATCTTCATGAAAAATAAACAGTTGAGTCGATGACAAGTCAACTATCTGAACATTCTGTCGAAGTTCAACTTTCAGATCATCTTTAGATCAGGCAAAATGAATACTAAAGTCGATGCTTTAACTCGAATGTCTTTAGCGAACGTCTCTGAATCAGCTCAACGACTTGAAGATCGTTTTCAGACTATTTTGACTCTCGATAGAGTCGATGTTCTACTCGTTGAACCGAAAGCAAATCTCTATCAGTGAGTATGTATGATCAATCAAATGAATGAGCTCTGCGATGAATATAGACAAGCTATGAACGAGAACAAGCTCAAATTTCATATCACTAAATTGAAGAACTGCGAAATCATTGACAGCGTTCTCTTTAGAAAAGACTTACTGTGAGTTCTCGAGAATATGCATACGAAACTGCTACAAGAAGTGCATGATCAATCTTCAACCTCTCATCTCGACAATAAACAAATCATCAATCTAGTTCAGCGTTTCTACTATTGATCAGGTCATCGAGCTACTATTCGATGATACATTTGAAACTGTCATGCTTGTCAGCGAAGCAAAGTCTCTAGAAATAGCATCAATGAACTTCATCATTCTCTTTCGATTTCACAGAAACGCTGAAAAGATATAGCTATGAACTTCATCACTGAACTATCTCTGTCAGAAGACTATAACGTCATTTGCACAATCATATGTTGTCTCATCAAAGAACGTCACTATGTTTTCTGTCATTGAGAAGACGATGACATCTCAGTCGAAGAAACGGTTTGAATCATGCTATGAAACGTCTATCGACTGCATGATCTACTCAGTTCTATTGTTTCGAACAGAGACTCTCAATTCATATCAACTATGTGAAAGAGTCTTTGCAAGCGACTGAGAATCACAGCTAGTCTATTCACAGTCTATCATTCGAAGATCGACGATCAGACGAAACGAGTCAATCAAGACGTTGAACGCGAACTTAGAACCTACTGCAATTACATGCAGAACGACTGAGTCAAATGAATATCTATGGTGAAATTCAGCGACAATTTCAATACCTTCTCGATCATCTCAATGATCTCTTTCTACTTCAATAAAGAATTTCACCCCCGAATGAGTTTCGATTCAGATACGACTGACTACGAAACAACTCGTGAACGACTTGAAGCTAGAAAAGCAGACGATATTGTCATTCGAATGAAAGAGCTACTGAGCTTCGACCGTCAACAATTGAAAAAGACGAAGCTGATCATCGAAGTTCAGGTCAATAAACATAGACGAAACGTCATCTATGAAGTAGATGACTGAGTTTGACTATCTTTCAGAAACGTCAAGACAACGAGACTCTGCAAAGATTTGAAAGACAAACAACTAGAATCGTATCAGATCACTGTCAAAGCGAGAGTCTTCTATCATCTTCGTCTATCAGTCAGCATGAAGCATCTGCATTCGATGTTCAGCTCAAAGCTACTGCGACCGTATTCAGAAGACTCTCTATCAGAACAGCATGCAGAATCCTTCAGATTCATCATTATTGATGATGACAACGATGAACACTGAGAGGTAGATGACATTCTGAACTTCAGACGCTATCAAGGTCAAATACAGTACAAGGTCAAATGAAAAGACCTAGATAGAGACAATGAATGATACTATGTTGATAAAGGTGAATTCGATGACTTCGAGAAAGTTTTGAACGAATTTCATGCGCTATATTCAAGAAAGTCACGCTAGTACCGAAATAACTCAATAAGAAAGCAAGCAAACGAGCGACATTCATGCGAACATGAATTTTCGAAGAAGAGAGTAATGTTACGAGCGTATCAAGGCTAAATAGAGCTAGTCAGTGTCTCTAGCTCAGATCTGACTCAGCCTCTATTTTCTTTCACCAACATCTCTTTGTTCAACATCATCTTTCTTTCTACATCACATTCTACCCGTGTCACAAACACATTCTCTTTGAGCTTAGCGCAGCCTCTGAATATTACTTAAATAGAAGCTCTTGTACTCATCTTCTTCTGTATTCTTAATATTCAGTTATAGCTACCTCTAAAGATCAAGCACTATTCAACTCTGACTTTCGCTGATTGACTCATCTAGGCATGATTCTGACAGAAAGTCATAAAGAGAAACATAAAGAAGAACATAAATAGAAACATAAAGAGAAACATGAAGAAAAACATGAAGAGAAACATAAAGAGAAACATAAAGAGAAACATAAAAAGAAACATGAAGATCATTTGACTTTTGTTGCAAGCGTGTCTCATTACTCTGAGTTAGTCTAACATAAATCATGTTAAACTATCATAGACTAGTACAGAGCTGATGTTGACACGCTAGTGATCTAGCGCGCCTTCGTGAGTATAAGACTCTTAACGTGTTTTATCTTTTTTCTTCTTTAGCTTTGAACTTCTAGTTAAAATACACTCATATGATTCGCTTTATGCAGACTCATAACATTAGTTCAAAGCTCATTAACCTTGTTATCAACGTGTAGACGATATAAAAACAAGCTACACAACTCAAATCAGAAGTCAAAATCAGAAATTTCAACAGCAGAATCAGAACTTGAACTCAGAAAGCTTAATAGAAACCAGAAATTTCTAAAGAAGAATCTTGATTCGAAATCAGAAATTTCGATAGAATCAAAATCAAAAAACATGAACGCGTTGTTCTTGACTAACTCTTTATTGAGCTCGTCGTTAGAAACCAGAAATTTCAGGAGTACTTGAACTCAGAAAGTTCAATAAAGTACTAATCATTGCTTGAACTCAGAAAGTTCGATAAAGTAACATCAGAATCTCTCGACCAGCAACTTTGTACTCATATCATGACTAGAAGCTCAGAATCAGCGAGCATTGCTCACTATGATCTTCAAAATGCTAGAAGAGAATCACTTTTATCACAGAATCAAACAGCATCAGAAGAAAAAGACACGAATGCGTCGTCAGATACAGAAGAAAAGAACATGAACGCGTTGCTTTTTGATCACGAAATGATCAAGATCAGCATCAACACTGAATTGAATGCTTGAATAAACACTCATAAAGCAGACAACATCATTGTCTTTATCAAGTACATATATCAACAGCACGACATCGAAATCAAGATTCACAATGACATGATTCAGATGTTAAAAGATGTCAACAAGATAAACATCACGTTGAAGATTATGCAGACGCGTCTGCAGAAAGAGAATAGAGACAAGAACGTGATTATACATCATTTAAAAGCTGCATTAAGTCAACAAAGCACTTTGATTTCTGAAGATCAATCTTCAAAGTCAATCAAGTTACTTGATTCATCTCTGTTCAAAGATTCGTCGCAGAATGTAAATAATTGACTATCGCGAATGCAAAATAAGCTAAAGACAAACAAGAATCACTTTTCTATCAAAGAGTTAAAGATTGTTTACATTGAAAGTCGAGTCAGTGAAGCTGCAATCAAGCACATAGCATCACGAATGAGAAACACGTCTTTGAATCTCTTTCTAAAAGTCGAAGAAGTACTATCAATCATTAATAAAATGTACGATAATCTCAATCATTGTCACACAACTCAACGACAGTACTTGAAGCTGTATTAAAACAAGATCTTCTTTCATGAATTTTGAATGAAATTTCAGAGATTTAGCGCAGAACTAGAGTACAATAACGAGACTCTACTAGATGATCTTCAGCATAAGATCAGCTCAGATCTTCAGCGAGTAATGCTCAATGAATGAATCACGAATTTGAATGAATTTATTGACATTTGCATGCAAGTCAATGTTAGATTGACTGAATTGAACGCTCGATCAGTCATCAAAGCATTAGCGACTCAAGCTGCTCGCTTTGTCTTTAGCACATTAACTATTCAACTTACGTCATCAGTTTCTTCGTGAAAGAAATTCAGAAGATTGAATCTTAATTCTATTCAGAAAGAGTTGTTTAAGAAAGAACTCTGCTTCAAATGCAAGAAGTCAGAACATAGAGCATATGACTGTCTTAAGATGATTCAAGTGCATGAGATCGCTGCGAATTTGAAAAACAATCTGTCTTTGTCAAAGTAGTGACTGAGAACGATATACTCATATTTTGTTTCATCAGCATGTCTGATGATTCATTTAATTTCAAGTTGTTCACTGTTGACGTCATCTTAAGTAATCTAGAAAAGATATTCAGATTTTTTGCTCTGATAGATACTGAAGTCACTGACATAACTTTCATTGATAAATCTTTGATGTCAAAGCTATGTAAACACTTTGATATTCAATCAATATTGTTGTTGAAATCAAAGTTGATTCAATTGTATGATGAAATCTCTGATTGAAAGTTGATTACACATGCTCTGTATACATCAATCATGATACAAGAACACAAGAATGAAATGATGTTTCTATTGATAACTTGTTTAGATCAGCACAAGATAATCATTGAAAATCTCTGATTGAAAAGAAATCAAATTTTGATAGATTCTGCAAACGATTGATTAATATCATCATTGAAGATTCAAACATTGAAATCTGTTGTTTTGAAAGCAAGCAGTCAATCAGCATTTCACAGATCTGAGTCAAGCGAAATCTGCAAAATGAAATGAAAGAACTTGAACTTAATTGTTACGTTGACTATCATCTTGAAGCGACTCACGAATCAGAAACTAGTGAATCAATTCATTGAATCATTACTTTTAATGAAGTCAAGCACTCAAGTTGATCTCGATCAATCTCAACTCATTCAGTCATCAGAGAAAGAAGAATTCGTCAATATTATCATGATCAAAGTTGCTGCATATTGAACTCTAGTCAAGAATAAAAAGATCAAGATCTTCTTCTTGATCATTAGTGAAATCAACAAAGCGCTGAACTCAGTTGAAGATTTCGTGAAACTAAATGAAGTGATCTCTGTCATGTTACTGAGTGAACTGAAGAAGAAGCTTTCAATAGTCTATCACAACTTTCTAGATGTCTTTGATAGAAAAAAGACAACGCAGTTTCTTTTGCATTGATCATATGATCTCAAGATTGAATTAAAAGATGAGAGTCAATCTTCTAGAAGTTGATTGTATCTCATGTTGAGCTACAAGTTGCAGAAGATCAAGAAGTATTTAGAAGAAAACTTGAAGAAGAAGTTTATTACACTCAGCAAAGCTTTCTTCGCTTCGTCAATACTATTTATCGAAAAGAAAGATGATAGTCTTTGCTTTTGCATGAATTATTGAAAACTGAATGCTCTGATCAAAAGAAATCGTTATTCAATACTCTTGATAGACGAAGTACTCGCTTGAATTCAAGACAGTAAGTATCTGATTTGACTCAACATTATCATCATGTTCAATAAACTGCGCATGAGTTCAGAAAGCGAGAATTTAACTACTTTTGTTACTTTCTTCAATGTTTACAAGTATAGAATAATGCTCTTTAAATTAATCAATGAACTTGCGTTCTTTCAGCACTATATCAACGATGTATTGTTTGACTGTCTGCACAAGTTTTGTCAGACATACTTGAATGATATTCTCATTTATAGTAAGATCTTGAAAGAACATAGAACTCATGTGAAAGAAGTGCTAAACAAGCTTCGTGAAGTCGATCTGCAGATAAATATTGACAAGTGTGAATTCAAGATTCAGAAAATCTTATTTCTTGAACTACTGATATTTATCAATGATCTGCGAATAAATTCTCGAAAAGTAGATGTGATTCGAAGTTGAGAAGTGTCACAATCATTGACTCATATGCAGATCTTCATTGACTTCTGCAATTTCTATCGACGATTCATAAAGAACTTCTCAAAGATCATTCAACTCATGATAAAGCTGACTTGAAAAGATCACTTCTTTGAATGAACAGAGATTTGTCAGACAATCTTTGAAGAACTGAAGCAACAAGTGACAACAGTCTTTATTCTGAAGCATTTCAACTCAATCAGAGAAGCTATTCTGAAAACTGACTTCTTGAACTATGTCAACGACGAAGTATTGTCTCAATATGATGATGAGAACATTCTACATTCAGTGATCTTCTATAGCAAGAACATGATTTTCGCAGAATGCAACTACGAGATCTATGACAAAGAACTGCTGATCATTATTCGCTGCTTGAAGCATTGATGCTCTGAATTGAAATGTACAGATATTTCAATCAAGATCTTTATTGATCATCTGAATTTGAAGTACTTCATGATCATCAAAGAACTGATCAGATGACAGACTAAATGAGCTGAGAAGTTATTTGAATATAACTTCAAGATTATATATCAGTCAGAAAAACAGAATCTGAAAGTCGACGTGCTGATCAGAATGTCAAACGTCAAGTTAATTGAAGCAAATGATGATTGAAAGCTATATCAGCATCAGATGCTATTGTCAGAAAGCAAGTTTGAATTGCAGTCAATAGAAGCTGATCAAGAAGATGATCAGAAATCTGACTCAGATTTGACTCAGATCTTGCTCAGGTCTGACTCAGAGTCGAAACAAGAATTGAAAGCTAATGAAGATTCAATCAAAGAAGTGATTTCTATTCAGAATCAGACTGTAGTCGAAAATCAAATGAATCAACTATGTATTGATATTCAAGCAGTCATGAAACAGAACAAAAAAACTTGTCAAGATATTGATTTGAACAAATGCAGAGTACTTAATAAAGTACTCTGAAAAGATGATAGACTATGAGTTTCTCAGTCAATAATTACTCAATTAATAAGAGAAGCACATAATCTTTTGATCAGTGATCATTCTGACATGAATCGAACATTAGACTTGTTGAGACAATCATATTGCTGGTCAAAGATGAGAATAACAATCAAACGTTACATTCAAAACTGTTACATTTGTCGTAGGTCAAAAGCATCAAGAGATCGAATCAATGAACTGCTGAAATCATTGCTCATACTTGAACAATGATGACAGAACATATTCTTGAACTTCATTATTGATCTATCAGAAAGTGATGAAAGCAACGCGATTCTGACAGTCATAGATCGATTGTCTAAGAAACGACACTATATATTGTGTTGGTCAGAAGACAAAGAAACCTTCGCAGAATAAACAGTTAAGCTGCTGTTGTTATGAATCTTCAGAACTCATGAACTATCGAGATCAATAATGTTCAATCGTGATTCTCAATTCATATTGATTGTCTAAACGTCTCTTTGTCTGAAACTCGACATCAAGATGAAACTATTCATCAACTATCATTCGCAGATCAATGATCAGACAGAAAGAGTGAATCAGAATGTGAAACAATATCTACGAAGCTACTGCTCATATATGCAAGATGATTGGTTCGCCTGATTATTTATGACTAAATTTGTTGATAACAATGCTGTTTTATCATCAATTGAACAGTCAACGTTCTTTCTGAATAAGAACTTTCACTCTCGTATGAGCTTTGATTTGAATTTAACTGAATATGAAATCACTCAAGCTAGAATCGAAGCAAGCAAAGCAGAGAATATATTTGAACACATAAAATGATCACTAGCATTAATCAAGCAAGCATTAGCAAGAGTCAGAATCACAATGAAGAAACAAATCAACAAGCATTGAAAGAAAATGATTTACAAGATAGATGACATGATGTTTCTGAATTCTAGAAACATTATGATCTCAAGATCATCAAAGAAGCTGAACGATAAAATGCTAGAACTCTTCAAGATTCTGATCGAGATTGAACATGCATATCAACTGAAACTGTCATCGACAATGAAGATTCATTCGAAGTTTGCATCAAATCTGCTGCAACTGAATTCAAAAAACTCTCTGAAAGAATAACAAAATGAGTCATTTAATTCTATAGTGGTTGAAGACGAAGATGAATGAAAAGTGAAGAACATATTGAACTTCAGACACTACGAACGAGGTAAATGACTACAATATTGTGTCAATTGAAAAGAGTACAACGTCGATCTACATTAATACAACGTCGATGAAAGTGAATTCAAAGAATGCTTGAAGATCATAAATGACTTTCATGAACAATATTTGAACAAGTCAAGATAGAAATCGACTCAGAAAAAATCAACTGAACTGCAGCAATGAGAACATTGCTTAATGAAGAAGAGAGATAATGTTGCGAGCGTGTCTCGTTACTTTGAGTTAGTCTAACATAAATCATGTTAAACTATCATAGACTAGTACAGAGCTGATGTTGACACGCTAGTAATCTAGCGCGTCTTCGTGAGTATAAGACTTTTGACATGTTTCATCTTCTTTCTTCTTTAGCTTTGAACTTCTAGTTAAAATACACTCATATGATTCACTCTATGCAGACTCATAACAACTTTGATAGAGAGTCATGACGAGAAAACATGATAGAAAGTCATGAAGAAGAATCATGTAAACTGTTCAATTAAGCTATTTACATTTATCTAATATCTTGTTGAATTGAATCGAGTTTTTGAGTTGAGTTGTTGAATTAAGCTTCTCAACTCGACTTAAGTTCTTGAATTCAACTTCTCAATTTAACTCAACACTTTTTCAAAAAAATTTCAATTCAATTTGATACTTTTCAAGTTGAGTACTCGACTCAAACTTGAGTACTTGACTCAACATGATCAGTTTAATTATAAATAGTATATGTGATATGTAGTTGACGTAGATAACAGCATCAATCATGTGTGAATAATGCATAAACATTGTTTATCTTTCGATTAAATTACATTGTTAAGACTGTAGAATGCAAACAAGAGAGAATAATAATTGTTGTTTTGTTTATCGCTCTTTCAGTTTTTCTCAATTCTCATCTTCTTTCAATCTCATCTTTGCATTCATTATTACTTGACTCATACTATTGTTCAATTACTTCATGAATATAATCATTATTCATGTATTGTAGAAAGTAATTATCAAGAATGACACATGCTAAAGTAATGATGTTGAAGTGAGCTTCAAAGATTGTGAAATCAACTGATGTTAAGATCAAGATGATAAGCAAGATATGCAATGTTGATTCTAAATTTTCTTAATTGAGTTTGCAATCTAACAATTGCAGACTGTTTTCAAGAAGATATCTGTTCATCGTTCTTGCAATCATGCGACGTCATCTTCTGTTTTAAAATTCATTACATTTATAAATTCTGAGAATGATCTTGACATCTTTGATAAAAAGATGAATGAGAAAATGAGTTCTGACGTTTTCTTGACATCAGAACTCTTGCTTGACTCGTCTCATACTTCTAAGAATAGAAGTACAGTGAGTCAAGTACTTTATGTTTCGATGTTGTTACTAATTCTTTTTCAGCTCACTGTTAAAATAAGCGATCGTAATGCTTGCGTCATCAAAACGCTCGTTAAAGTAATGTGTATCAAATGCATGCAAATGCTGCATAGCAAGAATATTACATCTCAATGTAATGCAGTCTTTCACAATAAGATGATGTATTATAAATGTGAAAGATGCGTTGACAAAGAAACAACTTGCATTCTTGTGAGTATACTTATTCGCTGCATTGACTAAACGCTTACGTTTCGATTTCTAGATTTTCGATGTTTATATAGCATTGTTGAACAAATTTCTTCAACTGAAGATAACTTACAATGCTGTCTCAGAAGATTGCAAGAACGTTGCTTTCGTGATTTTTACTATTCATCAGAAGATTTTAAGCAAGAAGTTTATGACTGTCACTCATATGAATAATCGCTTTAAAGAAACTTGAAATCAAAATCGAAATCTTTTGACATTCAGAAGCTCATGCTTCAAGAGATCATGATGATCAACGATATTGCAAGAGACGTTTTAAACATTCAGCAATATGTGATATGTTCTGTTATGATTCAATATTACTTTATCAACGTTTCTCAACTGATTTAATATAATTAGATTAATCTTTCATCTTTCGCTTCGTTCGTTTCACGCCTTCAAGTGAATTTAAAGATGAATGAAAAGAAGAATGTGATCACGTTTGATGTGAAAGATAATTGATGAAGTTGTGCTGTTGATTATGCTGTGATGATGTCATGATAATTTCGTGATGATTACGCTCTTGTGTTAAATGTCTTTAAACGTCTCTGCGCTTTTTCTTCTGTTTATATTTTTCCTTTTGTTTGAATGTTAATATCTCTACGTGATTGTTTCATTAAAGAATGAGAATCATCATAATACAATGATTCTCTTTCTTTTTAATCATGAGTTTATGCTTGAAAGTGAGTAACTATACTTTTCGCTCATGTTTCAGTCTTTTTTCAAAAGCTTCTTTAAGCTTCAAGACTTCTTTCATATCTTCGCTCAATATTCATTAATTATATTTCATGAAATATTCTTTTTATTGTATTTTATAATATAAGATTTTCTTTCTTTTTCACTTTTGTAAAATCTTTTCTACTTTTCATTCTTGCTCATCATCAATAAGCTTAAAAGCGAGATACTTAAGTATAAAGTCATTGTTTAGTCTATGATTATACAACTTTAAGAGAAATACATGAAAGACAAAATGAATTCTATAAATGATTGAAAGACTGAGATGATACATTTGCTTATTTATGAATTCTTGTATACAAAAAATTCTATCATTTTATTTAATAGCTTTTTGCTTGACTTCTTCTGCTTCAGATTTTTTGCTGATAGCATAACTAAATCATTAATATTAAAGAACTTAAACTTATGTTTTTGATTATAGTACTTTGGAAAAACAATCACAACGTGCGCAATACGAACTTTTGAAAAGAGCATTATAAATGAGAGAGAAAAGATTGAGTAGATAAATAAACGATGACAAATTGCATAAGCAGCAGTAATGCTGATTCAATGATGATTGCAAGCAGCGTTGACTCGTCACAGAAAGACAGCAACGTGAAGTTTAAACATTTACACAATGACGAGACAAAAGTTATCAGCATCATTGATTTATTAACACAAACATTGATGTTAAAGAAAGAGAAGAGCAAAGATCACTTATGAAAAAAAGTGATTTTAAAGCTGATTTGACATCTTCAAAATGTTTCAGAAAGAAAGATCAAAAGTTAAGATGCATTTATCATGAAAAATGTACAAAAATTGAAGACATTTATTTAACTTCTTAATAAACAATTACAAACATAAGAAAATATGCATTTTACATTCAAAACATCATCATGAATTGATGTAGTAAGAGAAGAAGTGATAATGAGAAAGCAGCAACTCAGAAACAATCTGTCATTGCTTTGCAAGAAATGCAAGATTCTAGTGAAAATAGTGATGAAAAAAGAGATGAAAGAGATACAAAAGAGATTGATCAATCAGATCTTTTAAGAAATCGCAAACATGTTGATGACACAACAAGATTTAATAGTGTCGCTTTGCAAGCTTGAAAGCGAAGACATTGCACTTCACATGATGAGTTCAAAAACTCAAGCAGCTCTAGAAAAGTTTCAAACATGAGTGAAGAGAATCACAAGCTCAGCGCATGTAATGCATAAAAGCTTCGCGATACTAGCATATGATGTATGCATCACACTGAACACAAGCAATCAGAAGATGATCATCAAAAGATTGATAAAAAACAATGCAAAACTTCATGAAGATTTAAAGATGTTGAGAATAGCTTGACTTAAGAAGATAGTTGAAAGTGAGAAGACTCACTCATCACTCATTGTAGAAATCATGATTAAAACGATGATGAATCAACTATTAAACGTAGACATGCTGAATTCATATCAAGAATGCTTATGCAAATTGTTTGAAAAGAACTGTTGTATCACACAATGCTATAGATGCTTTGATTTTGATCACATGACTAAATTCTGCAAAAATGAAGAGTGTTGCTTCAAATGTGCAAATAAACATCACATTGAAAGATGCGTTGTGTTGATGAATAGAAGATGATGCGTGAACTGCAACGATAGTCATGAATTCTGAAGATGCTTATGTCTCAAGTGAAAACTACAGATAAAGCAATCAGAAGAAATCTTTTGAAACAGATTGATCAGATACTTTGAAGCATTGAAAGACAATTGCTCATTCTCTTCTTTCTCTTTAAACTTCTTAAGTTCAATGAACTTCGTAAGTTCAATGAACTCATTGAGTTCAATGAATGTCTTGATGATTACAAGCAGTCGAAACATCAATGAGTCAACATGACAAGTGATGAAAGTCAAGAAAAGATGAGTCAATTGTTCTTCATGCATAATTAGTGACTCAGAAGATATGATGTCTGAACAAACACAGAAATGTTAAATCAGAAAATGTGAAAGATTCTTGATGATTAAAAGCATATAAAAAGCTGTCTCTGCACAGAGTCAACAACAGCTACAGATAACTTTATGATGAATCAAATCTTTCTGCAAATTCTACAGTATAACATTAGAAAGTCATTGAAAATTTAAAAATCATTTCTGATAGACAGAGAAATTCATAAATTCAACATAATAGTCATTCAGAAACAAGATTGCAACATCAACGTTTTACAGATGTTTAACTCAACTCATAACTTCTTTCATTTAGTGAGAGACTTGTCATCTTAAGCAAGAACATGCATTTATGTCAACAAGCATTTAAAACTCAATCAATGAACAATGAAAATCATTGAATCAAACATTTGCTTAATCAAGCTATAAACTAGTAACTCGAAAGACGAGATACAGATGCTACAACTCATAAACGTTTATAATTTGTGCTCACTGTTTATCATCTTCACAAAAGAATCATTTACTATTTCTCATTTGAACGAACTAATCAAAGATGACTGCAAACAGCTAATTGTAGAAGATTTCAATCTGCATCATTCATACTGAGAAGACAGAAAATGCTTTACTCATCACACAGTAACTGATGCTTTACTAGACATCATTACAAACGTAAGACTAAAGTTATTGCTTGAATCAGACATAATTACTAAAGAGACTCACAATCAGCTCACAACAATAAATCTAGTGTTTAACAGTGAGAAAATTCAATTCATGATATATAAATGTGAAATGAGAACTGATCTACATCAGAAATTTGATCATCTTTCGATTGTCACGAAGTTGTGTCTATGCACATCTTTCATGCAGCTTACGACTCGTTAATTATGAAAGAAAATGAATATCAAAGCACTAAACATTCATTTAAAAATACATCTTCTCATTGATTGTTTTCTTGATGATAAGACAGCAATAGATGACAGAGTAGCTGAGATCACTTATGTGTTACAAGAGATCATCAAGAAGTCTACTTCTTGAGCAAAGTCATTGAATTAAGCATAAGACTTTTGAAATCAGATTTGCTTGAAAGTCGTGATGAAATCATGATGATTACATGTTGTATGAAAATTGCAAAGTACTTTAGAAACATGAAACGACTATCTGAAATATAATGATCACAAAAACAAGATCATTAAAGAAACAAAATGTTTACATTTTAGATCACAAATGCATAAGCTGAACAATGAATCAAAATTGATTTAATGCTTCGCAAAATGAGTCAGAATCGAAAGTCAGCTACTCAAGAAACTTTCACAGTTTTTGTCATTAAAGAGCAACGATTTCGATCACATAGCAAATTCATTCAAAGAAAAAACAAAGATGCTATGAAAGAAGTTCTTTTCATCATCGTCTTAAGCAGATATCAGCAACATTTCAAAATCATTTATATTGCTAACAATGTTGTTCAATTCAGTCTTATCACAAGATGAGATGAAACACAGAAGACTGCGTACTGACGCAAAAATCGAAATCGAACCTCTTTGCGCCCGAAGATCGCGCAGAGAACAACGTTGTTTCAGAGAAGTAGAGCGTTTCTTATCAAATCACTATCTGTTTTACCTTTTCTTGATGCGCAAGGCAATAAGTCGAGGTCAGTCGTTACTATTCTGAGCGAGGTAACGCGACTACTTCGATACCTGAAATATAAAGCAATTGCGTCAAGCATTTTCTATCAAAAAGAGTAATCTAGGTTCTTGCAGACTAGATTTATACCATTTTCGTCTGACATAAGTCGTTAATAGAAGGCAATCTATTGCAGGTTTCGAGATAGAAATTGAAGAACCTCTACACTAAAGTTATTGCCTACGTGAAACGCTCTGAGTAAGAGGTTAAAGAAATATTTAAGTGGTGCCAAGTGAATTTTCTAGGAGTTCGAAGCTCGAAACTCGGAAAAACCCTCTATGGAAAGAAATATAAAGAGTCGCTTTATGCGCTCTTTCTCGCCCCGTTTCGCGAATAGTAACGCGGAACTCAGTAGAAGCAATAGCTCAGCGTCAGAACTCAAAACGTCGACGATAGAAATCAAAAAGTC
>JAABUL010000806.1_pt1 | contig 64997 bp, 115 predicted proteins | sample 5559151 | NCBI WGS metagenome assembly JAABUL01 (sample SAMN10711876, study PRJNA513368) | rock metagenome | isolation source: Antarctica rocks | place: Antarctica: Victoria Land, Pudding Butte sud
CTCAGCCTACCACAAATTATTCCGTCGAAACGCCGACTTGCGACGATCAACCGACGACCGCAGGCAGAGTGCAAGGCGAGCAGTCAATCGATCCGCCGACCCCTTCTTGATCAGGTCGAACGGCCGGACAGGTAAGTATGCCCGATTTAGGTGTAGTAACGAAGGTGGTGTTGTGCTCTTTGCATTCTGCCGCAAGCCTCAAGTTATGGGTTTTGACACGCTGCACTGGAACCTACACCTCTTTGGACAGAAAGTCCGAGAAAGTCCGAGAATGCCGTCTGCCGGATGGATAAGCATGGAACGCATAGCCAGAGACAGATGGAGTAAGGCGCACCGAGTCGCTCGTGTCGTACAGCTGCCAGTTGCGGGCCCAGGCGCCCGCCCGCCGCGACTCGTCCAAGTGCACCTGTCGGAGACAACACATTCAAGCTTTGTAACGTAACAGAAAAGAAAGATGGGTTCAGGGGTCTCTAAGATGCCGTTTCTCATACGCCTATTGCGCGCCCGCCGCGACTCGCCCATCTGCACCTGCAGCGGCAGTCGGGTGCACACTTCAGGACCGAAGCAGCGTAGGCGTCAGGTCACAGGAGAAGCATTGAACAAACTGTGGGGCTGGGGCTGGGGCGATTGGGCACGAACTCTCACCCACTCCTGACAGGTGGAACCGCCACAAGCCTTGATTGCTCAGCAATGTGTGCCGCACAGCGTCCTGATGCTTCATGCACACCGCCTGGATCGGTTGAGATGCCATTGTCATCCGCTGCAGCCTAGGAACAGCGATCCTCGTGATGTGGAGACAGGGACGATTGCAGCCCCACGAATTGTGGCGGCACCAGCAGCGCAGCACGTGCGCATCACAGCAGCAGCAGCAAGCCCACCCAGTCCTAGTGCGATAGTAGCAATATATCTCATGCTACGTGCTGCAATAGTGCGGCCGTCTGACGCCTGCCTGAATGTTGCAGGCGCGGACGATTGCGCCAAAGTTGAGCATGATACGAGTGGCTCTGGCCACTGTGGCAGTAGCGGCGGCGAGTACCCCGCGACAGGGCTCCTGGCGCATGTCACTCTAGAATCGAGCTGCTCGCACGTGGTGCTTCTATTGGAGTGCGATTCCGCGAAGACGACACATGCGGAGCGTTTTCTCGCAAACAAACGCAACAGTGTGCATGCAGGGCGTGGCTGGTGGCTCTCAAGGCGTGGTAGAGCTGGTGAGCGCTAGCGGCAGCGACACTCTGCGGGACATCATGGGAAGCGCCGGCTTCGTGCTGGAGGACATACAGGATATACATACAGGATGCTGGACTAGCCCCGCAGCTGCGCTTGACGGGTGCAAGTCCTGATCGACTGTGCAGATGTTTGCTATTCGGTGTAAGAAATGTTTAGGTTGTGCATCAACACGGCGCCTGCAATGCGACACAGAATGTGCTGAGAGCTGCGCGCTTTCCCATCCACGATGTGCAGTCGGCAATGCAGCTTGGAGGCCCTGCCTGTGGCATGTGGTGGCGCCTGGGCGAAGGAAATCAGCGAAAGGTTCCGAGCCACGCCTACAGCGTCGGCGACGGCTGCATGCTGGGCGCCAATCCGAGCAAGGCAGCGGCGGCGGCGCGGGAGGGCTCAGCATGCATTGCGCCCATGGCCAGATCAGACGGCGCGAGGCGCCTGCGGACTGGCGAGGAGTCATGCGCTGCTGCAAATTGACAAGCAGCAACCGCAGACAGTTCGAATTTGAATTGCCGAACCGCGCATCGTGTCGTGCAGTTATGTTCTCGTTTGCACGCTTCAGAACGTTCCTGCATTGGCATCACATGGGTGCCTGTGCCGAGCCACCTTAGAGATGTCAGTGTGTCAGCGCTTCTTGTTTCCTGGAGGCTCTACAAAATGAAATACCAAGAAAGACTTCCTGCTGTGTACTCGAAATTCGCACGACAGCACTCAAGATGTGGCAACAATTGAAGCACACCCAACCAGGGCGCACAAAATGGGTCCTGAAAAGAAATCACTGAACCTGAAACCACGATGGCGTCCGCAAGACCGCGTTTACAGATCAGACATCTGAAACTAACACAACTCTCGATTAAACATCATTCCCTTTCGTCTGTCAGGCGCCGTATTCCAATGAATTTGACCATTGGCGCATTGTAGTCGCACTGGTCCCATGCCGCCGCCGCCGCCTTGCTGGGCTTGACGCTGCACTTGCGGCCGTCACCCAGGCTGTAGGTGCTGGCTGGCGTTGGTGTCACCTTCGACCCCTTCTTCGCCCCCCTCGTAGTGGCATCGAGTGCCAGCTCACGGGCCACCAGGCTGCCATCGACCTGCACATCAGAAAGCGTCAGCTGCTCACGTCCCATGCTGCAATTCGTGTGCTTAGCTCATGCACTCTCGAGAATGCCCCTCAGCACTTGCATTTGTACTGTGCCGCATCCCGCATGCTGAAGACAACACGCTTCAGGCTCACCTCCAGGACCAGGCCTGCGTCTTGCAAGACGTCGTCCAGCACAAAGCCGGCGCTTTCCAGGATGCCCCGCAGCGCGTCGTTGCCTGTCAGCAGGTCCAACACCCCCTGCGAGCCGCCGGCAACGCCCTGCACATATTTTCATGACGATCATCAGTCAGCAGGCGTCAAGGGCAGCAGGCGTCAAGGGTGCTGGCGGCTGGTGGGTATGCACAGATGAAATGCAACCCTGCTAGCTGGAGGAAGGACTGGCGCGCGGATAGCTTCCAACCATGCGCTGATAGCTTCCAACGTATCCTGCGGCACCGCGGCCACAAGCAGGCTGAAGGTTCACAGCGGATGTGCGGTCCAGGCGGCAAACGACGTTACCTTCTGCGTGAACTGTGCTGCGAGCACCCGCATGAGGCTGTGGGCGTACTGGCTGAGGAAGTGGGGAGCCGCGGAGCCGACTGCACATTAGATCTCACGGAATCATGCGTTAGTCAAAAGCCCAAGTGCAGCGAGAGGGTACTTGCAAGATGATGCTTTAATCTCGGCTTACATGGATTCCTGAAGTGCAGCCGCTTCTCCAGGGGATTCGGTCGCACTATCAGATCTCCCAGCGGGTTGATGATGACCTGCACTTTCATTTGCGTTGCACTCTGTTGGAAGCACTGAAGCAGCGTTTTATACCAGCAGACTCAGACAGAATGAAGGCGGCCGCCATGCAGAAGAACAAGAGAGGAGGGGAGATGGGATCACCCGGTGCCCACTGTGCTGAAACACCCAGAACTTGCCGATCTTCGTGATCTGCGGCAACATATGACACACGTATGTCCATTTGCACGACCAACAGAATTGTCAGCATACACAACCGCAACATACACAACATGGCCTGTCGAGTTTTCAGATTTCTGGGGAATAAAAGCGCACTGCATCCGTGTCATTCACCACGGAGAACGCCTCCGTCACGTGCCGGTTGACATCGGCCGCAAATTGGCGGTTGCCGACCCGCGGCGCGCCAAACGTGTAACACTCCACCTGGCGATTCAGCGCGGGAGCCGTCAGGCAGATGCTGTGTGTCAAGCATCGGCATTGTGCACATGTTATGTAGGTTTAGCATCAGACTCCTTGCATACTGACCTGTTTCAGGTTGAACTCAACGGCCAGGTCATACGCCGCCAGAGTGGCGAGGGCGCCGCCCAGGCTGTGCCCTTGAGGAGAGTACTCACAAAAGCTCAGACCTCCTCCGCTCCAGCACGGATGCTGTACTGCTGGGGCCGATGCAGATGAAGGGCGGCAAGTGCATGCACTTGTCATGTAGCTACCGGGAGTTGAATGGAGGGCTGAATCATGCAGTGATTCCCTCCTGGAGATGTGCGCGCCTGTGACAAGGACACGCATGTCTGCTGCCCGTTCCCCGGCGGCCGCCAGCAGCTGCCAAACGCGCTTTAAGACCCGGTCTCTGCATTATGAACGCTGAGACGATGTCAGCAAAAAATTAACCATATGGCAGAGTCGCATGCTCAAAAGCATGAGCCTCCACTCATCATCAGGAACTCGCAGATACATGTGCGTCGAGGTACAAAGCTGTGCCTTGACACCAGCAACGTACAGTTACACACCTGAAGCCGCCGGCTGTCCACGCTTGCAGAAAGCCCTTGTGAACCCTCGCAGGCCACACACTATTATGCTGCCGCAGATGCCGCGACAGCAGCATCTGCAGAGGCAGCGCAGCGATAAGCAGTCAGCAGACTGCCCTGACGGGTCGCTTTGCCATATACGAGGTTGCAAGTCGCTGCACAGGGGCTGGCCTCAGCGCAGGAGCTCAGCACGACCTCCACAGCACCTAAGAGCCAGATCCTCAAGCCGCCAAAAGGAGACGCTGGCGGTGTCTCCACAATGCCAGTTGGGTGTATCTACATACACCAAATGCAGAAATATGTACTACACACCTGCATGTCCGCCGCGCAGCCAGCTCGGCCGGCGGTGCCCCGAAAGGCCAGCACGATGGCGTTGCGGCCGCAGCCCAGCAGCATCTTAGTGTCGTGCACATCAGGCTCGCGCATCACCTCGATGCTGTCCAGCTCGAAGAGCTTCAGCGCCGCCTCTATCCGCGGGTCCATCGTCATGTGGCCCTGCCAGCGCAAGTGCTGCAGATTTCGTCCGTCTGATGGGTGCGTTGCTGGGGTTTCTGCTGGGCTGTCTGTCCTGCAGTGTGGCTGAATGCCTGCGGGACAGTGATGAGTTTGCAGTGCCATCCCTTTGAGGCTGCCTCAGGCGGTGTGGTTGCTCCGAATGAATGAAAGTGAAGGCCTCACCTCCAGAGCGTTTGGGTCATCTGGAGATGCCTCATCTGCTTGAGATGCTGCATCCACGTCGGCGCCCACGTGCTCTTCATATCGGTAGCTGATGAAGGAAAAATGGAAGGCCTGCACCGGGGCGAATCAGATGAGGCTGCCAAAACCTAATCAGCATGAGATGGTGGAATGCCTGGATACTATCGTTGAATGCACAGCGATCAGCACCTGAACAGCGAGAAAGTGTTTAGAAATGACGTGCACCTTCAGCGCTGTCTCCATGCAAAACAGAGGCTCGCGATCCAGGTCATCGGTGACAGCATGCTGCGCCATGGCCCGCCGCCTCACGTCCCGCTTCGCCTGCCTGCTCGACTCACTCCAGGCAGCATCTTGCAGCAGCACCTTCATGATGGCATGTGACAATTCTCACACTCAGAAAGATCTTGGCAGCTCGTTAGTTTGAGATGTAGGGTAACGGACGACAGTCTGGCAGCAGCAGGATAGTGCAGCAGTGATGCTCGGTGGAGATTATACAGCAGGCAGAAACGCCTATCTAGGAGGCACCTTGAGGAGCGGCTCTGGGTCAGTTGACGACCTCGGCATGAAGAAGAGCGCCTGCAGAACATGATGTGCATAGAGAGAAGGGGTTGACGACGAGGAAATTTCTGATAACTAGCCAGAACGGGTGTAAGACATGGAAGTGGCCAAGCCTTAGAACCACCGTCCTAGCCGCGGGCCTCATGCAGGCGCATAAGCACTCTGTCTTTGCATGATTGTGAAGTGAAATGTGTTTGGAGGTTTTCCCGGCAGAGGAGGGGAAATTATTTTACCGTAGTTACCGTCAACGCCGTCACCACCAGCTGGTTTGGTAAAAGCCCTGTGCATTGCAGGATCGTTTGATGCAGATCGAAGTAGCAGAACAAGAAGTGATAGCAATAGTATCTCCAGGGGGTCGCGCCCAAGACACATGTGAATTGCACAACCACATAATCACATATGAAGCATGAGATGAAAGAAGATTTCACCGAACCACGTCTGCAGGCGTGAGACATGGGGTGAGGCGGAGCAAAAGAAATGCATAATCATACCTACATTGACTTGAGACAAAACGCAACCTCAACATCCCACAGGCAGGATGCTACGAGGAAGAGACACGATGTAATGATGCAACACCTGCAGGTAGCTGGAACACTTGTTCTGTTGGCTAAACCACAGGCAGGATGTACCTGCGCAGATGGAGCAGCACAGCTGGTCTGATGAACAGATTGGCTTTTGTGGGCTGTGCGGCAGCTTGCCACAGTCTGAAACATAGACATTCACACACATCTGCCCCTCAGCTGCTAACAACCAGGGTGGTGACTTGCCGATGAACAGGAAATTGGTGCACAGGCCCTGTGTCCTCCTCTGCAGCAGTGCAGAAGCGCATTCAGAAGCGTTCTGAGACGAGACACTTTTCTGCACTTAGTAACTCCACAGGCTGGTAGGCCCACACACATACATATCCTCATCAGCTGGGCTGATCACCTGCAAACGCGCGATTACAGTGCCAACCCTGGGGCAGCAGGCAGATCTTCGTCAAACTCGCGCAAGACACGTGCTCACTCGATCACATTACGAAGCCGGGAAAGCATGCAAGCACCCGTCAATATGAACACCCTCCCCGCGATGCCTGCTCACACCTGATTTTGATACGTACAGTTTGATCGTTTCTATATGCCAGGTATATAAACAGAGTATGTCATACCTGAATTCGTTGTAGGGTCTGTTACTGAGCGCACGGAAGGTTCTGATGTAAAACACCGTAGACAGGGCAGCATACGCCCCAACGCCGGCGACAAGCAGCCTGCAGATGGCAGCACAAAGTGAGTCTGCAAGCTGCTGGAGAGAAAGACCGCAGTAACCCTGAGCCAGCTTGCATGAAGGAGGGAGCAGCATTCAAATAGGCGCAGTGTGGCTTGAAATTATGTCGGTGCTCGCTCTGCAGGTCACAGGTCTGACCGACAGGCTCAGAATACATCGGTGTTTAGTTGTACCACGATGTAGAGTTAGAGCATTGCAGCCTCTGAGCGTGGCTTGCCAGCTTACCCAGTGACGACACTCGTCACTGCCTGTGTTCCGCTAGAGTCCTGCTCATCGTAGCAGATCGTGATGTTGGTGTCGCAATTGGCGCCTCCTGCAGCAGACCAAGTGAGTGGTGTGCAATTTTACAATTCACGGCACATCTTTCAACATGTTGCTGGCGGAGCAAGAAAGAAAGAGAACGTGAAGACACAGAGACAAGAAGACGGTAAAGAAAAGAAAAATAGCAAAGAAAGAATGCGAAGCAAAAAGGAAACGAAGCAGTTTGTATATTCTACATCTATTCCTGGCTGACGCTGGCTGTTCGGAAAAACACTCGTCCGTACCAGACTTTATTATGATGCGCAGGTAAATGAGGTCCGCCTGAAACAAGCACCAAATCAAGCCTGCGAACACGGAAACTTCTCTGAAGCACAGCCTGGCCATCGCGTCGCCTAGCATGTGAGTCCACCTCAACTCATGCCCTGCATGCGCGTCCATCCCATTCCGTGCACCAGGCGTTAATTCGCATTGTGCGCGTGCACAGCATCTCACCTGACGGCCAGTGGTGCCACAGCGGGGCGTCGAGGATGATGGCGCTGTCGGCGCCTGCGATCGTGTCCATGGCATCTGCAGGCGCTGCGCCCACTGCCTGACGGCCTGCAGACACACCTGCCAGGTTGCTAACAGCCCTGGGTGTTTGCATCCTGGGGTCCAGGGATTCGGGCACTCGCATCTGTGTGGCCCACGAGGGGACTTACAGAACGTCAATTACAACTGCTGGTCCTGATTAACAACCCTGAAAGTCAGGCGGGGCACCTGCTGATGTGCCGGCAGCGCCGCGGCCCTGCCGCCACGGCGCTGAGCAGTGCGCCATCACGGACATCAGGCACAGGAGCGTGTTCCAGCATGTCCTGCGCGACGAATCATGGTGGCTTGACAAGCCGACGTGACACGAGGCAGGGCCGATTCCGCGTCACGATGCCACGTGAGTTGCGAGCAAAAGCAGGATGCTGTAAGGGACCGCACCAGCGAACGAAGCCGGAGGTGTTCGTGAATGGGTGGAACCTGTGCAAGGAATTTCCAGAAAGATCAAATTCGGTGGCCAAGAACACCCACAAAGACAGACACAGAGCGCGAACCTATGCTCACCAGAAACAGGTACTCGTCAGAAGCGCCGCATTTGGCGCCAGCCAAAATGCAGTGTTGACCAGCTGTCGGTGCAGCACACAATCTCAGCGCAGGAACCTTTCACATTGAAAGCATGAGTAGTCAATATAGTTCTGCTTAAATTCATCGACGGTGCTGTGCTTTTCACAAAAAACGGACGAGTGTGCTCACACACCTGCACCAGCAGCATTGCACCATAGCAGCTGCACAACCGGCGCCTTCTTTTTGTCCACTGCCGCCTCTTGGTGCGCCACAGCGACCTGGTGAACATGCTGGCGGCGCCAAACATGATGAGCAGGCACACACCTGCGATGCAGCATCAGCGGTGAGCCATGCTCCATCGCTGCGCCATCATTGCACTGAAAAAGATCACAAAACAGGAGTGCAGGAGGGTTGCCGCTCTATGAGCAAGTCAAGTGTTGTTGCACACACAAGAAGACGCACTGCTACAGATGACGTTCAGCGCCGCAAACTGCCGCTTCTTAAACCAGCGGCTGTCATTGCAGTAGATTTTGAGCAGCAGCTGAGTCAACAGCAATGCCGCTGCAACGGCGACCATGGCCTGCAGCAGCCCGATGAGCAGCTGCGCCGCAAACAAGGACATTTTTCAGTTCCCAAAGCACATGGTCCAGCCGGCTAGATGCGATTGACAGAGACACATACATACACTGGCAACGGCTCTCTAACACCCCACGTGACACCGGCCAGCGAAGACGAATGCAAAATGTATGGCCAGTTTGAAGAACCATGCAAGGTGCTCCTACCCGCGTGATCTTTGCGGACTCGCACTCCAATTTCAGCACCACATGCGGGCTGCTCAGGTGCAGTGCGGCGGCTGGTGGGAGCTCTTCGCTCTTACACGAGGCGCTCGTGGCCTCAACGCCTGTGCCGCTGCCGCTGCCGCTGCCGCTGCTGCCGGCGTCAGCGGCGCAGCCCATGCGACCGCCATGGTCCGCTGCCGCAGCGCCTCCTTCTGCACATGCATGATGGAGTCAAACACCAAAGCGACGGCGCTGCCGCCGCCGCAGATGTGATTTTGCGATCGTTGTGCGCAGTAAAGAGGCGCAGAGCCATTGCAGTATTCACCTGCAGCAGTGTGCGTCACTGGTGCTGCGCTCTGGCGAGGCACCTTACCCGCTGTCCCTGCCTCCACGTCGCGCGGCCTGCTGCTCTGCACACCTTCTAATGTGGGTCTGCCTAGCAGGCGCCAAGCGGCCCGAGCTAGCATTGCCTGTGCCCGGTTACGCTGGTCGTACTCGATTCCCCGCGAGTGCTCACGCAGGTCAACAAACTGCAAGCGCTTTTGCTCTGATGTATCGGCTACGAAGGCCTTCTTCAGTGCAATGCCAGTTTAGAAGTTGCTTCAGCATTCTGTCACTTATTTAGTCAAGCTCTGGGCAAAATTGCAATCTTGCTAGAGCGCTCCACATGGCGCACGCATCCAGGGCGCAGTCACTGTCCTCACAGCGAAAACGTAAATCACCGTGCGAGCCGGGCGTGACGCCTCAAACACAGTGCACCCAGTGTGTCGCATGCATACGAATTCGTTTGCAAGATACAGCACCGGCAGACCGTTTAATTTGCTTCGTATCTTGGTCTTGGTCTGTTCCCGGTTTCTCACCCAAAACTTGCATTTGCTTTGTTTTCGGCGATTGCGTGCCGTGTTCCAGGTGTTCACCAGAAGGCTCGGTCAACCCAGAGCCTCGTCAACAGACTCGCAAACCATGTCGCAACGATCGGCCGGCCGACCACTTTGCCGAGACGCAGGCTCAGCAGCAGCACGCTCCAGGCCGCCGGCCGAAAGTTCTCATGTTGTTCCAGAAAAGAAAGCACCCTCCCGTCCCGCTCGCCTCCCGGTACCGCTGTTACATTTTGAGGGCCAGGTACCTCCACCGCAGCGGCACCGACTCGCCGCTGCAGTGCACTAGGTACGGCCTCTCTACTCCCTTGCACCGCCCCTCGAGTGTGCGCAGCAAGCCCATCAAGGCCGGGCGGCTACCGAGCAGCTGCACCACCACTGGCTGCTGGCCGATGCCGTCGGAGCCTCCGCCCCAACAGCCGCCGTGCTCAGCCGCCACTGCAGCGGTCGTGCTCAGCAGCCTCTCCGGCGACGGCGGCAACGGTCCGCCTCACTGTTAAAAATCAGCTGAGGCACAGGCTGAGCAGCAGCTGGCTGCGGGCGGCGCCGTCCTGGGCCAAGCTGCCGCGCGCGGCCACCGTGGTGGTGCTGCTCGCGTGCTTCTCCACCCCCCGCGCGATCATGCACATGTGCAGCGCCTCCACAACTACGAGCACGCCGCGGGCGTCGGCGAGCTGTTCCACCGCGTCCGCGAGCTCGTGCGTGAAGCGCTCCTGTGGCACAAGGCCATAGTCCGGTCAGTGTCCAGTGCAGCTATTCATTCCGTATACTCGAATCATATGGATTCATTGAGCACGCCACGCGCGCCGGCCAGCTGCTCCACCGCGTCCGCCAGCTCGTGCGTGAAGCGCTCCTGTGGCACAGGGCAAAGTGAAATGAGGAAAGGATCTGGGTGTGATTGAGTTGCGCAGTCAAGTGCGACTGCGAATGCGGCAAGATTTCCAAAAAGGAAGCGGGAGGCTTTAGCAGGAGAAGGAAGCACCTGGATCTGCAGGCGCTTGCTGTACATAGCGACTGTGGCCTCCACCTGCGCCACGCTCAGCCGCCGCGGCACGCTGGCGCCCTCCGCCGGCAGGTACGCCATGTGTGTCGTGCCGTAGAAGGGCAGCAGGTGGTGCTCGCACTGAGCAACAAAATAAATCTGTCAGAAAACACGGATATGTGTTGTTGATGATGGTGACACAACGGAAACGCCGCCGCCCTCCGCCGGCAGGTAGGCGACATGCATCGCGCCATAAAAGGGCAGCAGGTGGTCGAACTACAAAAAAAGGATGGTCGTGTCAAAACTTGTGAATTCACGATGACGGAGACTCAGACAGAGGAACGCCTGCGCCCTCTGCCAGCAGGCCATATGCGTCATGCTGTAGAAGGGCGGCAGGTGGTGCTCGCAATGAGCACAACATAACAATTTGTCAGTGCAAAAGTATTAATATGTCAGCTGGTGACGGTGACTCAGGAAGGAAACGCCATTCCCCTCGGCCGGGAAGTAATGCCATGTGCATTGCGCCCCGAAAGGGTAGCAGGTGGTGCTCGCACTGTGCAACAGGGTGGGTTTTTAGTCGATAACGGCGACTCGACTTGAAAACGCCGCAGCTCTCTGCTGGCAGCTACGTCATGTGCATCGTGCCCTAAAAAGGCAGCAGGTGGTGCTCGCTTGGCGCAGGTGTATGGCAGCAGCAGCAGCAGCAGACATACATGCTGGAATGGCAACATTTGCGCTGAGACGGCATGCTGAGGACGGTGAGGCACACCTGGGAGGCGAAGCGGACGTGGAACTCCTCTACGCCGTGCGACGCCGCCAGGTCGTTCCGCCGCGCCAGCCCCTGCAGGGGGACCCGGGAGCGCGTCAGCAGCCAGCAGCATCGGGGTGGAATTTCGGGATGGGGATGTCTTCTCACTCCAGCAGACACTCAGCTCAGCTGAGCAGCTCCAGGACCGCGCTGCAGATGTGCACACCATCTTACTATTATTTGGATATTTGCACCTGGGGAGCGTATGAGCGGCGTTCGAGATCTGCCAACACTGGATCTGCCACACTGGACGGCTGCGATGGGCAGTTTCGCAACTTGGCTTTGGGTGGCAGGGAGGCTGTTTCATCCAGTTACCTGGGGCGCGACGGAGCAGCAGTCGGGGTCCGCCAAGATGGCCGGCAGCGAGACGCTGTAACCGGCCGTCGATGCCAACATCTGCCTCACGTAGGACTGCGCCCCGCTCTCGAGCCCCTGCATCACAACAGCAGTAACACGCCTCAGCCACATAGTCCAGCAGGGCCGCCTTGCATTGATACTCATTGCATTTGAAAGCATCGTCCCAGGAACTCAACCACACCTGGAACATGTGACGCAGAACGACAGCGTCCAGAGGCCGTTCCTTTTGACGCCATTGTGATTTGATAGTCCAGACATGAACTGCCATAACCCGACCATCCCAGGAGAAATGTGCCAGTTCACCTGACGCATGTGTCGCGGCACCACAGCATCCAGCAGCACCGACACGGCCGCCTCCATCTGCGCAGGGCCCGGCCGCCGCGCCGCCAGCGCCGGCTGCTGCCCCGCCTCCGCGCCCGAGGCCTGCGGCGCGTCTGCCATGTCCGTGTCCTGCGGCTGCTGCTGCTGCTGCGCGGCAAGAACATCGTCAAGATCGTCAAGATCGATGGGTGTGAAAGCAGCGCACTGGAATTGCAATGATGATGATGTTGCCAGCGCATGCAGCAGGGGCGGCACGCCCGTTGCCTGCGTACAAGGCATTCATTTTGCATCACCAGGTGCAAGTCTGGATATTGCATTGGAACATTGCATATGAACATTGCAAACCTGGGCCTGCTGCTGCTGCCGCCGCGGGTGCGGCTGCGCGAGCGCAGCGGCGTAGGTGGCCTGCGGGTGGCGCAGCCCACGGCCGACCACGCTGCGCTTCTCGACAGGCTCCATAACTGCACACAGCTTGAAATTCAGAAGTTAGGTCCCGTAAGATGAAAACACAAGGGAGCAGATGGCGCAGTCCGCGGCCGACCACACTGCGCTGGTCGAGCGGCCCCATGACTGCGCAAATCAGTTCAAGCGCGTTGATTCGTGCACAACCTGCGATTGGCTCACTCATTTGGACAATCAAGCATGAGCAGCAGGTCAGGTGACGCACAATGAGAACCAAATGGGCAGATTGTCCGAGCCTGGGGTCACGACCGCGCGAGGCAGCCAGCGCACCTGTGCGGGGCCCGGAGGGCATGCCGTTGGCGGGCGTCACGGGCACGCCGTTGAGCCGCAGCAGCGCCAGAAACTCCTGAGGAAGGTAGAGATGCCAGCTCAGCCAGCGCTCAGCAGGGGCAGGGGACACACGTTTGGTAGCTGAGCAGCAGGCTGCTGGAATCCTGGACTTGCTCACTGCATGTGGAGCTGTGCAGCTAGTGCAAGTTGACAAGGCAAGCTCCAAGTTGTGGCAGCGCCTAGCGTGGAGTGCTGTTGGGCCCGGCAAACAACAGGTTGTTCTGCCATGACGCAATGGGGGATGATCTGCTTGACAGAATCTTCTCTCTTTGTTTGCTGCAGAGTCCCCACCGTGGCGCGGCTGCTGCTGGGCTCGGCGAAGACACGGCAAAACAGAGTGGCGACCACTACGATGCGGAAAACTATATGGCATCAGATGTATATTGTGCCTACCGTGGCGCGGCTGCTGCTGGGCTCGGCGAAGACGCCGTGCGCTGCGCTGGTCAGGTGCGTCGGAGCATCCGGCCCCTCCGCCATGTGCTTCGCCTGCGGCAGCACGTTGCGGATAGTCGTCAGCACGTTCTGATCAAGCAGAATGCACACGCTGTCTGCAGAAGCTGTGTGGAAATGCTGATTGCACTACAAGGAAACTCTTGCATTCTATACGCAAACCCACCTCCACGAGTTCGGCGGCGCAGTCGGGCGACAGCTGAGCTGTGGTGAGCGCCTCCAGGATGAACACGCAGGGTGTACGACAGGAACCACGCGAAGTTTGTGCAGTTTGTTTTGAAAACCCACCTCCACAAGGACGGCGGCGCCGTCGGGCGACAGCTGGTCTGTGAGCGCCTTCAGGATGAGGTCCGTGAAGGCCTGCTGGTCCTGGAACCGCCTGTCAACGCCAGGCAGATATTAGTGGATGGCTAACCAGCTACACCCTGAGCAGAGTGGCCGCACTGCTAGTGCTGCATGCTGCGAGCACCAGGACGCAGGGGCCGGACAACCAGCATGGCCTGCAGCCGAGGCTGTGTGAGGCAGAGAGGAGACACTTGGCTGCTTGTCATCAAAAGTATGTGGTGTGCATGGGTGCGTAGAGTTTCCTACCTTGCAAAAAGACCGGTGAGCCGCGCGAACTTGCTGAGCCCCAGCACCACGCCGTGGGACGGCATGTATGCGATGTGGCACCGCCCGTGGAACGGCAGCAGGTTCGAATTCGACGTGGACGCAAACTCGATGTCGCGCACCTGCGGCATGACACCCGGAACATTACTTGCCTGGTGACACAGGGATGTGACAGGGACCGCCGTTCCGCGGCATGCGCGGCTGCTCGAACGGAGACGTGAAGCGTCGTGCTGCGTGACTGCTCAGCGCAGCACACTGACAGACCATCTCACGCATTGCGAGCTTGGAGTCGTGTCCAGTGTGGACATGTCGAGAATTTGTAGACCGCAAATGGCGACTGACTAAGCGCCAAAGGGTGCTGAAAGCCCTGGTGCTATGGCATCACATCGTGACTGGGGTGCAACAGGGTGCGCCCCTGCGCTTGAAGATGCTAGACTCACAAACATGAACTGCGGTTGCAAACCGCGACTTTTGTGAATTGTCGAGGATGCGATTTACCATGACCATGCCGCCGCCGCCTCCGCTGACTGTCGGCTCATCGAACAGTGCCTGTCCCAACACGCTGCAGCAGTGCACAAGGAGCCGCTGAAATTCATGACACAGACAACTGGAGCATAGATCCGCAAGCGTCGTCATGACCAAAGTGTGATACAGGACGACACCAGCTTGGTGTTGCAGCACAGCAGCTAACAATGCAACACAGCAGCTAACAATGCAGCTGTAATGGTAGACAGCTCGGACAGCATCGCACCTGCCCACGTCCTGACTGTAGCCTGTGGTGATGTCCAGCCAGGCTTTGGCCACCCGCTGCGGATATCAGAGAACATGATCGAACCGAGCTCCCCTTGCAAGTGCCGGCCAGTCCACGCCACTTGTGTGGCAGAGCATGCGCGGCTGGTATTGCAGGGCAGCACTGCACATGAGCACACATGGACATGCTTGGAGAACCCAGATTCCTGGGCACCTTGGGCGTGTCGCGCAGGCCCTGCCGGTCTGGGTCCTCGCCAACACCCGCGAGCAGCGTCCGCACCGCTGCCTGTGTAGTCCGGAAAGAAAGCATGTCAAGGAAGCGGATCCTGTAGGATTCCGTCACCTGTCTTCTGAGCAGGGGCCACTGTTGTCATCCGCGAAGAGCTGCACAACATGGGTGGAACCGCAGCTTCCTGAAAGCAACATGTCAAAGTGATGGTTGAAAATCATCTGGATCCGCTGGCACCGCACCTGCATGTGCTCCCCGGGGAGGCGGCCACCCTCCTCGGCCTGGCCTTCTGACGTGTCGCAGTCCAGAGCTGCAGTGCTGAATGTCTCGCTAGCGCTGAGGCTCTCCGCGGAGTTGCTGCTGCAGGGGCGCTCCAGCGCGCCATCGAACGCTGTGGCGCCGTCGAAGCTCAGCACCCCCGCCTGCTGCTGCTCCTTCAGCGGCTGCCGCGGCGCCGCCTCCATCGCCGGACTCAGCCCTGAAGGGCTCTGGAAGGGAGAACGGCAGGCTATAGGCGCAGCTGGCGGCGGTCCCCAAGTCGGATTGTGCTGGACAAGTGGACACCTCCGGATGCAGGCGAACTCTGCGGCTTCCTAACCGAGCGTGCAACTGCAGGCGCAGCGGCAGCACTGTGACGATTCAAGACGATTGCTTCTCTGATGCCAGTGTTCGCTGCTCACTCAACTGCACGCGTCAGGTCAACTCCGGCAACTGCCGCTGCTTTGGATTGCACGTGGCTCCGATAAAACAGGACAGCCGGCTCAACCTCCACCTACGGACGAGTTGGAAACGCTGGTCTCCCAGCCTCCGGTGGCTGTGCAAGCAGAGAACACAGATGCTAACGTGCGACCGGCATGCCGCATGCACGGCCACTGGATTGCACCAGGTAAACCCTGCTGCCACCTTTCGTCCCCGGCGCTAAAGCCCTACAGGGCAGAAGCTGGAAGCGCGAAGGGATCGAACTGTAATGTCCTGCCCACACGCTCTCACAGCTTACACACTTTTACAGGCTACACGCCAAGCTCACGAAACAAACTTCCGACCGATTGTTTGATCGCTGCGAAAGTAACAATGACACACAAGACAAGGTACACGCCCGACCGCTGCGCCGCTCACAAATCATAAACCCTACTCGTCCTTGCGGCGCTTGCGTTCCTCCTTGCGCTGGTCCTTCTGCATCAGGATGACCTGCGCACGGCACATCCGACGTCAGGTACGTGTTTGACACAAGATCTACAGCACCCATGCTGAATGTGTTTGCTGTCCCTACATCAGGTGCTCCATCTGGGAGCCCTGAGCCTGACAACCGCATGCACTACGCACAGTGCAGGCGCAGTACACTTCGATGGTGGCAGCGTGGAAATCTACACGAGAATCGCAATATTGAACGCCGTCAGGGGTGCTCACCAGGATGCGAACGAAGATGGCAGCGAAGTCGACAAACAGGTCCAACGCGTGCTTGACCTGCGGACAGAAGTTCAGCGGGTTTAGCAATGTTAGCCATCCCTTGCCTGGGCAGCGGTGTCTTGCAGCTGCGCAGTCAAACGGCATCGTGCGAGATCAGCAGGTGGGGCCACTGCTGACACTGCTGCTGACACCATAATCAGTGGCACCACACCGGGATATGATGCGGTAAGTTTGCAAATGCGATTCATAAAATAGAAGTAGTTCATGTGACAGAGGAGTAAGCCTCACGTGGTCCAGGTTGCCGGCAAAAGCCTGCTCCACGATGACTTGCGTGTCAAAGAGCACGTAGCCGATGAAGACCTGCGGTGAGGAAAATCTCACAAGTGTTTCCGGATAGGCCATGCCACCTGTCGGATGTGCTTCACGGCAGCTGGTTGCTTTCGTCACATGGTCCTGCATGCTGATGCGCAACCGCGCTACACCATTCATACAACAGCCCAACTTGGCAATTTGGCATGTTGTAGGGTAGGCATGCTCGTCGTGCAGGTACTGTACAAAGGCGAAACTCTACAGAGGCAAAAACCCTACCAGCAGGCCGCCATACAGTTCCGCCTGCAATTTGTCGAATGACACGGCGTCAGACTGACTCAGAGTATTGCCCTCTTCGAGCTCAAGTCTGTCAACTAGGCGGTGGTACGAGGGCAAGACAGTGATTTGGACCAGGTATTGGGAGACAGGTGTTGTGCCGCCACACCTGGAACGCCATCGACTGCGCCCCTGGCAGCAGCCACGTTGCAAAGCGCATGACCATGAAGCAGCTGATGGCCGCCGACAGGCTGCCGCCGATGTACAGCAGGCTGCGAGCACAGGGTGTTGCAGGGTTTGGCATTGTTATGGACTCTCGCCCTACGGTACACATAGCCTCGAAAGGCAAGGGCGCTAGACGATGAAACGTTGGGCAAGGTGCGTTTGGAAAGCAAGGAAATAAGACAATTGTGGCTGATGCACATCGTCGTTGTGAGCTTGGAAGATAGGTAAAAGTTCCACCTACGACGGCGGGACACCAGCGCTGCGGCCGAGAAGCACGCGAACAGCGCCTGCGCAGGCAGAGACAGCGTCAGAGTGAGCTAGGACGTCACTGCAGGGCACACGAGACAAGGCCGCAATGATCTCACCGCAGTGCCCAGGAAGGCCGTCAGCACCAGGCCGCTGTCCATCGCCACCGCCGCGGCGATCAGCGGCCCGAGCGACGCGCCCTGTGAGAACGCCGCACCCGCCAGCAGCGCATACCTGCAGGCAGCGCACACATAGGGTGTTCCATCTGATAGATCGAAGTGGCCGAGACAAACGGAGCAATACGCAGCAGAGCATGACAGATGCGTGGATCCAGTTTGGTCCCAGTTCAGTTCCTTCCTTCCTCTCCATCTGCCAGGCTGCCAGCGACGGGCGACAGCAATTCACCGCCATGCCATCTGCCAGCGCTTTCCCTACCACGTTCGTACTGTCCTGGCGGCTCCATACCCTACTGGGCTGTGACTCCGCTCCCCGACCAGGGCGTCAACACCCATCTTTCAGGAAGACCTGCAAAACACGGCTTGCGAGCAAGACAAGGCCTGCATGCAAATTCACCGCTTGTTGAGGCTCTGCGGCTCCGGCGGTGTCGCCGATAGCCACACGACGCAGCCCACGAACGTGATCATGGTGAGCCAGCCGCCCAGACCGGTCAATAGGTTAAAGTAGACGCCCACTGCCGAAACCGCCAGTGCCGCGGCGAGTGTCGCGTACACCTGCAGCGGTTTTGGAATTCACCATTGCAGGGGTTTAATTGGCTTGGAGTGAGATTCTCAGCCTTCATGCTAGTAAGGGTGGGCTGCGAGGCATCGGCCGGGCATATTGTGCAGGCGCTATGACGCCACACACCGCTGTGGCGTCACACAGGAGTGCTCGAGCACAAGCGTGGAGCAGGCCAGGGGGCGAGGCAAAGGCTGGCATGACGCACCTTCTCGACATGCTTCTGCACCGTCGGCGTCCTGCAGAGCGTCCCAGTCAAAGGCGTGTCTCTGCAGTACTTGGAAGCTTCCGAGGATTTGCACAAGGCGTGTTTCTCGTAAGAACAGGGAGAGCTGCCTGCCTTCAAATGTTTGGGAGCCTTTCGGAAGGCATGTCAGCAGATGCACAGGGCACACTGAGCTCTCCGAAAGCGAGAGATCAGGACAACCACTTACAACTCTGTGAACTTGAAGAGTGTGTTCGCATTGAAGCGGGACGACTGCGAGCCGGCGCCCGAAAAGCGGTTGATGAAGTCCATTGTGCTGACTTTGTTGTGGTATATCTGCGTGCGCTGAAAAGTGAGTCTGCTGAGCTGGCCTCGCCAAGCTCGAGGCCAGACTGGCGTATTGCCGTAAGACCCAGACTGGCGTATCGCCGTAAGACCCTGGCAAAAATGTCGTCCAGCCCAGCTGGGACACAAATGACATGCTGCCTCCTAGAGTCCGAAACAACACATCTCCCCAGCACGAGCGAGGCGTGCTCATCGAAAATCCACGTGTAGATCAATATTGTGCAGCAACAGAGCTCGACCTCCACATACAGAGCGCGCGATGCGTGTGAGGAGGTGAGGAATGAACTTGGTCTAGCAAATCAGGCAGGATGGCGGTGCAAATCGACGCGGCCACCTTCACGACGCGGCTGAAGAGAATTTACGACTCCTGGCAGGTATGATGGTCCTTTCGGCCGCGTTTCGACACCTGCCGCCACGAAATTTTATGCAGTGCTTGACGGTCGTTCAAACCCGATTCGAAACCACGCCCTGCTGGGAGCATGCGTGTCACAATCTGCTGGCTCCTACACGCCTCAGTGACCGGTTTATGCATGTCGAGCATTGGCGCTGGCTGTGTGGCTGCCTGCGCCTGGCCCGCCAGCGTCCTGCGCATGAGCGGCAGCGTGATAACCATGATCTCCTGCTGGAAGGCTTGCGTGCGAGAGGCAGCTGAGGGCTGCGTGTGCATGCAGAGCGGGGAGGACATATGGGGCGGCAGCACGGCCATAGTGGTGGCGGTGGGGCCCTCTTCTGACGAGCTGCGGTACCTCAAATCCGTAGCACTGCACCTCTGGCTCTTCGGCTATGAGCTTCCAGGTTGGTGGCTGTTCATCTGTCAGCTTGCATGACTTCGAGGATGCATGGGCATGCTGTGCACAGGGCTATAGTCTCAATGTCATGGCCATGCTGCATGGTTGCCATGGTTGCCATCATCCCGAAAACCCTCCCTGCCACTGACATTTCCTGCCGCTTCAAATCGCAGACACGGTCCTGGGCTTCACGCGCACGACGCTGCACGTGGTCACCAGCAGCAAGAAGGGTGAGACGGCCTGCCTGCCCTGCCCGCATGCCTTGCCGCGCCATGCAGGAAGCTTCAGACAGCAAACCTCTGGCAAACACGTGGTGTGCACCTGGCATGTCGTGTCATTGCAGCGGCGCTGCTGCAGCTGCTAGTGGAGCCCGCGAAGGAAGACATGCAGGTGGCGCTGCAGATGAAACTGCAAAACCCTGATGACCAGCTTACAACCAATGCCCTTTCGTTTCTGCAGCGGCGCTGCTGCAGTCGCTGGTGGAGCCAGCGAAGGAGAACATGGACGTGACGCTGCAGATCCACGCCAAGCAGAAAGGGCAGGACGGCAGCGATCAGATCGAGGCGCTGCTGGAGGGCGTGCGCGGGTCTGGGGACGCCAAGCTCGGCGTCATCTCCAAGGCGAGTCTAGTTTGCTGCGTCTCAAAAGCGGCAACTGCCTAAGAAGCTTGCTGGACGGCGTGCGCGGCTTGGCAATGCCAAGCTCGGCAGCATATTCAGGGCATCTCATATTCCTTCCTGTGGTGCTGGCGGGGCCAGCGAACCTTGCCAGATGTCTAGGGTGCGATCACAGGAGCGCCTCAAAAAGTGAACGCGGCGTGTAACAGGGGCTGGTGAGCCTCGGGTCCACGTCAGGCAGATGGCATTGCTGGGGCTTTGCATAAGGATGTGGGGTTTTCCAGAAGGACACTGAAGATAGTCACACTTGCTGCGCTTCGGCTGTGCAGGAGAAACCGGAGGGCGCGCTCATGGAGACGTGGGCGGCGGCGCTCACAGATCGTAGGTACCACAAAAGACCACAGCCATGTGGAAATCAACATCGTCGCTTTCCGATCCACACAGGAGAAGCCAGAGCGGGCGCTCATGGGGAAGTGAGCGGCGGCGCGCGCAGATGGCAGTTTCCCACCAAAAGGACAGCCGTGAATGTGGACTCCACAATGATATCTGTGCGACGCCACAGGAGAAGCCGGAGGGGGCGCTCATGGAGAAGTGGGCAGCGGCGCTCGCAGACAGCGGCCTGGACACAGTGGACATCGCACCCGGTCTCGCTGATGTCTTCTCGGTGTGCAATCTCTCCTGCTCTGCCACAATCGTAGCACCATGTGTGACGCTTGACGGGAATGCCAGTTTGCAGCATTCGCATGCAGCACACGAAAATATGGGCATCAGAAACTCACTTCACTGCTGGTGTCTTGGAGTGTCACGTGAAGTGTCTAGTGAACTGTCAAACATTCCTTTGTGCAGGTGAAGGACTCGGCAGAGCAGCTGGCGGTAAAGAAGGCGGCGCACCTCGCAGCGAGCTGCTGGAAGAACTTTGCCGTCAGCGAAATCGAAGGCAAGCGCGTGAAACTGAATTTGTGGAGCCCTGAGATTTTTGGCTGTGTGACTGCAAAGGACTGCATCAACAGTCAGATCCCTGCTGATGCGGGGGGGACCACGCATTGGCGTGCGTGGTGGTTGACGGGCGCACGCCGCAAGCGTCCCCTGCAGGCGTGAGCGAATTGGTCGCCGCAGAGCCCAACAGCTTTGATGCACAGCCGCAATGCGCTGCAACATGTGCAGCGCCACATGCGTGTTCAAACAAACATAACACTCGCTGCAGGCATCATCGACGAGGAGAAGCCGGTGAAGCACACGCGGTTGTCGCAGCGCATCGAGGAGGCGCTCACAGACCCCGCCGCCAAGTGCCAGGTGGGTGTGAAAACAACAGGAGGCATCTGCGTTTTCAACCGCATGCACGTGCCTAGCCACGTGCTGGATGCTAACATACCCCGCCGCCAAGTGCCAGGTAGGATTCCCACCATGCACACGTAAAGAGCCGTCAGCCATGCGTGTGCTGGAGGCCTGATGTGCCCAACACTCTGCCTCCGAGACTGCGGCAACATATGCCGACAACAATGTCGAATTTCCGAATTGACTTCCCTCACGATCACATGTGCCGATGCTTTCTGGCTTCGGTTGCAGTTGTCAACACGTTCAGTTTCTCATTATGTCAGGTCAAGCTCAAGGTGGAGATGGCAGACATCGCCTACCCACCCGTCAGTCGATTGTGCAATGTTATTCCGAATGGCCATATTGAAAATCCCTTTTGCTTTTTGCCAGGTCAAGCTCAAGGCGGAGATGGTGGACATCGCCTACCCGCCCATCATCCAGAGCGGCGGCAAGTACGACCTCAAGGTATGATCGCACTCTGGCGACTAACGGCGGCTGCCGTTGCACTGCAGTGACGTCACTTAACAGATGCCGCCAGTTTTTGAATCGGGAACCGTGCTGTGGAGGCGTGCGCAGTCATTGGCGGGACAAGCTGCGGTATTAGAACCTAAGTGCAACTCCAGCAGATAGTAATATAGTCACAACTTTTGCCGTGAAATAAATCCCAATCGCAGGTGAGCGCGAGCAGCAGCGAGGACCAGCTGCAGTATGGCGTTATCACCGCATTGCTCGGCAACCGGCACGACTGCACAGCTCCATTTTTGGATATTATTCAACATGAAATCCTGCTTTTCATTGCGCACAGGTGAGCGCGAGCAGCAGCGAGGACAAGCTGCGTTACGGCGTCATCATCGCGTCGCTGGGCACGCGGTACAACTGCAAACCATGACTCGTTAATCATATTGTAGGCACATTGTTTGTTTATTTACCCAGGTGAGCGCGATCAGCAGCGATGACAAGCTGCGGTACGACGTGATCATCGCGTCGCTGGGCGCGCGGTACAACATGTACTGCGCGAATGTCGCGCGCACGCTGCTGGTGGACCCCAGCAAGCAGCAGGAGGCAGAGTACAAGTGAGCGACTTCCTGCTTTCCATTGATCGGATTTCTCGTCCTTCGCAAAGACATCCAGCACAGAAAGCACGGAGACTCCAGCAAGTAGCTGCAGGCGGAGTACACGTGAGTGGAAACCCTTGTCTGAAGCGCAAAGTTCGATCGTGTCGTATTGCACACACTGTGGACTGCGCGATGGCGGACCGCATCAGCGTGCACAACATCGTTGTGTGTTTTCAAATTGTCGTCGCAGGCAACACCACTTCCCTGGTGTTGCCAGCTGCACTCCAGAGCGCTTGCGCCCGCATTGCCTGGGGTGCTTGCGCCACACATGGCCAAAAGCCCTCGCGGAGAGCCGCAGCTGCTGAGCCAAAAGTGGCACTGCTGCAGGGCGCTACTAGCGGCGCAGGATGCGGCGATTGCAGCTCTCAAGGTCGGCAACGTGCTCGGCGATGCTCGCGCGGCCGCCGAGCAGGCGCTGCAGGTGCCGCTCTCATGCCTTCCGAGTCCGATTCACTTTGAAAGTCTAGCAGTAGAGGGCGTGATTGCGCTACCTTTCAGCAAGAAGTGCCGTCGGCTCTATTCCTTTCGATGCAGCGCGGCTGCTGAGAATGAGTAGGTGGCCCCGTCGCCAACAAATGATGTAGTCTGACAGCTGTCTGTCGGGCCTGCATCTCAACTGGGTCGTGGCTGTGATTTTGGATTCTTTGTGAGCAAATCATGCCTCTCGCAGGACTGCAACCTCTCTCTGTGACAGTAACCTTCAAAGCCAAATGGCAGAGTCACGCAGGGCCACCTCCTGCAAGCTGAGACACCTCTTGCAGTTCGGCAGGGCTGTTTGTGGACTGATAATCATCCACTCACGAGTGCCTCGAACTTGCAATAGGTTGAATGTAGGTTGTAGATCGCCATGTTCACAACTCCACTCATGTGACGGTGTTCTAGCTAGGATGCGTTGTTGTCTGGCACACTTGGGCTTCGCAGGGTGTCGGGCGCAGGGCAGGGGCACCCGACGGAGGGGCTCGCCAACCCGCGGACTTCAGCGTGGAGCTTGCTCGGGGCGTTCACTCCTTGCTTTCATGACACGTCACTGAGGGAGCAACTTGATGTGTCGTTTTGCAGGATGCAGGGCAGGGGCACCTGGTGGAGCGGCTCACAAAGCTCGCGTGCTTGGGCATGGAGCCCCTGAGTGCCTGTCCACTCCCCCCACTTGTCGCCGGAAACGCGGAACCAATGGTTTTATGCAGGATGCGGGGCAGGGGCACCTGGCGAGGCGGCTCACCAAGAATGTGGGCTTTGGCATGGGGCTGGAGTTCAGGGAAGCCGCCAATTCGCTGACTGCTTCCAGCTCCGCGCCCGTGCGCGCCGGCATGATCTTCAACGTCTCCATCGGTGCAAACTTGCGTCAACCACTCTTTTATATTCAAGTGGCGGAATATGGTTGCTTGAGGTGCCGCTCGCTGCGTGTCGACCTCGCGGCTCTGCTGAAGCACTGCTGAAGCATGTGCAGACGTGAAGCGTTCGGCATCTGTTTGACTTCGTCATCAAGGTGATGTCATGTACAGGCGTGGCGGGCCTCAGGCGGGAGGACGCAGACTCGGAGGCAGCGAAGGACTATGCCATCCAGATGGCAGACACGGTGCGGTTGCATGGAACTTGCAAATCATAGCGGGGCTCAATTTGTCACAACCGGCTTGCTGATCAGGGTTGCCAGCCATCAGTTGTCACGACTGCCCACAGCCATCTTTTTGAAACACGACAATCAAAGGATTGATACATCATCATGATCGACACATAACCAATGTCATTCATCACCCCAGGTGCTGGTGCCAGAGGGCGGCGGCGAGCTGTTGCCAACTTGCTGTCAGATTCCAATTTTGTGTTTTGTTATATGTTAGGTGCTGGTGCCGGACGGCGGCGGCGGCGCCGAGCTGCTGACGGGCGTCGCGCCGCGCACCTGGAAGGACAACGCCTACTTCTTCAAGGTGTGGCGACTGGATGCTGCTCAGATAGCAACACTTGCAATGCTGAGAAAACTCGAAGGGTTCTCTGTGCCGCGCTCCTGGAAGGACAACGCCTACCTGTACGTGCTGCTCCTGTGGAGCATGCTCGGCAGCTTCATAAACATCGTTTGATGGGAGGACATTTGTTAGGTTGTGATGACGTTTTGCAGGGTGACGAGGAGGGCGAGGAGGCGGAGGCAGAGCCGGCGGCGCCTATGGCAGCGCCGGCGGGCGGCCCGAAGAAGATGCGCAGCGAGAACCCCGAATTCCAGAACCAGCAGCACGAGCGGTGCGTCGTGTTCCTGTCAGTCAGTTTCTGGAGAGTCCGCAAGTTTCACTCAACACTGGCGGCCCGAGGAAGATGCGCAGCGAGAACCCCAAGTTTCAGAACCAGCGGCACGCATGGTTTGCACCCTACTGACGTAAGACGAGAATTAGCGAGGACATTGCTGCTGTCAAGGCCGGAGTGGACACATGCCCACAGGCCACATCCACCAAGACAGGCAAGGTGCACAGTGTGCCGCCACCTCAAAACAGCTGCTGCGTCGGGCTGGGCACTTGCTCTGCGTCTGCATGGATCAGTGCCGCCAGTGTGCTGGCGTGTGCCGTCTTGCCATTCGTTTATTTTAGGGTTTTTTAAGGGCTAAAGGAAGCTGAACAAGCGCTTGATGTCTCTCCAGGCGGCACCAGAAACTACAGCAGAGCGAGCTGCTGTGGCGGCTGAATGAGGAGTCAGATTCAGATCAGATTTGCTTCCAGCCTCAACTTTGGAACTCCATGTCGTGTTTCTATGATGCTTCTCCAGGCGGCAGAAGAAGCTGCAGCAGAGCGAGCTGCTGCAGCGACTGAACGAGGAGACGCTGCGGCAGGGGCAGGCGCGGGACGGCTCCAACGGCACGGGCGCCGGCCGCAAGGTGAACAAATAAACACCGCTTGTTGTGACGACCTTGTGTGAGTTTCACGTGCGAGACGCCGCCGACTTCACTGGCAAGGTGGATATGACTGTGCCTCCTTGACGAGTACTGCGCAACTGCCTTTGCGCTGGGGATGACTTCGGCAGCTGCATGCATCACTTCGATGAACTTGACAGTGGTAGGCGCGGGACGCCTTCGATACAGTGGGCGGTCACAACGTGCTGCATTCCTCAATACATTTTTCCACTCAGCCTTGACTCTGTTACCGGGCGTGTACTCTGCCTGGCCTGCTGCGCACTCGACCAGCAGCCGTGTCAGTGCCTGCCTCGGGTGTAGTGATGTGCGGTCTGTGTTGCAAACATGCGACGCAGCTGTGCAGCAACACTGCTTGGCAGTCCTCGGGCGACCGCTGAAACTCAAACATGTGCCTGCACAGGTGTCGGAGGTGAATGCATTCCGCAACATCAGCGAGGTGCAGCCGTCACAGCGAGACCTGCTCATACAGGTGCGAGGAAGCCGTTTCACTGGCGGGTCAATTGAAGCTGACGCCTGGGCGCAGATCCGCGTCAGTGACCAGGGGACGGGAAGAGTCAGTGTCGTGTCTTCCAGCAGAGCACAGTGTCGCTGCTCCAGACAGCCGGTCATGAATGTGTGGACGGCCTAACATCTGGGCCTAGACCCTGCCATTACTAAGTGCGGGAGTCGCCGAGGTTGCAGATTGTCCCCGCCATCCCCAGCTCATGTTGTCATCATGTTTACCCACCCATCATTGTATATTGTTATCGTGTCTGTTCACCTTGTCATTATTGTATATCGCTGCAGGTGGACCAGCGGCACGAGGCGATCCTGGTGCCGATTTACGGTGTGATGACGCCCTTCCACATCCTGACCGTCAAGAACGCGACGGTCAACCAGGTAACCGTTTGAATGTAGTTGAAGTCAATCGAGACTGTCAGAGTTGGAATCTATTCTGCCAAACATATGCTGCCTGAATCCTGACCCTCTAGAGCGCGACGGTGAAGCAGGTGAGCAGCCAAATTCAGTACATGTAAATTTGATGAGCCCTGCCAAATTCCTGACCGTCGAGAACCGACAACACGATGGTCCAGCAGGTGAGTAATTGTGGCCCAGACCTTCAGCGCTGTCCACACTTGAACGCAATCTACCTGAGTCCTGCTGTGGTGAACGCCGCTTCAGCACACGATGGCAACACCGTCTCGAGCTCGCCTGTCTCTGGTCACTTCTGCGGGATGGCATCAGATCTAGAGAGCGTGTGTGGCGACACACTGAGGCAACACAGACCCACCCACATAACTTGTACAAGTAATGGTGTCTTGCATAGGATGCTACCATGCATGCATCCGGCTGAACTTCAACTTCATACCGGGCTACGAGCCGTGCGTGCGCCAGTCGAGACGAGATGTCCAGATACTCAACAACGACAAAGCCGCGACCGGCTATACTCCTGATTGCAGGATGGCAATCATGCGTTCATCCGGCTCAACTTCAACTTTGGGCCGTCATACGAGCCGTGCGCCAAGTTCCCGGGCGCGATCTGCCTCAAGGAGCTGACCTTCCGGTCGTCAGACCCACGCCACGCGCAGAGGGTGTGTTTCTGTCCCTTTTTGCGTCTGTCAACGAGCTCTGTATGATCTATTTCCCAGAACACGCTGCGTGTGCCACTGACGACGACCTTCCGTCAAGCGCCTTGAGGAGGATACCATTCTCTCTGTGCCCACACATAGGTGGTGCAGGAGATCAAAGTTCTGCGCGCCTCGGTCACGACGCACGAGCGGGAAGTCACAGAGCGGGCTACGCTCGTCACGCAAGAGCGCCTTGTCAAGAACAAGGTGCGTCTTGGACGCATTCTCCCCAGCGTTCCTTTTCGGTGTGAACTGTTGCGATTGAGGCTGGATGCTGGCGCTCGCGGGTCGCGCGAAAGCAACGGCATGCCTGCACGCGGCTGCACCTCGCGGCTACGTCAGCTGAGTCAGCAATGCCAGGATGGGCGCGCGCCAGCTGCTGCCTGTGTGCTGTGGCTGCCGCAAAGATGCTTAAACACTCCCAGATCTGCTGTCGCTGACGGGGGAGTCTGGCAAACACTGAACCCTGAGCGCGCAGGGGCGCGTGTTCTCGCTGCCGGACGTATGGATCCGGCCGCCGCTGGGCGGCAAGGGGCGCAAGATGACGGGCCAGCTGGAAGCGCACGCCAACGGCTTCCGCTACACCTCCCCCAAGGGCGAGGTCCTTGACCTTATGTACCGGTGCGTGGCTCGGCGTGAAACCCTGATAACACTTTGCAAAACCCCTCACCTTTCTACATTCCATGGTCTGCTACACCTCCCCCAACTGGCGAGGTCCTGGACCTCATGTCCCGGTGCGCAATCCAGTTGAAACCCTGGAATCCTATTGGTCAAACCTTCATTTGAACATGCAATGGCTTCCGCTGCACCTCTCCCAAGGGCGAGGTCCTGGTCCCCATGTTCCGGTGCGGAACTAGCTAATCCTCCAATCTACCATGCAGCGGCTCCCGCTACACCTCCCCCAGGGCGAGGTCCTGGACCTCATGTACCGTTGCGCATTTCATCCTAACCCTGATCCCTGACCCTGGGAATGAGCTTGAAGCCGTTCACTGGAGAAGGTAATGGTTTCTTCTGCACCAGGGGCGAGGTCCCGGACCCACATACCTGTGCGGCGCTCTTTCGCTTTCTGTTCAGTGTGATCCCGCTTCCGCCACGCATCCTGCCAGCGGGCGGAGGCAGGTGAGAATGTCGTCAGGACGACAAATGTTTAATCCGCTTGTCAGAAATGTACTGCACATACCTGCAGGAACATCCGGCACGCGCTCTTTCAGCCGGCGGAGGAGGAGATGATCACGCTGGTGCACTTCCTGACACTATCAACAAGTAACAAACCAAGTAACGAGCAGACACCGTTTGGTGCGCAGCAACATCTGGCACACATTCTTCCAGCCGGCAGAGAAGGAGATGATCACGCTGGTGCACTTCCGCCTCCCACATCCAACAGTGCTTGCTCCCACGTCCGTCAATACCTAATTACCATTGCTGACACCTCTGCAGGAACATCCGACACGCGTTCTTCCAGCCGGCGGAGAAGGAGATGATTACGCTGGTGCACTTTCACCTGCGCGACGCCATCATGGTCGGCAAGAAGAAGGCCGTCGACATCCAGTTCTACACCGAGGTACCTGCCCTCTACCAAATGTAAAACACTCGAAATTATCGCGGATCAGGATCCTGGATCCAATGGGCGTGAACTTCGGCCTGACATTCTGCGCTGTGTCGACCTTCCGCAGGCAATAAACCCGGTGCAGACGCTGGACACAGGGCGTCTCTTGGCCTATTGCATTAGCAGCCCGCTGCAATATGACCTGATACAAGAGTCGACATTGAATCATGCGGCTTGCAGGTGATGGATTCGGTGCAGACGCTGGACACGGGTCGGCGCTCGGCGTACGACCCCGACGAGATCGACGAGGAGCAGAAGGAGCGCGACGTCCGCAACAAGGTGCGGCAACGGATGCTATGAAAACAAGAAATGTCACTCTTCTGCAGCTGCACCAACCCTAGCAGTGGCCTGATGCGGCATGGTTTCAGATGCAGCACCCTCGTCGGCCCAGATGCTCCTCTGCTGAGTTCCTTGAGGATTGAGGGCATCATTTGTCACAGTGCACGACCTTGCAGCCCTCGTGTTGTTTTGAGTGTTATGGACTGACACATTTGCCGTGTCTGCGCATGCAGATCAACAGGCAGTTTCAGCAGTTCGTCGGGCGGGTGCAGCGGGATATCTGGGAGCGCGACTTTGGGTGCGTCGTCTTTTCATCTGCACCAATACGAGTTTGCACCGTGAAAGAGGAGTCGCCGAGCAACGACCAGGCTGCAGTGTATTGCAGGCTCTTTCAGCAGCACTTCCACAGTGCATTCCAATGAAACCGTTGATGGCCGCTATGATCAGGAGCTGGCTGGAGGAGCTGACTGGATTGCAGGGACCTGGAGATGGAGTTCGAGATCTCATTGCGGGAGCTGGGCTTCAATCCTAATCACTCGCAATCCTAATCACTCACAAACACCTGCAAGCTCTTTCTTGACAAGCTTTTGTTTCAACCCCCAGGGACCTGGAGATGGAGTTTGAGATCCCATTCCGGGAGCTGGGCTTCAACGGCGTGCCGCACCGATCGACGGCCTTCGTCATGCCCACCGTCAACTGCCTGGTGCGGCCCTAGGGATGAGTCAATTCGTGCTGCATTGCCAGCGGGTGCGCAGGCACTTTTGGCCGCCGCGCACGCAACATCACGGCTGCCGTCACGGACATGTGTGTCGCGCAAGCGCCCTCAGCTGTCGTGCATGGCTTTCAACGGTGGCGGCATCAGACACAGTTGTCAGCCTTGGACAAAAGCTGTCCGCAGGTGGAGCTGATTGAGATGCCGTTTACCGTCATCACCTGCCCCGACATTCTGCTGGTCAACCTGGAGCGAGTCGGCTTCAACCTGCGTAACTTCGACATGACCATCGTCTTCAAGGTGTGTAGGTTATTGTTTGTATTTAGTAGGTCGTAGAGTTTGTTTGTATTTTGGTATGTTCCACAAGCACGATTCAGAAGCGTGTGGGCTTCAGTCTGCGCAACTTCGATATGACTATCGTCTTCAAGGTGTGCAGACTCCTGCTGCCGCTTAGTGCTACTAGTGAAGAACCCCGCCCTTGATGTAACGACCGCCTTCCAAGGTGTGCCGGGCCTGCTGAGTCCCAAAACAATGTGTATCACATATTGAAATGCAGGACCTGGTGCTGCGGATTGGCGTTGTCCACACCACCAGCCGTGATAATGTGCGTGCAACTTTCTGGATTGCAAATCATTGCACGCGGAACGCTCAACCATGTGAATGCAGGACCTGACGCGGGATGTGCTGCGCATCGACGCGGTGCCCTCGACCAGCCTCGACAACGTGCGGGAGTGGCTCCAGTCCATGGACATCAAGTTCTACGAGAACAAGATCAACCTCAACTGGAAGCCCATCCTCAAGTCCATCCTGGAGGACCCGGAGGGCTTCATCAACGAGGGCGGCTGGGACTTTCTGGATGCGGAGGCGGGCTCTGAGGGCGAGGACGAAGATGATGGTGCGCTTTGTCAGCAGACAAACCTGGCTGAACATGTAAATGGACGTCAATCGGAACAAAAATTTGAATGGTCAGAAAACTCTCGAGTTCATCCTGGAAGGGAATATCCAGGAGGGCGAAGGCGAGGATGACGGTGCGCTTTCCAGCAGACAAAACCCTGGCCAACCGTTGAAAGACAACCATCTCAAGTCCGATCTGGAGCATTTCCAACGGCTCGATGACTGTGCACTTCATGCCTGGAGCACTGTTGCCAGGCCTCTGAGGAAACAACATGCAGCGCCGTCGGGGGCAGCAATGGGATAAAACTGTGTAGCTGGCAGGCGGGCCTGCAGTGTGCGGCAAACACTGACGTTTGTGTGGACCCCACCAGGGACAGGATGCCTTCGAAGACCAAATGCAACGGCGACGGCAGCAATAGCCGGCACTTGCCCTCATTCTCGTGTTCACTCCTTCTGCAGGGGGTGAGGACCATGAGGAGTCTGCGCCTGTTGTGGCGAAGCAAATGAAATCAGAACAACCTATATCACGTGTTACCATTGCTGCAGAGGAGGAGGGCGATCAGAAGGTTGCGCCTTCTCAGGAGTCATCCGGGGAGCAATAACACAACCGACCGGAACACATCGTTTGCTTGTGACCCTCCAATTCCGTTTTTCGCAGAGGAGGAGGGCGATGAGGAGTTTGCGCCGTCCGAGGCATCCGAGGAGAGCAGCGAGGAGGAGGCGTCATCAGACGACGAGTCGCTCGTCGAGTCAGACGAGGTGCAAAGTCGAATCTGGTCAAACTCTTGTCCGAACTTGTGTGCGGGATTGAACCTCTCGGGGGGCTGCATCCCGCCTCAGCCCCAGTGGCTTGCGCCTGGCATTGCTTTGCGCCTGCCTTCGCCGCCGGGACATATGGTGATGAAACCTCTTGTTGGCGGTATTCATGACTGCCGCAGCATCTGATACACACATCTTCGCTTTCATTGATCAGGACGACGGCAGCGAGGCCAGCCTGGACGAGGAGGAGGAGGAGGGCCTCGACTGGGACCAGCTCGAAGAGCAGGCCGCCAAGTGAGTGTTGACTTCCACACGCGTAGATCTGCGACCTGGGCAATCTACACACGCTGTGCATGCATGTACTCGGCACAGTTTCCCTGGTAGCCATGCGGAAAGCAATGCGCCTCGTGTGGGACAACATGCCAAAGCAGGCCTCGATACATGTTCTCTGGAACTGCATGCAGCTGCGAGAATTACCTGTCTCGCAAGCCCCTTCGGCCTGCATGCCCGCCACAGCCTCTGGTAGTCATGAAGTGACACTCAAGGACTTTCAATCCTGTTTCGCTGCAGGGAGGACAAGCAGCGGGAGGAGTCGGACGATGAAGACGACCGGAAGCGCAAGCGCAAGGGCGGCGGCGGCGGCGGCGGCGGCGGAGGCGGCGGCGGAAGCAAGAAGGCGCGGCGATAGAGGAATGCACAGAGACGGTTGTCACCGGTGGAGCTCGCTTGTGCCAACAGTGCTGCTGCAGAAACGCGGCCTGCTGGCAGATTGCAAGTGATGAAACTCGCTGCGGCGCTAGATCTAGATAGGCAGCACACCATTTGTTCCACCTTCTCTGTGCGCTGGCCGTGGTTTACAATACAGACCAAGCCCTCATGCTCGAAACCACAAACGACAAAACAGCAGGCCGTAGTATCAACTATCGTCATCGCCACATAATCGCACACCTGTGCACCATGCCAGCATGATGCAGCAGCACTGGTGCGAGTCAGTCATCGATGAGTCCAGCACCCACTCCGCTCGTCTCCTTGTGTCACCACTCTTGCATTCCCCCACCATACGCTGTTGATTTCGGTCTTCCTCTCTGCTCTTGCTCATCCCACTACAGCAGCACACCCGCTATGCTGCAGCTGCCCCAAATCTGAAGTTAACTTGTCCACCGTCATACCCTTGCGCTGATCCTTCGGACGACATGGACAAGAATGCCGCCAGCGCCGCAGTCGCTCGAGGCGGCCACCGGCTCCGTACGCGCTGCACCGCTGTCGCCTGCGACAAATACAGGAGACGGTTTACCACTACCCTTTGCAACCCCCTCCTGTTCCTGTCGATCTGATCCGCACAGCACCCGACACTGCCCCTTCAGCCGGATGTCGCAACATTGACAGCTATACAATTTATAGCATTGCTGTGGATGCCGCCTCCGAGGTCGTTTTGATAATCGCAGCATCAGAGTCCAGAAACAGACTGCATGCGCTGCAACAAAAAGACGCAACTTGCTGTAGATGGCGCCGCCGAGGCCGTCCTGCAAGGTTTGTATTGCGTCCAAGCCCAGCACACAGTCTCTGACCGCACCAGCCTAATCAAATAAGACACACCTTGCTGTAGATGGCGCCGCCGAGGCCGTCCTGCGAATTCTGCAGCGTCTCCCATTCGTCCTCCGCGTGCGACCGGTCGCCGCTCGCCCACACGTAACGGGCTTCCAGATGTTAGGCATAGCAGGACATTGCGCAGTCGCCCACAGGAACGCTGCACAGACAGCATGTGGGACTGCAGGTGAGCGTAAGCACCGCTGACGCTGCTCTCCAACGAAAATTCAGTGCCAGCGGCGGAGTGCATATGGTGGCCTGCTTTAGCGAACATGAAGGAGAGCTTTGTGTCTGTATCTTGCATGGCAGCGTATCTTGCCAGGCTTCGCACCTGCTAGGGCACAGCGCATATCCAGAAAAGACGCATCCCTGGCAGCCAGAACACACCATCAGTCAGCACACAACCAGCCGTCGAAAGGAAGTAAGCTCACAGCACTACCGCGGGCACCTGCCGGTGCCAGCATCGCAAAATTCTCCCAGGATTCTACAACACCCCATGCTGCAGATCAAGCAATGGCAAGTGCGTGGAGGAAAGCACCTGCGCAGCAGCTGCCTGGCGGTCTTGACGGCATCAGCGTCCTGCCCGACCTCAAAGGACGCTAGAGCCAAGTTGGCGCATGCTATGGACTCCATTTCAGGGTCTTCTGCCGCCTGCCGGAAGTGCTGCTGCGCCGCCGCCCAGTCGCCCAGTGCGCCCTCCGCATTGCCTGCGCACACCAGAGAGAAAGCTGTCAAGACGCCTGAAACAACACGCAGAAGGCCGATTGGTGCGCGCCATGCTCTTGCACATAATGTGCTGGCCTGCGCTTGCACATGGTGTGCTGGCCTCTAGGATTACACCAGGAACGCGGCGGCACAGCAGATCATGCGTCAAGCGCTCTGCAAGAAGCACTTGCCTAGATTGTTGAGCAGTGCTGCGCTGGTGGGCGAGCCGGCTGCGGACTCGATGTCCAGGGCCCGAAGGAAATCCTCCCTGGCAGCCTGCCACCTGCAGCAGGCATGCAATTGTCGCAAGTTGCGCATTGATCCATTGTTGATGGAGATTGCGGGTGGCATCGCATCAGCACAGAGCCCGCACAGCAGGGTGAGCCCTTCACCGTTTTGAATATTCAGCCGCTCGCATCCCAAAGCACCGTCCTTGTCCAGATGTATCTGGAACGAAGCAATTGCTATGTTTAGCCGATTGCGCGCCTGCCATTTTGCAGCCGCACGGTGCCCCTGTTGCTGAGGGCCGGCCCGTTGTTCGGCGCGATGCCGATCGCACGGCCCCAGGCGCGCTCCGCTGCCTCAAAATCCGGCGCTGCCAGCGCCTCCTGGAATGAAGTCAGGAGTCGCTGGTCCAGCGGGGCGGCAAGAGCCTGCCGCGGCATCGCGGCGGATGTAGCAAGGCTCACCCCCAGCAGCAGCGCATCACGCCTAGATAGAACGTTCTGCATGGCTCGATCCGGGACAGGAGCTGCAGAGCATCGCTGCACATGGGGAGTGCAGGGCGATGCGTGGCGGATCGAATCTGTCTCGGTGCGCAACGCCTTACTGGTCATGACAGCAACGTGTTGAATGAGGTGTATCGGGCGTGATTGGTGCAGATTGAAATCCAGACTGTGCACAGGGACAGACCGGGAGTTCTGTGCGAGCAGCGTAGCCCAGCGTATTTAGCGGAACAAATTACGGCTTGTACGAGCGCCACGTCGAAGAGACGTGTCGAGCGCACAGACAACCGACACACTTCTGGTTTCGTTCGCACAATTCGTGGACCGTAAATTGGGTTGCGTCTTATTGTGTATATCTCGAGTGAGGACAGCGCAGTTCGCCAGTCTCGGAGGCACTTTCCGCATCCTTTCGTGCATTGCCCGACACCACCGGCGCGATGGCAGCGTCGGAGGTGCAGCAGGTGGTCGCGCCTCCTATCGAAGCCAACAGCGGCCGGCTGGTGCACAGTATCAGCACGGAAGGGACAGCAGCCGAGACGGTCGGATCCACGTGGTGGGCCAACAGTTCGTGGTTTGCTGCGGCGCCAGCGCCATGCCCCAACACGCGGCCGCGACAGGATCTGCCGTCGGCGCCTGCTGGCCCAACGGCACTGCAGGTACGAGAGGATTTCTGTGATGTTTGGAGACCCCGCGCACCCGCACGAAAGCCGAGGTGGAATGCACAGCAGCTGCCATGCGCCATGGCGCACTGCGGTTACTCCTATTGGAGATCGACAGGAAACAAATCTGGCACGCAGATCATTCAGGCTCTGCTGGCTGTTTAAACTCTGACGACAGCCCTGGCCTGTTTCAGGGGCGCTGTTCGGACGCCCGGCTGCGAAGTGCCGCTTCTCGGGGCGCTGTGCCGTGCCAGTCGCAATCACAACGCCCGTTGAGGTTTATATGCCATTCCGCGTTGCAGCGTTGCAGCTGTTGTAATCATGCATTGGTGGTTGCTGTGACTGTACTGCAGGCGTGGTCTGCGGCGGTGCAGCAGCACAGCGCCGCTTCGCCGGCCGCTGCGCCGTGCCAATCGCCACCACTTCGCCCGCTTAAGATTCTTATACGTCAATGCTCGTCGAACTTGATGACTGGGCTCTTACGATCTCTCTGGATCTGCCGCAGGCGCGGTCCGCAGGCGGCGCTGCGGCACAGTGCCGCTTTTCCGGCCGCTGCGCCGTGCCGATCGCCACCACAGCGCCCGTGGATGGCTCTCCGCTGCCGGCACCGGAGGGGCGTACCAATCTCTCGGGTTCCGTGGCCTGGCAGCCGCGGGGGATGACATGCGACGGTTCGGCGGCGGCGGCCGCGCCTCCGGCGTCCCGCCGCGGCGGCGGTGCGTTCATGTCCAAGTGGCGGTTCGACATGCAGGCCTGGGCATGGGTGCCGCGCGATGGCGGCGAGGACGCGGCTGCGGCGCAGCAGAGTGCAAAGCACCAGCTGGCTGCACGCAGGTATGTAAGATTATCTGTTGTTCATACCGCATTCGCAAAGCTAGACTCTCCCTCCACTGTGCCTGTGCAGGCACAAAGCAACCTAGTGCTTAGTGACGTGCTTGTCGCAGAGGTCAAGACCATCGGCATCTGTATTGGCGCTGATCCAAACTGCAGCTGAATGGACCTGCGGTTCACATGCCGCAGATGGGGTGACGGTCGGGACCAGCTGCCCGCCGCGGCGCGCCAGGCGCAGGACTCCACAGCCAAGTCCTTGGCCAGCGGCAGCCAGCGCATGACCAAGGCGGCTGAGCAGGGTGCGGCGGCTGCGGAGGGCGCGGCAGGCTTCGCGAGCGTCGGCGGCTGTTGGAAGCAGAAGGAGGCTCTGCACACCGCTGTGGTGCTGCCGCTGCGCCACCCCCGCCTCTTCAACAGCCTCGGCGTGCAGGTGTGCACACAGCTGGCTGCATTCCACGGCTGCAGAACCTGCACATCCGCGGCACGACTGAAGCCCGAGGCTGTGTGTTGGTGCTGCTGCGGTTGTCGGCCCATCGCCACCTGATGAGCGTGCCGAATCGGCACATAGCGGATGTGCCGAGGCTGGCAAACTATGTGAGGTACATCTCATCCACATGTGGAAGTAATTACAATTAGGACAAACCAGACCGAGAAGCAAGGACCGAGTTTTACGCTTGACCATACCAAGTCGGCTTGTGATGCGCAGGCGCTGCGGGGTGTGCTGCTGCACGGGCCGCCAGGCACCGGCAAGACCTTCCTGCTTCCGGCGTTGGCAGCGGAGGCAAATGCCCATTTGGAGGTGATTCGATTTTTGTTGCTATACTGACGATATACACTCCACAACTTGTTCGGTGCTGTGAGAACACCTCAGCAGCAGCCTGCGGTTCTCAGATACGGTCGCTGGTGCAGGGCCTCAGACTCATACCACGAGCACAATGCAACGTCTTTCCTGGTGTCTTCTTGTCAGGTTGTGGACGGCGCCGAGGCGGCGGCGGGGTCGGAGGCGGTGACACGCCTCAAGCGGGCGTTTGCACGTGCCAAGGCACACGCGCCAGCCGTCCTGTTCATCGACAGTCTCGAGGCGCTGGCTCCCGCCAGGTGCACCTCTGCCATGTGGACCCAGATCCCGAGTTTCCTTTCGGCTTGCAACCCGACTGGCATTGCGGCGTGACTCACCTCCGGCTGTGACACATCTGCAGGCTGCCGGGCGCGTTGGCAGAGTGTCAGCAGGGCAGCCACACCGTGACGCTACTGGGACTACTAGGCGACATTCTGCCGTCTTCACATCTCCTGAATGTGGCGCTCACATGGCACCTGCAGGCGGCCGGGCGCATCGGCAGAGGATCAGCAGCGCGCTTACGAAAGCAGGCGCTCACACAACAAACGATGTTCCTCTAGTCGACCTGGCGGCAATTGAGTCAATACCTTCATCTTGAACTTTTGATCGTGACACGCAGGCTGCCAGGCGCGTCGGGACAGGACCAACAGGGCGCGCACAACCTTATTTCGCTGATGGACGCTCTGGCGGCCGAGGGCGCACAAGTACGGTTTCTGATGGTTTTCGCCAGCAATCTTGTTGTAACTTGACATTCTGTGAATTTGTATCTCCTCATACAGGATGTCGCGACTCGTCCGAGTGCGTGTTGCATTCAAACCGCGTGATTGGATGTAGTGCTGACAGTTGCTGAAGCGTCATGTCAGGTCGCGGTTGTGGCGGCGACGGTGCAGCGGTCGGCTGTGTGCGCTGCCCTGCTGCGGCCTGGCCGCCTCGGCATAGAGGTAGGCTTCTGAGTTTGGGAATGAGCATCAGCGTGCAGTTCCGTAAGAACTGCGAAAAGGACGTCGTCATCGACCGCGTGCTGCTGTGGCCAGGCCGACTGGGTCTGCAGGTATGCCTCGCATTTGTTGCCGTAGTGACTTCCAGGCAACGCCGTTGCTGAATACGTAGGGAGCATTTGTAGGCACGGCGGCAGTGTGCAAGGTAGCATGGGGACAAAGATGCTTCCAAGCGCCGCAAAAATGTGGCAGGCTCCAGACAGCTGAGCATCTGCTCGATGACCATGCCAAGATTTGATGCTGCATGCTGTGCAACCACGTCATCAGCAGAGCAGCAATGACGTTTTGGAAACATTCTTTTCCTTCGCATCGCCTTTTCTGGCCGCAGGTGCCCTTTGGGACGCCGTCCGCAGGCGAGCGGTCTGAGATTGTCGCGCAGCTCACGCAGCAGATGCCGCTGGAGGGCGTCAGCGCCGACACTATCGCAGACCGCATGAGGTGGGCTTAGCATTTTCAGTAATTGAAACCAAATCAAAACCGGTCAGAGATCGTTGCGCAGCTCATGTGACAAATGCCGCTGGAGGGCGTTTGCGCTGATCTCATCGCGGACCGCATGAGGTGGGCTGTGCAATGCCCAAGGGGGGACACAATACATTGGAGCTTTTATTGACAGAATGCAGAGATTGTTGGGGTTTAGGGTTTAGGGATTGTTGCTCACGCGGCAGATGCCGCTGGATGGCGTCAGCAGCAACACTAACTCCAGGTTTTGTGCTGGCGGACTGCGCAGCTGTGTGCCCCGAGGCGAGTTGTGTACATAAGTTGGGTGATGTGCTTTGACGTTCTGCTTTTACTCTACAGGGGTTTTGTGCCGGCGGACTGCGCGGCCGTGTGCACCGAGGCAGTTTGCGAACGCAAGTGAGTCACCTTAATCGGAAGATCTTATGTGACTATAGTTACATCCGACTGTGAATAATCTGCAGGGGCTTCGTGCCGGCGGACTGCGCGGCAGTCTGCACCGAGGCGGCCACGGCGTGCATGGCGGAAGCGGTGGAAGCGGCGGAATTAGCGGAAGCGGCGGCGACCGCGGCGGGGCTGCCCGCGGGGTCGGCGGAACAGCAGCTGCTGGCGATGCGGCTGCGGGTGGCGGCGCCACACTTCGCCCTCGGCCTAGAACGCGTCGTTCCCTGCAGCCTGCGGCACTTAGCGCCGGAGGTTCCGAGGTGGGCCACTTTCTGATACTAGCGCTGCACCTATGTGCATTAGTGTGGATAACTTTATCATTGCCCTGGAGCGTGCACTACCCTGCAGCCTGCGGCACCTGAACGCCGAAGGTTCCGAGGTGACCAGCCGCACGCACCATGTTCAGATCGCTGGTTACTGAGCAGTCTTGCGCTTCCCGCCGTCATCAGCGTGTGATCTCACGCAGAATGAATCAGAAGAATCAACAGAGTGAAGTGTTTGTTGTGTGCACTTTCAGCATCGCCTGGTGCGACATTGGCGGGTATGAGGACGTCAAGCGTTTGCTGCGGGGTTCGTCAACATCACGAATTTTGAAATGATCATTGATGTTTCCTCTTTTCAGCGTCGCCTGGTGCGACATCGGTGGCTATGAGGACGTGAAGCGTGCGCTGCGCGAGATGATCGAGGTGCCGCTCACACGGCCGCAGCTGCTGGCGAAGTTCAGGGCGGCGCCCGCCCGCGGCGCCCTGCTCTATGGGCCCCCAGGCAAGTGCTCACTGGCTTGCTTGCAAGCTATAGACAATGTCACCTTCAACGCAAATTGCTGTGCCGGTCCAGCAGCGACATGGGCTGATGCGGAAGTACACGGTCGCTGCACGCTGTCCACGAATAGTGATTGGTGTTGTGGCGGTGCCTCTTGATTATGGCGTTGCCCTCTTGTGGATGCATCGTCACATGGGTGTGCTGTCCCCCCTGTGCAGGCTGCGGCAAGACGCTGATGGCGCAGGCGGCGGCCGCGCAGTGCGGCGCAAACTTCATCTCCATTCGAGGTCCTGAGCTGCTGGACAAGGTGCAACTTTGATTTGACTTCACAACCTGATGTCGCCTTTGTCTTGTCTGGATTTGATAACTGCATTGCGTTGGCACGAGTCATGTGTCACACGCAAAATGAAGTGCGGTTCCAGCGGCCCATTGTATTGCATTTGCCACAAAGCTGCAAGATGATTGCGTTCCTGGACGGTGCTTGGTCAAGCGAAGCCTGTTATGTAAATTTCAACCACGTTGTTACTGTGCGCAGTGGCTGGGCGAGAGTGAGAGGGCGGTGCGGGAGCTGTTTGCCAGTGCGCGATCGGCTGCTCCGTGTGTGGTGTTCTTCGATGAGCTGGTGAGCTGTGGCTCGATGGCCATGATACTGATGCAGGTCGGCCCATGTCGTTGTCTGCCACTCTTACACAACACCTTTTAGGTTATAAATGGTCGTCCAAGATCGCCAAGACTCCGACCCTGACCTTTTCTTCCGCCCCCCATGCAGGACTCGCTGGCGGCAAAGCGCGGCGGAGACACATCCGTGGGCGGCGACGCGACGGCAGCACGAGTTCTCATGCAGCTGCTGGTGGAAATGGACGGCTTTGCGGCGTCTTCACGGGTCTTCGTGCTGGGCGCCACAAACCGGCCGGACGCTCTCGACCCTGCGCTGCTGCGGCCGGGCCGCATGGACGATTTGATGGCGGCGGCCGCGCGGCAGCGGCAAAGGCGAAGGCGTACATCGCACAGCTGGATCTCAAGGCGGCGGGCATTCCGCTGCCGCCAACTTCATGCGAATAGAACATTCTTTTGATTAGCAGACGAAACACAGCTTCTCCGGCATTAGTTCTGGCGGTGCAGTCGCCGACTGCGGGGGGTTTGAGTGCAGTTGCGTCTGTCTAGATAGGTTTCTGGTGCGGACTCGGTTTCAGTGCTTTGCTGCCGGCCTGCTAGGTTTCTGGAGCGTTCATTTTTTATTCGATTGTAAGTTGCTGTAACTTGCTGCGTCGAGAAAGAAAGCCTTGAAAGACGAGGCTCGAAAAGTGGCCGCCACAAAACCACCCTGCACGTGGCACGGTCAGAGATCTCGGTTGCACTTGCTCCCAAAGTCAGAAACCGCCTGCCGGACACTTGTTTTTCGTATTGAAGCATGGATAGCAGTTCAACTGGTCAGGCTGCTGTGCATACGGCAGCGAACATCGCCGTCGCGAATCAGACGCGGCAGGAATTCGAAAGCGCGTCGACTACACTTGAACGGGGACTACAGTCCAGCTCCCGCCGGTGCCTTCGCATTCACGCTAGAGAAGGGGGCGCATCCTGACTGCTTAGCGCGTACGGCGTCTCGCGCAGCAGCATGATTCTACGGCTGGGCCTGTGTGCCTGTCTAGCGACTATGCTGCTGGGCCTGGGCTCTGCTGCCTCGGTGAAGGAGCTGCACAACGATACCCAGAGGTGAGCCAGCTTCCAAAGCAAGTGAGACGCAGGTGCCTCGATCCTCGAGTACGGGTGCTTGTCACGATTGCTGTTGGACCACGGTTGATCGAGCTGAGGTGCACGTTGGCTTTCCTGCTTGCAGAGTGCCACCCAGTCGCCCACGGCCTTCAAAACTGCACGCGTGCCTGCTGCATCCACTCGACATTCGACGCCTGGTGTTTTGCTGGTCTGCAGCGTTGGGGCGCCGCAGTCCGCGCGAGAGCCCGGCTCCATGCCAGACGAGGACTTCCTGCGGCGGGCGGCGGCTCCGGGCCTGACCTTTGACCTGTACGGAGAGTCGTGGATGGTGCACCAGGACCCAACGACCCAGGCGAGTGGCACTCCTGAGCCACACCTGACCCGCAGCCGTATACTGCGGCGCCACGTGGAGTGCGGCTCTCTCTCGGCGATTCCTTCAGCCAGACCGCCTGCTTCCCCTTCTGTGTGTTGACAGTGCCGCACCTCCCCGCGCAGGCGCTGTACTTTCACAACAAGGACAAGGGGGTCACGCAGTGGGGCGATCCGCGGGCGGCTGAGCTGCGGAGACTGAGGGTGGGTGCTGTCGTCAAATCGTTTGGTACCCTGTGGCAGCCTGAGTATACCTGGAGGCCCGCACCACATGCGATATTTTGTTATGCATGCCCGTGTAAGGACATTCATCATGTTGCGAAGGATTGCTCCTGAACAAGAGTATTTTTCCAGGAGAATGTCTTAATCTTGCCACAGAAGCAGCGGTCGCCGCGGGACCGGCGTCTCATGTTGGTGGTGGGAATCATACCGCTGGTCGTTTTCGTGGCGGTCATTCTGGGACGGATCACATACCTACAGGTGCGCTGCAAACCTACTCGCATTCAAACCTGTCACCTTAATGTCGTTGGTTGCCCCTATCCAACCTGACGACTTAGATGTACTAAGCGTGCTCCGACCTGATGTCCGCAGAAGTATTACCCAGAGCTGCTTTGGCCAACGAAGGAGCGGAAGGCGCGGAAGAAGTTCCGGAACAGGGAAAAGGTGCGGCGCCGCACTGCATGTGTCGCGTTACCAAGCCAATCTGCTTCAGCAGTCTGTGTGATCATCACACAGACTGCTACGCATCATGGCATGATGCGTACGTCTTGATGCGGTGCTGAGTGGGATATGCCAAGAAACTTAAACTGCGCTGGCTTGCAGATGCCCAAGTCGCGCTTCAAGGTGTCACAGGACGGCAAGGGCGGTCGGTCCGCCAATTCCTGAGGGCTCCGCATGGGGAAGCATGCGCTCGAGGGTTCAGTTTGCAAGCAAGGGAGACCGTTGCAAGGGACACCGTCCTCCCGAACCTGGTGCCTGCCCTCAATCTTACCATGATGGCTGCACGGACTCGCAAAGTCCTGCCGCAAGGAACCCTTTGCCTCAGTGCTGAGTTTGATAATATTGATTACGTAAACCTAGTCGTTCTGTCGCAAGGTTGATAAGGCCTTCGAGCATCTGTTGACTCACAGTATTTTTGACAGCACTGTGTAAGCTTTTCCCTAAATGCCTGTGCTGGACGACAATGACAACTGGCAAGCTGACACATCCCTCAAAACACAGGACGACGCTGATCGAGTATAATAAAGTGAGACGCTCCACAACCTGCTTAGCTCCTTTGTAGTTTGCAATCAGCTGCTCTCCACAGCCCATAGCTTGGAAACCGTTGCCGGCTGAGGAATTCGACCGTCAATCCAATGTCACCGCCGCCGCGGCTGCCGCCGGTGGGCTACACACTCACGATGTGCCCTCTCTGCGCCCAGATGCCATGGCATAAGGTCAACAGCTCGCGAACCTCGCCGGCTGATGCCCGTCTGCCAATGCAATGCCGCCGACGCCGCTGCCGCCGCCGCTGCCGCCGCCACCCTCTCACACCTGGCTAATTCCCTTGCCTTCTCTGCAGACACTCCTTACCCTACACGTGGCTGATGTCTTTTGCCCTCTCCACCATCTGGTTTGGACAATTTCATCGCCGCCCGTAAACCCTACACGTGGCTGATGTCCTTTGCCTTCTCCGCGCCCAGCTGCTCCACCAGCTGGACATATTTGTCCGTCAGCTGCTGCAGCTGCGGCGCAGAAAACCACCGCCGTCCGCTACTGTCAGTGAATGCACGAAAAGTCGTGCAGGGTTCAATGTACGGACAGTCACTACCAACAGTGCGGATGCGAATGGCCTTGCACAGATTTGTCAAGACTGCTGGTGAGGGTGGCCTTGCACGGAATTGCTGACCTTCAGCAGTGGACAACCCCTGGTAAACTGTTGCTGGCGTTCAGAGGAGGACTGCACCTCACGCTCTGCGCGGAAGCGCTCGTCCTCGCTGGTGACGGTCTTAATCGCTGCCAGGCCGCTGTGCCGTGCGTTCCTCACCGACACCTGAGCAGAAAGTGTCCGAAGTCACTTTGCAGCCGTGCTGTACGTGCCGGGCTCGATCGCATGTAGGAAGATGCGCATGGCAACTCAGTTGCATATCCTTGTGCGAGAATGACGGCTCGTCACAGCTGTGCCCCGGCGCGCCGCAGACTCTGCATGAGGCAGATCTCCACATGCAACCTCCGCATGCAGGGGAAATTCGATGTCAGATACCAGAGCTGCATGCCGCCGCACCTTTGCCGCCTCCACCTCCTGCTTGCACAGCTTCGCCAGCGCATCCTGCGTCTTTGCTGACGGCCTGCATTGAACCACATGCGGCATGTGAATGTTCAGTCAGCGACTGGCCCCGTGAGATGCCAAGTCCAGATTGGCACACTCTGCTGCCCCCCTGGGGGCTACTCGGGGATTAGATGAAGGCCGCAGCAGTCGCTGGCTGCAGGGGGTGCGTCATCGAATGAGGTGCGCCCTGCGGCGTGCGAGATTCGCCAGGCTTTCAGGGCTGTTCAAGCGGCTTCTGACAGTGGAATTTGGCCAGACACCTTATCGTAAAGAGACACACCAGCACACAAAACAAAAGGGCCTCCCGGGCGTGCATTGACGGCCCCGAAACCCCGTTTTCTGCAGAGACAGCTCTACGGGTGAAACAACGCACCTGGGCACGGGAATGAGGACCTCCTGGCCGTCAATGCGCGGGTTGAGGCCCAGCGGCGACGCCGCAATGGCCTTCTCGACTGCCGGCAATGTCTGCACAGAAGATAGTAACTGAATTGAAGTTTACTGTCAAAGGCAGTTGCCGCTATGGCCTTCTCTACTGACAAGCTGCCAGCAGACCACAGCACTCGCCGATGATTGCGCGCAAGGGCATATTCCCAAAAGGGGTTTCTCCTGAATCCCTTCCGCCTGGTGTGACGGCCGCTCACTGTGGGGTCAAATACCGAGGCCACCAGCAGCTGCGAGTCGCGTGCGAGCACAGTGGCGAGCGTGTTGAGGTTCATCTTCTCGCCGTACGCCTCCACCTTTATGTGATCCAGCATGCCTGCATTGCGGAAGTCTCACCAGTCTCAGTATGAGCATTAATGGATTGAGGTTTGAAACTTTTGAGAGTGCTGAGATTCGTCTGCTCGCCGTACGCCTCCACCTTATGTGGTCCAGCATCCCTGTTCAATCCGGGAGTGATCATGTTCACCAATCGAATTCGAGTGTTGATCGCCATCTTCCGCCGTTTGCCTTTGTCTTTCTGAGGCCAAGCATGCCTGCTCGTGCAACCCAGCATACTGCAATTCCTGTCGAGAGCACTCCTCTAGAACAAGGGCTGTGGCATCAGACATGTCGGATGACTTGTTCTATCGGGCGCCCGGCTGTAGCATCCCACCCTAAACCCTACCTGGAGAGGCGCGCCCGGTGCGCATGCTTCCCAGCTCCTGCTTCAGGTAATTCAGCGCCGCTTCCATCTGCCTGCGCGATGCGGCGGCACGACGCTGAGCATGCGGGCGAAGTGCAGCCAGGTGCAGCCGAGCGCGGCACAGCCACAATGCACAATACAGAGCTGCAGCTTGCGGAACTGCAGATGAGCAGCTAGATCGCACTGCTTCTCCTCAGCAAAGTCGACGAGCGAGCCCTCTGGCGTCGCTGTCGCATGCCGCCCGTGCGGTTCCTGCCGCGTCCGCTCCGGCGCAGCCTGCTTGTTCTTGTCTGCATGTGCAGCATGAGTGCGCATGGCCGGCTTGGTGATATTGATAACCACACATGATGATGATGATAATCAGCAAAACATTCAATGCGTGCATTTACTGGAGGCATAGTGGAGACTCAATATGTGCAGCAATGCGTGGGTGTGGCTGTGCTCACCGTGTTTGCCCTTGACGCTGCCTTTGGCGTAGCCCCGCACGACGAGCAGAGGCACTGCCGGCTGTCTGTGCGCGAGCCATATCAAGATCGGCTGGCGCCCGCTTATGGCTGCATCCGCAGGCTGGGCAGCAGTGCTGATACTGTGTCGCTGCGGCAGTAGAGCATTCAGCATGCCACATGCGGCGCCGCATGCTGACTGACGCTCTGAGCTGACGGGTGCAGACGCGGCATACGAGTTCAGCACCACCCTGATCGATATCTGCGCACGCCTGGCTGCTCGCAAGGCCAGCATGTTGTGCCACCAACCGGTTGGCAGACGTAAATTGGCCGAAGGGGAAGATGCTTAGATCTGAGGCTTGGCATGCGGAGAAGCTGATACGGCCAACGCAATTTGGAAGCTCAAATTCGCAAATGATGCATGTTTGCTTCTGCCCGCGCCTGTTTCGGACCATCTCGGCACGTGCATGAGCCGTCAGCATACAGCCTACGAACGGCTCAGACATCGGTTGCTGCAGCATCCAAATTCGGCAAGAGAAACCTGCTCTCGAAACAGAGTCGTCTTCCTTGCACGAGCCTGCGGAGAATCCGCTGACAAGGCATCGGCCCGCATCTGGTGTCGGAAAATCTGTGCCCTGAGCCATAGCAACAGCTGAACTCCCGTTGAGCCGCAGCAGCCGCAAGTAATGTGATGACGGAGGACGAGAGCCTGCAGGCCGAGCGCGAGGGCGACACTCGCAAGCGCGGCAAGGTGCAGCCGGCGCCACTGCGCCACCTAACGTGACTGCATGCACAGCCGCGTGCCCAGCTGTTGAGTGCACGCAAAACGTGCTCTGGGAAACGCTGGACGTTGCGTACGAGATGCAGCAGCGCGGCATCCTGCAAGAGACTGGCATGCAATTTTAATAGGCACGGCGCTCGCGCCGGGGTGCGCAGACAGTCATGCACGACGCCTCCTGCGCTTTGCGTGTTGCGCTGCACCGTAGCAGCTGCAGCATGACGAGCCGAGCCGAGGGATGCGGAGGGCACGAACGATGGGAGCATCTGGCGGCTTGTTGTCGGGTTGCCTGAACGTACACGGTTCGCAGTGGCGCTTCTCACCGAAGCCGCGTCTGCTGCCATGCAGCATGACAAGCCCAAGCCGTGGGACGTGGAGGGCACGGACCACTGGAGCATCCAACCGTTCACCAAGGATGACAATCCGGCGGGCCTGCTGGAGGAATCCTCCTTCGCCATCCTGTTCCCCAAGTACCGGGGTGAGAGATCAGTCGGCAAGCTGCTTAAGGACTGTCCGAATGTAGCGGCTCGGGTGGCTCCTGTCGACATCACTGGGCAAAAATCTTGTGCGCAGTGGTGAGCACGGGCCAAGGAGGGCGTCGAGGTTCAGGCAGTTTGCGCCAGCTGTCTGGAGCAGCACCGTCCAGTGCAATTCCGCTCCAGCTCAGATTTTGAGACGACTGTGACTTTGTCGCTCCTCGAACTGCCTGCAGTGCCTGCGGGAGGTGTGGCTGGCGATGACATTCGGTCTGCTGCTCTTGGAAACTTTGTGTCAAACCGATGCTTTTCAGCACCCTGCAGAGCAGTACCTGCGGGAGGTGTGGCCGGCAGTGACCAGGGCGCTGAAGGAGGCGGGCATCGCCTGCGAGCTGAACCTGGTGCGCTGTTGTATCATCTTTCGGTTTTGCATCATGTTTTGTAGACAGTGTCAGGAGGCGCGACCTTCTGGGTTGCGCGTGTGGCCTGTGCGAGGTGAGCACGGCCACGCTTCATGTGCACGCGCGTGCGCCCGCTCCAGAGGATGCGCAAGAAGGAGACGGGCTCGAGTCAATTCGTGACAATCTTGTGCAGCTCTCACGAACTCGTTCGCCGTCCCAATGCAGGTGGAGGGGTCGATGATGGTGCGGACAACGCGCAAGGCGTTCGACCCCTTCATCATCCTCAAGGCGCGGGACCTGCTCAAGCTACTCGCCCGCAGCGTGCCCGCGCCCCAGGTGCGCGTAAACCTCAATCGCTCCTTGGCTTGAGCGTCATGACCATACCAGGCCATCGTTTGCTGACCTCCAGCCTGCTGGAAGTTTGCTGCGCGCTAAGTTGCTTGCCACATGCCAATATGCTTAGCACAGTACAATTTGAGCACAGGTGGCCTCGGCCGGCCACTACTAAATCGGGTCACGTGTGACCCTTGCTCTGCATCGCACAGGCGCTCAAGGTGCTGAACGACGACATGCAGTGCGACATCATCAAGATTGGCGGCATCATCCGCAACAAGGAGAAGTTCGTCAAGCGGCGGCAGCGGCTTATCGGCCAGAATGGCGCGACACTCAAGGCGCTGGAGCTGCTCACGCAGTGCTACATCCTCGTCCAGGGCAACACCGTGTCGGCCATGGGTCCCTACAAGGGCCTGAAAGCGGTGCGCCCTCTGCTATCTATTCGAATACCCTGGCATCCTGGCATGTTGAGCTGCTCACGCAAATGCTGCATCCTGGTCCAGAGCCCGTGTGGGTCATGGGCTCTGCAAGGGCTGAAAGTGGTGCTCCCTTTGGGGTCTTGAACCTAAATGGCATCCTCGTCTACGTGTCCGTCATGTGCCCCCACAAGGGCCTACAGGCGGTGCGGTTTTGTGGCCCTGAACCCTGAGATCCAGAGCTTCTCACGCAGTGATGCAGTGCACACTGTGTCGGCCTCGGGCTGCTCCAAGGGCCTGAAAGCGGTGTGCCAGTGCTGACTCAACTGCTCGTAGCATGGTGTATCGCGCCCTGTTGTTGGGGCGCCGGGCGCTTTCTCTTGGCACCGAATGTAATCGCCCAGCATCGTGGTGCGACCTGATGGACAGCACACAATAGTGTTGGCAAAGTTACTTGGCCAGCAGGTGCGCTGGAAGTTGGAGGACTGCGTCAGAAATGTGCACCCAATCTACCACACCAAGACCAAGATTAGATGTGTCACCATCGACTTGTGTGAGCATCTTGGCGTGTTTAGGGTGCACACTTCTGACACAGTTCTCTACCATGCACCGCATCTGTTCCTGCGGAGGACAATGAAAGCAATGTTTATGTCTCCTGTAGAAATGGTTCACTTTTGCATCCCACAGGTGCGGCGATGGGTGGAGGACTGCACAAAGGACCACATCAGATTGCTCATGTGTGCTTGCTCATGTGTGGTTGAACACCGAACCTTCCTTTCTTCCAATCAACCAGGTGCGGCGGGTTGTGGAGGATTGTATCAAGAACGTGCATCCGATCTATCACATCAAGACGCTCATGATCAAGCGGGAGCTGGCGAAAGACCCCAAGCTGGCCAATGAAAACTGGGAGCGGTTCCTGCCCAAATTCAAGAAGAAGAACGTCAAGCGGTGTGCGCTTCAACCTTCTCCTGGCTTGGTTGGAGGCTCTCTTCCCCAACATCAGCCCATGAAAAATTGGGAGTGCCTCCTGCCCAAATTCAAGAAGAAGAACGTCAAACGCGTGTGTGTGCCTTTCTGTAGACTGTCAAAAGGTGCCATGTGACATTGCCCTGTTGTCAGTTCCAGAAAGCATGGCCCATGGCCCATCGAAAAAACCTGGGAGCGCTGTCTGCTCAAGTCCAAGAAGAGGAACGTCAAGCGGTTGCACTCAGTTTAACACACACTTGATAGTGGCGCTGCATTTCCGTATTAAGTAAGTGAGCACGGACGCCGATAAGGGGCTGATATCCCGCAGCACATGTAGGCGCACAGCTGTGGGTCAGCGCTAAACTTTCTGCTCATCGCGACTGTGCTTGCACTGCGGCAATAAGCCAGCAGTCATCAACAAGTAGAAGCCGCGCCACGTTCACGCTACCGATTAGTCAAGTAACTAAATCCTGTGTTATCCTTGCCCCCGCAGCAAGAAGCCGGCGGTCATCAACAAGAAGAAGCCCTACACGCCCTTCCCGCCGCCGCAGCAGGCAAGCTGCACCCCAAAAACCTATTGACCTCCACTAATCCGAGATTCAGTGCTTCCAGGGCTTCAGTGCTGGCCACTCAACGCTGCGTGTGCACTGCCTTCTGAGATCGCGTGCATGAATGTCAGACATCATTTGGATCAGCAGGGCAGCAACGTTGTAGTTTGAGGGGTGTCCCTTTCCGACTTTTCAATTTTCCTGCATTTGCAGCCTAGCAAGGTGGACCTGCAGCTGGAGAGCGGCGAGTACTTCTTGAACCAGCACACGCGGCGGAAGCGGGAAGCGGCGGTCAAGCGTGAGGCGCAGGCGGAGAAGGTGGACGAGCGGCAGCGGCAGCGGCAGGCTGCCTTCGTGCCCCCAGAGGTGAACATGTGAACATGCATCATCTTTGGAGCAAGTGAACTCGGATTGGTCCTTCCTACATCCAGCACGACGTTTTGCGAGCGCAGTCGAGGTGTCTTTCAACCTGCAGGAGCCTGCGCCGGCGGCGGCGGCGGGGGCATCGCCGATCACTGACGCCTCGCCCGCCGACCTGGAGGCGCTCGCGGCGCGACTGAAGCAGAAGGGCGCGCAGGTAAGATTGGAAATCAGTCTTCCTTTCTCTCACATGAGTTCTTCGTCATTTCTACTGACCAGCAAATGAGATGGAGGTGCTCGCGGCGCGGCTGAAGCAGAAGGGTGCGCAGGTGATTTGGATGCAGCTTGCAGATGCGGTGGTACCCGTTCAGCCTTGAAGTGGCATTTGTTGGCTTCTTGGGGGAGGAGTCCCTGGTGGTGTGTTTTCATGCGAAAGCGTGCTTCGCGTTGCAACTATCAACTGTGCCCTCTAAAACGATATTCACTACGTGCGCACGCAGGCGGCGCAGCGGCGGGCAGACAGCGCCGGTGGCACCAGCGCCTCAGAGTTTCTGGCGCCCTGTGGGGACGCGGACGCCGCTGCGGCTTCCGGCGGGGGCAAGCGAGCCCGGGCGCCCGCGGCAGCCGCCGAGGCGGCAGAAGCGGCAGACATGGAGCAGCCCAGGAAGAAAAAGAAGAAGCGGGCGGAAGCAGCGAGAGCAGATGCGGCGGCGGCGGACGCGGCGGCGGGCGGTGTGGAGCAGCCCCGGAAAAAGAAGCGGCGATCAGAGGAGGCCGGGGAGGATGCGTCGAATGCGGCGACGGAGATGGTCAGGGGGGAGGCTCGGGACGACAGGGCAGCCAGGGCGGCAAAGAAGGCCAAGGGCGGCAAGAAGCTGTCGGCATGGTGACAGACCCTCATCAGTTCCCTGGACGATCGTGTGGAAACGAAACGCATCGTGCAGGCTGGTCACTACCATGCACTCATGCGAGAAGTGATGGTCGTGGCGGATCAGCGTTGTTGACTCGTTTTCAAACGTATGATTGTGAAAAGATGCATGGGCTTGACATGTACACTGCCTCTGCAACCGTCAGCTCCATGGGGACCCTGGATCAGGATCACCGGCACTTTTGGTATCGATGGCGCTGCAGGCTGCACTTGCTCTGCGGCTGCCGCCGCCATGGCGCTGTCGACTCACAACCCAGTGCACGCGCCTCCGCCTATCGTGCCATCATCTTCACAGCTGATACAGGCGATGACTCCGCTTTCGCTTCAGGCGCTGGCTCCGCAGCTGGACGATGCACGCAGCTACTGCTGCTGCGGCCGTGGCGGTGCACGGCAGTAGGAAGGGTGCTGGAGCCATTTTGCAACATCAGGTCGCAATAGATGAGCCCTTAAAGTGCGCTGCAGACGAGGTCATCTGCTAAACTTGCTATGGACGCCTATGGACTTGTGTGTGACTCGTTGGTGATGCTGACAGCTGTGCATCGGACATGCTCCTACAGCAATGAACCCGTGACGCCGAAGAGCCACACCAAGCTCAAGAGCCAGCAGTGCCACCCATCTGACATTACGTCTGAAATGCTGCAACCGATACTCAGCCCGACTTGAAGCTTTTGGTGTTTCCGATCGAATGCGTGTACGACCTCTCGTAGTCTACCGACGCAGGGACGGCCGGTGACGTACAAGACGTCAGCATGAGCATAGCCAGCCCTACAGGCGCGTTGCTGACACATTCACCTAGTCCTTCGGTACCGGCGGCTGGCAGTCGGGACGAACCGCGCTGGCGATCGAGCCGCTGTGGGCTTCTCGCCGATCGGTCGGATCAGCGGACACAACCACGTCATCGTGTCCCGGGAATCCGAAGTGTAGCTGCGTGCCGATGCGAAACGCCGTATCGATGCTCAAAGCTCTCCTGAAGGCTATATTCTGCGTCATGCATCGAGCCCTGCGGTGCTGGGCCAGTCGAACGCGGAGTTGACAGGCAACAGCAGATTCATTGGTGGCATCAACCGAACAGCACAGTTGCAGGTCTGATTGAAGCTGGCGATTGCAGCAACCGTTCGCAGCCTTGCCTGCAACATCCTCTATGAAGAGTCTCGGATTGCGACGGACCCAGCTGTCGAACACTGGATTCGTGATAATGCAAACGCCGCAACAGCACCAGACCGCGGCGGCGGCGTTGCTGATGCTGTGCTGTCTCGGCGCGACATCGATCCCGGTCCTGGCTGACGACAACGTTAACACGGGCACAGCATTCATGACCGTACAAAAGTTTCCGTTGCCCGCGGGTTTCAAGTAAGTGGGCCGCTTTCCTGCTCGCCGTCATGCCTGCTTGCATTTCTTTATCCCGCCGCTGCCCAAGGGTCACAAGCAGAGTCATAATGCTGCGCCATCTCTCGTCATCGTCGTCTGGTGTGCCAAGCATGACACTACATCGGAGCACTGACTGTTTCTACGTACAAGTTAGCTGCATGCTCGACAATGTGCATTGTTGTGCTATCACCGCAGGCCGGCAGCCACCGGCGAACATCTTCTGTGCGGCACTGACTCGAACGGGGCTGACATCGTCTCGAAGCGCGTCGGGCTGGAGGAAGCCATTTATCAGGCGGTTGGGTCCTCGTTTGTGCCGCTGAACGCCACCATTCCGCACATTAACTTCATGGCGCGCGCATCCGTCACGACGGGTGCGCTTTCACATGCTGCATGGTGTCTACATTGCGTCTGGCGAAGCGCCTGAGCATGTAAAGACGACAAAGGTTAGCTGCATACAGCACTCGGTATGGTCAGCCTGCCAACAGCTTGCAGCACACGTGCATGGCACTGACTGACGGCTGCCGCTGCGTGCAGGGCTGAGCAACTTCAGCTGCATGCAGTTTTCGTATATCATGTACGCTCCAGCAGAGGCACCTACAAAATATTTCATGGCACCTACAAAATACTTCATGGCAGGGACCACCCAAGACCAGTCAATTCAGGCGAATGAGTGATTTTGCTGCAGGTACGACTTCGTTGTCTCAAAATCTGTAACTTCCATCCAGGGACCGCAGAGCAGGCACCAGGGAACAGCCTCAGCTCGTGATGGCACAGACGCTGCTGTATGGGTCGGTGTTATGTTCTTCGCACGAGAAGGCGCCTGAGTTACTACTGCTGTGTGGCGCTGGGCGCCGGAGTGACTACTGCTGTGTGCCGCTGGCTTGCAGCAAGGATTTAATGTGTCGATTGTAATTATGAGACTCTGGTCAGACTTGCTGACCAGTGATCTGGCCGTGAACAATACGTCCTTATTGAATGTGACGACCCTCGACACTCTCAACCTTTACTCCTGGCTACAGGTGCTTATTGTTTGTTTCAATCGCACAGAGAGCAATGTGCGCTCGGTGTGCATGTTGCATGTTACCTACGCACGTGTTGAGGTATGTCGGCAAATTGCTTCAATTCAACGGCCCTCAATAGCAAACCTGATGTTGAATGCTTGCCATAGGTCACCGCTTGTTGCCGTTTTCATCCGACAAGCAAGCGCTACCGTTGAGCACCGTGTTTGAATCGGCCAGGTGCTTCTCATTCGGATGATGAGTGAATGAAAGAATGAGTGGCTGACAACACAAAGCTGAATGACAGCGGCTAGCCTGCCATGCTGCACATAACGACGCCGCCTCGGTTTGCACGCAGTGTGGACTGCTGACCGATCTCACGAGCAATCACTTTACAGCACCACTAGCCCGATCGACACTACAATTGTTTCAATTTCAGGCATTACGTCGTGCTGCCGCAGGACTGTGGATCTTCCACTTGCCTTTGCCAACATTTCAGATTGGCAGACAGCTCCTTCAGACACCACAACTTGCAAGACCAGAGAAACGGGGGTTTCAAACGTGAAAAACTCATGAAAAATGCATGGCAAATGCTTGAAAACAGGAGATTCTCGAAAAACATGCGAAAATTTCGGCAACTGTCCCCATCTTTTCGGGAGTTTTTCAACACTCCAGTGAAAAATCGTGAAAAGACCGTGCGAAAAGCACGATGCAAGCCCGGATCAGCCTTTGCAGTTTTGGTGAAGTTGGGCAGTGAAAGGAACGACAGCTGATGGGCTTTTCTTGGCTCCAGTCATGGGATTCAGAAAGAGAGAGCCTCTCTCCTTCTGAGAAGGGGTTGATGTATGTTACAGTTCCAGCATCAGAGTTCACCGCGTTTAAGAGAGCCTTGAGTGCCAATGTCAGCGGATCTAAATGTCCGGTCTGAACCCGTGCAAGGCGGCGCAGCCCGGCATCTTATGCAAGCGCCGCAGGCATCGCCGCGGCTGTCGGCCATGATGTTGTGCAGTAGCGCGCGGAGGTCGAACGTCTTCGTCTTGTGCGCATCGAAAGCCTCGATGCCTTCCCACAGCGCAGCAAGTAGTCGATCAGCGGCGGCAGGTACATCTGGAGGTCCTCCACCTTCTCCGGGCCGTCGATCAGCCCGAACAGGATGACGTTGTCCGGCAGCATGCGCTCCTGCACACGCTCAATGTTGCTGTGCCAAATGGAAATAGGGTCTTCGATGAAAGCAGATTGTCAAAAGAGTTGCCATTGCTGCCACAAACAATCAGCGCAATGACAGAGCCCATGGGCGCTGATCATGAGCGGCATTGCATAATTCAGGACGATGCCGTCGAAAATGCTCGGACGAAACTGCACAAGCTACCGTGATCAAATTCAAGGCACGATAACAGATGATCGCACCTCCTCCGGCAGGTTGTAGTTGATCAGCAGCAGAGGCGTTATGGTATACTGGGCCTCACTCCATGGGTTGAAGCCGTCCTGCTGGAAACCCAGAACGATGTTGCGTGGGTCCCAAAAGAAGTCCGGGTACGCAGCCAGCCGCTCCGCCATGCGTTCGCCGTCTGCACCACCAGCATTTCATGCGTTAAACACCACCGGGATTAAGGCGGATCCATCGTGCAGATGGCGGAACACTACTACGCATTGCCATGTAGCATGACAGTCTACCGCACCCTCTGCCCTGGGCTGCCTTGCACTCAAGGAACATGTGAGCTATGCAAGGACTGCACCCTGAATGATTCAGGATACTTCATGGTGCTGCAAGCATTGGAGCTCACCCCAGACATCCTTGAGGACGTCCCTGGCGGCCGGCTGCGGGTGCTGCGCCAGCCGCCATGCCGCCGAGGGGTCCAGTACATCCTCTGGAGTTCTTGCACCAGGTCGACGCAGCGGAAGACGCGCCATGGCCGGCTGTCTGGCTGGGCGGGCGGCGCCTGGCAGTTTGGGCATGCGGCGGCGCCCGCTAGGTCGCCGTAGAAGAGGCAGTCACGCTGGCGGCACTCTGGTATGGCGCGGCTGCCGACGCCCGCGTCGAAGCGGCTGAGCAGCTTTTTGATCTGATAGAGGCTGCCCGGCGCATTGTTCGGCTGCGGCAGCAGCTCGTCCGCGTCCTGGCGCAGCACCTTCTCCAGCGTCGCCTGCGTCATGTTGCTCTGCCGCGCCAGCCGCAGCTTCATCTGGAGGTACTCCAGCACTGACGGCGGCGGGTGCGTGCCGTCGGGTGCCGCGGCGTACAGCGGCTCTGCACACGAGCGAAGGAAGCAAGTCATCATTTCGAGTAGTGACGGCCCGGCTTGGTGCATACTGATCGAGACTGGCGGGCCGGAACTCACAAAAGCGTCTCTGCCGTTCGTCTGCCGGGCACACAAAAAGACGAAATAACATTGTTGTTCAAGGCGTCTTGCAGATGCGGACCTTGGAGGTCCTCCGTGTTTGGTTCGCGCCCCTCCGCCAGCAGCGCCACCAGAGGATCCCACAGCAGCGAGCTCCCCGTCGTCTTCGCTGCCGGCAGCAGCGTCTGCACCTGCGGCGGCTGCGCCTGCACCTGCAGCGGCTGCGCCTGCATTGCCGCCGGCGCCGCCGCCGCCCGCGGGTGCTGGGGCAGTGCCATCGGCTGGCTGCTCATCGTCACTGCCGCTGCTGCTATCGTCAGAGAGCGCAGCGTCCGACTCATCTGTTTGCTGATCGCTGGGAACGCTGGCTTCTGAGCTCGTTTCTGAGCACTCAGACGCGTCATCGCCATCCTCGGCTGCAAGGCCGGCCGCCATCGGGATGTCGCTGTCTGCGCGGCGCAGGAGCTGGGGGTGCGCCGCGTCGCCTGTTGCATGCTGCGGCTGTGCGTCCCTGCTCGGCGCCGCGGCGCCACCCGTGTTTAGGTTGCGATCCGCGCTGGCACCGCCGCCTGAGTGCGTAGTGTCCACAGCATCGCTGCCGCGGCCGTCTGACACATCTGTGCCGCCACTTGCAATGTCGCCGGCACCGTCTGCATCGCCGCTGCTGCTCGCGCCGTCCCTACTGCCGCTGCTGTAGTCGCCGCCGCCAGCGCAATCGCTGCTGCCGCCGCTGCCGTTGGTGCGGCGTCGCTTTTCAGAAGCCCAGTAGGCGTCCCAATCTACCTGGTTCTCCCTGCAGTGCCGTTTGACTGTCGAGGCACTGTGCTCAAGGCCTAAAGGTAGGCAATATACACAGGGACATCGCTGCATGACGTCTGTGCTGATGCAGCTTCGAGTCGATAGCAGCGACACCCAAATGAGAAGGTATGCCCACCCAAAGAAGGAAAGCATCTGGCTGTTGTGTGCAAATATGAGATAGCATTACGCAGGTTGCAAGCAACTTGCGCCTGCTTCAAACCCGGGAAGCTGTCGAAATCTGTCGAATTCATTTCCCGCCAGTGATGCCGCAATCGTGTCTGGTGCTGTGGAAAGCTGCAAGCACAGTTTTGTCCGCTGCACCTGTGAAACGATTCACAGGCGTTATCCAAGCTTGATCCGGGCGGCACGTCGCAGAGTTGCACGTCTTGCGGAGCTGCGTTATTGTTTATGCGTTATTGTTTCATCGAGTGAGACAGCTGTTGTTGTTTGTGATGCAACCGCCGGCAGATGCACTTACCGGAGCAGAGCAGGCGGCGAAAACAGCCCAGGAAAAGGTAGAGCAGCTCAGGCGACAGCAAGCAACGTCGCATGTGGGAGGCGTGCCAGCAGCAGCAGTCACAGCTGCGCCAGCCCCGACAGCACTGCTAGCAGCGCAGCAGAACGTGTCAAAGGAGAAAACGAGCCGAAACAAGGCTCCGACAGACCTCAAAGACGTCGGAAACAAGGCTCCGACAGACCTCAAAGACGTCGGCAAGTCGGCAACCGCCCACAAGGCTTGCTTCAAAAGTGCATGTGGCGGCGGCAGTCCGATCATGAGTTGGTGTTGTTACGTGTTGAGAACCATCAAAGCTTCGGGACAGCTCAAGTTACACAGCATTAAATCAAATCTTCCACTCGTGTGTGCGCCGTGCATTTCAGCGCTCGCATGGTATGCTGCGCACCGGCATGTCATGCGCGCAGGCATTTTGCAAGGCCGCAACGCACGCTTTGATACTGGCTCAATAGGGCAAAATCACATCGGCAACGTTGTGCGCATTTGCAGGCGTACATCGCGTTATAAACCAGGCGACTCGTGGAGTGTTACGGGGTAGGCAAGGATGGCATTGCCATGATCATGCCCTTGAACACGCCGACGGACAAGGTGGAGGTGGTCGTCCGGCGTCTGTCTCAGAGTCTGGACTGCGCTGAGCCAGCCGCCATGAGCCAGCTCTCAACGTGCGTCAGCCAGTCCCTCGTGACCTCGCAGATATGCAGTTTCTCGTTCATGCACCGGATGCGACAGATCATGCACCGGCACACTCGCGAGTTTGCAACAGGAAAAGAGCTGGCAGCCTCACAGGAAAAGCACTTGAAATGTAGGTACTGGGGCAGTTTGCGGCGCAAGACGCTGTACGGGCAGAAGTCTGGCGGCGGCAAGTACTACTATCAACGGGCATGTGCGTCGCGAATCATGCATATATCATAATGGGCTTCATTTCCTTTCGAATCCTTTCGATGCATGGCATTTGGTGTCCACATGCATGATGAAATGGTCGCCTGTGATCCACTATGGATTTGAAACATCGTGTGCTTAACGTCCGGCTTTGCATTTCCCACATAACTGCGCTTTCAATATGCAGCCATCGATGCGGCGCTGGGGAAGGAGAAGCGGCGCCGCATTGGCGAGGAAGCCTCAATCTCCCAGCAGCGTGGCATACCGACGCCGGGCGGCGGCCGCATGCAACAAGACGGCCGCGCTGCTGCCGAAGGCACCAGAGCAAATAGCAGCTGCGCCAGCGCGGCGGCAGCCGCGCTTTACCGACACGGTACATCTGCACACACGACTGTACACATCGCATCGAGAGGATTTATTACGTCGTGTGGGCTTGCGGTAGTCCTGGGTGTCTGCACCACTTCGAAGTGCTGCACCTTTTTGTACAGTAACTCTCCAGCCCGGCCACTATCATTGCTGTCGTCCAGCATCAACTTCTTCTACTTCTCGATCTGACAGGCGGACAACCGCAGGCGCGCTCCGCCGAGCGCGGAAGGCAGCACTGCGCCAGGTGCCGGAACTGCTGGCGCGACGCCGCCTGCGAGAGCGCTGCCGCCCAAACATGCAAGCCCATCGCCCAGGAAGGTGTGCATCACATGATGTCTACAGCTGCAGTCAGCAAGTCTTTCAACAGGCTGGCTGGCGCCCGCATCATGCTGGAATGCGATGATCAATGCCGTGCGGATGAAGTTTGTCACAGTCATGAATTCGATGCCGTCTCTTCACCGTATCAATTCGAGCCTGATGGACCGCGTCACCCTGCTGCTCCAGGGCAAGGGTGGCCGCAAGCAGCGGAGTAATGGGACTGAGACCACAGCGGTTGGCGACAACAACTCAAGAGAGCCAGCGGGCGGCTTCACGGAGCCCCAGGTGCCCTGCTCAGTGATTTTGCATGACGCGAATGTTTGCAAAGTTTGTCGGTTCGTGTTGTCCACTGAAAGCGCCAGGCAACATTGCGTCACATGCAAATGTGGCAGCGTGCAAGCCTAGGTGGTGTGCGTGGCAGCTTGAACTCGATGTGCGCCAGCAATGCTTCTCGTTGTGAGCTTGCTCTCAACAACGAACCAATCACTTTCGCCAGGTAGTCGGCAGCGGGAAAGCACAAGAGGAAGGCGGCAGGCGCCGGAGCGGCAAATGCCAAGGCGGGTCAGCGCAAGGGTGAAAAGGTGTGCAGATTTTCGTTCTCCTTGCGATTTCCCAATGCTCTACCGGATTAACTAGCTGGCCGTCCCTGTTTCCAAGCAGTTTCACGCATGAGCGTTGGGTGTGAGGAGCACTGGCTGTGCAGCACGGGAGCTCAGCAGAAACTGCAAAAGGGAGTACGCAACATGCAATTACTTGATGTTCTCCTTTGTGCTAGCACTGCAGAACGCACAGCCGCACGGGACAAGCGAGCGCGCCCAAGGTGCCTGCCGTCGGGGGCAACCGCAACACACGTTCTGACACAGCAGCATACTGCTGAGGAGGCGGCTGCGGGTCTGGACGTCCGACTGGAGAAACTGCCCAATACTGCAGTGAAAAGGCGGCAGCAATGCACGTGGAGCCGGTGCCTTTGGTGGGGCATCATGAACCTAGCTGTGCCGGTGCGCGCCGGCGGCGGCAGAGCGTGAACGGGGGCTTCTGGCTTCTGGGCGCTGATGTCAAATCATGATCACTAACTGCAGGGACGATTTCCAGGGAACAAACTGTGGTGACAGCAGCAGCAGCCACGGAGCTGCATTTCGCACGCTGATCGGTGGTTAAGCGACTCTCTGTTCCAATTGAATCGATAGGAAAGGCTGCCATTCCAATTCAGCGAAAAGTACGTGTAAAATCGCTGAAAATCCCGCCGAAACTCCCCTTGACAAACGCCTGAAAACAGCCTGAAAAATCACGATTGTTCGTGGATTTTGCAAAGTTTTTCATGGCTCTGGTTCAGGCAATTTTTTCATGCTTTGTTCGCGGATTTTTAAGGCCTTGAAAAAACCGTTTCTCCGGTAGGGTTGTGGTGTCTTGGACGAAGGGAGTCTTGGCAAGACTCCCTTCATGTGGCTCTGTGGATCCAGCTGATTCCCCTTCTAACAACACGGCAGCAGGTACGAGAGGTGCCTTGACCGTCAGGTGACTGATGCGAGTGAACTTGCTCCACGATGCTCATTTAGAAGAGGGCACACTCAACCGCACCCGTGCTGCTGACTTCCCATGTCCGTCAGTCTTGCCAACGCACCTCTGTACTCACGGCCAAAAGGGCAGCGCTTTGCGGACATCACGACCGAGACAAGCCAGCTTTCAATCGACGGGACTGCTGCCCAATGCCACCCCCAGCGATGCAGGCATGGGCGGCCTCGCCGCCAATGCCATGGCCATCGCAGCAATCGCAGTGGTCCTGGCATCGGCCACGGCAGCGGCTGTGGCCGTGCTACTGTACTACTGGCTGCGGCGGAAGCGGCGGCAATGCTGGTGACATATGCCGCAGGCGCGGCGTGTACCTGCACACGCAACAAACCAGCCATGAGCTCCCATGGTGCTTTGGATATTGCAAACCACAGTCATCACTGGCCCCGGCAGGCATGTGGCCATGGCCAGGAGGGTGACCGTTGCATCCGCATTGAATGCAATCCAACGTGCGGGAGCCTCCATGCAGGATGTAACGCAGTCCTCTCTCCGAGATAGCGCCTACGGCCCAGACTTGTGCAACACCGACCCCACCTTGCCGCGAAACATGGCTTTCAGTCTGGTCCAGGAACCACTGCACCGACCAGGACCCTTGGAGCAGCTGGGCGGCAGTTGACATGGTCAAAGGAAACCAGGCGGAAAGCCGTACCTGCGACCTTATTTATCGCCCTTGACCCGCGCAGCGACGCTCCCCGCAGTCGACAGGCGGTCGTCGGCGCCGGCGGAGGGTTTTGTAGGGGCATCTGACGAGACCGGCGCCTCCTGCGCAGCCGATGCGGCGGCGACCTGTTGCGCCTCCAGCTGCGGCAGCGCAATTCGTCATGTCAGTCCCATTCCATACAAAACAGAAATACATGAAGCTAACCAGCAGCAACGCCTGTAGGGACACCGGATCACGTGTCATGCCCGAGACAATCGCGTTTCAATGAATGAGTGAGCTGTAGCGCATGAAACGAATGCGCGCCAACTGACTGATGCGCCTGTAGCATGGCGGCTGTGACGCGCTCAGTCTGCATCACCCATCTGACGCATACAGGCCAAGCATCAGCACCTTGTCGTGAATTCGTATGGCCAGGTCAAACAGCATCAGAATTCGCTCTCATTACTATACATCCACGACGCATAAGGAGCGCAGTTTTGATGTCGACCTTTCTCAGGAGAGCAGCGAGACTGCGTTCGATCAGCCGACCTGCGCCTTGTTGAGCAACTCCAGGACGCAGAAAAAGCACGACAATAATGCATACACATGCTGGTCGATTTTTGATTGTTTTGGACTTTGAAGGCATGTAGACACGTTTTGTTCTCACGCGCGCCTCGCTCAGCAACTCCAGTCACGCAGAAGCAGTAGGGCAGCAGCGCGTGCTTGTGTGAACTTGGTGATATGACACCGTCAGTCAGATATTTGTTCGATTCTAACCACACTCACCTGCGCCTTGGTGAGCGCCTCCAGGACGCAGAAGGAGTAGTGCGTTTCTGCGTACACATGCTTGTTCGACTTTCAGTTGTTTCGAAATGTTGCAAGACATCTACACATGGTGTTTTCTCACCTGCTCTTCGGTCAGCGATTCCAGGACGCAGAAGGAGTAGGGCAGCAGCGCATACACGTGCTCGTCCGTCCAGGCGGCGTCTTCCAGCCGCGCCCGTGCCAGCTCCGCCGCAGACAACGCCTCATCCTCGACCAGAAAGTCGTACGGCGCCCGCTGCAGTAAAGTTAGAGGGAAGCATCAGTGCAAAAATTCTTGCTGTATCTTCAAAAAGATGTAACATGATTGGCGCCCGTGCCAGCTCCGCTGCAGACAACGCCTCATCCTCCACCAGAAGGTCATACAGTGCGCGCTGGGACAGAAGAAAAACGAAACCTGCTAGACACTTTCTAAAGCTGTATGCCCATGGATATGCATGAAATGTCTGTGCATCCTTCCATAGCCAGGGTTGGCCGCAAAAGCTGTTGCAGCGAGCCGCTCCCTACTGACCAGAAACCTACACGGCGCCCTGCAGAACCCAAATACCTTGCCGGGACGGCAGTGAGCTGCGAACTGTTGTTTACGGCCATGCCACAAAGTGTGCGCCCTGATTTTAATTGTCATCCCAAATCCTGTATCCTCGGAAAACCCAACAAAACACCAACCTTGCCGGAGTTGGCAGTCAGCTGCCAGCGGCGGCCATGCCACCTCGGCAGGTCCACGACAGCGGGGCGGTGGCTGCTGTTGAAGGCGATGTACAGGCCGCCGTCTGGGGAGCCTGCATGCCGCAGAAAAGCTCAACACGCAATGGACGGAACGGTCACATATAGAGGAGGTTCTGCGTTCTCCCACATATTGCCGCGCTGACCTAGTCCACACCTTAGTTGCGAACAGGTGCTGAATTCGTGATCACTGCAAGTTTGTTGCGAGTCACCAATGGAGTAGGCCACCAGGCGGCTGTTCTCCGAGAAGTCAGGCTGGCCCACATGCGAGCCATGCCACTGGATGCCGCTCTCGCCGTAGGTGCCACGACGCAGCTCCTGCCGTCGCCGCCTGCAGGTCACCGTTTGGTTATCGACGAACGTTGCATAGCCACTGTCGAACCAGCGGAAAAGGGACACCTCATTACTGCGATGCAGCTCCCTGCCATGACCGTCCCCCACTGCCCACCTGGCGAACATGATGCCGCGCATTGCCAATAGCGGGTGGACTTGCACCCAGTCGCTCCAAGGCTTCCACAAACACATGCTATCGGGCATGTGGTCATATTGTATACATGCCTGAGGGCGATGAGCTGGCGGAAGAAGCGCGCAAACGCGTTGCCAGGGTCCTCTGCGGCCTCCCAGTCCAGCCAGTTGAGCGGCGAGTCATGGCAGTAGGTATTGTTGTTGCCGCCCTGCGTCAGGGAGGACAAGAACCAATGTCAACTTGCTCAAATTCCAACGACAAATTCAACTGTTGTGTCCAGCCAGTTGAACGGCGAGTCGTGGCAATACGCGCTGTTACTTGACGCCCTGCGCCGTCCACAGCAGCATGCTTACACGAGTAAGGTGGCGACGCACCTATGCCAGGTGCTAAGCGGAGCACTGACGTCATCCTGACACTGTTCCCATGACCAGATTGTTGGCGGGATTAGCAGGTGCTCGGCAGAAAGGCAGACACACCTCGGGAGAGCGGAACATGGGCCCGCCATAGTCAGGGTTCTCAGGATCTGGACTGGAGTGGCTTTGTCGAGGATTGTGCAAGGGGCGCAGGGCGCACCTTGGAATGGCCGAACTCGCCGCGCATGCCGACAAACATGGGATGCCGCCGCAGGTCACGACAGAACAGCAGGGTTAAGGGTTTGCAGGTCTCAGGTCAACAGGTGTAGGGTTCACCTTGGAGTGACCGTACTCGTCGCCCATGCAGAACATGGGCACGCCGTGCGACAGCAGCAGCGCCGCCGCCAGGTTGCGCACCTGCCGTGGAAGAAACACACTTTCAAGATCTGATTACATCCAATGACTGCTGAATGTCGACAGCAGCAGCGCCGCCGCCAGACTGCGCACCTGCCGCTGATATAATATGCATTTCATGTTTTGATTGTGTTATTGATTGTGATTGATTGCACGAATGAACTAATCACTGACTACAGCAGCAGCGCCGCCAGAATGCACATGTGCCGCATGGGGTTCGCACACTGCCACACGTTCCGATAACCATCGGCGCCCAGTCCCACTGAAGAGAGCGACTGCAGAAACGTTCCGCAGGAGAAGGCGCCTGCAGACCCGCACCTGGCGTGTGCGCAGTGAAGCTGGGCGACGACAAGAGACTTTGGATTTGATATAACACACTTTGTATAATGCTGGCTGGGCATAAATGTCCCGCACCTGGCGCGCGCGCAGTGATGCAACAGCGGGCGATGTGGTGGGACCCTCCTCCCCGCAGTTCCATGTGAGGTTGTGCTGCTCGCCGTCCCTGCGCAGATGCATAGAAGCAATGAGCATTGTGACACAGACGCCTGGTCAGGGGCTCCTCGCTGCACGAAAGTTTTCGTGAATGATGCTGGAACAGTACATCGAAAGTTCGCAGAAGGTAAAAGCCGGCAGACAAAGACCTGGTGCTCTTCTCGCCTGTTGCCCTCGCCGTTGGCCTCGTGCTTCTCGTTGTAGGCGACCAGGTCCGCCATAGTGTCGTACGTTTTGCCGGTTTCGACTGATGCACAGGACAGAAAATGAATGTCACTCGCCTGTTGTCCTCGCCATTGGCCTCGTTGTGCTTCTCGTTGTAGGACACCAGGTCTGCAAGCGGAAAGCCGTCGTGTGCGGTGATGAAGTTGATGGAGTGCCGCGGCTCCCGATTCCCCCGCCAGTCGCGCCCGCCATTGTTGCCCCACCTATATGGAAGGTGTCTGCCGTCAATTGTGCGCAACAAAAGCAAGTTTGATGAAGTGCCGCCGGCCGCGCCAGTTACGCTTGCCACTCTTGTGTCCAGAACATATCGGCCCGTTGCAACAACTTCCAGCAGTCATTCGAGGCGTGAGTGGGTATCTGCTGCCCTTCCTCTCGAACAGTTCCTCCGGTTGGCCGAGGCTCCAAGAGGGAGGAGCAGCGCTTCTCTGGTTGGCCAACGCACAATTGATGAAGACTGGACAGCAACAGAGGTAATTACAGTGAGTTGGAAGGTGCTGAGAAGTGGTCGCACCAGTCGTCATCGCCGGCGTGCGCGTTGCTGTAGATGTCCGGTGACCCGCCCATCGCATTTGCAAAGGCGGCAGCCCAGGGGCCCTCTGTGCCCTGTGTCTCAATCGGAAACATGATCGGAAACTCTCAATGGGACCATTGTGTTGCAAAGGCAGCCGCCCACGGGCGCTCTGTGCCCTGTGTCACGATGAAGCGTTTGATCATTGCAAGATCGCCTCCCCATGACAGAATCAGCTTCGCATAGAAACCATCGCCGTTGCAAAGGCGGCCGCCCGCAGGCATTCTGTCCGCTGTGAACAAGTGCAAGCGCTGTTACTGCGTGTCAGTGCGGGACTGCAGCTGCATCTGCAATGTCGAACTGCCTCCTGCGTGGCGGTGCCCCTCTTGTGGAATTCGTCTTGGTGACATGTCAAAACGCCACACATGCATGTGCATGTGTTTATTGCTCCAGAGTGTTCCCCCATGCGAACATTGCCGCGGAAGTTGCGGGGGTAAGATTAAATGTTGTCGACTGTGGTTCCAGGTCTTGACAGGAATGTGCGCAGAAGGTGCGCACAGTGTCGTGGAAACTGCAAAGATACATACAGACCTTGTTGGGATTTCCTGACAATTCAGCGCACCTTGATGAAGGTGCGCACAGTGTCGCGGAACTTGCCGTTCCACTCCGCCCAGCGTCCGCCATAGTGCGGAAATGCGCCCACCTGTGAATTGTCAGTCTTTAATCAAAACACAATGATGTTCAACTCTGCTACAAAACGTTTTTACCTTGATGGAATGAGGGGGGGGTGGGGGGGGGGGGGGGGGGACAATG
>JAABUL010000807.1_pt1 | contig 64858 bp, 68 predicted proteins | sample 5559151 | NCBI WGS metagenome assembly JAABUL01 (sample SAMN10711876, study PRJNA513368) | rock metagenome | isolation source: Antarctica rocks | place: Antarctica: Victoria Land, Pudding Butte sud
AGACAGACACTCTACCTAAATTTCGTTGATCTCCTACCTAGTCGGGCCTAGCTCTTCCGTTCCGCATTGCAGGGGTTGCAGTCTTTTTGTCACCACCCTGTAGTGCTGTTTCAGCCGCCAAGGTTGAGACCATGTTTCGACTGGTATATCTTGCGACGAGAGTGCAGTGATAAGATACGGCCGCACTTTGACGCGCAGTATCTTTCCAGTCGAAGGTACGGAGTATAAAGAGTAGGAGGGAGGTCTGAAGAAGCGTCAGCACGACAAGATGAGCTCACGACAGAGAGTCGGCAACTTCCTCGCGATTGCACTAGAAGGCTGAGACATCTGACGTACGGACCCATCTGACGTACGCGTCGACGCGTAACATTTACTTCGAAGATACTATCTTATACCTTTTCGTCTAGTTATCCGTACTTCGGGTACCTACCCGTAATATATAGCTTCTTAGGCGCCTATTTAACTAATACTTATACTTATAAATACTCTATATATATCGCTATTATGAGCGCTTTAATTATACTCGGTTACGAGCTATATATAGCGAGATATTCGCTATCATATTCACTTAGGGACTCCCTTAGAGCACGTGCGTCAGGTGTATCCGTACGTTAGATGTCTCAGCCTTCTAGGCTGTCTGTGGACGTTCGCAAGCCAGGGGCACGTGACGAGGTATCTTACGCCTTCTGTTGCAGACGATATCGAAGCGACATCGCGGACGCTGCATAGAGCATTCGGTTTCCTCGGTGCCAGCGCGGACGAGGTAATAGCTCCTTAAATTCAGCGAAACGAACATCAACGTCTGACCCAGAATCCCGACAGATCAAGCACTTCTTCGGCTACCTGGGTTTGTTGACGGGACTGCTGCTCTTTGTGCCATCTACGAGACAGCTGGGTCTGTTGTTTGCTGTGGCGATTGCAGTCGTCGGCAGACTGTACCCGTTGCTTACTGTTGAGGAAGTCGAGGGTGGAGACCTGCCTGGGACGTTTGGCATGCTAGCAGTTGCAGGTCTGAGTTGGTTCTTGATCTCGTAGTTGTCTGACACGGTTGAGAACGTCAAAGACAACGAATCGCCAGGGACGTTGGCGACGATGAGAGTTGCAGCCATAAGCTTGGACACTCGGTAGTACGACGAACAGGATTCATGATAAGCTACAAACATAGCTCTGAACTGGTCCAACATGCTAACTTTACAAAGTCATCTATACCAATCAATCAAAGCCCCTTACATACCGCAGTAGCTCACGTCTTCGAGCTGCAGGTGATACAGTAATCAATATACTGGAAGACTGATTGTATCGACAACCACCAACCACCAAAGCTCGTGTGTGATGCAAATGAAAGGAAAGGTATGCAATACATACAAAGGTGGTATGCGTACCCAATGGACTGCCCAGTATCCTGTGAATTGCGTTGCCGATGCTTTGTGAGGGACCAAGAAAGAGTCGATGTGAGTTGTGCTCAGTTGAGCTGAGCCGGACTGCTCTCGTCCTGACTGCTGTCCTTGCGAGAGCCGCCGCGCCAGACGTTGCGCCAGTTGCGCTTCCCAGCTGGGCTGGTGGGTGAAGAGCCATCTTCTTTCTTCACAACGGAGACCTTGATGCCGACCCTCTCGGCGATGTGCTCGAACTTGACTTTGGCCGGCGAGTTCTTCTTGGACGATTTCGCTGGGCTGTTGTTCTGCGACGGAGAAGGAGACATCGGTGGCGACATTGGTTGCGGTGAGTTCGGAGGGTTCGTGATGCTATCAAGGGACCCTTCCTTGAACCGGCTGTGGTGCTCCATGGTATGCGCGCTGGTGACGGAGAACAGGCGCTGCTGTTGCGGAACGTTTGCATCTACACGTCGAGTCAGCATGTAGGAATAGGCATCTGGATAGTGATGCTCGCCTTCAGAGTCCGTCTTTGCCATGTGGCCAGTTGCCAGCCCAGCCGCCAGCGCGATCGAGCTTGCAGACTTCCACTCGAGCGGTGGGCTGAAGACGCGACCACCAGGCCACTGGCGGTAAAGGTTGGAGTCGATGCTGGTCATGCTGTTGACCCGGTTGGCATCAGGGTTGGATACGCTGCCATCGATGCTACCGGCCGCAGTGGGAACGGTCAACACTGGAGCTTCATTGCTACTCATCCCTGAACCCATCGAAGTGATGCGCTGGTTCGGCACCGAACCTCGATCAGACGAGTGTCCTTGGCGATGCATTATGGATGAAGTTCGATCCGGAAACGGGAAGCCCGGTTGGCCTCTCTCACCAGCTGGAAGTATTGCACGAGCATCGCCGGCTTGCGCCTTGCTCTTGGCCCAGGCGCCGAGGTTGAAGCGAAGCTCGTCAGCGTTGGGACCATCGGCGGCAGGTGTCAGAACAGCATTCTCGTTCGCCGGAGCGAAGAAGGCCTCCTTCAAGGTATCGAAAGATTGTATGGCTGCTTCCAATGGTGGGCGTACCACACCTGGCTGGCGGCGGTCGAGCTGCAGCCGGCTAGACGAGCGCGATGGGGGAAGACCGGGACTGGGGCGACGTGAAGGCAGCTTCTTCGGACTGCCGGTCGAAGTGGCAATGCTTGCTGGCTTGGACTTCAGCAGACCAGCGCAGTAACCATCCAAGAACTCCCCTTGGCGGTCTGACCCAACTGGCCGGCGCGCAAGGCCCTCGCGATAGCCTTCGATCCATTCTGTCGATGCCTCGGTGAAGTCGATCTGGCCGACAGGACTGGCCGTGACGCATAGCTCCTCGAGGCGCTGGTTCATCTTCTCTGGAGAGGATGAGGATGTCTGGTCTGTGTACTGGCTCGGATGCTCTTCGACGAACACGAAGTTCTGACGCCTGGTCTTGGGGCTGAGGTTGTGGGCTTGACGGTCTGGCAGAATGGCAAAGTCGAAACGACGGCTGTCAGTGCTGGAAGCAGTCTGCTTGGTGGATCGCTGGGCTCTCGTACTCGCCAGATCCGCGGTGACAGGAGTGCCTGGCGGTGGCGCGGGAGCTTTGAAGCCACTCGGCGGTGCAGTCTTTCTCGCAATGACATCTGCATGGTCGCTGAGTGGCGTTGTTGGCAAGGCTGCAGGACCATCTTTCGGTTGTGGTGGCGCCATATTCTCCTTGTCCTCTGACTGATCCTGGTAGGCATACTTTCGGGTAGAGTACTCCTTGGTATCACGAGGGAAGAAGTCTGCGGTCTCGAAACTGGATACGCTTGAGCTGTGTAGGTGAGGGCTCTTCTTGGTTGGGCTGATGGTTGCATCCGATCCGCGAGTGCCATTGTTCGCAGCAGCCTGTGGACGAAGCTGATGCAGAGGCGAGAGTGGAGTAGGTGCTCTATCCTTGACCGACTTTGGCGCGGGACGATTGGTGTTGCCAGCAGCCTTCAGCAAGCCAGCTCCAGGCTTGTACGCCGGGCTCATCGGGTTAAGGCTCGACTTCAGTGCCGTTGCAGACTTTGGCTTGGGCGCCTTGATGTCAACAGCGTGCGATGGGCGTGGAGAGGAGACCTTCTGGAGATCTGCAACCGAGCGCGTTCCATCATGCTGCGGCAAATGACTAGCAGTGCGCGATGTATCAGTTCCGGCAGCTGCACCATAGGTCTGCATACGCTGAGATGCCGTGATGTTGGCCGCGACAGGGTGCTCCGTGAACGGAGGATAGGAAGGACCCATGGAACCGTCAAAGGGCGGCGGCGGAACGAACAACGGCGGCATAGCATAAGCTGGGTTGAATGGAGCGTCTGGAGACGGCGTAGACTGGCCGCCGTACTGACCGTTCGTGAACTGCGGTTGCGGCATGCCGAAGAACTCATTGAAGTTTGGCGGAAACGGCGGCATCGCCATTTCATTCGTTGGTTGATCGCGTTGCTGCAGGAAAGCTGGCAGACGGTTGCGAGGTGGCGAGATGGGAGGCTGCATGTGATTGTGCACTGCTCGCGGCGACAACGGCGGCTCGGCAGGCGCAACAGATTTGATGCTCTTGATTGCCTTCCGGATGTTGTCCAGCGTCGACACAAGCTCGCGACGCTTGCCAATAAGAGCGTCTTTCGCAGTCTTCGCCATCGTGCGACCATGTAGCGCCTCAGTCTTGTCAAGCTCCTTCAGCTCGTGCTCAAGTTTGGAATACTCGAGCTCCAGGGCATTGGTCTGCGCAGGTAGAGGTGGGTCGGCCGGGACGACTGGCTTGCTCACAGATGTCGATCGTTGCTGGTTGTTAGTGCTTTCAACGCGATCTTGAGCCAATGGGCCGATGCAAGAGCCATGCGTGGAGATGTTGAGGTTTGGTGCAGGAAGGAACAGTCGGAGAGCGCCATCAATCTCGTTGAGTGGCAAAATGGTGCCGTTCACGATCTGACACAGGCGACCGTTGACATCCTGGGCGACAAACCCATTCTGCGTTGCCTGCGTCCATTGTGCTTTGCCCATGGGATGGTTCGGTGCGAATTTGACGAGGCCACCGTTGGTCTTGATCGCGCTGTAGCCGTACCGTGGATGGCAGAGAGGAGACTGTTCACTTGGCACGATCCTGCCGCCAGCCGTCACGCGAATGTGCTGCGGCGAGCCGTGGGCCTTGACGATTGCCTCGGCCTTCTTCTTCTTCAGCGAAGGCGTTGGAGAGGGTCGTAGCCTCCATGGCCCAGTGGGGCGCAGTAGCTGGCCGTTCGGTGCGATTTCTCCAAGGACCGGCAACGCTGGGGCGATGATGGGAGCAGAGACAGGAGCATGCTGGCTGGAAGAAGATTGGCGGCTGTTCTCGTCGTTGGTGGAGCGATTCTCTTTGTTGGAAGGTACGCGAAGTGAGGTGCCGGATGTTCGAGTTCTGTACGAGCGCGCAGCCCAAGACTTCGAGCCGCGGAGAACATGCTCTGAAGGTGACGCATCGTCTGTTAGCAAATTTGTGGAAGAGGTGAATGGACCATTGGGTGAGTCGGGAGAGTCAATGACATCCTCAATCCATCTGCGATGAATCTCGAAACTTGGTGAAAGCTCTGTATACATGCTCGGACCCTGTGAAAGACTAGTGGAACGACGGTGATGGCCGCCACGTGATGAGAAAGGCAGATGTAGTGAGGTTGTTGTTGTGTGGATGTGGGTGGGAAGCCAAGCAGCGGGCTCTGTTGATCGGTGATGTCGGGCTTGCAGGAAGAGAAATTGTACCTTTGACAAGCTCCGCATCTTCTCCGTCAAGTTCTTCGATCGCCTCCCGGAGCTTCGGCTGCGAGCACGACCCTCTCAGGCGCTGCAACTGTTCTGCCGAGTACACACGGCGTGGGCGCTTTTCGACAGTCATGGTGTGGGGTAGGATCACTGTTGCAATTGGCAATACGAGGCACGCTGGAGAGAGTGGCGGGAACAAGAGGTTCGTACTGGAGAGACAACATGATCAGCACCGTCCAGCTCTGAGACTCCATAGGATGAGAACGTACCGAGTGAACAAAGGCAGCGCAAGATGGCTTTGAGAAGCAGTTTTGATGTCACGAAGAGATCCGATCGGAGTAGCGAGCGTTGTTATCAAGAGTTGGGAATGGTTGGGTTGCAATGAGCGTGAAGTGCACGAGACGAACAAGTGAACTGGTGGTGATTGTTTGTGATGATGGAGGAGAGATGGTAGGTCTGAGGAAAGTCATTCATGGCCATTGTTTGTGCACTGCCTCCCTGTCGAGGTTGCAGGCGCTGGTCGCGATGCATCGCAAGAGCTGCTGGTAACGCGAAGCAAGGTGGGAAGCTGGAGTAGACCTTCCGTGTTCCGACAGGAAGGAGCAGGTGAAGCACACCGCAAGCCGATGGGGAAGGCATGATGCATCGCTATCGTCCACGAAGGCTCATCGATCACCGCTTCCATCCAATGTACCTACTTCATCCAACACCACCACCAATTGAGATTTAATTTGAGATTCTGTTCAGCGCAATTACTGCATCTACTTATTCTTCGTCTGCTTGTACGAGAAGCGCTTTCGTGTCCTTCGCCAACTTTTAGCCTTCCCTGCCGAACAACAGAACCAAATCGACTTACTGCGAGAACTCCCCAAGCTTGTGTCCGACCATGTCCTCCGTTATGCGCACATCGTTGTAGATCTTGCCGTTGTGGACCTGGAAGACGAGGCCGACGAAGTTCGGGAGAATCGTTGCGCTTCGAGCTTGGGTTTTAATCGGAGGAACCCTATCGCCTGGCTTCGGTCGTATGATGGGTAGGCTGATGAGAGTCAGTACAGGAGTTGTGGTTGTTATTGGTGGGTACCATACGGGACGATGTGAGGTCCTGTGGAAGCTGGTCAATGGATGCCCAAATCAAGTCTATCTCCCCATACATACCTTTCCACACTGATCGCGCAAAGAGCGCGAATGTCGGTCTCATCGCATCTCAACAGTCTGGTCGCAAAGAACAGGATGGAGGACTGTCAACGATGTGCTTCGATCGAGAGTGCGGGCGGAAGTCCCAATTCGGAAGGAGAATTACCAATCACGTGCAACGTGGCGATCTCGTGTTTCGTGAGGCAGCCGTGCATCTCAAGCCAATCACTTCATTCACTGGTCGAACACTTCACACCTGCTCGTCCATATCTGTTTGACATATCATGTCTAAGTTCGCTCTCACTTCGTTACTCCACCACATCTGCTAGCAAAACAACTCCCATCATGCCGACCTTCACAGCGGCGGACACGATCCGGGTTCTGGTCGCAACAGACAACCATGTCGGCTACAACGAACGGGATGCGATTCGCGGCGACGACAGCTGGAAATCCTTCCACGAGATCATGTGTTTGGCCAAGGAGCGTGATGTCGACATGGTCCTCCTCGCCGGCGACCTCTTCCACGAGAACAAGCCCAGTCGGAAGTCCATGTACCAAGTCATGCGAAGCCTTCGGATGAACTGTTATGGCGAGAAGCCCTGCGAGCTGGAGATGTTGAGCGATGCAAGTGAGACCTTCGGCGGCGCCTTCAATCACGTCAACTACGAAGACCCGGACATCAACGTGGCGATACCGGTCTTCTCGATCCATGGCAATCATGACGATCCATCTGGTGAAGGCCATCTTGCTGCACTTGATATCCTGCAAATGTCCGGACTCATTAACTACTACGGCCGCACTCCAGAGTCCGACAACATCCAGATCAAGCCATTACTACTGCAGAAAGGCAACACGAAACTTGCACTCTACGGCATGAGCAATGTTCGTGACGAGCGACTGTTCCGCACATTCCGAGACGGCCAAGTCAAGTTCTTCAAACCCAGCATGCAGAAGGAAGACTGGTACAACATCCTGAGTGTTCACCAAAACCACCACGCTTACACAGAAACTGGCTACCTGCCCGAACACTTTCTGCCCGAGTTCATGGACATGGTGGTCTGGGGCCACGAGCACGAGTGTAAGATCACGCCCCAGCCGAACATGGAAACCAGCTTTTCCGTGATGCAGCCGGGGTCGTCTGTCGCCACGTCCTTGGTTGTGGGCGAGGCAGTGGCAAAGGAGGTCGCGATCCTAAGCATTCAAGGCAAGAAGTGTGATTTCGAGTCGATTCGTCTTAAGACAGTAAGGCCATTCAAGCACAAGGATATCATACTCAACGACTACAAAGAGATGCGCGACATCGCTCTCGACCAGGAGAACCAGAGCAAGATTCACCAATTCTTGACGAAGATTGTGGACGCCATGATCGTGGAGGCTAGAGATGAGTGGCTTGAACTGCAGAAAGAGGAGGGTGAGGATCCGGACGAAGAGCTTGTTGCACCTTTGCCACTCATTCGGCTTCGCGTTGAGATCACAGCGCCCGAAGGTGGCAAGTACAACATCGAGAACCCGCAACGCTTCAGCAACCGCTTTGTAGATCGAGTGGCCAACACCACGGACGTCATCCAGACTCACCGCAAGCGCGCCGCTGCAACCCGATCAACGAAGGTGAAAGCGGACATGCCTGACGCCGAGACTATGAAGGAGCTTACTCTCGACAACGTGAAAGTCGACCAACTGGTTGAGGAGTTTCTCACCGCACAGTCCTTGACCATCTTGCCGCAGAATCAATTCAGTGACTCGGTGGGTCAATTTGTGAACAAGGACGACAAGAATGCTATGCTCGACTTCATCGAGCAGTCTTTGGGCGATCAGCTGAAGCAGCTGCTGGCTGAGGGTGGCGACGATGTCGATGAGGAGGAGACTTTCGAGCTGATGGAGAAGATCAAGCTGGCGCGGGAAGAAGCATATTCGAAGGGTGAACTCAAGCAGAAGAGGAGGAAGGGGAGTAGGAAGGCGAAGCCTGAGAATTGGGACAGTGAGATGGACGGAGAGTGGGAAGACCACCCAGCATCGATCATCAGGGATGAGGATGAGGATGGAGAAGAGGAGGTGGAGAGTCGAGAATCGAGCGTGCGGCCGACCACTACGGGGAGAGGGCGGGGCAGAGGTAGCAGAGGTGGTGCGACAGGCACTACGAGGAAGACGGCAGCAGCTACCAAGAAGGCGCCCGCTAAGCCTGCGGCCAAGGGTAGGAAGAAGCCAATCTCGGAGGATGAGGACGACGATGATGAGGATGATGTGATTATGCTGGACGATGATGACGACGAAGATGCTGATGACGATGAGGGGCTGTTCGTTCAGCAGACCAAGAAGCCTGCTGCGTCAAAGGCATCGGCCACGCGCAAAGCACCAGCCAAAGCGCCGGCCAAAACACCAGCTAAAGCGTCAACCCGTGGTGGGAAGGCTTCAGCAGCGAGCACTGCACGGCAGTCGCAGATCACCTTTGCGAGTCAGACGAACGGAACGGGGTCAAGATCGACTGCTGGACGTTCTGCGGCTCTGAAGAAGATGCAGGAAAGCGAGGACGAGATCAGCGATGATGATGCGTTTGAGCCGCCGGCGCCTGTTGCGAGGGGCACGAGGAAGAGGTGATGATTGCCTGCATCTGAATGTGAGCGAATGGAAAGTTTGCGAAGCTGAAACTGTGATGAAGATACGGCTTGTTCAAAAAAGAAATGGGTGCATTTGAGCGTTGATGATTGCATAGCGAGGCGTTACCTGAACGCTTGCTGAGGATTGTTAGTAGATATGTCACATAGCTATTATACAGCTTTGCTACTGATAAGGCACCGCTTCCCGCAGTATCATCTCCAACCTGGGTATACCCATTTCCTCTTCCGAACGCCATCATATGCACTGAAGTTTCGTAATCCTCACAAAGGATATGCTTCCGCAATCACAGGTCTACCGATAGAACTCCCCTCTCTTGACGTTGACACCATACTCTCCAACCGCCATACCCAAGTCCTCCATCGTCAGCACCGTCCTCCCCTGCCCACCACCCCCCGCTCCACCACCACCATACCCAGCCCGCGGCCCACCAAGCGGCCCAGCCTTCGCAGCATCCTTCTTTCCCTTCCCCGTCGCTCCTTCCGCACCCTCACCCCCAGCAGGCATATTCATCCCAAACCCCGCCGCACCTCCCAACCCCGTCAGCGGGTTATTGGACGTGGTATTCGTACTCCGTATCCGCGAATACTGATACGCATCCGCCGCAACATCCGCGATAAACTTCTGCGTCGCCAACGCCAATAACCGTGCAAGTCGTCGGTCTGTCCCAGGTGGTGGTGCGAGGCCGGCGACTGTGAGGTAGTAGTCTGTGACCGCGTCTGGGATGAGGGGCGCGTAGTCGTCCATTTTGCTTAGGAATTCGCGGAGGGAGGCGTCTTTATTTTGGGGGATGCGGGGCTCTATGACAGCGGAGGGTGGGTGGATTGAGGGGGCTGTAGGGTCGGCGGAGGGTGGTGGAGCGGAGACGGGGTCGGAGGTGCCGTCCATGGTCATAGGGTCGGACGGTGGTTGGATCTCGGCGTCGAGGTCGGCTTCGTTGGGGAGGGTCATTGTGGAGTCGATGGGTTGGTGAGAGGGGGGAGGGTGGGCACTGGGGTGGGGGTTGGTTGCTTGGTGGTTCGGCAGTGCGCTCTCTGCGGGGTCTGTAGTGGACATGTTGGTGAAGAGATGTCGAAGGATGGAGCGGGGGTGGTGGAAGGTGAATGATGCCGGAGGGCTCGCAGCTCGATGTCGTCGCTCCCCGGGGGTGCTATTGCAAACGCTGAAACTGCACGTGAGATGATGCTTGGTGATGCAGTATCTTTTGGTCGTGAGTCGTTCGAAGATGTCTCAGTGTGAATGTGCGGTTTGGAGATCCTAGGTAGTATCTGAAGCTGGCACCAGCAACCTGAAGTCTGAAGCTTCGGAGCACGGAAGTTGTCCCGAGTCCCCTCGAAGTGGACTTCACCTTCACTCAGCCCCGTCAACGCAACGATTGTCAGGTAGTGGACCATGGCTTGACAGAGGGAGCGTTGAGATAAGGGATGGTGGTTAACAGAACGATTGAAAGAAGACTACAAGCACATGTATGTATGTAAGCTGCTTCTTGCTCGACTGGACCTCATCCATGGTAACCTCTTCACTGCGGTTACCCAGTCACCATTGGCGCGGTACATGATTGCTCCTTCTCCATCATCGTGCGACAGCAACGCGGTACACGTTCAATGGCGCGAAACGGCCAAGCATGGCAAGAAAGACCTTGATGGGCAGAGGGGAACTGGTACCCTCCTCGCTCCTTTGTCAAGAGTACGCGAAGAGACCCGTCCCGAGGTTTCACAAACTGGGCCTTGCAAAAAGACGCTACTTACGAGTGTCTCGCCCGGTGGAAGGGGAAGGGAAGACGACTGGCCTTGTGGTCGGCGCGGCCACAGGTCGGTCGTAAAAACCTGTGTAGCTTCTCGAAGCGCAGGAAGAAATAGCTGGATGCCTAGGACGCTCCCAATATGTTCAAATGGATAGGAAATGAATCGCAGAAGGGGCGATGGGCCTCGTCCTCCCGAGGCTTGCGAACAGTCCATTACTCACGCGTACTCTTCTGCTGTTCAAGTGGCCCGATGGAGAGTCAGTGCAAATACCTTCTTGTGAGTATCCAGAAGTCCCAATGAGAACCACGATGCTGATCATTCTTGCGCTGGCCGGTCAAGTAGCGCCAATGTAGATCGAACAACCTTGAGGTCGGTGCGGTACCGTCTTCCGATGCATTATAGATCTCCCCATCTTCTCGAGCTTCTGAAGAGTGAATTGAGTATTGATCGCTGAGGAAAAAGATGGCATTTCGTTCATGATAGTGGAGGTGCGGAGTCTTGTTTCCATATGAGGTCGATGCCAGAGGCGAGGTGCCGTGCGGCGACGAGCGTCGACTCACGGGCACCTACATAACTGTTATCTCTTAGAAACGAGATATGGGCACGTGAACGGAGCCACTGTTGAGGTGGGTTCAAAGGTCTCGAGAGCTGTAAGTTAAGTGGCTAGGTTGATGTGCATCTTTCTTCACGGTCTCACCGCGACGTCACTTTCTCATTTAGAATCTTCATGTGATCCGCCGAGACATGCCACCCACTAGCGGCACGAGCTCAAAGCGAATTTCCTTCCAGCCCAACAACACTCATTCGACACAACGCTCTCGTATCGCGTTGGATTCTCGTCTCCACTCACGTCAACAGCCCTTCGCATAGCAGTTACACTCTCAAATACACTGCCTACACTCACCAGCAGCGCGGCCGCTAGGCTATTCAAACAACATGGTCGGCGCCGCGCGTTTTGAGGTTGGGCACCCCACGACCACCAGAGCGCAGCAACGCTGCTCGCCGTGACACCGCTCACGACAGGAGTGAGGCAGAAGTCCGCTACAACTTCCATCATGTCTTCTTGCCACCTCAGCTACCCCAAGAAGACGATTTTGATGAGCATTTGGAAGCAAGTTTGCTCTCAGAGACTGTGAAAGCGTTCACTTCCTTCAAGTCATGTATGCCGGCGCACCACCATGAGCACATTCAAGCCGCCATCGACATGCTTTCTAGCCTGGAGGGAGACACCAATGAGAGCGGCCTTCAAAACTCCATCAGGGATGTCGCTGCTCGAGGCCGTACACTTGTGTTGCATGTTCGTGCTCAGAATGCTGGTGTCCTGGTCACTGCGGCATCTGATGGCCACATCCGCTTCGATACCTTCGAGCTCTCGGCTACCAACAAGGCAGTCGTCGGGACAAAGGGCCGCCTTTTGAGGTCCTTTCCAGGAGCTCCTGTGTCAATACCCGCAACCAAGATGGAGGAAGAGACGTTTAGAGAAGCGGTGGCGCAAGCACTGTCAAGTCTAAGCAGCCAAACTGTGGCTAGCGTGCAGCGTACCGCTGTCAAGTCCGGGAAAACTCACGTTGAAATGAGAGATTCCTGTGACCCGTCTATGATCAGCGAAGTGCTGGTCAATTTCCTCTCTGCTCACGGCCAGCCTGCCGACTCGCCACAGATCACAAAATGCACGCGGGATGAGGTTCTCTGGAACTACTCCTTGTATCCATGGCATCGTTCGCCTCGATGGCTGCTCATCCGTGTGGCTCTGCATCTTACTCTCCGGAGAGCTACTGGATCCGACGCTCTCTACAAGCAAGCTATGCTCTTTGTCACTTCCTGCATGCTACAGACCGCTGTCGTCAACCTACCGAGCGATGTGGCTTCGCGGAAGGACCCATTCCACCGGGACATGCTACACGCTATGGTGGCGAAAATTGACTGGCGTCTCAAAAAGCTCGGTGCAATGGTGGAGACTCGTATTGAAAACCACGTTCAGAAGGTCATCGACAACGCTATGTCTATCCTCAAGGGAGCTTGGACCAGCGTACAAACAGCAGACGCACGACGACTCAACATGCAGTCACTTCGCGAGCTTGACTTCAATCGCGACGTGAACGTCGCATATCCTGACCTAGAGAAGTTCCTCAGCAGCATTGGCAGGCGCACTTCACAAAGCAACCAGGGCACGTCGAAGCCATCATCCGGGCTTCTGCCACTCTCATCTGACGTGCTTCCTCAACTCTCCTTCAACGCCGGGTTCACGATGTTAAATCTCATTAACTTCGAAAACTGGGTAGCTGCTCACTCTAGGAAGTGGGTGGACACCCATTGGGACGAAGCAGATGCTTGCCGTCAAGTGGAGACTACGATGACGAGGTATCATGATCTTGCGGTAAAATCCTGCGCCGACAATCCTGAACTGCTTTCCGCCATGCACCTCACGATGGCTGAGTTGTGGACTGCCCTGGATATCGCAGCCACGCATAAGCTCCCGCGACTCAAGTTGTACGCACCAGCGATCAGCTACCATCCTCTTGAGAGCCTCCTGTTGCCTACTAAGAGCCAGATGCACAGACTTCGAAAAGTTGAGGAATATCTCGCGCTTCGGAAAGCCGGCGCGAGTCGGCCATGGTCTAAGTTGTATCATGACATCGAGAACAACGAATCCTTCGCGGTGCAGTACTTTGATCAAGATTCGACGCTGCAACGTGAGCTCGACTCCATCAAGAAATCTGCGACAACAGCGCGAGCTCAGAGAGTGAGCGAGCTTGGAAACCTCAAGACCAAGTTCCAGACTCTCATGCAGTATGTCGACACGCATGAATGCGAGGAATACGAAGTCACTGTCAGGAGATACCAGAGAACATAGAAAGAGATGCAACATTATCCTAATTGCAAAGTATGCGCAAAGCGTACTGTGGCCAAATCGCTCAAGATCGCACTGCACGAGTGGCCTTTACCTGAAGGGCAGAACAGATGCAAAGCGATAGTCTTCGAGATGTTCATACCGGAGACTTTCGCCGCGTATCGAGACGCAGATATACTGATGGCACGAACTGTGTTGAAGATGCAATACGCTGACGGTCCGAGCACCGGAGACCACAAGCTCCTGGCTGATGATCCACACCTTCAAATCACGAGGGCGAAGACGGCTGGCCGTATCACACTGCTTTCTGCCACCAAGGCAAACGTGACGTCGCATTATGGTACTCTCAGAGTTGAAATCGCCACAGAAGAGCGAGTTTGTGTCCCAAGCGGGCTCAAATACAGATACTTCGATTCGACAGCTCAGAAGTTCGTTGCGACGCTCGAAGATACAGACACCGTTGCTCGTTCACTTATGTATCGTCTACCCAAGCGCGCGGAAGCATTGCAGAAGTATCTTTTCCGGCCTCACCAATCACCAGATGGCGTACCGACCAACAATGTTATCGCAAGCCCTCCTCAGTGTCCCAGCCACATGACGCTCGAGGAGTATATTCGGCTCTGTTCGATGCCGATGGGACATTGTATAGAGTGGCCGAACATGCTTCTCGAAACCGAAGTACCATCAATTGACTTCAAGAAGGAGGAGACCGCGCTTTTCTTCATGCAGTGTAGCCATCAAGCTGGGCCGCCGGGTCGCGGCACCCATCGCTCCGCACATCAATTCCTCGAAGGCGTTAAGAACGGTCGCGCTCTGATAAGCAGCCTCAATACCGCCTTTGCGAGAGTGAAGGAAAACTGGCAGTCGGCACAAGCGGTTTCTATCTTTGCTGCGGTGGCTTGCCGCCTCTTGTCGCTCACGGGCCATGCAGACATTGAGAACCAGTGTCTTCAATTCCTGCAAGCGTTGCGAACAACAACATTCTGTTGGGCCAAGATGCTTCGTGATAAGGCGCAACATGCAAACACCGACACAGATCGTGCAGAGTTTCGTGCGAAGAGCGTGGAGCTTGCTCTGATCTGCACACTTTGCGCCGATGTCGATGAGCGCTTCTTGTCTGACATTCTCGCTCAGCCAGAGTCTGGTTCAGTGTTCATTCAGTGCTGCATCATTGTCCAGGAAGGGAAGAGACCGTACTCGGCTGTCAACGAGCCATACCTTGCACTTCTGAAGCATCGGTTCGACAAGCTCCTCTTTCGTTCTTTCTCTCTGTTGCGTCTGAGCCGGAGCGGCATCGAGAACGCCATCAAGGGATCCTGGTCCGCGTACAAGCCAGGAGACGGCTGGAAGCCTTCCGCGGGTGGCGGAGGCCACTGGATTCACACGCGTACCGTGATCGATGGCCACGATGGCCCGCTGGCAGTGCATCTGGATCTGCTGAGTGGCGAGCTGCTCGTCAATGGTCGCACCCTTGGTCGGCCTCGCGATGAAGTCGAGAAGCAGTCGCTCTGGCAAACGCTTTTTAGAGATACAGCCATTGAAGTCATGCCCACAACTGTGCCCGGCATGGAGGCGTCAATCAAGCAATTGCACCAGGGGTTTGACGTCCACTTTGGTCTTCAGGATTTCGGCAGTTCAACAGAGTTGATCGTGAAGGCATCCAGCCATGGCACAGTGTACCAGCTACTACCTCCTCGACTGTTCTCTGGCAGACTACCAGAAGCATTTGTCCAGCGTCACGTTCATTGGTACAATGTGACGGACAACGTAGTAGAATTTCGTTCTATCAACCATCCCTGGGATGACCCTAGCTGGACACTGCGCCGCGTGTCGCAGTCTGCATGGCGCCTGGGAAACAATGGCAAGTTCTTGGTGGGCATGGCGAGTCTCACCGCAAACAAGATGGCCGAGATACTCCAGCCTCTGGTAGATCCACAGCATATACATTGCATACTACAGCAATCCGGACACCTCGAGGTCGAGGTACCGTCAATTCGACTAAACTTTTTCCTAGAGCGAGGACAGCCACACCTACGATCGCGCGACTTCCGTGGCATGTCGGTAGACCAGATGCAGTCACTCGATACTCTTGTCGGTCTCGAAAACAAACTGCTGCTGAGGCGTGGCACTTCCACTGAACGTGCAGTCCTCATACCCGAGGGGAATGTGAACTACGAGCTTGGTCCTGGACATACCCGTGTACATATTGCGAAGAGCAGTATCACAAAAGTTCACTACCTGAGCGTGGATTGTCGACTGGGGCGGCTGGTAGATGATACCGGCAGCTTGCAGACGAAACTCCACCTCGTACTACTGCACGCCTTGACCGCCTCCAGTCTCCCTGACCCTCTGCTCGGGAAAACAGGAACGGAGCAGGCTCTGGCCATGCTTAAGCAGGCCTCGGTGAGGTCTTTCGCACAGCTGTCTGAGGACAATACGGCCATCCTTCGGCGCATTGCGAGCTTGAGTCCCGGCAGAAGCTATTACCCTACCCATTTCCGTGAGGTGCAACAGATAGCATGGGACGATTGCTTGAGCTTCTTCTCGCAGCACAATGATTTCGTCACTTGCGTACGAGCCATATTCGACCAAGCGGAGCGTTCGAGGGTGTTATACCAAGGCTCGGTCTGCAATCTCCCGGACCTAAAGGCAGTTGAACGACATCTAAGGGAGCGCGATGCGATCCGTTCATCAATCTTCCGCGTCTCAGGATTTGGCGCGGAGAGCCACTCACGCAAGCATGATGTCTCTCACGAAGCACGAGACCGGAACCAGAGCTCGCTGATGGGCTCTCAAGCTCGCATCCTGTCTGGTCTTGTCGGCAATGGCAAGGGAGCCCGACAATACGTATGTCCAACACCTGCAGAGCTTTGGGAGAGGGTCTCGAGATCGAAAAAGGTTTACGGGCCAAACAGTGCTGCCGCCCACTCACAGATCCAGCCTGTGACGCAGCAATCAGCGGTATTGGTGAACGAGGGGTTTGACGTTGCCCACATACTCAGCCTTCACAGAGTGCTTAGCGAGATTGACCGTGGCGGTGTTACTGGTTCGGTCTCAAATCAACAACTCATGATGTGGTACCATATCCTACTTAGTATGCACGCTAACTTCGATATGCTGATACATCTGCTGACTTTTGACTTAGGCTGCTCGAAATGGGTCTAGCATGGCTTTGCTCCAGACCTTCGCTCAGTTTCGCACGGTGGCGGCACTCCGCGAGTTAGTGCTGCCCACCTTTGAATCCTGCTCGCCGCCTGACGGCTACGAAATCACGAAGCACAAACTCGAAGTCACCATCAAGCCATTCTTGCTGGCAATTGAGGCCACGCCTGAGGCGGAAATGAAGTCAGAAGCTGGGGAAACATGGCAGAAATTTGAGGCTCGACAAGCACAACTGTTCAGAAACAACCGGAACGCCGTGAATAAATGGCTGGTTGATGCGCTCTTGGCTCAAACACAGCTTCTCGTTCCAGACAAACCAGGCCTCGAGCATGCTCCTGTGAATGCTTCGAAGTACATCCGGCTTGATGATGCTATCGGTGCAGTGCGGAAGAAGTTCGAAGTATGGTACAACAACCGTCAGCTTTTTCGATACTTCGAACAGGTTGCGGCGAAGGCGAGCAGCGCGGCTGTGAGGAAGATAGTCCTGCCAGAGTGGCCAACAAGCGAATTACACATCACGCGTAGAGACGACGGCTTCATGTCTGTGAAAGCGCTTTTCTCTGGTGCAGCACCGATCCTCGAAGAGTCGACTGCCAATCTGCCGCAGCTTTTCTCCGATGGAACCTCAGTAATATCCACCACTCGCCTGGCTCCCTTGCTCGGGAGGCTTCAGGAACTCTGCCAATCAAGCTATGAGCGGCGATACGCCAACGAACTCAGCACCAGTCTCGAATGTCTGGCAAATTACAGCGGATCCAAGATGAGCATTGGCGATGAGTTCAACGTTGATGCTGCGAAGGATCACTTGGCCACCTGCCACGACGATGCCACCAAGATGTACAGCTGTATCGTGGCTGAATTGAAACCATCGTCTTCCGTCCTTTGCAACAGCGAGCAGTGGCCTCGTGTATCTACCTCCTTCCTTCTGCAGCAACTGACGAGTGGCGCTTGGGAGCAACTGAGCCCCGACTGGCAGATGACACTGGTCAAGTTCGGTCAAGCCATGGTACAAGTACAAAGAGCCGAGCGCATCCTCAGGGCGGTTCGTGCGGGCAACTGTGAGGACATGATCGGTGAATTGAAGAACGTGCCTCACAGCAATTGGGATCCCCTTCGGCGACCGGATTGGCGGCTCCTCGAAATCGAAGCAGGTATCACTATCCGCGAAGTGCAGGTTCAAATTGCGAATGAGATGATGGCCCCCAGCGGTGGACATAATTCAGTCATGCAGCTGAATATGGGTACGTATAATTCTTGCTGCATATGATACTGCCACTAACAGACTACCAGGCGAAGGCAAGTCATCAGTCATCGTACCGATGGTGACTTCGGCGCTTGCAGACACTACGCAATTGGTGAGAGTTGTGGTCGCCAAACCGCAATCGAAGCAGATGCAGAATACACTCATCACCAGGCTAGGCGGCCTACTGGGCCGAAGAGTCTATTATCTGCCCTTTTCCCGATCTACCAAGCTCGACAAGGCAGCAGCTAATGCGATCGAAGCTATGCTACAAGAGTGCATGGCCGAGCAGGGCGTGCTCTTGATTCAGCCGGAGCACATACTCTCCTTCAAACTCATGTATTTAGAGCTCACCAACCTTGGCAAGGATAAGATAGCGGACTCACTTCTGCGGATCCAGGATGATTTCGATACAACGGCGCGCGATATCGTAGACGAATCAGACGAGATCTTCAGCCCGAAGTTCGAGCTGATCTATACGATGGGCCAACAAGGGCCCATTGAGTGCAGTCCCGGACGCTGGGAGTGCATTCAGCAAGTGCTTGGGATCGTGCGCAGTCTGGCCTTCGACATGTCAAAACAGCCACATTTCCTGGAGTACAACAATGGTATCAAGGGCGGCTTCCCGAGGATTCGAATTCTGAAGCAGGAAGCCAACGACTTGCTCATCAGCGGCATCGTAGACCATATCTGCAAAAAGGGCTTACACGGCTTCACGATCGCTAGCCAGAACGAAGCCATACGTACTGCCGTCAAAGCATACATCTCGAAAGCTCACCCCGAGCCCGACGAGATAGCTTTGGTAGAGGGTGACGGTGCGCAAGGAGTTTTTGGAGAGTCTACCAAACCTGTACTGCTGTTGCTTCGTGGCCTTTTGGCCGGTGGCGTCCTCGGATTCGCTTTTCGCCAGAAGCGTTGGAGGGTAAACTTTGGACTTGCGCCAACGCGTACACCGCGGACTCAAGTGGCAGTGCCATACACATCGAAAGACCAACCATCGCCACGTTCGGAGTTCTCGCACCCCGACGTTGTCATCATCTTGACATGCCTGTGCTACTATAACGACGGTCTTACCAATGAAGACCTCTTCATCACGATCAGGCATATGATGGACTCCGACCAAGCCAATGCTGAATACTCACTCTGGCTCAAGGAAACGCCTGGCATGCCCGCCGAGCTCTGCCATCTGGAAGGCATCAATCTGCAGGACCGTCAACAGTGCGAAGACGTCCTTTTCCCGAACTTATGCCACGGAAAGTATGTCGTTGACTACTTCTTGGCCCACATCGTGTTCCCGAAAGAGATGAAAGAGTTCCCATCGAAGCTGTCATCATCCGGCTGGGACATTGGACAAGCGAACGGAAAGCTCACTACTGGGTTCAGTGGCACGAACGATTCTCGAAAGCTGCTTCCTCTGGACGTGATGCAACTGGACCTTCCCGCGCAAAGGCATACGAACGCACTCGTGCTCGAGTACCTCCTTCAGCCGGAGAACACCGTCGTCATGATGCCGAAACGTTTGGACACTTCGGTTTCTGACGCCGACCACCTGCTGTCTACGGTTGTCAAGCAAATGCCACCAGTAAGAGTCATTCTTGACGCTGGCGCGCAGGTCCTGGAGCTCAACAACCGTCAAGTCGCTGCGAGGTGGCTTGAGCTGGACGACAACGATCAAATCAAAGCGGCTGTTTTCGTCGATGACAACGACGAGGTGTCCGTCCTGGACCGCAATGGACGAGATGAGGTCCTGCGCACATCTCCTTTCGCCAGCCAGCTCGATGTTTGTCTTGTTTTCCTTGGAGAATCTCATACCAGGGGCATAGTTTGAAGTTGCCTCATGATTACAGGGCCGCAGTGACTCTGGGCCCGGCGCTATCGAAAGACAAGTTGGTTCAGGGTATGCATCCACATTATCCTGTATTGGGATTAACAGTCACTGACATTGAATCACAGCTTGTATGAGAATGAGACGACTTGGGAAAGGGCAATCGGTGGTCTTCTGTGTCAACGAAGAGATGGAGAACAACATACGGTTGTACACGTCAAGAGCCGGCGGTGAAGTCCTGGACGTGGATGACATCATTCTCTGGGCCGTCTCCGAAACTTTCACGACGACGAAGCGCGCGATGCCACTGTGGGCTGTGCAGGGCATTCGTTTCCTACGTCAGCGCGCGCTCTGGGAAGGGGCTCAGTGGGGTGGCACAACCGCCATGTCCAAGGCCTCCTCCCAAGCGTTCATCGAAAGCGAAGCCCAAACGCTCGACCAACGCTATCGGCCGCGCACAACGACAAGTGACATGTTCCAAAGCATGCCTACTACCAACCCACGTTTGGCCGAGATACAGCAAAGATGCTGTGAATTCGACGACCTCCAGTTCAATGCCAGTACCCTACAGGAGGAGCAAGAAAGGGAACTTGCGATTGAACTCGAGCAAGAGCGTCAAGTACAACGGCCAACATCTGCGACACCAGCAACTGCGCGACTGCGACCAGATGTGCAGCGGTTTATGTTGACCAGTGAGCTCTCCAGTACCTCCGGCGACCACATTCCAGCCTTTGACGCTCTTCTCTCCACGAGCGCCGGAGCCCACATGCGAGGCTGCCATCTTGTCTATGACAGCGATGCCTTTCGGGTGTCTGCGGACTTCGCGGCTACGATCGTTCAGACTGCTGGGACTGCTACCAACCTGGACGCCTATCAGAGCCCCGTCCAGTGGATTCTGACACGTCGATCCACCAGAACCAACAAAGTCAACGTCATCATGATCATCAGTGCGATGGAAGCGCAGCGGTTCATGGAGCTGCCGAAGCTCCCCGCTCGTGTTACATTGCACCTTTACAAGCCGCGGTGCAATTCTTCCTTTAAAGCACTCGATGATCTCGCTTTCTGGACGCACCCCAAGCTGGAGACAGCTTTGACCATAGACCACGGCCTTACAGATGCGCTGAATCTGTTCGCTGGCCAGCTGTACTTTGCAAGCTTCGACGAGTATCAGAGAGTTTGCCGTTGGCTGAACCTTGCCACCAGACCACCGCTCGGCGTGGAGGAGTATTGCGCTGACGGCTTCGTTCGAAAGGATGCTAATGGGCAAGTGGCCAAGAAGAAGAGTCCCGTGAAGTTCCTGCAGACTCTTATGTCCAAGATTCGTAAGAACGGCTTGGGTATATCGAAGACACACATGGGCATGGTGCTCGAGGGCAGCTACCTCCAGCCGACAGACTTCGCAGAGTGGGAGAGTTGAGAAGATGATGGATTCGGGTGCGGGAGAACGTGCGCAGAATGTGCCATGTCCTGGTTAGAGAATGTGTGTAACTCGAGAGGAGACACTTTGGCAGCACTACGAGGCTCGCAAGCGTGATGCTCGCGTGGAAAGCGTCACAGCATGGGCATGGCAGGAAAGAGTGCTTGGATTGTGGTGAGGTAGGTTGGAAGTTTGAATGAAGCAGACTGTCACAGTGATCGATCAAATTGTTCATCTCGACGTGGGTGCTGCTCTTGTGTTGTCCGTCTCTTGGGTAGCCTATTTGTGTGCGTTCCACATGCGATGTCGTGTCATGGCGAGACGCACGCGATAAGACACCGCTTTCCTGGTTCGAGCGGTATCCTGCTCTGTGTGCAGACGGCTTCGTGCAGACGACTATAGTCCCGAAGTGAGAAGGTTCCATTCGAGAGCTCTACCACTAACTCCACCATCTCCGCCATTTCAACCTCATCTTTGTCTCGCACGCTTAAACGCAGCCAAGTCCAGGTTTCCGTTCATCGCGCCCTCACCCCCCAGATACTTCTCCACGTCGTCTGACCGGTAGAAAGCATCCCTCAGCTTCGCCGCTTTCTTCTTGCCCTCCTTCTCCTGCATCCGTGTCTTGCCCGCATCGAGTTTCGCGACCTTCTCAGCTCTGACAGGCAGCTTCTTCGCATCAAATCCTAAACCATCCTTCCGCGGATTCTCCTTCGCCTTCACGGGATACAGAATCCCTGCTCCCTCCGCTCCTAGTCCTCGTCGACTGTCAAGATCCCAACCATGACTCTCGAGCACTGCGAGGCCCTTGCGCCGACGGTCTAAGTGGGATGGAGGATGGGAGTGCTGGAGACATATTTGGTGCGCAATACTTGTCTCGTGGATGGCTGTGGAGTCCTGTGTGGCGATTGCGCGGTGGCACATCTCGCATGTCGGCTGCTCTATGTTGGCATCTTCTATCTCATCATTCTGGCCGTCTGCTGAAGGATCGTCGTCGGGTGCAGTGAATGTCGATCGTTCAGTCGTCGCCGGCTTGCTGAAGACAATGGACAGGTATCTTTCGGCTGCTGATTGTGAAGGAGTTGGTGGTAAGCTTGTGGTTGCTGGGGTTTGGGAGGAGGAAGGTACGAACACCACGCGCCCGCGCTGCATGAGCGAGCCGAAATAGCGCCGTGAAACCAGCGGTACCTCGTCGTATTCTTCCTCGTCGGGGGTCGCCATGTTGTTAGCCATGTTGTTTCTCGGAGGACGGTGAAGGAAAAGAAGTATGAGGCGTTAAAGGCTGGTTGTCGTGATATGCCAAGAAATGAAATGCTGTTTAAAACCTACATTCACTCCATCACCTGCTCCTGCCACGTTTAGACTTATGACAATGCTCCGACACTCCTCATCTACAGTCAATCTCTCGCTCACCACACAGCCTATACCACCAACGACGGATGTGCTTGCGTGTAAGAGAGGGGTATGCTGTACCCAAGCCTTCAAGCCTCATCGTTATCAGTACTACCATCCTTATCTATACCTTGAGGTACGTACCCAACCTCTGGGCAGCAACTTCGAGCTTCCGGAAGTGGTCAAATAACCTTATCTCTATCTCAATGGCCAATCGAATGTACGCTCCATGTATGGACTTCTGGCCGACTGCATAGAGCGCGAACACTCGACCCTTGCGGCTCGCATGTAGCATCGCTCGTGCCGTGCCTGCAGGAGTAGATAGGCGATCTGGTCGGTACATGTGCAACCATGCAACAAGGGTAGGTTTCGAACACAATGGTTTCTTTTCCTCAGTACCTTCGACTTTCGATCTTGTACTTCGAGTCTCTGCTCTTGTTTGTGTGTTGCTTCGTATCTTCATTTCATTTGGAAGCACTTTACAAAGCAATATGGACGACTTCTACGATCCCGCTTGGCCGCCAGGCACTGTGAGGCTCCAACAATTATTCGACAACGAGAGCAAAGACGCAGAGATCATTCTCCAACCTCGGCCGACTGACAACCCCAGTGAGGAATGCTCCATATCGCGTTGTTAGAGACCTTATGGCTGACCGTTACCCCAACAGACGACCCTCTCAACTGGCCAAAATGGTCGAAGATCATCAACCTTGGACTCGCCTCATTCTACGCCATGGTGGTCTACGCTTTCTTCAATGCGACAGGCCCAACCTGGGGGCCAATGGGAGATGAACTGCATTTCAGCTCCGCGACATTGTTGAACACCTACGCCATCGGGTGCGCTACGCTCGCTCTAGGAGCACCGATGCTCATTCCATTCGCCCTCAAGTACGGGTCCAGGCCCGTGTACGTCTTCAGCAGTCTAGCCCAGTTCGCGATCTCGATATGGGCCGCGAGGACGCAGTCCGCTGGTGATTGGTAATGGCAAAACCTTACCTTTCTAAGACATTCGCTGACCCCTTTACCCTTCTGTCTGTAGGTGGGGCGTCAACGCGCTTCAATGCTGGCTTGGTGCACTCGCAGAGGTACAAAACTAATGGACATAACTTGTCCAAGACAGGCGCTGACCCTATATAGGTATTGATACAAATGACCATCGCCGACGTGTTCTTCGTGCACCAGCGTGGCTTAATGAACTCAATCTACATTTGGGTTGCCAATGTGGGCTCGAATCTGGCTATTGTTGCGGCAGGCTTCATCACCGTTGATCAGGGGTGGAGGTGGGTGTGGTGGTGGTTCACCATCTTCTTCGGCCTGCAGCTCATCATGTTCGTCCTGTTCTTTCAGGAAACGAAGTTTGCCCACATCGAGACTCTCGGGGGCAGACAGGGGAGCGTGTCCGAGCCGCAGCATACCCAGCCTGGCTTGACGGTCGATGGTAAGGACAAGAAACAAGCCATTTCCGGACAAACGTCACCAGCCATCGAAGCAGCGTCCGGCACCGAAAGAGTCCGCAAACTCAGCACGATCCAAATGAACCCAGCTATCCCACGCAAAACTTACCGGCAACGTCTCTCCCTACTGACGATCTCTCCCGGCCCCTGGTCCCACTTCCTTCGCCACTCATATCAGCCTTTTATGATTCTCTTCACGATCCCGGGAGTTTTGTTCTGCTCTCTATGCTACGCCGTCTTGCTCGCCTGGTCCACCGTGATGACAGCAGCGTTGAGCATCTACATGATCGACGCCCCGTACAACTTCTCCGCCTCAGACATCGGTCTCATGAGTCTCGCGCCTTTCGTAGGCAATACGCTCGGCTCCCTCGTCTGCGGGCCGGTGTCCGACCGCGTGGCGCTCTACCTGTCTAAACGCAATGGAGGTATCTATGAGGTAAGAACGAATGGGTAAAGAGTACTCACTCAACAAGACTCTGCGAGTTACCCTTGTCTATGACATTGCTAACCCTTTCACAGCCTGAGATGCGCTTCTGGGTCTTCCTCCCCTTCATACCATTCCAGGTGGCAGGAGCATTCTGGTTCGGCTACGCCCTTGACCGCGGTATGCCATGGCCTCAAGTCGCCATCGCTTACGGCCTATGCAACTTCGGTTCTGCACCACTACAAAGTCTCGCTCTGACGTACTTGATTGACGCATACAATGAGATCGTAGGAGACGCTCTCACAGCGCTGACGTTCTTGCGGAATTTATTCAGCACGATCTTCGTGTTCGCGATGCCGGCCTGGGTAGCTGCTGTCGGCGTGGCGAATGTGTTCAACACGATTGGTGCTATTGGGCTCGTCGTGCTTTCATTTGCGGGCGTGTTTATTTGGAAAGGGAAGCAGTTCCGGGTGAAGACGGCGAGGGTTTATAAGTATTATGCTGACAGGCAATTTGATGCACGGCCGATGTAGTCGCTAAGGCTGTAGTGCAAGGAGAATATCAGACTCGTGGTTGTTGTATCACGTACACCTATACCAATTCTCGACGCCAGGCTCCGTTGCAATCTTTTAAAATACCACGCGACGATCTATCGTTGAGCATTGTGCAAAGCGAGAAGGCAGACGAAGACAAGGAAAACAGGCACAAGATTTTGGTAACTTATTCATTTCTCAATGAAAACCTGGAACATCCACCCATCTATCTATCCTTTCATCTAATCGAAGTCGTGGTAGTAGCGGAGCAGATTCCAGCCGAGCGGAGATTGGGGTATCCGTAATAGTACACATCGCATTTCCCTCCCATTCCTTCCCTGCCAAAGCACTTCCCTCCCAAAGCAGGCCTGTACGGCTCATGTGCTTTTTGCAAAAACGCCGCAACACCCTCGCTGATGGCCGTGGAAAATGCGTCATAAGTATGCTGTACAGCCCTTCCAAATCAAAAACAAAAGAAACGCGATAAAACAACTGTGCGGTGTAGTGCATCAACGCACCAACTCCGCAATCTTTCCCGCTACAGCACTCGGGTAGCCACGATTGAGTGCTTCGCGGACCACGACCTTCGCAGCGTCGCGCTGCTCAGCAGCCAGATACGCGCGCACCATCGCCTCGTACGTGGACGGCTCCCGCCGAGAGATGGAGACGTGGTCGAACGCCACCTTAGCCTTTTCGACGTTCTTCTCGAGCGTCCAGCCGTGGATCAGCGCGTTGGCGATGTATGGTGTGAAATCCACCCCTCTCGCGGTCATGTCTTGCAGGAGAGCTTCGCTTTGCGCGACCATGTGGTTGGCATTGAGCGACTCGAAGAGAGCTTGGTAGAGACACGGTTGTGGCCGGACCTTGCCGTCGGCGATCACGGAGTCGAAGAGGGCGCGCGCGGCTGGGAGGTCGTGGAGGACGCAGCCTTTGGCGTGGATGAGAGAAGCGTAGTGCACGGCCTCTGGCTCGATGCCGGAGCTGCGCATGTCCTCGAGAACGGCCTCCGCAGCGGCCATATTCACGGGCTCGAGGGTGGCGTGGGTGTCGATGAGGAGTTTGAAGGTGTGGACCGTTGGCTCGATGCCTTTGCTACGCATGCCTTCGTAGTACGACAGGACCTTGCCGCGGTCGCGCTTGGTGCTGAGGAAGAACTGCATCAAGCTGTGGTAGGGTGCTGGGCGGGGCTTGTAGTTCGAGCAGCTTTCCATTTCTTCGAAGATTTCCTCTGCGAACTTCTCATCCGAGACACGTACGAGAGCGTTGACGATGGTGCCGTAGGTGACTGAGGTGGGTCTGATGCCGAGGTTGCGCATCTCGGCGAAGTAGAAGAGGCAGTCATCGATGCGGCGGGCCTTGCCGAGCTTCCCGATAAGTGCATTGTAGAGGAAAGACGATGGCTCGACACCTTCATCCTTCGCGCGGAGGAAGATCCTGACGGCCTCGGAGGCCTCATCGAAGGTCTTGGTGTTCTCTTTGAGCGTGGTGATGTAGAGGCCGAAGGTGTTCGCGGAAGGTGCAGCACCCATGTCGACCAGGTCCTGATGGTACCGAGCAGCCAAGTCTCGTCGTCCGATAGTCAAGCAGCCAGCGACCATGTTGTCAAGGATCTGTTGCCATCCGAAGCGGACAACGCGGTACCGAGCGTCAAAGGGAACATCCTGCTTCGCCAGCTCGAGCATCTCGTGAGCGAGAGCAAGGTTGTGCTCCTTGGCCGCACCTTCAATCAGCTTGCCATAGGTGAACATGCGAGGTACACGACCAACGCGGCGCATGTTGCGGAACTTGGTGAGAGCTTCTTGGATGCGACGACCTTGCGGACGCTCAAGTAGCTCGTTGATCGCATTAGAGCCCTTCACATCCGTTCGGTGTGCGTAAGGGTCGTAGGAGTCGTCGAAGGCTTGCTGACCATGGAGGAAAGGTGCCGGTGGTGCTTGATGTGGGACAACTGGCGAGAACGGTAGTGGCGCTGTCAAAGCGGCAGGTGTCGGCGGGTACCGGTAGTTGTTCCATAGCCTGGACAGCTCAGAGCTGTTGACGTTGATCAGCGTCCTCTCGATCATGGTCTCGGTCTCCACGGAGGGCATGACAGAGCGGGACACGATGTTCTGCAGAAGACAATCAAACCTCGCAGGTCCAGCAATGTCGGCCGTGGAAGAGCTATCAAGGATAATGGCACCTTGCACCCGCGTCATGTACTCTAGGTCTGCGGGCGAAAGGCGAGCGATCTGATCTGCTCCAAGTCGGGCTATGATATGGTCGGCAACTGGTGCCAGAGCACCGTTCTCTGTCATCATTCGGAGAAGCTCGATGCTGATGGAGGGTGATTGAGCGACTGAGCTCTTGAGCATGAAGCTGGCAATAAGCTCGATCGCCTCATCGATCTGCTCAACAGCTTCAGGTTGCTTGCTCTCAGCTTGAGTGTCACGGATACGTCCGAACATCCTGCGGCTGTGTCTCAGACCGCGCTCTGCTTGTCCAATGCCAACCAAGGCGATGGTGCGCATTGTCGTTGGCTCGATGAAAGCGATTGTGGCCGGGGCAGTCTCCAAGATCCTCCAGTATGGCTCAGCAGCTTCCACGTTGGCGTTGCGAACATGCATCGCGAGCATGGCAGTAGCTGGCAAGGCGAGATCCTGTGTCTGAGCGGCAAGTGTGTCGAATGCTTTGACGCTAACATCGAGCAAGTTCCTGTCGGCTGCGGTATTGCAGATCGTCGTTAGAGCCGAGTACAACGCACGTCCAGTAAGCGATTGCGTCAGGTCAAAAGCGTTGCGGAAAGTCTCGTCCTTCAGCGCCAACGGTAGCAGGGCTTGCAGAGCCACGACTTCCCGAAGATTCTCCAACTCTACCGGATCTGTCGACTCCGATTGCACAGTAGACAAGAACTTCAAGCCACCCTTAAGTCTATCGGCCGATCCGTAAGCCATGATCAACGCCGCATATATCTGATTGTCGTTGCGTGCGATCGTATTCGTTCCGGCATTGTTCGCAATGGCCAGGTCCTTGTACTCATCGTATACCTCAACTGCTCGCTTGAGATCTCCAATCTGGCCAAAGGCTGTGATCATTGGCGGGAAGACGCTTGACTGTGGCTCCATTGACTTCGATTCCATATGCTCGTAGATCTTGGTCATATCACCCAGGTGACCTTGCTCCGCACATGCAGTCATCAAAGCAGCGCACGCTGCACTTGGCAGAACCTCTCCGGATGTTGAAGATGCTGCACGATCGAACATCTTGAGCGCACGCGAGAGCGAGGAGTCTTCGAGGAGCATCGTGTGCTCAGACTGAGTGGAGCCGAACATGAACTTGCCGGGCGCCTCCAGTCCGCCATATCTGGTCAGCCTCTCTTCCAGGTTCTTGCGCATTGCCTTTGCCTGTGTAGCGCGCTGCGCCAGAAGATCGATGAAGATGCCGAAGGTTGCGATGTCCGGCATCACCTTCCTCCTAAGCATGTCCGAGTACACCTCGAGCGCTTTCGGTACCCTCTGCTGGCCATGTGTGAGCTCGACAGCTGATGTCAGAAGCGCACGATATGCTGATGGTGCTGGCTTCTGCACTCCAGCGCGGAGCATCGCCTGGAACACTTCAGGGATCTCATGGTATTCTTCATTTTCGACCAGTTGCTGCAGCTCTTGCGCATATGCATCTACCTGCGATGTTGTGCTGGTGAAGCTGTCTGTGGGCGTAAAGACAGTGGCCGGGCTCTCGACCGACTGTTGTTCTGTCTGGAATGACGCGGATTGATCCGATACTGATGATGCACTCTGCGTCTTGATCATGAGCGCATCCCCAGCATCATCCTTCGACTTCTGGATCTCCACCGCAATCGCATTGTTGACCTGCTCCAAAGCCGCAGCCTCCAGCGCCTCATCGTGAACAAAGGCTTTGCCAAAGTTGTCGAGCGCGCTGGTTGTGTATGAGCGCTTCAAGAGAGGCGCAGCGAGATCCTGGTTCTTCTTGACGTGAACCTCTTCTGCCGTAGCAGCAAGAGTATGCTCCTGGCCATTCGCAGGGACAACACTTGGAGGCTGCCATTCGATCGTGCGGGCGAACTGGAATTGCTGCCAGTCCTTGGTGGGTTGACGCTGGTGCTTGTGCCACGCGAGATAATACTTGTCTAAGCCCTCTGGGCCACTGCTCGTCTCAGGGCGGATACCCGAAGACGCTGTAGCAGAGGAGCTGGCGTGGCGTATGTTCTCGACATTCTGATAGACATGTCCGAGCTTGCTCTTCTCAGTCTTGCGGAAACGACCAACTAAGGTGTCCTGAAGAGGTGTCGAAGAATTGTGATTCTGCGCTGCGAGCGCTGTGACGGTTTGGGCGTAGCCGTGGGTGAAGGTTTTGATAGCAGTGTTGGCGATACGCGAGACGTGGATTGTCGATTTGACGTAAGGCATTCAGGTGATGGAGGAGCCCTTCAGTCGAGAAGGGTAGGACTGTATACCGTAAGCAAGGGGTTAGTTCTCGAAGATGAGGTCGAGGCTCATGCTCACCTGGATGAGTTGAAAGTAGCGGGGATGCAGGTTCATCTGGCGAGACTCGCCAAACGAACGCGCTGTTGGGTAGGGAGGAGTGGTTCGTGGTGGTTGGTATTAGTTGATTGTCGTTCTCGGTAATGGGGTGGCAAGCATCAACTGATGTCGAGTCCACGAAGGTGACGGTATTGCTTGTTGGTTCAGAAAATGGATCGAAGGGAAGAGGTTCAGACAGGAGGGTAAGCTGGCCTGAATAAAGGGAGTGCCTGGGAGCAGGCGTAGTGCGTAGTCGTAAAGGGAGATGCAGGACTCGAGCTCTCGTGATGACTCGCCCGTCTTGAGCCACGAAGATTATTCGGCTTTGACGAAACTTAAGCTAGAGCTAAATCACCTTAGCTCTTTTCAGCCCTACCATTGCCTTTCCCCGAGACCACCTCTCTTCCACCATTTCTCGACGACATACTCGACTAGAAGCCCCAGTTGCGTATGCTACGTGCAGGAAGCGTGCTCATCAAGCTCTTGGCAATCTCCCAACCCATCGAGAACAGCATTGAACACATATTGATCACATGAAAGCTGTACCCAGGTCCGTGGCACCAACTGTGGCTGTCCCACTAGGGACCCGGGTTTTCCTCGACACGATCCTCGCAATCTGATCATCTGCCATCGCATATTCCAGGCACCGGGAGCGGGATCTTAACTCCATCCGAGTCCTTTACTTCACCTCCCGCTTCACTTGAGACAATCTCGAAGGCACCACTCCTCGGCCGACTCGGGCTCCGCGCTCATTCGACAAGCTCTAAATCCCTCTTTCTGTCCTCTTCCGGACCTTTCCAATGGTCACCCGCGATGCGGTAGCAGTCTCCGCGCCAGGCAAAGTCCTGCTTGCGGGCGGGTACCTGGTGCTCGATAGAGCTTACACTGGTCTCGTGTTCGGCCTCGACGCCAGGATGCATGTTGTTGTCGAGCCTATATCCACGACTAATGGTGTAGTGCTGAACGAGATTGTGGTTAATTCGCCGCAGTTTGCTGATGCGGTTTGGGAGTATGGGTATAGGCTGGTGGGGAGGGGAGGGGGGATGAGTATCACGCAGTTGAGAGTGTAAGTGAATTCAATTCGTCTTTCGATCTTGGTTACATTTCCAACTCATCATCTTCAAGTCAGAAAAATATGATATCTGTATGTATATGCCGACCCCATACTTACACGTGCATGCTTATACAGCGACGCAGACCTTAGCCTCAATCGCAACATCTTCATCGAGACCGCTCTAGGCTATGCCATCAGCTACATCGCCGCGGTCTCGAGTCCGCAAATCACACCTGCTTCAGTCACCATCCTGGCAGACAACGACTACTACTCCGCCTCGCAACCCAACGACAAGAATGCACCAAAAGCCCGCTTTCACAACTTCGGCGTCCCGATCTCCAAAGCACCAAAGACAGGTCTTGGGTCCTCCGCAGCGCTCGTCACAGCCTTCACAGCTGCCATGCTCTCCTACTACCTCCCAAAAGACCTCTTCGACCTCTCAACAGAACCCTCAAAACGCCGCCTCCACAACCTCACCCAAGCAGCCCACTGCGCAGCTCAAGGCAAAGTAGGCTCCGGCTTCGACGTCGCCAGCGCAGTCTACGGCAGCTGTCTTTACCGCCGCTTCTCGCCCAACATCCTCGCTTCATCTGCGGATCCAGGATCTGCGGATTTCGCCACTGCACTGAAGGATCTCGTAGATGAGACCAGCAATGCAGATGGCAGTGCTTCAACCTGGAATACCGAGATCCATCGCGATGCTGTCAAAGTACCCAAGGGTTTGAGACTGGTTATGTGCGATGTTAGCTGCGGCAGCCAGACGCCTGGTATGGTGAAGAAAGTCTTAGCGTGGCGGAAGCAGAATCCCGAGGAGGCGGACGCTATTTGGGCAGATCTGCATACGGCGAACGAGAGTTTGGCTAAGGAGATGAAGGCCATGGCTGAGGCGCAGAACTTCGGACTTGAGAGGCTGCGCGCTTGCTTCACGCGCATACGGGAGGTGATCAGGTTGATGAGCGAGAAGAGTGGGGTTCCGATTGAGCCGCTGGCGCAGACAGAACTGCTGGATGCTTGTGAGAAGGTAGATGGGGTTATTGGTGGTGTAGTGCCGGGTGCGGGTGGGTATGATGCCATCTCGCTGCTGATTGAGGATAAGGTGGAAGTGATTGCCGAACTGGGAAAGTTGCTAGCGGGGTGGAGGTTTAGGGGCGAGGATGGGAAGAGTGAGAGTGGTGGGCGGGTCACGATCCTTGGGGTCAGAGAGGAGATGGAGGGGGTGAGGGCGGAGAGGTGGGCGGACTACAAGAGTTTGATTGCTACTTGAACGTTTTGTGGGAGGCGAAAGGTGGGCTTCTGGCGTTCGATGGCACAAAAGTTCAGCGATGTTTACAAGAGCTGGTGGTCAGGGTGAACGACTGGCTGTACATAGCGATGGGATACGAGCAACATGTATACACTCTGTTACCGCATAGTATCCCCCTTGCGTCTGCTGTACGACGATACCTCCGCTAGCCTCTGCATGAAATGTCCAATTATTTGGCTCCAGCAAGAAACATTCACGTGACAGCAACTGTTATCGATAAGATCTTGATGACTCGCAGCAGACCTTGAGCGTCATTTCAAAGAATTTCAAAGCACATGCAACCTCTTGAACTTTCCGCGATCTAGGTTGTTTCTGTGGCGAGACTTGAGTACTCCTGACAATCCCAAGACATTTGAAGGGCAGAAGCACCTTTCACTGTCTTCTGTTTGAACCTTCACACTCTCAACCTCCTACACCTCTTCCACTATGTCTACCATGGATATTGACTCGGCTGGAATACCGATACCTTCACACCAACTGAGGGAGTCGACCGCCCCCACGATATTATGCTACAACTGCGGTGCTGCCATAGATGGTACGCAAGCAGCAGGAGCCCTGTGCAGCGACTGCTTGAAACTCACCGTCGACATCACCGCGGGCATCGAGAAAGATGGCATCCTTCTCATGTGCAGAGACTGCGATAGATGGCTGTCCCCACCCAGTCAGTGGGTTGTTGCTTCGCCAGAGTCGAGAGAACTGCTCGCGCTGTGCTTGAGGAAGCTGAGAGGACTGCACAAGAGCCGGATCATCGATGCGAGCTTCATCTGGACGGAGCCGCATTCGAGGCGTATCAAGGTCAAGATCACGGTGCAGCAGGAGGCGTTTGAAGGGACGGTGCTGCAACAGACGTTCGAGGTGGAGTTTGTGCAGCAGTACAAGCAGTGCGCGGACTGCGCGAAGAGCTATACGCACAATACCTGGCGAGCGGTGGTGCAGGTGCGGCAGAAAGTGCCGCACAAGAGGACATTCTTGTACCTCGAGCAGCTTATCTTGAAGCAAGGCGCGCACAAAGATGCCATTAACATAAAAGAAGTGCACAACGGCATCGACTTCTTCTTCTCGGCGCGGAATCACGCAGAGAAATTCCTCGACTTCCTCAAATCAGTCGCGCCGGTGCACTCGAAGACAAGCAAGGAGCTGATCTCAATGGACATCCACACCTCGAGCGCCTCCTACAAGTTCACATTCTCGGTCGAGCTGATACCGATCTGCAAAGACGACCTCGTCGCTCTTCCCATCAAACTCGCGCGACAAATCGGCAACATCTCACCTCTCGTCCTCTGCTACCGCATCGGCACCGCAGTCAACCTTCTCGACCCCAACACCATGCAGATTGCTGACCTTAGCACCCCAATCTATTGGCGCACCCCGTTCGCCCCCATCGCCGATGTCAAAGAGCTCACGGAATTCATCGTCATGGACATCGAACCCATCGGCCCACAGAAAGGCCGCTTCCTACTTGCTGAAGCCACCATCATGCGCGCGTCGGACTTTGGCTCGAACGATACTTCCTACAACGTCCGCACCCACTTGGGCAGCATCCTCCACCCCGGCGACAGCGTGATGGGCTACCACCTCACCGGCACGCAATTCAACAACGAGCACTTCGAAGCCATCGAAGACAGCAAACAATACGCCGGCACCATCCCCGATGTCGTGTTAGTGAAGAAGCACTACCCCGCGCGCAAGAAGGGCAAATCGCGGAACTGGAAGCTGAAGCGCATGGCTCGCGAGGAGAGCGAGATGAAGCCGCGGAAGCAGGATCAGGATCGGGATGAGGTGGATTACGAGCAATTCTTGCGGGATCTGGAGGCGGATCCGGAGTTGCGGGGTGGGTTGAACTTGTATCGGAATGAGGCGGAGAGGAGGGCGGCGGAGAGCGAGATGGAGACGGATGGAGAGGAGGAGGATGAGGGGTTGGAGATTCCGATGGAGCAGTTGATTGATGAGATGGCGGATGTGATGTTGGCGGAGGGGGATGGGGAGGAGGTTTGAGTGGGTTTTGCTGGAGGATGACGAGGGTGCCACCAGATACGAATAGATATCATGGTCACGAAGAGATCGCCGGCCTGTATGAGGAGTGAACGCGGAATGGCGCCACCGCCTCTTCGTTCTGCGTCGCATCCACGACGCCTAGGGACCGCTAATGAGCGGGGCGTACTATTCGCCGTACTCCTTCGGTGTCTGCGGTCTAGCTACAGTTCGGGATTTGGACCACGAGGATTAAGCTTGCGGAGAACGAGGATGGTGGATCTTGGTCGGCTGGGAGGCACAATGACGGTGCAGAGCTGGGAGAAGTGGGAAGATAGACTGCGAGATGCTGATGCGGTCAATAGATTACTACGAATCCGGCCTCCTGGTGCTGGCGAAGATGTCAACCCAGATGCTGAATCCTATCCTCCCGGTAACATGTATCTCACGAGCTGACGGGACAGGAAACATGTGATAGAGCAAGTGAGCCCGAATCAGAGTCTAGGTGAGCCGTTGACAATGGCTGGGCCCGTTCAAGTCCATCTGGAAGTGAGCGAGGGGTGAGAAACGAGCATACGGCACGTGGTCTCCCAGATCACATGCTCCCTTTGAGGTCAGGTGACACGTGCTCATATCCCGTACTCATTCACCCTTCGAATAGTTTCTTCTCCCTCATCACTACTTCCTACTTCAAGACCATACCACACTTTCCTATCTCAAAAAAACCTTCAACACAACCACCTGGCTCCAAACCGATCATTCACTCTCACAGCCCACCACAGCACCCTCAAACCAGCTCAGCTACCCTCACTCCACAACCACTCAACATCTTTCCTCTCCCACTTCCACACCGTCCGATCAGACCATAGATCAGAACACGTGAGCACCCAGTCTGAGACCTTGGGGACACGTCTCCTCGGTGACAGCCTCTGACCTTTCCACAGTCTTACAGCACGACTACCAGACTCCAGGATGTCTCAAGCCTACATCAAACGCGAAGAGACGATAGTGGTGCCAGACCACATCGCTGCAGCAGCACCGGCAACCTTCGAAGAGCCTCTCGACCTCGACGGTATGCGTGCTTTGCTACAAGAACGGCATACGAGAAGCTAACACAAGTCTAGATGTGGTTCACAAGATTAAATTTCAGAATCTCAACCAGTGGGTCCCCAAGCACCAGGCCGAAGAATGGCTCGTCAACAAATACGCCGCGATGTGTCGCACACTCTCCAAGGATTCCGATGAAGACAGCGAGTTAAGCATCCGCCTCGAGGAGACAGCCAAACTCGTCGACGCCGCCGAGACCTTGATGTACATCGTCAGCCGCGACAAGGTGGTCTGGTCCAAGCAAATCAAGGAGGCGATCGATGAGAGGAGGAAGGCTTTCAAGGTGGCGAAGGACTTTCGAGACAGTCTTGGCCATCAGAGGGATGTGGACGACTTTGAATTGAGGGTCTTGAGTCGTGCGAATGGCCGGCTCATCAGGGCGAATCGAGCTGAGACAGTGAGGGTCAAGTTGCTGGCGGACATTCGGGAGTATCTGGAGGGGTAGAGGTGTGGTTGGTGATGGGATCTACCGTTGGGCTGACTGGGGTTTGGGGTTCATATTGGCATGGCAGGGATTGGGAACTTTGGCGGAGATAAAGGATGAAGGCAGCATGAGCCGGGAGATGGGCTGGATATCATGATCGTGGATCGAGGTTTGATTTTGTTTTGCTCGAAGGCATGGTGTCCTGCGACTGTGCGACTATGTCCTCAAGCTAGGCTGCATTCGATCATGAGTCGTGGCGAGTGGTGGTGGCGTCGGGTGGCGAATGACAACACCTCACCTTCGACTCTCTACGTTCCTTCTGAAACTACTGCTTATCAACACAATCCTGTAACCATGGCCAACACTATCGACATGGAGAAGCAACCGCTACTTGAACAGCAGGAAGAGCCTGAACAAGAGCTCACCCTCACACAGTTGCAAGCCAATGTTAGGACAGCCCAGCGAGCATACTTCAAGGCGTGGTCGAAGTCAACGTCTGGCAAATGGAATAAGCGCATCATGATTGCAACGACGACATTCTTGACATTGTAAGTCGTCTGAGTTGTGGTTGTTTCGCTCGCCGAAACATCTGCTGACTCTCTACTCGTTCATCAGCTTCATGATCTTCTGCTTCGGCGTTATTGTTACGGACGGCCTGACAGACCACGCTGAAACCTGGCATCTCCCGGAGAAAGTGGCACTCGAGGCGCACATTATGTCCAAGTGCCGTGACGCGAAGGACTGCCTGCACGATATGATTCTTCCGGCGATGCAGAATATCTCTGGTAAAGTGGACTTCAAGCTTTCATATATCGGAACGTGCGTATACTCTTACATCCTCTGAGATGTCCTCGCCGCTAACAGTAGATACAGCGTTACCGACGACGACGATGGTGTTCTCTGCGAGCATGGCCCAGAGGAGTGTCTCGGCAACATGATCGAGCTCTGCGCAGCTCATCTATACCCCGACCCCAAGACGTACCTTGGCTTCACGATGTGCCTGACTCGCCAGTATGACGACATTCCGAAGAGGACTCTGGTTGAGGACTGCGCGCTGGAGCATAGTATCTCCATGGACGCACTCAACCGATGCACCGACAAGGACGAAGGTCGCTACGCCACGGATATGCTGCGTTCGAGCTTCAACCACACCGCGAAGGCTGGAGTCACCAAGAGTTGCACTGTCCGACTTGATAACGAGGTCAGGTGCGTCAGAGATGGCGGCAACTGGAAGGACTGCGAGGGAGGATCGAGTGCGGAAGACCTCGTGGCGGACGTGCTGAAGCTGTACTCTGCACGGTGGAACTACTAGTGATGACGGTTGCGGGAATGTAAAACATTGATGAAATTGAATGACAGAACTTTTGATGCTTTCTAGACCAACCCGTTGAACCACTCCTTAACATCCCTTAGTCCATCCTCAAAACGGTCCCCAGTTACCCCTCGGCCCAGCGCTCGACCCCAAGATCTCCCGCCGCCCCATCCCCTTTGACGTACAGAATGGTGGTCTCATGCACACGCCCAGCACATACACAACCCACTCCCTCGTCAGCGGCAACTCTCCTTCCTTTAGCTCTCCAAAAACCTCCAACATCTCCTTCTCCGTGCTGATGAGCTGAGCAGCGATGTTCGTCCCGTACTTCGAGGTCTTCACCTCATGGGTTCCGTCCCAGATCCTTAGGAGAGCTCTGCGATGCGCGTAATCGGTCCAGTAGGTTGGCGTGGCAGGCTTGTTGCGATGAGTGTATGATGATTCGGGTGTGAGCTCGAGCGTATTGACGATTGCTTTAGTGGCCCGGCGGAGAGGGGCGAGGAATGGCGAACCAGGTCGGTTGTTCTCGCTGCGCTGGACTTGCGGGCGATGGACCTCGGTGGTGGTGGATGAGCGTCGCAAACTTGGCCGAGACAGGATCGTGGTGGCGCTGGCGTCTTGAGTTGCGCGAGCGACTGACGGGACTGCAGTGGATGCACGGTCAAGGGACGGTCTCGAGCTCGTGGAGGACCGAGGATGAGACATAGTGTCTGACGTGGTCTGATTGGTCTTGCTGACGAGGCTCGAGTTCTCGTTGGCTGGCTTGGTCACTCCGCGCATGTCGTTCACCTCTTCTGGAAAGGTGTCAGTGGCTATAGGTTGTTCCAATATGGGTTGGCCTACCGTCTAGCGTTGAGTGAGGCATCGTGCTGTACTTCTCGTCGTACTTGCCAGCTGCGACTGCAAGTCAGTATGAGCAAGTTTTGAAGAGGTGAAGTTCGTACTGGGTGAATGAGACCGCTGTAAAGACTGACGTCGGAAAAGATTTCGAAACGAGGTCCACATTCACTATAATGGTCGAAGCCTTTTTGTTGAGAATCACATCCATCAAAGAACGTATGCCGGCCATCGTGAGTATACTTATGCAGTTGCAATTGTTTCTTTGTTCCAAGAGATACCGAGATCGAGTTGCTGAGAACACAAACATACGAAACCTCCCGTCTTGCTCAGATCGATCGGCGTGTTACAATTGTGTTTGCTAGGTCAAACATGGTAAATGTACATACAAACCTAGACCCTTACTGTGATGCTCTTACTGTCGTGAAGACGTCGCAATTACCTCGCTCAATGTCTTCATGACGTCCTCCAACTCTGCAGCGCTGCACTTAATCAATCCCGATCTCGTCGTCGTATTTCTTAAGATCGAACATGAATCGATATTTGGTGTCCTCAAAAACAGCAGGTTGCCACGTTGTGCTTTGCGCCCAACTCTCCTCGCGCGGCCACGCTGGTTCGGAATTGGCGAATTCCTCGCGAGGCGTCGCTGCGTCGTGAAGTTCAGGCATGTGACCGCATTGCATGGAAGACCCTAGCTGAGATCTGATCTCGGTGGTGAACCATGATGCACCAGGAGTTCCGGCAGGAAGATCACTTTCAGCAACTTCAGTGTAGCCACCACCTTCGACATGCACAAAGTGTCGAGGCGGCAGGATCTCGTAGTCTATGATCGGCTGAATCTTGTGTCGAACATGATACTGGTGGATCTCCTTGTGAATTTGCTCCTCGCAGATCTCGTGGACATCTTGCTGGATAATCTCGTGCGTGACTGCCGGTCTCCACTCCTCAGAGTATGTCGTATCTTCTGTAGGTTGTGGTGCAGACCATCGTCTGAAGTCAATCGTAGGAGGACGATGACAAGAGGTGTGCTCAAAGTCATGAGGCAGTCGATTGACGGACTTGGGTGTCGCCATCGAAGGTGGTCCAATTCGTCGCGCAGGTGTCGGCGGCAATGGCTTGTCCAGTGTCAAGCCTATTTGCGGAGGAGATCGGCATCCTTCGGAAACTGGGCGATGCCTTCCAGGTGTTCGCTGTCGATCGCCACTTGAGCCATGACCAGAAGCAGTACGGAGATCTACGACATCTGCCTTGTGAGACAAACTGCGCCGTCGGCCGTCTCTTCGCAGGGGCGGCAAATACACCTCGCCGATGCGCTCATGCTGTGGTGATCCGGGTTGCGCACGTGCGCGAGCCTCGCGGGTAGCGTTTTGCTCATCAGCTTGAACTGAGTGACGATGGCTTCTGCGCCTCGCCTCAAGACGGGCGTTGGCACCTCCGGTGGGCTGTAAAGTCACGGTATAAGGCGGAGATCGATTGGCCGAAAAGCTGCCGTGGCCAGACTGAACAGCGTTGCCGCTTGCTGACATACGTCTCGGCCTGTACTCATCGATGTTGCGTTGCGCCACATCTTCGCAGAAGGGTAGACGACCAGCTTCCTCGGATCGTGACACAAGCTGGAGATCAATGGACGTCTGGCTTTGCTGGAGAGCTTTGGGAACCGCCTGGTCGAAGTATATGCGATTCTTCAACGCAACTCGGTGTTCCGGAAGCAAATTCGGCTTCGCTGGACAAGACGATGGTCGGAGTCCGGAGGCTTTACCTTCTGCAGATGAGTCGCAATGTCAGTCACATAGTGGCAGCATAAACTCTCCCATGCTACCTTTGGTCGTATGAAATCCGTGTGAACACTTGGTCGACACTGATCGCGTAATGTCTTCTTCAACAACAGATGGCTGTTGTACGACTGTCTGCACCGTCGAAGCATAGCTCGTGTTTGGTCTTTCGCTCCGTGTCGTCCTGTTGAAGAGCTTTGCAAGGTACCGCCTGGCCGATCTTGATGGCATTGTGTGCGAGACTCAAGGATGCATCTCAAGCACCACGATGGAACACCTGCGTTGAGACATGGTAGATCGCTCACACGAGGTCATCACGAATTACTTTCAGGCCAGCTTGCGGCAGCCACGAAGACATCAGCCTGTAACCAGTGGTAACAACTACGACACCAGCCATGGCAGGGGCGCATAGTTGTACGATGGAAGCATTCTGCGAGAGAGGTTTCGTCGTGGGAAGGAGGTGAGGTTCGATTTACACTCGACGCCACCCCACAAACAATCCGCTTCTTCAACATCGCTCAGCTCTTAAGACCGCATACTATCAACGATTGTGTACAAGTTTAAGTCTTATCGTGTCAAGACGTTTCGTACTCATTGTGGACGCGAATACAGTATAGCTACGATGCATGCTCAACGCTTGTGCTTCCCACGATGGGTCCCTGAAGTCGTGTCAACCGTGACTGCCTTCCATATTGACAGTTGACGTACGCACGCGGGAACGCCGGGCTGCAATGCACTCCGAAGGCAGGTGGGAGGAGACCATTCAACAGAGGCCTTCGTCTTCCTGGCTTTCCTTCTTCTTCCACTTCGACTCTTCATACATCTCAGCATTCTACATTTCCTTCAGCAGTACCCATCTTCAGCACTTCTTACAGGTCTCATCACCCTGCTCATCATCAGTCACCTACTCGACAGTTTAAGAACAACATCACCGTCACTCCGTTTCCGCCATTTCCAAGATGACTACCGCCGAGTCCCAAGCAGCAATGGACAACGTCTCCAAGGCAGTCCGAGAGTTCATGTCCAAGAACGGCCACCGTGACACTAGTGTCTACGAATATGTATGCCCCACCCCAACTCATCATGTCTTCAACGTCTTTCCTAACCACCGTAACAGGTCCGTCCAGCCATCTACCACGAGACACGGACGAGGACCGAGAAAGCGGAAGTCGTGACCGTCCTCGACCAGGAGAGACATCAGTCACATTTCCATACTTCCATCCAGCCTATCACCGACGAGGAGACGCTCGAAGTCAAGCACGAGGAGCGTATCTTGCCTGCCGAAAGGCTCACCTTCGAGCACGACGACCGAGAAGAGGTCAAGCAGAGGCTCGAAGCTGAGCAGGCCAAGTTCTTCGACAACATCGAGTACATTGAAGGCGAGAAGACAAGAGAGGTGGTGCAGGCAGTCGCTGGCGAGCACTTGCACCATCACGTCAGGGAGTACATCCAACCTGTCGTCAACAAGCGTAAGTCTGCTCTCGTTTCGCAGCAATGAAACGCCGCCACTGACCATGCACTATCTACAGGCACTATCGAGCCTCGCATCGTACACGAGCTGGTTCTGCGTCATGAGGTTCACCATTTGGCCTCGACTCACCACCAAACCTCGGTGCTGCCCGCCGTCACGATGCAGGAGTTTGTTCGCCAAGGAGGTGAGTACGCTGATCAGCAGAGCCTCTCCCGCTTCAAGACAACTGAGACATTTACTGATGGGCCTGCTCCACCTTCTCCAGGCGTATTGAAAGGGCGGGAAGAACGCTTCGACTTCTTCGAGGGCGAGCCACGTTCCGTCGGCGGCAACGTGACCGGACAGACAGACAAGCCCGCCACCGGTGGAGCTGCCGACGAGCGTAGAATGGCTAGCATCGCTCCGCAACGTGATGTAGTTTCACAATCCCAGCCTGCGACCAGGTCAGAGTGAGTTCTCGCCCTCGACATCCAGCTTCAAATCGGTCACTGATACTTTGCAGGCCTGCGGCAGCTGCACCATTTCCGATCCCAGAACGCCGCTCCACCGTGCCAACCCAGGCACCTCAACCAGCTCAAGCACCTCAGCCAACTCCAGCACCTCAGCCAACACCAACCCCAACCCCAGATACCACCACTCAGTCTCAGCCCGCACAGATCAAGGCTCCTACGACCAGTATGACCGATATCCATCCCGGCATTGGATCGACTCATCCCGCCGCTGCAGCAGGCCGCTGGAGTCTCATGCCTATGGGTGCCGGAGTGCATCCCCCATCCCGGATTCAGGCTATTCACCCACCTCGACCCACAACAGGCGGCCAGAGACAGCCATCAACCGCGGGACCGAGCAATCCGGCAGCTGGTGGTACGCAGAAGGGTCCAACACAGCAGTGAGTTGAAAGGGGTCGAAGAGTGGTGATGGATGTGTGAAGGAGTGTGTCTGACTTCGCTTGGCGTTTATCCTATAGCTCTTTGCTGACCCGGCTCCTATGTACATACCTACTATATGTTGCAATGATTTTCTTCTCAGTGTCACAGGACTCACCACGAGCCTCACCGTCGTGATCGTCACTCAGCCTCGTGCGAGAGGTAATACATCGTTGACACTTCTACCCTTCTCACCTACAATGACTGTCTCGTCAGGACATGCATCACTTGATCACCACACATACGCTTCATCGTCTTACAATCTTCTCATCTACGGATACCTAGCTTTGTTTTCACGTTTCTACCACGTTGTACAAAAAGTTTGTTCATGAAAACATGCGATGACGAGTTTTGATCGGCGAGCAGACCGAGCGTGGATGCATTCGCATGCATCCACCAACCCACGATCTCAGCACCATCAACCCCAGCCATCAAGCGCACGCGAGCGTCTGGGCATCGAACAGCAATGGAGACCATCTACCGCGCTCCGGATAGAGCCGGTGGTTCTGCTGACCTTTACGATTCACCTGCTTTCTCATGGCAATTGCGGTGACGTTCTCTGAGCCACTCAGATTGCTCAAAATCGGCACGATCTGTTCAATACTTCATACGACGGTCTCACCGCGTGCGAGCACTGTACAATAGCATTGCCGGTTGCTTGCCGACCCGCGTGCCAACGCTGGCCCGTTCGACGATGGCTGCAATGCATAAACCTTCGTGACCGCAACGGTTTCCACTCGCTAGCGACGCAGGCGCGAGATACTCGTGGCGTGTAGAGCTCTTGTGTACCATATCAGACCTCATTGAGGCCCAAAAGAGAAGATGAAGTTCGGGCAGAACCTCCCAAGGAACCAAGTTCCAGAATGGGCATTCTCATATATCGACTACAAAGCCTTGAAGAAGTTGATCAAAACCGAGGCCAAAGCGATCGAGGCAGGCGAGGAGCCAGATCTTGCAGGTATGGTATGCTTGAGGACCACGGCGGCGGTGTGCCTGATGTGATACAGGTTTCTTCTATACCCTTGATCGCCAGCTCGAGAACGTCGACACCTTCTACAACAGAAAGTATGGCGACGTCTCGCGTCGCCTACGGCTACTGCAGGATCGCTATGGCGTGTCACGCAGGATGCCGCAGAGCATGGACAAGCAAGATATGGAAGAGCTCGTAGAGGCTTTGTTGGAGATAAGGGGCCAATACCGGAAGCTCCAGTGGTACGGAGAGGTCAATCGACGAGGTTTCGTAAAGATCACGAAGAAGTTGAACAAGAAGATACCGTCGTCAACCGCGCAGAGCAGATATCTGACCACCAAGGTCGATCCAAAGTCTTTCGCAACCAACAACAAGCTGTCGTTCGACTTGCGAGGCATCAACGAGTACCTGTCGAGTCTAAAGGATGTCAAGACCACTGACGATGCTAGCTCGATCCATTCTGGCAGTTCCGGATCGCTACGGCATATGGCTTCAAAGGCGACGTTACAAGTCTCGCCGGCAATTATCGACTCAATGGAAGTGGCTGTCAAGGAGGACGACGTGAAGCAGCTTCTTTCGTTGCTCCAATCTCTCCCACAGAATGCTTCAGAAGAAGCTCGGCATAGTCTACACATTGACTTGCTCCAAAGGGCCATTACCCATCGAGTATTAGCCTGCGTGAAGGCTCTCTTACACCAGATCAGCTCTATCGAGCAAGAAGAGGACATGAACCAGCGGAACTGCTTGCATCGCCTTGTTATATCAATGGGCCGGGCGAGAGCAATGGAGATGTCGAACGGCAAAGAAGGTCTCGCGCGCATCCCAAACAGTGCGACGTATATCAATGCTGCGGAGCCTCCAGTCAAAGGACCGGGAACATTCAGGGTGACAGAGCGTGATCCAGATGTCGATGCTGGCAAAGACGAGCACGCAGAGGAACTCTTGCGGTATATACTGGACAATCTGTCACACTCTCAACGACAAAGTATCCTCAGCAAGGACGGTTACGGTCGCCTGCCTCTTCATTATGCCGCACAGTACGGCCTTGTTCAAGTCAGCTTGGACCTCATCAAATACATGGAGATGTGGCAGCTGTTCGATATCTCCGATGGTCTGGATGCGCCGGCATGGCAGGATGGAGAAGGTTTCGCTCCTTACCATCTTGCTGTGATTCATGGCCACTACCGCACAGCGAAAGCGCTTCTGCTGGTGGACGACCGGCATCAGTTCACATCTGCCCGGCTAACTAGCGATCACGTTGAGACCAGTGGCGCGGCATTGGCACTGGCAACGAAGTCAAACTATCACAAGATCGTTAAATTGCTCGTTGATGCTGGCGTTGACATCAATTACCAGGATGAACATGGTGAGACAGCGCTGCATCTTGCTGCCCGCTTTGGCCATGATGAGTGCGCACGGATCCTCGTGGAGGGCTCCGAGAGTCGAAGCATGAACCTCGAGCTGGCCGAAAAAACATACGGCTGGACACCTTTGTTCATTGCCGGTGTGGACGGTCACCTGGCGATCGTGAAAATGCTTGTCGATGGAGGTGCGGATATCAGCAGACTCGACCTGTCGGGCTGGAGTGCACAGGAGCACGCCGCTCTTCGCGGACATCTCAACATTGCGAAATACCTTGCGCAATTCACACCGCCTCCGAGCATTCATTCGAGCCCAGAGATATTCGCACAGGAGTCGATAGCCCGCTTAAAAGCAGCGTCACTGGTTGATCGGCGGTCAAATGGCGTCTCCAAAGATAGCAACGTCACAGCACCGCCTAAGTCTGCAGAGCCGGTCAAGGAGTTTGGTCACAGATACTTGCAGGATGAGTCGATGATTTTGGTCAGCCTGGGTACAATTGACGATCGCAAAGCGAAGGAGACACCTCCGGTCGTGCTCGACAATATCGAGCTGACGCAAGTGCACAACACGCAGCTTGACACAGCGCTATCTCTGAAGGTCTCTGCTCAAGGGGCGAAGGGAGAACAGGACGTCTTCGATCTGCCAATCCAGGAGAACATTAGTACATCGCCAGTCACGTTCTTGACGAAGGACCCAACCAACGTGAAGCTGTTCTTCGATCTCGTCCCCACCTACGCTGGTGATCCCGACAAGCCAGAGAACAGGATCGCCAGAGGCGTCGCTCTGCTTTCGAGCATTAAGCCGAATATCGGTGTCAACAGGATGACGCTGCAAGGAGAGTCGACTGTTGCCTTGTTGTCTCTGCCTTCTCTTGAGGTGATTGGGAAGGTCAACTTCAACTTCTTGATCATCAGGCCGTTCAAGCATCCCAACATGAGTATCAGCGAGGATCGAACGTATTGGAAAAAGTCATCCACGATGGTCATTGGCCACCGCGGTTCTGGCAAGAACATGAGTACTAAGACCTCCCTGCAGCTGGGCGAGAACACGATGCAGTCTTTCATCACTGCCGCCAACCTAGGCGCTTCGTATGTCGAGTTCGACGTTCAAATGACCAAAGACCATGTTCCAGTCATCTACCACGACTTCCTGGTCAGCGAGACTGGCGCAGATGTACCAGTACATACTCTCACCCTCGAACAATTCTTAGCCTTGGGCGACACTACACCGAGAGGAGCACGCACACCATCACCATCCCGAGTGGAAGAGCGTTCAAACAACGGCCGCGGCAGACCAAAGCGCTCCTACTCCATGGGCGCGCCAGAAGGCCAGCTCCGCCCTGACCTCCGCGAGCGAATGAAGCACACACGCGACTTCAAAGAGAAAGGCTTCAAAGGCAACAGCCGGGGCGACTCGATCCAGTCTCCGTTCACCACCCTCGAAGAAATGCTCAAAAAGATGCCGCCCGGCGTCGGCTTCAACATCGAGATGAAATACCCCATGCTCTTCGAGTCCGAGGAACAAGGCATGGATAACTATGCCGTCGAGCTGAACTCGTTTGTCGATACTGTGCTCAACATGGTCTACGACCTGGGTAATCAGCGGAACATTCTGTTCTCATCCTTTCACCCGGATATATGCCTGCTGTTGTCGTTCAAGCAGCCGTCGATTCCCATCCTGTTCTTGACGGATGCCGGAAGCAGTGAGGTCGGCGATATCCGCGCTAGCTCGCTGCAGGAGGCGATTCGATTTGCCAGCCGCTGGAATCTGCTTGGGATTGTAGCTGCTTCGGAGCCTTTTGTGATGTGCCCGCGGCTGATTCAGGTGGTGAAGAATTCGAATCTGGTGTGCTTCTCATACGGCACGCTGAATAACGATGCACATAACAGCAAGCTGCAGGCGCAGGAGGGCATTGACGCGGTCATCGTGGACAGCGTTGCACGAGTGCGGAAGGGCTTGACAGGTCCGCAGCAGATTCCGGGCACGCCTGCTAACGGGCTGGAGGCGGATGTGTTGGCGACGAGTCTTACGGAGCGACTCGAGGCGACTGTTGTAAGCAAGTAAAAGTTTGTGCGGATATGTACGGCGTCTTTGTGGTTTGGGATTGGGACGGTGCTCGTACCCAAGTCAGGTGCTTGAGCTTGTTGTTGTGCGTGCATTCAACATTGGTAAGGCAGGCTTACTGAACGTAAGCTGAAATATGTAGAAGCTAGGCTTGTGATCGAACAAGATCATGTATATATGCTACAGCAGTCGTCCCATCTTAAGTCATGCGTCCCGTGAGCCATGCATCGTAAATCGAGAAGCCACTTCAAACAGTAGCAGTCGAATGTCCACCGCTCAGCGCTTGAAGCCAACTATTGCACCTCGATGTCAATGCCATCATTTCTTCGGAGGTTTCATCATGCGTAGCAAAGGTGGAATGCGAGACCTCTTGCTCAGTCCAACTCTAAGTGGGACTGTTGAAGAGCCTTTGAGGGGTGTGTGAGCCGTTGGGCTCCCTTTGCTGACTTTCTGGGTTGTCGAAGCTGCGTTTTCCGTCGCTTTCTCCGTTGGCTTCTCTGCTGCCTTCCCCGCTGCCTTCTCTGGTGACGGCGTGGGCAGTTCTTGAGTGGAGGGCTGAGGCTTCTGCGGTGTTTGAAGTTGAGCATTCGTCGTACTCGACACCAGTGGCTCTGCATCTTTAGCAGGCTGAGCATACTCCTCCGCCTGCGGTGAACCAACAGGCTCGTTCTCTTTTCCGCTGGCCGCTGCCTTGCCCTTCTTCGGTCGGCCTCGTGTCGCCTTCTTCGGTGCCTCGTCCACCTCAGACACAGGCTGGTCCTCGTCCTCCTCGTCGTCAGCAACAGTCTCTGCGGATTTAGCCTTCGGTTCAGCAGTAGACTTCGCCGGCCGTCCTCTCGCAGCCTTCTTTGGGGCCTCCTCAACCTCCGGCTCGGGCTGATGCTCACCGTCAGACTCATCGGCAACAGTCCCTGCGGATTTAGCCTTCGGTTTGGCAGTCGACTTCGCTGGTCGACCTCTACCGCGCTTCTTTCGCGGTGATTGTGCTTCCTCATCGGCTTCGATGATAGCCAGCTCGTCTTCGTCATCCTCGTGGTCCTGAACAATGGTCCTTCGCTTCCTCGAAGACCCAGGAGCTGTCTCACCCTTTGTGGTCTGCAGGGCTGATTTACGCTTAGCTTGCTGTTGGCTGAGACTTGGAGATGATCGTTGAGAGCCCAGGAACTCGATATGATCCTCGAAGATGGTTGTCTGGGACCGTTTTGCTTTCGAAGCTGCTTTGGCCGTCGGCGTCGGTATGGCTGGCTTGGCGAAGATGTGGTCTGCGTCTTTTGGCTTCACGGTGAATTGAGATGCTGGATTTTCTTGACCTGGGGTCGGTTCGTTGATCGGCTGGGATGGTTCAGCTTGCGCTTCCTGCGTGTGTACATCAGGCATCGGCTCGTCTTTATCAGCTTTGAGATCTGTTGGTGGAGGTTGAGGTTCGTCCACTGGCTTCAGGTCTTCCTTCTTGTCGTTGGTACCCAAGCGATTGAGGATCTGTTTCATCAGTTCGGGGTTCTCTGCGGCTGCTTCCTTCACTGGAGCCTGGGTAGTCTTCGTACGCTTCATCTTCGCCGCTTTCTCAGGAGCCACCGAATAGTCAACAGGCTCCTCCAGAGCGGCAGTCGCGCGTCTTCTGCTTGGCCGGGGCACATAGCGTTCCTTGGGTAGTCCAATAGCCTTATCATCTGGGTTGAGTGGCTCAGAGCCTGGGTTGTTGGCTTGAGACTTGCGTCTTCGACCTTTAGCAGACTTCGTGACGCTGGTAGATTCTGGCGGCGACTGTGCCGTGGCGGGTGCCGTCGTCATGATCTCTACCATTGGACTTAGGTGGAGCGCTCGAGTTGGAGCTTGAGGAATTGGAGTAGCTCGCGACTCCTCTTCTTTATGCGCATGCTTGCTGTTGTGCTGAGCTGATGCCGTACCTGATGCTGGAGCTTCTTGCGGCTGCTGATTGCTGCGGTCCGGAACAGATTCGCTTTGTTGGGCAGTCGGAATGTCTGCGGTGTCCCCACCCTCCTGCTGATCAACACCTGCATCATCGCCGTTCGTGGCATTCTCCTTATCGGTTGAGTCGCCGCCACCCTCCTGGTTCGTAGCAGGCGTCTGCTGCGAAGCCAACCATCCCAAACTTGAGCTTGGCTTCTCGACCTCCACCTCAACAGCGAGATGCGACGTAGTCAGCCCATCTTTCCTCCTCAAAACTTGATCAAGCTGCCTTTGCTGCGCAGAAGGACTGTCCTCAACAGTACTCCCACTCTCGCGAAACATTACAGCCGGCTCATGGTTGACGAAGTCGTTCCCAATAGTCCGAGATCCAGTCGGTAGCTCAACAGAAGATTGAAAACCGGGGTGCTCCGAGAATCGAGCAGGTTGCGAAGTCTTCATAGCAGCGATGTTTTCGTCCTCTTCGTCTTCGTCGTCGAGAACAGTTCGGTGGCGTTTGCTGCCGTACGTTTGCGTTCGCTTGACACGCTTGACGCTCGTCTCGGGACTACCAGCAGGTTCTGAACCAGCCACGGCGGTGTGCCGACGTTTCCGCGCCTGATGCGTGGACGGCGACGAAGCAGAGCCGCGTGCTGCAGCTGGTGCGGTATTGGTTGCCATGAGTCCCTGGTCCGCAGATAGCATCTGCCTCCGTAGTCGTTCTGTCGAGATGTCAGTCGAAGGATAGTGGCGAACGTCTGTCTAGGCTGCCAATTACCTGTTGAATCAGTACTTCTTGCCTCATTTGTCCCATCGAGACTTTCCATTGCTACCGCCGGAGCCTCAATTCTGTCGTTGACAGCATCGACGAGGATTTCAGCATCGCTCTCCTCATCTGAGTCCGCTATCGCACGAGGCATGGTGCTGTATGCTTCTTCAGCATTAGACGAATTGTCGGTGATGGGGTGCGGTTGCCGAAAGACGCGCCGGGACGCGTAAAGCCTCGGTGCCTTGATGCCTGAAATCGAACGAGGAAGGAGCGAATCATGGCAGAGGCGTAGGTATGAGGCAGGCAGTGGTCGACGATTCGATACCTTCTTCTCCCAACACAGAACACGTCCACACATCCAAGCTGCCACAACTCGGGTTGATATCCGCAACTATGGATCTCACAGTCTACGGTAAGTCCTCCAAGCCAACCCCAACCCCAACCCCAGCCTTTCAACGCTATACTACAATTCCACCACCACCACAGTCAGACTAATAACACAACTAAGTAAGCTGGCCCAATGCCCTCCTCTACATCACCCTCGTCATCCTCGCACTCCTCATCAACGACCTCAAGAACTTCCTCGGCAAGAAGCTCTGCGATCGAATCTGGCCCGAAGACGCCCACAACGCTCCCGAACGCGTCCAGCAACGCATCGTCGAAGCGCTCGAGCGGGCCTATCCACCGTCATCGAAGTTCGACGACACAGCGAATAGGTTGAGCAGCTTGGTTTAGCTGGAGGTATGCCGTTGTCCGTCGGTGTGTGGAATGTTTGTTGACCAGGTCAGCAGGACCAACAACTCTTCGAGACACAGGCTTGCTGCCCGAAAGTCGAGGATAACTAAGTATGGCTCGATCGAGCGGCTGAAAGCCTCGCCGCTGGGCTGAACGCTAGGGCACGATTTGGTGTAGCCTAGTACGGGAGATCAGAGTATGTGAACAAGTAGTTGATACAAGAAACGTCATACCCCTCAGCACGACCACACTCCCACCACACCATCCCGCCTCCCTTCAACCAGATAGCCATCTTTTATCCTCACCCGTTCCACAACGGCGGGCTTCGCGTTATCGTCCTCAGAAAGCGAAGCTCCGGCTCCGCAATCCCAGTGAACGCCCTCCGTTTTGTCGTAGACTTTGACGATGTCTTCACCCGCGGAGGCGACGATTCGTCGTGCGTCAAAGTTCATGCTGGTGATGGGGTTGTCGTAGGCGAAGGCGTCGTGGATGGTGCCGGTGCGGAGGTCCCATATCTATTATTTCACTTTCGTTAGTGGTGGGAGGTGATGTGGTGTGATGAAACTTACCCGTATACTCCGATCCCGACTTCCAGTAACCAGGAACACGTCATCGAACTGCAGCGCCGTGACCGGACCCGTATGTCCCACCAAACTTCGATGCACCATTCCAGACCTCAAATCCCAGAGTCGCACCATCCCGTCTGCTGTACCACACGCAAGCGCAGCGTCGAAGACTTGCAAAGCGCCGATAAAGTCCGATTCATTCGTCGGTGTCCGCCCAGTGGTCGGTCGCCACCAACTTCCCTCGCCGCCGCCGCTGCTGCCATTACTATTGGCGGTCGCGTTGGTGGTGGTGGAGGCTTGCGCTGCCGCCCATAGGACATCGAGGGTTTGCACGCAGCGTCCTTTCTCGAGATCCCATTGCCGTATCGTTTTGTCTGCTGAGCCAGAGACCAGCGTTGAACCGCGAAAGTTTAGTGCTGTGATTTCAGCCACGTGAGCTTGAAGTGTGAAAAGCGGGCAGTCAGCCATGGCATTCGCGTGCGGTTCTGGTATGGCGGCTTGGAAGTCTTCTTCTTCCTTCTCGGTCGCGGGTGTGAAAACGTCGCCTCGTCCTTCTTCCTCGACATCTTCCAGATTAGATTTGCTGGTGATGCTCGAACTCGGGGGTCCTGCTGCGGCTTTAGGGTCGTAGTCTGCTTGATTAAGATCCCACAGCCGTACGCTAGCGTCCATACTTCCGGTAGCAACAATGTTGTCCTCGACCTCCAGGCAGCGCACACTCGAGAGATGCCCTTCCAGCAGCCCCATACATCTGCCAGCATTCAGATCCCAAACTCGCACAGTATCGTCCAGACCAGCCGTAACCATAGTTCCAAACGGCGCATCGAAGTCCAACGCAGTGATGAGATCATTGTGAGCCTGAAACTCCCGTATCCTTGACCCGGGCTCCATATGCTCATGCAACACAGGCATCGACACTCTCCTCGGTAGCCGTTTCCGCTTCGGTCTTGGTGATGGCGCCTCCTTGCCCGCCTTCGGCAGTTTCTGGTATATCGACTCAGACATGAATTCTCCAGCCTCCTCGCCTTCCTCCGCCACTTCCTTCTCCTCCGTAACATCCTCCATGACATCCATCGTCCCAGTCCTCGCAGCCAACGCGGCCTCATCCTCCATCTCCTCCTGCGCCACCGCGACACTCTCCGCTACTTCGGCGAGCTCATTCTCCATCTCGTGCTCCTCTTGCTCCAGATCTGCCAGCCGCTCTAATATAACCTTCCGCATCGTGTTTAGGTTGGAGATTTTATCGTCAATCTCCTTGATCTCACTCGCGCACATCGTCTTCCGCACCCCCATCATCTCAAGCTTATGCTCCAGCCGATCGCGCTCGCGCTTCATTCCCACCAACTTCGGCGGCCCTTGCTCCTCCTCAAGTAATTTCTGCCCTTTGCTGCCATGTTTCCGGCGGCGTTTCTTCTCCGCAATGTCGTCGTCCGGTAGACTCGCCTTAAACCCATCCAACAAACTAAACGGACTCCGACTCACCGGCACATTCCTCAATAACTCATCCGGTAGAAATGTCAATGCTCGCTGCTCGATCTCGGTGGTGTTGAAGTTCGAGCGAATCAGTTCTCGCGGGTTGGCCTTGGCGAAGGAGAAAACGGAGCGCTGGATCATGGGTTGCCGCATCGAGCGATGGACGCTGCTGATTGCGGTGCGGTAGTGTTCGTCATTATTGCTGTGGGGGAGGTTGGCGGAGATGAGTTGGGAGGCGGTGGCTTGGACGGTGCGGCCGAAGGCTTCGATTTGGCGGGTCTATACCAATCGTTAGAAGGGGTTGGGGGGAGTATTGGGAAGGGAGATGTACGGGAAGAATTGAGTCGTTGTCGTCATTGGAGTATGCGAGATGTTGTGGTTGTCGGTTCGTCCGTTGGGGGGAGGTGCTCCGGCCTCGATGGTCCGCCATTGCGTTGGTGTGCGGTGTGGTCGTGCTATCGTGGCATGTTTGCGGTATGCATCGTTGACAGGCGTGAATAGCAGGATAGTCAGTGTTGGTTCAACTACTCACGAGTTGATGTCGCGTGCATCACCGCGGAGGTCAGGTTGGCTTGTCCCGAGTCCAAGGACAAGCTCATCCAGTTAGAAGTGATGTAATCCTAATCAATATTCATGTTAATGTTAATCAAATATAGAGACTGCTCACCATTGACCTCACTTCACTAAAATGACCCCCCCCCGGCTCCCCTCCTCCACCTCTTATTTCTCACCACCGCCCTCGCAACACGTCCTCCTACCATGGATCTAGCAATCGACCTCTCCAACCCGGCCAAAGCCCTCTCCCTCCCACACATCCGCTACCAACTCATCCGCCTCGAAGACACCGTCCTCTACCACCTAATCGAACGCGCCCAATTCCCCCTCAACAGCCCCATCTACACCCCTGGCGCACTTCAGATCCCTAACAGCACCCTCTCCTTCTCCGACTGGGTCCTGCGCGAACAGGAAAAACTGCAATCCCAAATTCGCCGGTTCCAAAGCCCAGATGAATATCCTTTCTTCCCGGATGCGATGCAGCCACTCATCTTACCACCCCTGGAGTATCCCAAGATATTGTGGGAGAACGACGTAAACGTAAACGAGGCGCTGAAGCGAAGATATGTGCAGGATATCCTTCCGCAGTGCGCTGCGAAACCTCAGCGGGCGGAGAAAGCAGCGGTGGAAGAGGCGCAGGAGAACTACGGCTCCGCAGCCACCGCAGACGTGAATTGTCTGCAATCCCTCTCCCGCCGCGTGCATTTCGGAAAGTTTGTCGCGGAGTCGAAGTTCCAGTCTTCGCCAGAGACGTTCGTACCTCTGATCAAAGCCGGGGATACACAGGGGATTGATGCGGCGATTACGGACGCGAAGGTGGAGAAGAAGGTGCTGGAGCGGCTACGGCTGAAGGCGGAGATGTATGGGACGGATCCGGGCATGGATGCGGAGGCACCGCGGAAGGTGAATGTGGATGGTGTGGTCGCCATGTACAAGGATCATGTTATCCCGTTGACTAAGGTTGTGGAGGTCGATTACCTGATGCAGAGGTTGAAGGGGAGCGAATGGGAGTAAAGGCAGGTAGGTTCGGAAGCGTTGTTGAATGCTTGAATTGAGTGGAGGTCATGGTGTGCATTGGAGCGTCTTTGACCAGCAAAGCGCTGCAAAATTAAGCTTTACCGACGAGGTAGCGAAGCCATGCGAAACTGCTGAGTGTTGTTGAATACGGTGGAACCAAAGACGCACTCCCACGGGGGCTGGACGTGAACCGCTAAAAAGCATCGAGAAAACCTGGTCGTTCCCTCGTTATCACAAAAGCGACATCACACCCCTTCTCGATCTGGTACCTCACCTCGCCTCATTACACTTCACCATACGCCCAGACGCTGCTCGAACCCTCAACCGCCACCTAACAGAAGCAAAACGGAGCAAAAGGATAAACCTGACGCTTTCGCGCTACGGTTTGAACAAACTCCTCCCAAACTATTACGTTTGTTGGCGCAGCATATCCAGTTGCCAATTGGACCCGCAATCTCAGCAGCCACGCTGATTGGGAGTATGATATTGTTTGCACAATATATCGCTTTGAAGGGTGCCGCCGAGGTTCTGCCGCCACGACATCGACATCACATCATGTCAGGGACTGGGAAACATGAGACAGATCTCACAGAGAATTTGGAGGTACTGCCTTGGAGAGACGAGTTGGCAATCTTCACTGCAGGCTTCTGCTGCGTCAGACTTGGATCTGGGTATACGGGATTACAGCTTAGACTTTAGAGATAGAGACTACATGGTACATGAGAACACCAAGCTCTTGACTTCGCTCGTCATCTATCCGCCCAGCTCAGTGGAAATTACCTTCAAGTAACACTGCTGGTGCACACAATTCGGAAAAGTCAAGCAGAACTGGGGATCGCGCGAAACAACATCCATGGCACCCAGTGTTCTGTGAACGACTGAATTACAATCCACTGGCGGTACTCCATACTTCTTCTCGAAAAGCTGCGACGAGCGCAGTGCCGACACGAGCTTGGCTCCCGTCCAGACAGCGGCTGGATTCAAGTTGCAGCGCTCTTGCGAACACCGCCGTGCTCTTGGACCTTGGGTAGAGTCAGGAAGCCATGAACATCCTCCGCCTTTGTCTGTGATCGAGCTGTGATAGCGCGACCACAAAGATTGTTTGGAGCAGCAATGGTCTGTTCCGAGTGGCCAAGACTTCTGCGGCTGGGATGTAGAAGACTCTGCAAGCCACTCTGGTATTGCTGGCTCGCTTGCCCGGCGCACTTGGCTCCTTGGTGTGCGGACTAGGTTGTCTGACAAGAGCGACACTATCCCCGCATCGTCCTGGGAGTCGAGGAACAGGTCATAGTCAACTTGTGACTGCTTAGCATCGTCGCTCGATACTTTAGCCGGCCTTACACTAGCAGCTCTGATGGTGAGATCTCGGTCGTAGCTCCACCTTCGACCATCTTCGTCGTCAATGTCTTCGGGTTTCCAACATATGGTCTCTACCAATGGATCAATGCTTGGCCAGCTTCCTCGAAGCCGATCTCATCGGTAGATGGGGATCTTCACAGCATCTTGCAGAACCTCAATACACCAGTCGGCAGGCGTGGGTCCGTACTCCAGGCTGGCGAAAGGCTGAGTCGCCCGTGCCGCTTCACTCGTGTTGCGTAGCCAATAGTTCCTCCAAACAGAAGCTTCCCGCCGTCCATATCCAACAAGGTCGACATGTGCTGCAAATAATCGAGATAGCCAATATCGCAGGATACCCCAATACTCGGACTCAAGATACGCCGCGTGGAGATAGCAGCTCTCAATGATCTTAAATAAAGGAGTCCGCCCTTGACTGTCGCGGCTACAGAGGTCTGCGTCAGCAGCGACAAGTTGTTCCAGGAGATATCCCCATTGGTCACGTTCCGTGATCTCGGTTCCCCAGCCATACTAGATTCGTTCTGCGACAAAGTGTACCGCCGAGCGTCCGGTCTGATGCTCTCGCAGGCTCACTAGTGATGAGCAGTTGTCGTTAATTGGACACACTGCAAGTAGAAGTGCTGGTGTGATCCCGTCAACGTATCCCACTACAAGATTGAAAAGCTGAGACGCCGACCAGGTCGATAGCGGCCACACCGCGACACGATTGAGTACTGCAAGCACCTGTACATCGATGGGTTGTGGCTCACACCAGGAGCCAGTGGGAAGAAACGGACCGCGACAATCTTCTTGGTCTTCCTGGCAACCATGTTTGAAGAAGAGTGTCGAGGCAAAAGCGTGGCCATCCGAAGTTTTGGAAGCTAGGTCCGTCATTGCATCACTGATGACTTTTTGCTGACCCGCGAGCCCTTGGTCGATCAGAAAGTTGCGCGTTTCGTGACTGGCAGCCTGTGCAGCCAACTAACTTGCAACCAGATCCGTGCTATATGACACTCCATGATAGATATACCTTTAGCGTCGTGTCTGTACCGTAAACGTCGAACGGCGAAGCCAACGCGGCTAAGAACATCTTCCGAACGAGTACCATATCTCCAAGCATGAAATATCGCCTCGCTGGTGAGTCAGATGGTAGTTGATTCCATGTCTGGATGTGGATGTCCCACCCGCCTTGCGAGCGGCACGCGGAGACTTGCCATACCCTGCTGGAGAACCAGCAGGGTATTCGAAAGCTGCGCGCTGTGGTCCGGCGTCGTGCTGGATCATTGGGTTGGCCGGTAGGTCGGGATTGTGCAGAGTCATCGTATTCGTTTAATTCAATAACTGTGTCGTTCGTCGTCGTCGGTTTTTGGCAGCTTGGACGCCGGAGGGATAGCCTTCCGCTGATCTCGAAGGACAGCAAGCTCTGACCGAATTTGCGCAAGCTCTTCGCTTTGCCGGAGCTGCCACAACAAGTACTGCGTGCTTATGTCTTGCGTTGCTCCCATAATGCGGACCTGCGTCTGAAACGCAAGAATCTGGAAGGCGAGCATTAGTGAATTCTTCGATCTTTCCAAGTCGGTCGACAACTGCTTAACATCCCGGTATCTAATCGCCGCATGTATCTGTCCAGCTCGGTAGTACTTGGGCATAATATTCCGCAGCTGTTCTGTGGTGTTCCAAATTTCGACGGTGTATGCCGCACAACGAGCAATGCATTCCGCGAGGGTCGTGGCATCTTGTGAGCCGTAATCAACACGTGCAGCATCGATCTACACGAGTAATGCTGCGAATGTCTTGAGCTCTTCAGCTGTTCGGCGTAGTGACTTTGGCACCTGTTTTACCTCGTCACAGAAGTTAACCAGCTTAACGACGCAGCTGGTTAGCTGCGCTGCGCTGCGAGCGTGACGAGACCGGCGCCGCTCGCAACGGCTTCAAAGACGCCAGCCATGATCCGGAAGCGATAAGGAGAGCGGCAGTAAAGTATGCCTGGTGTTGTGTAGTGGGCCTGGCGTGGGTGTCTCGCTGCGCTTCGCCACTGGAAAAGCAATATATGGTCGTCGTTAGTCGTATGTAGCTGTAGTGCCACTTCTCCGTAGACTATACCCAACGGTTCATACATTGTGTAGGACTGGTAAGATGGGACTGGTCGATATCAGAGAAGTGTTACGCCGAAAGGATCATATACACCAGTTTTGAATGCCGCGTGGAACATTGCCTTGCGGACGCCTTGCTGACTAAAAGTGCTGGAGGTTGAAGTAGGTATACGGCCACTTTTTAAGTGGTCAATAAAGATCTCTCCACCTTTTCGAGACCTCCCTTCGCTTCGAAGGTTCTGTCCAGAACTGCTTCGACCATACCGGTACATTGTCTACCTTGGACTCCTCCAGACTCGGGAGGCGAGGCATTGAGATGATTACCGTAGCATGGACAGTCGAGACAGTCCAGATGTTGGAAGCAAGTGAGGCGGACGTTGAAGGCAATTGGAACTAGCGCAGCCACACGGGACGGCAGCCGCGCTCCGCTAGCCTACCGATCTGCGTCAAACCAACCTCGATTCATCCAACCTCGATGCACTCGGAGCTCCCCTCCACACGCCGGAAACGAGCACATCACAACTGCCTCCCGCTTCCAGACGCTGCCTCGGAATGCATCTCTACGAGGCCATACGGTGCATATGCCGCTGCCATGTCCACTCAATACAACACTATTCAGGGACTGTACGATGAGCTCCGCAAAACTACCATAGCCATCATAGAGCGAGTCAACGTCCGGTCCATATCAAATGTCGAGGGTGCCGCCGTCCTAGATCTAGCCTGCGGATCAGGCTTTTACTCCTACTCTTTCCTAAGATGGGGCGCCAGCAAAGTCGTAGGCGTGCACATCAGCCATGCAATGCTGGAAGAGGCGCGCAGGAACAGCGACGAAGCGAACATCAACTTCATCGAGGCGGATTGCTCTGAAGCTACCGCGTACTCAGGCGGACCGTTTGACATCGTTTTCGCAGCATGGCTGTTGAACTACGCATCCAGCAAGTCGGAGATGGTCGACATGTATCGCAATGTTCTCCTAAACCTCAAGCCCGGTGGCAAATTCATCGCTGTGACTCCGCCGCCTGCGCAGGACCCTGCATCGCTTGTCGAACTTGAGTGCAGACTCCGTCCGCTTCCTACGGCTTCGGGCGGGCTATATACCACTGTCACTGGTCAAGTGGATGATGGTGTGGCGATTCATCTACACAAAGATACAGCGGTAGGAGACTTGGACTTTGACTGCTTCCATCTGCGGAAGGATGTTTGGGAAGCTGCAGCAAAGGAAGCGGGCTTTGGCGGTGAGATCGAATGGGACGTGACTGATATCCCGAGCGACTTCATGGAAGATCCTGGCAGGTATGGAGAGAATGCTAGTGGCGATGCGAGCGCAGAGGAACTTGCTACATACAAGGAAGTGCCTCATTACGGGCTGCTTCGTATCACCAAATGAAAACACTCTAGATTGCTGTCCAACACAGGTGACGTTTCGCAGTTGTACTCATCTTATCATCGCTTGAGTTTCTGCAGCTCCAGGTATCGCAGCGGCGGGTATACCAGATCGGCGAATGCAATAGACAGCCATCCACCCACATCACCCCCGAAGCCGCCAATCTCGAGTGCCAGAGGACCGGCGTAATACACCTGCGCCATGCCCACTATCGCTCCGGCCCAGCCCACAAGCCACGCGAGCATCGCCGCAGCACCGAGCGGTAGCTTCTTCTTGTCCTCCCATATCGTCCAGTCGTACGTCTTACCTCTCCAAATGTGGAACTACACATCTTCCTCCAACACAATTGCAAGATACGGACAGACCCAACACGCCATCATAGGCAAGAAGTTCCCAAAGATGACGGAAAGTTTGTTCCTGCCCGCAACCGCACACGCGAGCTCGACGAACATGACCAAAATACTCCAGCTGTGGATCACATGGATGTGTTAGCCCACGTTTTGCGAGTATAGGCCACCGATAGTGGGATTTAGGAAGATGGACTTACATCCATCGTGGGACCATCTTCGGAAATCGTCCCAGAGTCTGTACGCTCAAAGCGGCGACGTAGGTAGTGGGCGCAATATTGTTGATAGAGCCAAGGGCAAAGATGACCAGACAGAAGTCACCGAATCCTCCGAGTCCCTCTAAGCTCGCTTTGAGCAGCATGCCAGAAGAAATGCTGTAGGCTTCCGTCCAGGCTGAGTTCGTAGCTATGCCAGTTGCGATGCCGATGCCAACCAGATCAGCGAATGTAATGGATGCCCAATTGCCCGCCCAGGTTGCAAGGAAGGTGAGGGGTCTGCTGGTGGTGGTCGCATAACATACCTAGATTGAGGTTCAGCAAATTTCCCATATCTCGGATGGCTCAAGTGCACGTACATAGAAATCGGCGCTGACCGCAGCGAGACCAATGATGGCGGAGAACATGAGAGCAAAGAAGGAGCAGCGGTTCGCCGTGATCGTCGCTGCGTCGCCAGTTGACATGAGCGATGTATTCCAGTCACGACCAGAAGACCCGATCAAGGCAAGAATTGCGAAGAGCTGCGGAAACGCAGCGTACCTCTCATAAACGTGAAGGACGGCGATGCCGAACGTTGCCAGTCCGCCGATGCACAGGGCAGCAACAACGCAGCCCACTGCTATGCTCAAGCCGGACCCATCGACTGCCGAGATCACTACACGAGCAGAGTGGCATTCTGTCAGCACACTGTCCGCACATGCGTGAATAATGCGCCCGCCATACTCAAACTGACCCGCTACCACAGCACCTACCACGCCCCATCCGATCTGCATAAGGACATGGAGTAGACATGCAAGCTTGGCCGGCCAGTAACCCATGAAATACCGTGCTAGAATCATGGATCGATGCCCGGATCGTGGACCGAACGTTGCCATGTATGCAGGACCACAGCAGCCCAACGCATTCGCGAATATTGTAATGCAGACACAATCAATCCGTCCGAGCTGGAAGACTTGTGGCCCGAGGAAGCCTATAACAAGGTTGACGGCGCTGAGAGATATGCCAGACCACATGGCAAACATCTGCACGTAGCCTGCTGCCCCGCCTGCATGCTTCTCTTCTGGTAGCACACGAGATATGCCTCTGGCCTCGAGGCCAGCCAGGCTCTCGATTTTTCTATTCCATGCCGCAAGCCGACTCCCAACGCCCACTCTTGCGGTTTGAACAGCATTTGGGATGCCTTCCTCTTGTCCTTTGATGTCCGGACGCAAAGTCTGCTCGACCTCAAGCGGCACACAACTGGCCAACGTTTCATTTTTTTTTAGGTCTCTGGCTGCTTCTCTACATCGAGAATAGGTTGAGCACGAGTGCCGGGGTGGTTGAGAAGGTTCATGGTTGTATGAGGCAAAGTAGAAAGGTAGAGCAAGAGACTATACTTACCTTCCTCCCCAAGTATCGTTATCTGATATCGGCAGCATTCCCATCTGCATGCACGAAGATAGCATGCTGCAGGAGGCGGGGCACGTAGGACAAGTAGTATGCCATCCTTTTGCTGTAGCACGCATGCGAGCAACTCGCATCATGCATGGCTGGCTGTTGGCAAATATATGGAGCAGCGCTAAAGATGAGCGCTAGGAGAACGACCGAGCGTCAGGAAGTGCCAAGCGTCGAAGTCGCGCTCATCGATTCACGACTCACGACACCTAACATCCTGTCATTGGTACCAGTGGAATCGAGACATCAGGCGCGCGAACGCCAGTCTCGCGTCAAAGAAGTAGAAGGAGCTGAATAATGCGACGCTGAGCGAGGAAGACAGCATACTCCCTGGTTTTGATGGGCGTCTTCTCACGGCAGAAACTGGAGGACGGTGGTGATATAGATGCTCTGAAGGGCAAGGTAGGTGATCCCAAACCTGCAAAGGGGGAGGAATCGAGCCGTGCTGGAGAATAAGTATGGACGCGCTTCTACCCTCGACACTCATTCCCTGACGTCAAGTGCGAGACAGACGAAAAGGTCGACGTTCCCGAAGGTACGATCCACGATCTGAAGGAGCAGGAGAGACGAAACGCCGATCGGTGCAACGGAGTTGTCAACTTGAAGGAATGGCATCGGCCAGCAACGTCTCGTGCCACAGCAGTTGAGTCGCGTGCTATTACTCGATAGGACCGGATGTAAGGGTACCCTCGATATAGCTACTACTGATCATGCCAGGCGGCGAGAGCTCGGAATGAGGAGGTGACGGGGGACGGCTTGACGCCGGAAGCGCAGCATATTAGATCGTATCCACCTCATTTATGGACATGATCAGCATCCAGGACGGCATACCGGCAGCAAGAGCTCAGCTCGATCCGGCACCCAGGGTGCGATGGCGATCATACTGGGCCCGGATGTAGCACCATGCAGCTGAGCTTATGACTGCACCGCAATACACTCATATACTGGAAGTTGCGGTTGGACTTCCCAAGCCCAGACTGTAAGTTTTCCCCAACCAATCTGAATTTACATCTTTGGTACGGAAAGACGCAGCTGGAGCATCAGGTATCATTCCTTTGCGCACAATGTGCCTAAGGTAAGTGCAAGCCTATGTACTATTTCCGACCTTTGTGTCTTCCTGGCGAGCTGGTGAGCTCGTCGAGCTTCTCTTTCAACAAGGAGTTATGCGGGCATCCCTGTTCAGTGCGGAGTGCATGCATTGTGTGAACATGCGGAGTGCATATATGTATTCAGTCAATATATGAAAGCCTTCGGGTCTACGGAGCAGCAACGACCATATAACACTAAAAAAGAAACACTTATGATCTTTCTAGACCAAGATTCCCTCTTTTCTAGTATCAGTTTCCAAGAACTCCAAGCACAATGACGGACACCCAGGATGAATCGATGCTCGGTGACCAAGTGAAGGAGGTGCAAACCACTATAACCAACCCGAAGTTGCGAACGAAGCTGAGCGAATATGGTCGACGAGAGCGTACCGATGGTCCATACGTCAGTCCCCGACTTCCATCATCGCCCTGAGACAGGTCACGCACAAGTGACCTTAGTCTCAAACGTTTGCTATGTATATGCTAAGACTTGGGTAGAGAGACAACTTGGAGTGCGATGCCCTGGTCGTCGGGGGCGGCTTTGCCGGCGTGTTCATGTTCTGGTCCTTGAAGAAAGAAGGTCTCGACGTGGTCATGTACGAGGCTGGGACTGATCTTGGCGGCACATGGAGGTGGAACTGCTATCGTAAGTCCGTTGCTAAAGATGATCTGTCACACATGCCGACGATGAGCAGCTGGTGCTATGGTCGACTCAGAGGTACCAGAGTATCAACTCTCCATCCCAGAGGTCATCGCAGCGTAAGTACCGACCGTCCCATCAGGCCTGCAGTGATGTGAACAAAAGCTGAGAAGTCCTAGCCACAACTGGCCGAACAACTACCCCAACTATCACGACTTGCGCGACTACTTCGACACCTGCGACAGGGTGCTGAACATCAAAGAGCACACTGCTTTCGAAAGCGTTGTCACAGAGGCTCAGTTCAATACGGATGAGGCACGCTGGCACGTCAAGACCGCCGACGGCAGAAACGCCAAAGCCAAATATCTTGTTGTTTGTGCCGGCTTCGCTGCTAAGAGGTACGTTCCCGACTGGGCGGGAGTGGACGACTTCAAAGGAGTCATCCATCACTCGTCTTTCTGGCCCGACGATGAGATCGATGTCAAAGGCAAGAAATGTGCGATCATTGGCACAGGGGCGACAGGTAAGAAAGTATTGATTATCAAACATCCAACTAAGGCACTCGCTGATCCGCAACCCCTAGGTGTCCAAGTCACCCAAGCTTGGGGCCCGCAAGCCGGCGAACTCAAGGTGTACCAACGCACCCCCAACTTGACGGTTCCAATGCGCCAGCGGGATCTCACTGTTGAAGAACAAGAGATCGCCAAGAAATGGTATCCCGAGCTGCTTCGGCTGCGCGAGCACTGCTTTGGCGGATTCTTGTATACGTTCTCCGAGAAGAACACCTTCGACGATACACCCGAGGAGCGTGAAGCATTCTATGAGAAACTGTGGCAAGATGGAGGCTTCCGCTACTGGCTGGGCAACGTAAGTTCAACCCGATCGCTGAGACACTCCGTTGAACGCATACTGATCATTCCAGTATCGGGACTACCTCTTCAACAAAGAAGCAAACCAGGAAGCCTACAACTTCTGGGCCAAGAAGCAACGCGCCCGCATCGACGGTGACAGAAACAAGGACATCCTCGCACCACTCCAGATGCCGCATTACTGGGGCATCAAGCGGCCTTGCCTCGAATACGCCTATCTCGAACAGTTCAACCGACCCAACGTCGACATCGTCGATATCAAGAACAACGCTATCATCGGCTTCGACGAGACTGGCATCAAGTTCGAGGATGGGACACATGAGGACTTTGATGTCATTTGTATTGCTACTGGGTTTGATGTAGTTACTGGTAAGCTTCACCCACTACTCTCGTTGCCGATACAGTTGCTAACCCAGATTACAGGCGGTATGACAGCAATGGGCCTCAAAGACATCTACGGCAACACGCTCGACGACCAGTGGAAGAAAGCAGCATACACCTACCTCGGTGTCACCGTCGCAGACTACCCCAACATGTTCCGTAAGCACCGCCTCCCACCTCCCCACCCACAAACCCCGTCTAACCTTCCCAGATCTCTACGGCCCCCAAGGCCCAACCCTGCTCTCCAACGGCCCAACCACAATCGAAGTCCAAGGCCGCTGGATCACCGACGTGATCAAGTCCTGCGAGCGGCAAGGTATCAACTACATCAACGCCACGCAGGATGCGCAGGCGGAGTGGAAGAAGAAGATCAACCATCTGAGCGATATCTCCTTGTTCCCGACTGTGAAGAGTACGTATATGGGCGGCAGCAAGCCCGACAAGGCGTTTGAGCAGACGAACTATGCTGGGGGGTTGCATAATTATGGGGAGGATATTAGGGCTGTGTTGCCGAAGTTTGATGGGTTTCATGTTGTTAGTGGTAGTGTTGAGGCTGCGGCATGATGGGGGATGGTGCGGTGTGGTCAGCATCAGCTCAACAAGCTATATTGATGTACATGGTCTGTTTGTACAGCTCTATCTCTACCGCTTAACGCGAATCGGCTATGTCAAATCATGGTCTCGATGCGACGTCCGTGCCTACCTCCTTCACCTCAACGTCAAGGTGTGTATGCAAGTGCTTCGGCGGCATGCCAGTCGGGACATCGCTGTTGCTCTTATAGCTTTGAGATGGCGCGGACTGACTCTCATCTGCAGCAGCCGGAGTCTCGTCGTGTTGAGGAGTAGGCGATGCTTCCTGCGTCTCCATTGGCCTTGGAGTAGCTTCACCATCAGCACCAGCAGCATCGGCCTCGAGCTCCGCCTCAGGCGTAGCCAAGGCCTCAAGGTTCATGGAATCCTGCTCCGGACTCGTCGCAGACTCCTCATCAGCGAGCTCAACCGTTTGCTCGATGCCAGCTTCATCACGCACGACATCGCCCACAGACTTGAGTCCAGGCCTTTCAAGATCGAAGAGCTCGTCGTTTACCGCGACTTCTCGAGCAGCGTCCGCGCCTTCGGTGGCGGCGGCAGCTAAGGTAGGTTTGATATCAGACGCTTGCATCGCAGGAGACTCTCCGCTGTTAGCTTTCGTTTCCTGCTGTCTCCACTGCGCCAAACTGGCCACAGCCGATTGACCTGCGCCATCAGAAGTTGCTGGAGCCTCGCCTTCCTCACCAGCAACAATATCCACCTGCGCCGGATCCTCAAACGCAAGCTCCTCCTCACCACCAAAGCGATCACCACCAAACGTCATCGGAGTCTGCTTATCGAGCTCCTCGGCGCTGAGCGCAGCTCCACCGGATCCAACATCTCGCTCACGTCCAAGCGCAAACTCCTCGCGAATGGGAAAAGGGCTTTTCACATCCACCACAGCATCGTCAATCTCTCCACCCTCCTCCGCATCATCGTAAGTAACGTCCATATCAGCCAACAGCTCCTTCTCCCGCTTCGCAGCCAACATCTTCCTCGTCGCCTCGCTGAAGGAGAATTTACCAAGCACCAGCTCGATCTTCTCCTCCACCAACCCCTTCACGTGAAACGCTAGACTCCTTGACGTGAAGATCCCCGCGAAGCGATATGACAGCCAGAGATAACTGACGATACCTTTATGCAACTGCTCCAGCGCCCGCAGATACTCACGACTAGCGCTCACCTCTGCATCAAGAATTTCAAGCGGCAGCTCCGCGATTTCGACAAGGTCGCCACCAGTTTGTTCAGCTATACAGCGGGCATAGCGAGGCATCAGCGCGCGCCAGAGTTCCATGTCTGTTTTGCCGGCGGGAGAGCTGGTGATGATGTTTCGGTCGACGACAGTGAGGCCTTTGACGGGCTCGATGAGATCGGCGACCCAGACTTGGTCTTTCAGGCCGCAGAGGTGGAAGCGGGAGTGCATTTGGCTGAGTTCGTGGAGGCGGGTGAGGATGTAGGAGAAGGGGGT